>Ga0157369_10009282_pt1 | contig 11251 bp, 13 predicted proteins | sample C25metaG_FD_113461 | JGI IMG/M metagenome (GOLD analysis project Ga0157369, IMG submission 113461) | Corn rhizosphere microbial communities from Kellogg Biological Station, Michigan, USA - C2-5 metaG | ecosystem: Host-associated > Plants > Roots > Rhizosphere > Soil | place: USA: Michigan... | reverse complement strand
TTGTTGGCCAGCGCCTGCTTGGGGTCCTCGCCGCCGGAGTTGGCGGGCAGCCCGAGCTGTCCGCCGTTGATCACCGGGTCGGGGAAGTCGGGCACCCCGTGGTCCCGTACGCACTGCGCGAACTGCCGGCCGATGTCGAGCATCTGTGCGTCGGGCATCGTCGACGGGGATGCCGATGCGGCCGCGTGCGAGCCGGCGCCGCAGCCGGCTAGCGCCGCGCAGCCGGCGAGCAGCGCGAGCGCCAGGGCCGGTCCGAGGCGGCCGGCGCGCGTCCGGCGGCCCGGTCCGGGGTGGTGGCCCGGCCGTGGATCGCGGCGGGTCCGGAGGGAACGGTGAGTTCTCATGCCACCACCGTCCCGGCGGCGCCGGTCCGGTTCGTCGGAGCGCGGTCGCGTCTTCCCGGGCGCGCGTACCACCGTGGTCAGCCGGCGGGGTCCGACCACGGTCGGATGTCCGGCCGCCGCACCCTTCCTACGATGGGACGATGGTGCGCATCCCGGTCGCCGCCAGGCTCCCGCTGCTGGACGCGACGCTGGCCGTCGGCCTGACCACGGGCGCGGCCCTGCTCGCATTCAACGGCGAGTACGCCGTCAAGGTCCGCAGCAATTTCGGAGCGGAAGCCGAATTCCACCGCGCCGCGCTGGCCTGGTGGCTCTTCACCGCCGTCATCGCGGCCGGCCTGCTGGTGCAGCACCGCTGGCCGCTACCCGCGTTCGTGCTCGTCGTCGCGGGCGCCGCCGGGCACCAGCTCGACTCGCGCATCTCCGCGCCGCTCATCGTCTATGCCGTGCCGATCGTGCTGTACACGCTGGCCAGCCTCGCCCGCAACCGTTGGGTGCCGGCCGCCGCGCTGCTGCTGTCGATGGCCGGGAACTACGGAATCGGCCTGTACAACCAGGTGTACCCCATCGAGGGGCCGCCGCCGGACAAGGTCGCGGCACTCGTTCCCGCCAGACTGACGGACCTCCTGCTCAGCAACGCGGACAAGTCGTTCGAGCTGCTGCTGGTGATGGTGCTCGCGGTGGCCCTGGGCGAGGTGGCCCGGGCCCGACGTGCCCGCCTGGCGGCGGTCGAGCAGCGCGCCGCCGACCTGGAACGCGAGCAACAGCAGCGCGCGGCCCTGGCGATGGCGGCCGAGCGGGCCCGGATCACCAGGGAGCTGCATGACGTCGTCGCGCACGGCCTGTCGGTGATGGTCGTCCAGGCACAGGGCGCGGCCGCGGCGCTGCACCGCCATCCGGAGCGCACGGCCGCCGCGCTGCAGGAGGTCATCACCGTCGGACGCGGCTCGCTGGCCGAGATGCGCCGGCTGCTCGGCGTGGTACGGAGGGATCCGGCCGAGGACGCGGGCGCTGCGGAGCTGACCCCGCAGCCCGGCGTGGCGGTGCTCCCCGCCCTCGTCGACCAGGTACGGGCGGTGGGCATGCCGGTACGGCTGGTGGTGCACGGCGAACCGGTCGCGCTGCCGGCCGGCGTCGACCTGTCCGCGTACCGGATCGTGCAGGAGGCGTTGACCAACGCGCTCAAGCACGCCGGGCCGGGCGCCTCGGTGACCGTCGAGGTGAGCTTCGCGGCCGGCTGGCTGACCATCGCGGTGACCGACGACGGTACCGGCCCATCCGTCGGCGGGGTGGAGGGCGGCAGCGGGTTGCGCGGCATCGCCGAGCGGGCGGACATGCTGGGCGGCACGCTGTCCGCCGGCCCCGCTCCCGGCCACGGCTTCCGCGTCGAGGTGGTCCTGCCGCTGGCCGAGCAGACACCGGACGCGCTGTCACCGGCCGTCGCGCAGTTCACGGCCGGGGCCATGGCGTGACGATCCGCGTCGTGCTGGTCGACGATCAGGCGCTGGTGCGCACGGGCTTCCGGATGATCCTGGACGAGACGCCGGACATCGAGGTGGTCGGCGAGGCGGCCGACGGGCTCACGGCCGTGGACCTGATCGGCCGGGTACACCCCGACGTGGTGCTGATGGACGTGCGGATGCCCGGGCTGGACGGGATCGAGGCGACCCGACGGCTGCGCGCGGCCGGCCGGCCGTCCCCGCGGGTGATCATCCTGACGACGTTCGACCTGGACGAGTACGTCTTCGCCGGGCTCCGGGCCGGGGCCAGCGGGTTCCTGCTCAAGGACACGCTCGCCGCGGACCTGCTGGCGGCGGTACGGGTGGTGGCCGCGGGGGAGTCCGTCGCCGCGCCGACCGTCACCCGCCGCCTCATCGCCCACTTCATCGGTACCGGCCAGGTGCGGCCGGACGGGGACACCCGGCTGGCCGCGCTCACCGCCCGGGAACGCGAGGTCCTCACGCTGATCGCGCGCGGACTGTCCAACGCCGAGATCGCCGGTGCCCTCCACCTGTCCGAGGGCACGGTCAAGACGCACATCGGCCGGATCCTCGGCAAGCTCAACCTGCGCGACCGGGTCCAGGCGGTGATCCTCGGGTACGAGGTCGGACTCGTACCCTGACGGCTCACACCGGGCTGGTCAGCGGCACAGTCTCCGGGTCGGGCAGGACCCGCGACGGCGGCACCACGAACTTGTACCCGACCTGGCGAACGGTGCCGATCATCGACTCGTACTCCGAGCCGAGCTTGGCCCGCAGCCGCCGGACGTGCACGTCGACCGTGCGGGTACCGCCGAAGTAGTCGTAGCCCCAGACCTCGCGCAGCAACTGGTCGCGGGTGAACACCCGGCCCGGGTGCTGCGCCAGGAACTTCAGCAGCTCGAACTCCTTGTACGTCAGGTCGAGCGGGCGGCCCTTGAGCTTCGCGGCGTAGGTGTCCGGGTCGATGGTCAGCTCGCCACCGCGGATCAGGCCGCCCTCGGCCGAGTTGGCCTGGCCCAGCCGCCCGACGGCCAGGCGGAGCCTCGCCTCGATCTCCGCCGGGCCGGCCGACGCGAGTACCACGTCGTCGACGCCCCAGTCGGCGGACAGCGCGACGAGTCCGGACTCGGCCACCACGGCGACCAGCGGCACCCCGAGGCCGGTGGCGTGCAGCATGCGGCAGGTGGCCCGGGCGTCGGCCAGCTCGCTGCGAGCATCGATCATGACGACGTCGGGCGACGGCCCGGACACCAGGGTCCGCACGTCGCGCGGCGCGGTACGCACCGAGTGGGGCAGCAGGTCCAGCGCGGGCAGGACGTTGGCCGGCTCTCCGGCCCGGGCCCCTGTCAGCAACAGGATCTCCATGCGCGTCACCTCCGGGTCGGCGGTCAAATTCCCGACAGCGCTGACGGGGCAGGTTAAGAGGAGAGGATAACGGATAGCTGCCGCTAACTCACTAGGTGAATTAGCGCACGTCGGCAACGCCGTACGGAGGATTGCACACCGGCCGGCGTCGCACGTTACGGCAACGCTCTGGCACGATCGGAGGCGTGTCCCCGACAAATCCGCCTGGCGCCCCCCGGGACAACCCGGACGGCGGCCGTGACGACTGGCAGCGCCGGCAGCGCGCGACGGTGCGCCGGTCGCGCCGCGCCGGGCAGCCCGGCCAGCCACCCAGCGACACCGACCCGTACGGGTGGGGTGCGGCGCGCGACGAGGCCGAGACCCACGGCCCGGCCGAGTACCGCGGCGGCACGCCGCGCGGCGGCCGGCCGGAGCCTGGTGACGGTGGCTGGGGTGAACCGGGTCGTGGTGCCGTTCGGGGCGAGGGCCGCCCGGGGCACCGGCCGGAGGGCGGGGACCCCCGACTGTGGGCCGGCGACCCGGCGAGGGACCGCGGCCCGGGTGGCAACCCGCTGCGCGCCGAGCCGGGCCGCCGAGACCCGAACGGGGCCGAGACCAGTTGGGCGACCGGGTCGCGGATGGCTGGGGCGCCGGGCGGGCGCGGCGCGGCCGACCAGCGGCCGATCGACCCGCGGCAGGTCGACCCGCGGCAGGTCGACCCGCGGCTGGCCGATCCGCGGCTGGCAGACCCCCGGCTGGCCGAGCCGCCGCCGGGACCGCCACGGGCCGCCGAGCCCCGGCAGATGAGCAGCCGGGACTGGCTGCGCCCGGACGAGGCGCTGCGCGAGGCGGGGCGCCGGCTGCGCGGGCCGCACCGCCGGCGCGCGGTCGAGGGCCAGCTGACCGGCCTCGACCCCAACCTGCAGTCCGACCTGCCCAGCTGGCTGCAGCAGCGGGGCGAGGAGCAGGTACCGGTTCAGCGGCTGCTGTCGCTGTCCGTCGCCGTCTTCGCCGCGCTGCTCGGGCTCGCCCTGAACCTGGGCGCCTACGCGCTGCCCGGCTCGTACGCGCTGGTGATTCTCGGGGTGCAGGTGCTGTTCATCCTGTCCTGGACGGCGACCCTGCGCCCTGCAGGCCCGCGCGTGGTGGCCGCGGTCGCGTTGATCGCCGCCGTCGCCGCCGACCTGGCCGCCGTGCTGCCCACGCACGCCTCGCTGGCACCGGTCGGGCTGGTCACCGCCGGCGCCTTCGGGGTCGCGGTGGTCGGCCAGCTGATGCGCGGCGGCGACCGCAGCAAGGTCACCGAGTCGCTGGGCGGCACCTTGATCCTGGTCGTGGGCGTCGTCTGCTTCTCGATGCTCGTGGTTTTGATCAGACACTCGCCGGGTACCCCCGCTGTCGTCGCATGCCTGGTCGCCGCCGGCGTGGCGCTGGTGGTGGCCAGGCTGACCGACATCGTGCTGCCGTCTCCACGCACGAGCCCCCAGGTGCCGCGCGGCTCGATCGGAGTGATCCTGGGTGCGATGGCCGGCACCGTCGCGGCCGGGTACATGGGATCGGTCCTGGCCGGGCTGCACCCGCCGAGGGCCGCGCTGGCCGGCCTGGTCACCGCCCTGGTCGCGGTGCTGGCGGACCTCGCGGTCTCCTACGCGGAGGCCGGCCGGGCGCTCGCCGGCGAGCCCTCGCCGCTGTGGATCGCGCGGCACATGCAGGGCCCGCTCGGTGGGTTCGCACTCGCCGCGCCGGTCGCGTACGTGTTGAGCGTGATGGTCTTGGTCACCAACCTGTGACCGCGAGCAGGGGAGGGCGCATGGCGGTCGGTCGCGGACGGCGGATCACGATCCTCCTGGTGGTGCTGCTCGTGGTCGTGGGCGGCCTGCTGGTCGCCGCCGACCGGGTGGCCGCCTACGCCGCGGAGCGCACGGTGGCGCGCGAGGCCAAGCAGGAGCTGGCGTCGCAGCAGATCAGCGAGGCGCAGGACCCGATCGTGCACGTCTACGGCGTCCCGTTCCTGACCCAGGTCGCCCGGGGCAGGTACCAGAAGATCACGATCGACATGGTGCAGCCCAGCGCCCAGGGCGTCACGCTGGACGACCTGTTCGTGGTGGCCACCGGGATCAACGCGAGTACCGGGGCGTTGCTGCACGGTACCGGCGAGATCACCGCGGACACCGTCACCGGTACCGCGCGGTTGAACTGGGACTCGGCCACGAAGCTGATCGATCTGTCGCAGTACGGCGGTACCGGCGCGACGGTGTCCGCCCTGCCCGACGGTCAGGTGCAGATCAAGGCGCCGGTCAGCATCGGCAGCGTGTCGGCCACGCTGATCGCCACCGGTACGATCGAGATCGTCGATGCGTCGGCCAAGGTGCACGTCAACAAGGTCGACGTGAACGGTGGCGGCATCCCGCCGGCGGTGGCGCAGGTACTCGGCGGGATCACGCGGCAGCTGTCGTTCACCGTGAAGATCCCTCCGCTGCCGTACCACCTGAAGGTGACCAGCGTGCAGGCGCGACCCGAGGGGGTGACGATCACGGCGTTCGCCACCGGGGTACCGATCTCCGGCCAGGGCGCCTGATCTGGCCACCGGCTCACGAGATCTGGCCACCGGCTCACGAGCCCGGCACCTGGGACGCGCTGTCCGGTCCACCGGCGACGGTGCTAGTCTCCACTCTCATGAGCACTGCGGTACTCGCTTCGCCGGTCATGGCGCGACGCGACGGCATGCTGCTCACCAAGCGCCGGCCGATCGACTTCGGCTTGGTCGCGACGTGCCTGTGTCGTCCGTGAGCCACGGCGACCGGCTCTCCTGAGGCCCTGGCCTGAGAGGTCCCGCCCGGAAGCGGCGCCGTTCCGACGTTCCCATTGATCGTCCCGATGGGTCGCCGTGCGTTTCGCGACCCAGCCAATCCCCTTCCGAGAGGTAAAAATGAGTCGCGACTCAGCACTCGTCTCGGCCGACTGGGCCGAGAAGAACCTGGAGACGCCCGGCGTCGTGTTCGTGGAGGTCGACGAAGACACCACGGCCTACGACGGCGGCCACATCCCCGGCGCGATCAAGCTGGACTGGAAGAAGGACCTGCAGGACCCGGTCCGCCGGGACTTCGTCAACCGGCAGCAGTTCCAGGCCCTCCTGTCCGCCCGCGGCATCGGCAACGACGACACCGTCGTGCTGTACGGCGGCAACAACAACTGGTTCGCGGCCTACGCGTACTGGTACTTCAAGCTGTACGGGCACGGCGACGTCAAGCTGCTCGACGGCGGCCGCAAGAAGTGGGAGCTGGACAACCGCGCCCTGACCACCGAGACGGTGTCCCGCCCGACCACCAGCTACAGCGCCACCGAGCAGGACCTGTCCATCCGCGCCTTCCGCGACGACGTCGTCGCCGCGATCGGCACGCAGAACCTGGTCGACGTCCGCTCGCCCGACGAGTACGCCGGCCGGCTGCTGGCCCCGGCCCACCTGCCGCAGGAGCAGGCGCAGCGCCCGGGCCACGTGCCCACCGCCATCTCGGTGCCCTGGAGCAAGGCCGCCAACGAGGACGGCACGTTCAAGTCCGACGACGAGCTCCGCAAGATCTACGCCGAGGCGGGTCTCGACGACAGCAAGGACACCATCGCGTACTGCCGGATCGGCGAGCGCTCCTCGCACACCTGGTTCGTGCTCCAGGAGCTGCTCGGCCACGCCCGGGTCAAGAACTACGACGGTTCGTGGACCGAGTACGGCTCGCTGGTCGGGGTACCGGTGGCGCTCGGCGACGAGCCGGGTGAGGGGTGAGTACGATGACCGTTGACATCTCGGGCTGCGGCGCGCCGGAGCAGTCGGCGCCGATCCCGGCCAGCGTGGACCTGGAGAAGGAGACCGTGATCAGCGGCGAGGTGCGCGCCGGCGACGAGCCGGTGGCCGGCGCCTACGTGCGGCTGCTGGACGCCAGCGGCGAGTTCACCGCCGAGGTGGTCACCTCCCAGGCCGGGCAGTTCCGGTTCTTCGCGGCCCCCGGCCGCTGGACGCTGCGCGCCCTGTCGCGGGCCGGCAACGGCGACGCGACCGTGGACGCCAGCCGCGGCGTGAACAACGTCGCGCTGACCGTCGCCTCCTGACCGCTTCTCTTCGATCGGCGCCGGACCCGTTCCTCGGGTCCGGCGCCGACTCGTTGATCCACATGGCGAGGCACCATGGTGGCGTGGATTCCCAGCCCGAGGCCGCGCGGGTACCTGCCGGCTACCTGCCGTACGTGCCGCCGCCGCCCCCGCCACCGGTCGACCCGCGCCGGCGCCGGCTGCTGATCGGGCTGTCCGCCGCCTGGGCGCTGGTGCTGCTGGTGGGGGGCGTCTGGTACGCGCTGGACGGGCGGCCGACCGTCCGCGAGCAGACCACCATCCAGCAGGCGCAGGCCACCGTGGACCGGGCGATCACCCAGGTGGTCCGGGCCGCGCGACCCGTCGCGGTACCGGCGATCACCGGGTACGACCAGGTGGAGCCGTGCGACATCACGCCGGTACGGGCCGGGGCGCGCTATGACCGGGAGGCGTGGTTGGCGACCCCGCCCGGTACCGAACCGGCCCTGCTGGACCGGATCGCCCACGCGCTGCCCGCCCGGTACGGGACGACGGTCGTCAAGCCGTCGGCGCCGAAGCCCGCCCGGCTGGTCGCGGACGCCGGCGACTACGTGGCCCTGACCGGAGTCGTCGACCGGCCCGGGCTGGTCATGGTGTCCGCGGCGACCGGTTGCCGGCCGGTCGGCCAGCGGCCGGTGACCGACCCCACCGCGTCGCCCGCGCCGGCCGATCGCGCACCGCTGGACCGGGCGCTGACCGCCTTCGACGTGACCCCGGTGCACTGGTCGACCCACCGCCTCCCGTGCGGGCTGACGACGATCGAGGCGGACGGCGGGGCACGCCCGGCCGGCCCCCTCCCGGCCCCCTCGGCCGGCCAGCCGCTCGTGCGCCGCGACGACGTGTACGCCGAGAAGTCCGGCCTGCTCGTCCGAGTCGAGGGCGACCACGCGGTGGTCAGCCTGACGACCGGCGCCTGCTGAGTCCCCCGTCAGCTCAGCAGCGCGTTGAGCTCGCCGTAGTCCAGACCGCCCGCGAGCGCCGCGGTCTGATGCGGTTGTCATGCCGACAGTCCACCAGCCGGTACCGACATTCTCCGGCGGGCTTCGGACATGACCGTCAGTAGACGAGCGCCTGGGTGTTGTCGGACGTGACCTCCTCGACGAAGGCCGCGGCGCCCGCGATGCGTACCTGCGGCAGCACGTCCTCGGCGGCGATCGAGCGGCGGGCGGCGCACTGCGTGCACAGCGTGACCTTCGCGCCGGCCAGCAGCGCGTCGAGCAGGTCGGCAAGCGGCGCGGAGTGCGGCAGCCGGAACTCGGCGGCCCGCCCGGGCAGGGCGAACCAGGCCGCCTCGCCGGTGAGCCACAGTGAAACGTCGATACCCGCCGCGACCGCGGTGGCGGCCACGGTGAACGCCTGGGAGCAGCGCTCCGGCGCGTCCGCGCCGGCGGTCACCTTGATGACGAGGTTACGGACCATGCCGGTCAGCATAGGATTCGTCACGTGGCAACCGAGATCGGCTTCGTGAGCCTGCTGGTGGCCGGCTTCGGCCTGCTGGCCGGCGGCCTGGTCTACCTCGCCGTACGGGTATCGAGAGGACGCTGGTGACCGACAGCCTGACCCCGCCGCCGTGGCTGAACGCGCCGCCGGTGCCGGAGTACCCGTACGAGGAGACGCACGACCTGCGTACCGGACCGGACCTGCACCCCGCGCTGCTGGGCCTGCTGCCGTTCGTGGGCGTCTGGCGGGGCCGCGGCCGGGGCGGGTACCCGACGATCGAGCGGGACTTCGACTACGCGCAGGAGGTCCGGTTCAGCCACGACGGCCGGCCGTTCCTCGCCTACGAGTCGCGCGCCTGGCTGATCGAGGACGACGGTACCCCGATCCGACCGGCCGGCCGTGAGGTCGGCTGGTGGCGACCGGTGCAGCGGGACGGCAAGGGTACCGACGAGGTCGAGGTGCTGCTCAGCAACCCGACCGGGATCATGGAGCTGTACGTGGGCCGGATCGACCACCTCAAGGTCGAGCTCGTCACGGACGCGGTGGTACGCACGGTGACCGCCAAGGAGGTCAACGCCGGCCAGCGGCTCTACGGCATCGTGGAGGGTGCCCTGCTGTACGCGCAGGAGATGTCCGCGGTCGGCCAGCCGATGTCGCCGCACCTGTCCGCCCGGCTCGTCCGGGTCGGCGGCTGATCCAGCGTCGGCGGCTGATCAGGCCGGGAAGCCGAGCAGGTCCAGGAGGCGGCCGGTCTCGGGCGACGGTCCCAGTGGCTTGTCGTCCAGCGTGCGTACCTCGGCCAGCCCGCGTACCGACGAGACGAGCCACAGCCCGTCCATCGAGGTCAGGTCGGTCGGGCGGATCATCCGCTCGCCCGCGCCGAAGCCCAGGTCGCCCGCGTGCTTCAGGAGCCAGCGGGTGGTGATGCCGGCCAGGATACCGGTCACCTCCGCCGGTACCGTCCACAGCCGGCCGTCGGCCAGCCAGACCAGGTTGGCGGTCGGCGCCTCCAGCACCCAGCCGTCGCCGGACACCCAGAGCACGTCGTCCAGCCCCTTGGCGGTCGCCCAGCGCTGGGAGGCCATGTTCACCGCGTAGGACACCGTCTTGGCGCCGCCGAGCAGCCAGGGCGCGCCGGCGCGGGCCCCCGACGGGTACCCGAGCGAGGCGGTGGCCACGGCGATCCCGTTCCGGCGCTGGCCGCGCGTACGGTCGCCCACCGCGGTCAGGGTGGCGAACACGGTCACCGGCCCGCCGTCCTCGGCGCCGCGCGTGCACACGATGCGCAGCGCGCCCTCGACGTCCGCGGGCCAGCCGTCGATCGCCTGCTCGGCCAGCTCCGCCAGCGCCTCCGTGGGCGGCAGGTCCAGGTCCAACCGGGCGGCCGAGCGGGTCATCCGGGCCAGGTGCTCGTCGAGCAGCCAGGGTCGGCCGCCGCGGATGTGGGTCGTCTCGAAGATCCCGTCGCCGCGCAGCGCGCCGAGGTCGTCGGCGCGCAGGATCGGTGTGTCGGCCGGCACCTGACCTCGGCCGAGCACGGCCACTACGCGTTCTGGCATCCGGCGAGACTACCTGCCACGCGGGTACGCTCGACGGCGTGTCCGATACCTCGCTCGCTGAGGTGCTGCGGTCCCGCGGCCTGCGGTTGACCGCGCAGCGGCAACTCGTCCTGGAGGCGGTCCACTCGCTGGGCCACGCCACGCCCGACCAGGTGCACGCCCGGGTCGCCGAGACCGCCGCGGGCGTCAACATCACCACCGTGTACCGCACGCTGGAGCTGCTCGAGGAGCTGGGCCTGGTCACCCACGCGCACCTGTCCCACGGCGCCCCGACCTACCACACCGTCGGCGGGGTGCAGCACGTCCACCTGGTCTGCCGCCGCTGTGACGCGGTGACGGAGGTGTCCTCCCGGATACTGGCGCCGCTGGCCGAGACGCTGCACGACGAGCACGGGTTCTCCGTCGACATCGGGCACGTGGCGCTGTTCGGGCTGTGCGTGGGCTGCCGGGGTACCGATGGCTGAGGTACTCGTAGAGGCCGTCGAGCCGGGCTCGGTCGACGCCGGGGCGGTCGCGCACTACGGTGACCCGGCGCGCGAGCAGCGGCTGCTGGAGACCGCCGCCGGCCTGGTCAACCGCTCGCACCGGGGGATCCTCGCGGTACCGGGCGCCGACCGGTTGACCTGGCTGCACAGCCTGGCCACGCAGCACCTGTCGCGGCTGGATCCCGGCCAGGGTACGGAGTTGCTGATCCTGTCGCCGCACGGCCACGTGGAGCACCACGCGCTGGTCACCGACGACGGCACGACAACCTGGCTGGACACCGAGCCGGGCCGGGCCGGGCCGCTGCTGGACTTCCTGACCAGCATGCGCTTCATGATGCGGGTCGAGCCCGCGGACGTGACCGCGGACTGGGCGCTGCTGTCCCTCGTCGGTCCCCAGGCGCGGATCCCGGGCGTCGAGCTCGACGAGCCGCTCGTGGCGCCCGTACCCCCGGCGAAGTTCGCCTCGGCGGACGTGCCGGCGC
>Ga0157369_10009278_pt1 | contig 11255 bp, 12 predicted proteins | sample C25metaG_FD_113461 | JGI IMG/M metagenome (GOLD analysis project Ga0157369, IMG submission 113461) | Corn rhizosphere microbial communities from Kellogg Biological Station, Michigan, USA - C2-5 metaG | ecosystem: Host-associated > Plants > Roots > Rhizosphere > Soil | place: USA: Michigan... | reverse complement strand
GGCGCAGTTTCTGCTCGACGCCAATCTCGGCTTCATCAACACCCAGCAGAACGACATCTTCAAAGTGCTCACCATCGTTTCGGTGGTCGGCATTCCGCCGACCTTGATCGCGAGCATGTACGGCATGAATTTTCACTTCATGCCCGAACTCAGCTGGACCTGGGGTTATGCCTGGGGACTGGGTCTGATCGCGCTCAGCACCATCATTCCGATGGCGTGGTTCAAATGGCGCGGCTGGTGGTAGTGCAAATAGCGAAATAAGGCGCGTGCCACATTCGTGCCACGCTTTCTCCAAATTGAAACTCCCCTGAAGGTCGGGCGTTTTCTTCTTGTCCCATTCATGGAGAGATGAAAATGAGCGATTTGAGAGGAAAAGACTCGCGCGAAATGGAGCCGACGAGCAGCAAGAGCAAAGCTATTGCCGCCTTCATTGTCGCGATTGGTGTTGGTGCCGCCGGTGCCTATGCCTACACGAGCAATAACGCCCTTCCGCAGAAGAGCCAGCAGCAGATGGCGATGAATGAGCCTCAGCCGCTGACGCCGCCGCCGGCAGCGCCGGTGTCGACGACACCGCAGGCCGACAAGACGGCGACGACGCCGGACATCACAACGCCTGCACCGTCAACGCCGCAGACGACCGCGACGACGAAGACGGCCACCGCAACGACGAAGTCATCTGAAGCGGTCCCGGCGCCTCGCGCCACACCGACGCGCGTTGCGCGCGTGAAGACGCGCACCGAACAGGAGCAGTCTTCTTCTGTGACGACGCCCACCACGGCGACGGTGCCTGACATCCCCGCGCAAACCGCGACGCCGCAGGCTCCGGCGCCCGAGCCAGCCGCTCCGGCCCCGGTCACGCCGCAGGCGACGCCGGATATCAGCCAGCAGCCGGCCGAACAGCCTCAGAGTACGCCGCAGTAGTATATCTCTCGCTGCGGCATGTGCAGAAACGGCCTCTCTCGCGAGAGGCCGTTTTTGTTTGCGTCATCGAAAATTCACGGAACCCGCGGGCGGCGCGCGCCGTTAGGGCCAGAGCCTTCGGGGGAATTCCGCGAATGACAAAGTCCAACAGCACGCCGGCGATTCATCCCGGCTGGTTTCAGCTCAACGACAAGCTGCGCAATCATGTGCTCACACGCCGGCAGATGATTCCGGCAGCAGCCGCATTTGGCCTCATGCCGTCAGTGCTTCGCGCGGCTGCGCGTTCGCAGCGTGACCGCGCACATTGGAACACCGCGAGCAAGATCAAGCATGTCGTGATCCTGTGCCAGGAGAACCGGTCCTTCGATCACTATTTCGGAGCCTTCGCAGACAAGCTCGGCAGGGGACAGGTGCATGGCGAGGGTTTTACGCGCGGGGAGTTGACCTATCTCGACAGCAAGGGGAAGCGGTACCATCCCTTCCATCTTCAGCAGTTCTGCGACGACGATCCCGATCACGGCTGGGACGGCAGTCACGCGAAGTGGAACAACGGCGCGATGGACGGCTGGGTCACGGCCGAGGGCGACAAGACCACGGCCATCAGCTGCTACAGCGCGACGGATCATATCTATCATGCGAAGCTCGCGAATGCGTTCTCGATCGCCGATCACAATTTCTGTGCGCAGATCGGACCGACACTTCCGAACCGGCTTTATCTATGGAGCGGGACGAGCGGCTGGAATTACCTGAACCCGGGCTCGACCAGCGACAGCCTGCCTTACAACAACCCCTCGCTCACCGCGCCCCCGCCGCTGCTCAACTGGCCGACGATGGCCGATGTGCTGGACGCAGCGAGCCTGCCTTGGAAGTGCTATTCGGTCGCCGACGGGTCCGTGCCCTCGGCGATCGGCGCGTTCAATCCGCTGATCTTCTTTTCGTCCATCCTGGGCAACCCGCAAAAGCTCGCGAAGGCGACGGCGGACATCGAAGAGTTCTTCGTCGACCTCGCCGCCGGAACGCTGCCCGCGGTGTCCTGGATCGTGACCGAGGCCGTCGTCTCCGAACATCCGCCCGCGCCGCCGGATATGGGCCAGCTTCTCGGGGCGCGCGTCGTCGATGCGCTGAAATCCTCGAGCGCGTGGGATTCGAGCGTGCTGTTTCTCACCTATGACGAAGGCGGCGGCTATTTCGATCACGTCGCGCCGCAGATTCTCGAAACCGTGCCGCAGAATTTGCCGGAAGCCGGCACAGCCGTGGGCCCGGCCTTCCGCGTGCCGCTGTTCATCGTGTCGCCCTGGACGCGGCCGGGCACCGTGTTCAAGCCGGTGGTGGATCACACCTCGATCCTGCAATTCATCGAGCGCAACTTCTCCACGCCGGGGCATCGCGTGTTGCTGCCGACCATCGATCCCGCGCGCCGCGGCCTCACGAGCCTGTTCCATGCATTCGATTTCGCGCAGGAGCCGAATTCGCCCGCGCTGCCGACGGCGAAGCAGCTGATCGCCAAGGCGAAGCAGGAAGTCCTGGTGCTCAACGCCGATCATACGGTGGCAGGCTGCTCCACCAGCTGGCCGGACTGGCTGCTGCCGTTGTTGGGCGTTTAGAGCAATGTTGCCCGCGATTGAATCACCGTTCTTAACTGTCATCGCCCGCTTCATGCGGGCGACCCAATTTTAGACGCGAAAAAAATGGGTTGCCCGGACAAGCCGGGCAATGACGAAGTGGGGATGCTTCTATCTGAAAAGATCGTGCTCTAGGCGGAGAAGCTTCTCATCGGCGCACCGTAGCGCCGCGACTTCATCTCCAGCGCGGCGCGCGCGTCCTCGTATTCCCGCGTCAGGCGGGCGACCAGCTCAGCGACGGGGACGACGCCCGCGACCGCGCCGATGCCCTGGCCGCAGCCCCAGATGTCGCGCCACGCTTTTGATTTCTGATTTCCACCGGAATTGAAATTCATCTTCGAGGGATCGGCGACGGGAAGATTGTCGGGGTCCATTCCTGCGAGCTTCACCGATGGCCGCAGATAGTTGCCGTGAACGCCGGTGAACAAATTGGTGTAGACGATGTCTTCGCCGCCGCTCGCGACGATCATGTCCTTGTAGGCCTGCACGGCGTTTGCTTCATTCGTCGCGATGAAAGCGGACCCGATATAGGCGAGGTCGGCGCCCATGGCCTGCGCGCTCAGGATCGCGGCGCCGTTCGCGATCGCGCCGGAAAGCGCGATCGGTCCATCGAACCAGCGGCGCAGTTCCTGCAAAAATGCAAAGGGCGAAAGCTGTCCGGCATGGCCGCCGGCGCCTGCCGCGACCGGGATCAGACCGTCGGCGCCTTTCTCGATGGCCTTGTGCGCGAAGCGATCGTTGATGACGTCGTGAAGCACGATGCCGCCATAGGAATGCGCCGCGGCGTTCACATCTTCGCGCGCGCCCAGGGAGGTGATGACGATCGGAGCCCTGTATTTGCTCGCCATCTCGACGTCGTGCTCGAGGCGGTCGTTGGTCTTGTGCACGATCTGGTTGACCGCGAACGGCGCGGATGGCGCATCGGGATGCGCGCGGTCATAGGCGGCAAGTTCTTCGGTGATCTGGGCCAGCCATTCGTCGAGCTGGCTGGCAGGGCGCGCATTCAGCGCCGGAAACGAGCCGACCACGCCGGCCTTGCACTGGGCGATGACGAGTTCGGGGCACGAAATGATGAACAGCGGCGAGGCGATGACGGGAAGCCGCAAACGCTCGCGAAGCACGGCGGGAAGGGACATGAAGGCTCCTGATTTCAATAGCGATGCCGCGCATGAGAAAGCAATTCGGCACGCGGCGCAAATCAGTCGCCGATGAGATACAGCACGATCTCGCGGGTGTGCGGACGCGCGCGATGCTCGAACAGATAAATGCCCTGCCAGGTGCCGAGCGCCATCTTGCCCGCGACGACCGGAATGGAGAGATGCGTCTGGGTCAGCGCGGTACGCAGATGACGAGCAAAGCGAGCGCGGCTTCGTGCGCAATGCGCGCGGAAAGGTCACTTTCTTCGATGTCCCCGGCGACATGCTGGAAGTGAACGGCATCAACGACAAGGGCGCCGTGGTAGGAAGCTATCGCGGCGCGGATCAGAACTTCCACGGCTATGTGCGCGCCGCCGACGGCACGCTCACCACGCTCGACGAGCCGGATTCGATCAACGACACGTTCGCGGTCGCCATCAACAATTCCGGTATCGTCTCCGGCACATATAACGGCGCCGATTTCACCTTTCACGGCTATATCTGGAAACCGTAAGGACATATCTCGGGCTACTATCTCACCCGCTGTGACAAGCCTTCGGAACAATGCTAAGTTGCCGGCGAGAGATAAGGAGTGCTCAGGATGTGGCGCTTTGTTCTCGCATCCGCATGTTGTGGGCTGTTTTCGGTCGCCGCGGCATCGACTCAGAACCTGATAAGGAATGGAAGTTTCGAACATCCGCTCCTTCCGGCCGACAACCCCCTGCAGATCGAACGCGGAGGCACGAGATTTCATGGTTGGACCGTAACCGGTCCGCGGAATTTGGCCGTTTCCCTGATCAACGTGAACTACACAGAAAACTTCAACGGAAACATATTGCACTTCTCGCCGGCGCAGGGCGCACAGAGCCTCGATCTTTCCGGGCCGAGCAATCAAGGACCGGTCGGCGTCAAGCAGACGGTCGCAACAATTGCCGGGGATGCCTACGTCCTTTCTTTCAGCCTGGCAAACCAGGACGATACCTACACGTTCTATTCGCGGCCAAGTGCGCTTGAAGTTTTTATCGATGGCGTGAGCCAGGGCATATTCAAGAACAATCGCAATACGGCCAATGACCTCACATGGCGGAAATTCAAGTTGAATTTCACCGCGGCAAAAGGCGCCACGACAATCCAGTTCGTCAATCGCACGGCATTAGACGACAATGAATGCGGGCTGGATGCCGTGTCGGTGGTGCCAGCGACTGCCGCCACGAACTGAGGACTACCGCCGCGCCTGCAGTGCCAGAAAAATCGCGGGCAGGACGAGCAGCCCTGCGAGATAAAACGGCGCGTCGACGCTGAGATTGGAGAAGGCGAGGCCGGCGACGAACGGACCGGTCAACCGCGCGAGCGCGCCGGCCGCGTTGTTGAGTCCCAGATATTGTCCCTGGTTCTCCGGATCGGCGTGGCGCGAGATCAGCGCGGAGATGTTGGGTCCGGCGATCGATTGCCCGAAGGCCGAGAGCACGAGCAGGGTCACCACCATCCATCCACCTCGCGCCAAAGGCTGCAGCGCGATGGCGAAGGTGGTGAGCGCCATGCCCCAGGCGAGCACATTGGCCTCGCCGAAACGGCGCGACGCACGTCCCGTGATCAGAAGCTGGCAGGCGGTCGCGATCACGCCGGTCACGGCGAATGCCAGCCCCACTTCACGCGTCCCCCAGTCGAACCGCGCCGCGCTCCACAGCGCGAACACGAATTCGATTCCCATAAACGCGGAGCCCGCGAGGAACATCACCAGCATCAGCCGTCCGATGACGGGATGCGCGATGGCGCGTCCGGCGATGGCCCAGCGCGGCGCGTCCTCGAATTCGTAATGCGGATGAACCCGGCTCTCCTTCACGAACAACGTGAGGCCGATGGCGCAGAGCCCCGCCAAACTTGCCGCCACGATCAGCGGCAGACGAAACCCCGCATGTCCCGCTGCCGGGTTCGCCAGCAACCCGCCGAGCGCAGGCCCGACGATAAAGCCCAGATTGTACGCCGCGCCCAGCATCGACATGCGCCCGGTGCGCGCGTCGGCCGGCGTCACGTCGGCGATGTAGCCCTGGATGACGGAGGCGTTGCCGCTCGCCATCCCGCCGATCAGCCGCACGATGAACGCGACATAGATGTTCGGCGCAAAGGCGAGCGCCAGATAGCAGAGGCAGTTGCCGCACACCGTGCTGATCAGGATCGGCTTGCGCCCGATCCGGTCGGAGATGCGGCCCCAGAACGGCTCGCCGAAGAAGGCTCCCGCTGCGTAAGCCGAAAAGATCAGCGCCATCTGCCAGGCCGGCGCCTGAAACGAGCGCGCGTAAAACGGCAGCAGCGGCACGACAATGCCGAAGCCGACCATGTTCACGAACATCACCGCGAGCAGCGTCGGCAGCGCTCGCGATCCCCCATTTCCGTCTGTCATGTCACGCAAAACAACATCCCTGCACCGGCGCGTGAGCCCTGCGCAGTGACACCGCCTCAATTGGTTGGCTGAACGATCCTCACACTATAGGCACGCTGCCGGTTGAGGCAACGGTAGCGGACTATTCTGTTGCCAATTCGTGTCCGATCCTTCGCTTCCGTGTCATCCGGCCCTCTTACAAGGCCCGTGGGCGGTAACGCCCGACGAGAACTGCGCAGCGACGCCGCTGGGATGCGGTGCCGTGCGTGCCCTTGCATTCCATCTGGCATTCCAATGAAGGAAAGAGACGCGATGACAATTCTGCGAAAGTCCAATCTTGTAGCGGCGATGCTGATCTGTGCGCCGGCCGCGGCTTCGGCCGACGGTATCGGCCCGTTCGTCAACGGCGTGGCTGCGGCGAACCCGGCAGCGGGTTCTCCCGCCAATGTTTTCAGTTCCGATTTCTCCGCAACCGTCGTGGTGACGGGGACCGACCCGCTGGAGAATCCATCGGGCGGCATCACCCAGTTCGGCAATCTGGTGAACGGCACGCATACCGAGCCGGACCAGAATCTGTATCTGGACCTCGACCGCAAGATCAAAGGACCGACCAAGAATTACGACTATGGCCATCACTTCCTCATTCAGGGCCACGAGAACGGGTCCGACATGGCCTATGTCACGCGTATCAACCTGGATGTGAACGATCCCGCGCACCGTGTCACGCTGCTCACGCCGGTTGGCGGCGACGGCCTCACCCACTTCAACAGCGTCGACGGCTCGGCCTACGATCCCTTCACCAAGTCGCTGCTGTTCACGCAGGAATCGAGCGGCACGGCGGGTGGCGTCGTGGAAGTTTCCATGGACTGGCCGTCGCAGGTCACCACGCATTACGGCAGCATCGGGCGCTGCGGCGTTGAGGGCATCCATACCGATAACCACAGCCGCGTCTATCTCGTGGAAGACACGGGCGGAAAGGGCGTCAGCAACGATCAGAACAACATCAACGGTACCGACAAGGTCGCGAAGCAGCCGAATTCGTACATCTTCCGGTTTGTTCCGAGCCAGACCCACAATCTGAGCGCGGGCCGGCTCGAAGCCCTTCAGGTCTCAGTGGATGGCGCACCGCTGGTATTCGGCGGCACGACCGATCAGCAGGCGTTCGACGATGTGTGGTCGCCCAAGCAGGTGGAGCTGCACAGCGGCACATCCTTCCCCACCACTTGGGTGACGGTGCATGACACCGCGACGGACGGCACGGCCGATTTCGACTGCAATCTGGCGGCACGTGCGGCCGGCGCGACGCCGTTCAAGCGTCCTGAGAACGGTGTTTTCAAGCCCGATAGCACCTTCCGCAACTTTGTGTTCGCGACCACCGGCGACACCAACAACCTGTCGGGCTCCGTACCGGGTCTTGCGCAGCGCGGTGCCTGGGGCGCTCTGTTCCAGCTGTCCATGGATCGCAAACGGCAGGACGGAACTATCAAGCTCATCGCGCTCGGCGATTCCACCCATAACTCGTTCGACAACGTGACGTTCGGCGACAGCAACACGATCGTTACCACCGAGGACCGCGGCGACACGCTGCACGACCAGCTCAATACGCTCGATTCGATCTGGGCGTATCCGCTCGACGCCCTGAACGCACCCCTGCGCCTCGTGGCGCTCGGCCGTGACGCCAGCGCATCGGGAGACGGCCAGGAAGACAACGAACCGACGGGCATGTTCGTGTCGAACGGCGAACGCACCGTGAAAGACCAATACGGAAACCAGTCCAATCTTATCGGTGCGCGCGGCTTCTTCACCGAGCAGCACGGCGACAACAAGGTTTACGAGCTCAATCACAACTAAGACTTCCTGCCTCGTACAGGGCAGGCCATGCGATAGTCCCGGCAACGCCGGTCCCGGAATCCCGGGGCCGGCGTTTGCCGTTTGATGGCGGCGCGGGAAACGGCGACAATGCGGCGCTGCGAACAGGCGGGACGGCACGATGAGAGGAATGTGGCTGGGCACGGTTGGATTGGTTCTGGCGGCTGGCATCGTCCATGCCGCGGATGCGCCGGGGGACTGGCGCAAGGTCGATCCCGCCAATCTCGTGTTGATCGAGACGAAATACGGCACGACAGCGGTGGAACTGGCGCCGGCGTTCGCACCCAATCACGTCGCGCGTATGCATGCTCTGGCAGCCGCGCATTTCTATGACGGCACGACCTTTTATCGCGTGATCGAAGGGTTCGTGGCGCAGGGCGGCGTGGGCGAGGATACGGCGTCCACCAAAGACAAGCCCAAGGATCCCGATATCCAAAAGAAATGGCCCCAGCTGAAGGCCGAGTTCGAGAGGCCCTGGGGAACGGACACGAAATTCACCGCGCTGGGTTCGCCGGACCTGTTCGCGAAGCGGGCTGGCCATGTCGAGGGCTTTCCGGTCGGGCGCGATCCGAAGACCAGCACGGAGTGGATCATCCATTGCCCCGGCACGTTCGCGTTCGCGCGCGACGACAAGGCCGATACGGCGACGACAGAGTTCTATGTCGTGATCGGCACGGCGCCGCGCCGCCTCGACCGCAACCTCACCGCCTTCGGCCGGGTGATCGATGGGATGGAATATCTGCAGAAGCTTCAGCGCGGCGATCCGTCCGTGGACAATGGCGTGATCGCGGACAAAACGAAGCAGGACGCGATCGTGAGCATCAAATTCGCGACCGATATTCCGCAAGCCCAGCGCCCGGCCTATGAGGTCATGCGGACGGACACGAAAGCGTTCGCGGCGTGGAAAGCGAAGAAGAAGAATCCGGCGCCCGGTTTCTACATCCGCCAGCCGCCGCCGGTTCTCGACATCTGTTTGGCACCCGTGCCGTCGCGAAAGGCGGCTGCCGCACCATGAAGCTCGTCGAGCGTTTTTCTCCCAATTTCGATGCGCGGCCGGACGGGGCCGAGATCGATATCCTCGTGCTGCATTATACCGGCATGAAGACGGCGGAAGAGGCGCTCGCGCGGCTGTGCGACTTCGATGCGGCGGTCAGCGCGCATTACATGATCGATCGCGACGGCACCGTCTATACCCTTGTGCCCGAACCCAGCCGTGCCTGGCATGCCGGTGCGTCGTATTGGGCGGGCGAGCGCAACGTGAATGGACGCTCCATAGGCATCGAGATCGTCAATCCCGGCCACGAATTCGGATATATTCCGTTTACGGACGATCAGCTCGGCGCGTTGATCGAGCTCTCCCATGGCATCCTCGCCCGCCATCCGATCCCGCCGCATCGTGTGGTCGGCCATTCCGATGTGGCGCCGGGGCGCAAGAAGGATCCGGGCGAGCTGTTTCCGTGGTGGCGTCTTGCGCAAGAGGGCATCGGCGCGTGGCCTTCCAGCCAGATCCAGAGTTCTGGCGATTTCATGACCGATCTGGCGCGCTTCGGCTACGGCGTGCCGCCGACGGTGGAGGTCCTTCCCGAACAGGTGGTCACGGCGTTTCAGCGCCACTTCCGCCCGGCATGCGTCGACGGCATAGCCGACGCCGAATGCGCGGAGCTGCTCGCGAGTCTGCTGACCACTCCGTAAAGTTTCTAGCAGGTGCTCGGGACGAAGGAGCTCAGGTGCGAGCGATCCGCGTCCGGCGATTGCGGGGCCTTGTGGAGGACGGTGTATGTCGCCTGCTTGTATACCTGGGTCTTGCCGTCGAACGTGCAGTACATCGTTATGGTGCTGCCTGTCTTGTAAGGATTTGCGAATACGAGATCGCGGGTTATGCCGGGAGCGGTGGCGCTTGTCAGGCTGAAGCCGGCGACCTTTCCCTGGATTGAGGTCCCCATCACGAAGCCGCCGACGCCGATGCTGTTGTCGCAGCCGTCGCCGGCTTCGCGGATCGTACCCGGGGCTTTTCCATGACCGAGCGTGATGACCTCCACGTTGCAATGGCCATCGATGGCGATAGTGACGGTTGCACCTTTTGCACTTGCAGCTGAGTGCGCGATCGAAACCGCAGCAACGGCCGCGATGCCCAGCGTCAGCAGAGACCTGTTCATGAGATCCTCCCTCACTCAGTGCACAAGCGACGTGATTGACCGGCTTCCCCGCGGATGATGTTCCGCCGTACCGCCAACCGTATAGGTGCCGTGGGTCGACGTGCCTCTCAGGCCGCTCGTCGTTTTGTACAGAACCCACGAACCGCCAGTCACATAGGGCCTGCTGAGCATCAGGAAATAGCTTGCGTCGTCATTGTAGAAGAGAATCGCCATGCCGGAAAAGTTGCCGTCCACGGTCCTTCCATTGAGACCCGTGGCGTATCCGGACCCGCAATGCGTGCCGCCGAGAACGGCGTTCACGCTCTCTCCCGCCGTCGTGATCGTGGCGGTGTTGCAGGCACCATCGAACGTGATCCTCGTGGGCGCAGCCGATGCACCGCAATTGGGTATCGCAAGCGCGAGCAACGCTGCCCATGCCCAGATCGTTCTGCTCATACATGTTCTCCCATCACCGTGGAAAGGCTAACACAAAGGGTCGACAGACCGGCAAGGACATCGTCCGGCATGCGTTAACGGCATAGCCGACGCCGAATGCGCGGAACTCCTCGCGAGTCTGTTGGCCGGATAAAGTCTCCAACATGACCGCGCCCATCCGCCTCGCCGACAAGCTCGCATTATTTTCCGATCACTGGTCGCCAAAGATCGTCAGCCAATTCAACGACCATGACGTCATGGTCGTGAAGGTGAAAGGCGAATTCATCTGGCATTCCCATCCCGACACTGACGATTTCTTCCTGGTGCTGAAGGGCGCGCTGACCATCCAGCTTCGCGATGGCGACGTGCATCTTGGTCCGGGCGATCTGTATGTCGTTCCCAAAGGCGTCGAGCATCGCCCGGTGGCGGAGGAGGAAGTGCATCTTCTTCTCATCGAACCGCGTGGCACGCCCAACACCGGCGATGCTGCTACGGCGGCCGTGAAAGAGACGATCTGATGAAGACCATCGGCATGCTGGGCGGGATGAGCTGGGAATCCACCGCCGTCTACTACCGGCTCATGAACCGCGCGGCGATGGATCGCATGGGCGGCCTGCATTCCGCGAAGATGCTGATGTACTCGTTCGATTTCGGCGAGATCGCCGTGCTGCAGACGGCGGACAAATGGGACGAGATCGCCGACCGGCTGGTGACCGCCGCCTCGGGTCTCGCAGGTGCCGGCGCCGATTTCCTGATG
>Ga0157369_10009273_pt1 | contig 11261 bp, 7 predicted proteins | sample C25metaG_FD_113461 | JGI IMG/M metagenome (GOLD analysis project Ga0157369, IMG submission 113461) | Corn rhizosphere microbial communities from Kellogg Biological Station, Michigan, USA - C2-5 metaG | ecosystem: Host-associated > Plants > Roots > Rhizosphere > Soil | place: USA: Michigan... | reverse complement strand
TCGGCGGTGAGCGCTTCGAGGTTGTCGCCCAGCATCCGATAGATCGTGTCGTCGAAACGCAGCACGTCGACGGGCGCGACGACCTTGCCGTTCTCCACCCAGAACGTCGCGAACCGCGTCATGCCGGTCATGCGGCCCGCCGGGCGATCCGAGTAATTGAGATACCAAAGATTGCCGATCGCAAGGCCCGTGTCGAGTGCCGCCAGCGCATCGCGCGCGGCGAGCTCGCCGCCGGCCATCGACAGTGCCTCGGGCGATTCGCCGCCGTTGGCGCCGTTGGTGACGAGGTCGAATTCGCGTGCCGTGCGCGGCGACACGAGCGATCCCGCGAGCTCGCCGGCGACGATCAGCGGGACGTCAGGGGGCCGCGCGAAGCCTTCGGACTGGAATGCCGGGGCGACGCCGGACGCGGTGTCCTCGCTCATCGAAACGCGTGGATCGAGCCGCGCGCTGCTGCGCATCTTCGCGAGCGGGCTCTGCTGTGTCGCCAGGGCCCGCGCCGAGAACCCGCCCCATTCGAGCATGTCGGCAACCTCCTGCAGGGCGGCAGGCGGCAGGTAGGCGCGGTACTTTCCCGGCGCCAGCGCCTTTGGCGGTCGCGTGATCAGCGCGAGCTGCGCGACCGCAGCATCCATCTTTGCCTGCAAGTCGTCGTCGCGCCACGTAAATCCGGTGTACGCCGACTTGACGGCCTTGTCGCCGCGGTAATACAGGCTCCATTGGAGGTTGAACGTCGTGGTCGCGTGCCAGTTGCGCTGGCCCTGCGAATTCGCGAAGCCGCGGTACACCGGTCCCGCCGCCAGCATGCCGACGAGGTCCTGCCCGTTTCCGAGCGCAAGCAGCACGTCGACGATCGCCTCCGTCGCCGGGATCGACTCGCTGCGCTCGTGGCGCGACGATGCGACGCTGTCAGGCAGAAGCAGGTGCGGATCGTCGGGCAGTTCCGGCAGCGCGTCGCGCAGCCCGGCCATTGCATGCTGTACGGCGCGCGCGTCGGCGCCGGCATCGCCGCTCAACGACAGCAGGTGCGACGCATGACGGGTACCGCGAATCAGCCGCAGATCCGCGTAGCGCTGTGCGACGTGGCCCGGCTGGCGCACCTTGCCGCGGTTCATCCGCACGAAATCGGTTTCTTCCGCGGCGAAACCCAGCGTGTACGACTCGCCGGCGTGCAGCGCACGATCCGCAGTCGCCGCGAGGGCGTTGAAGTAATTTTCCAAATCAGGATTCCCCGCCGAACACGTCGACATCGGTGAAGACGCAGGCGGGCGACGCGTGGCCGACGCGAATCGTCTGGCCAGGCTCGCCCTTGCCGCAGAACGGCGTGCCGAGCACGCGCATCGTGTCTGCATTGCCCACGCGCGCAAGGCTGCGCCAGAACTTCGCGCTGATGCCGCGATAATTCGGATTCTTGACGACCCCGCCGAGCCGGCCGTTCTCGATCATCCGCGCGCGCTCGCAGCCGAACTGGAACTTGTTGCGCGAATCGTCGATCGACCACGACGAATTCGTCTCCATCAGCACGCCGCGCTCGATGCTGGCGACGAGCTCGTCGAACGTCGCGTCGCCGGGCTCGAGGTTGAGGTTCGCCATGCGGTCGATCGGGGGCCGGTTCCAGTTGTCGGCGCGCGCGTTCGCAACACCCGGCAGCCCGGAGCGCGCCTGCGAGATCGCGCCACCCAGCGGGCGCTCGAGGATGCCGTCGCGAATGAGGTAGGTGCGTTGTGCCGGCGTGCCTTCGTCGTCGAACGCGTAGCTCGCCAGCTCCTCGGGCCGCGTCGGGTCGAACGTGATGTTGAGCAGGTCCGAGCCGTACCGGTAGCGCCCGAACATGTCGGGGGTGACGAAGCTCGTGCCGGCGAAGTTGCGCTCGTCGCCGAGGATGCGGTCGAGCTCGAGCGGGTGGCCGATCGATTCGTGGATCTGCAGCACCATCTGGTCCGGTGCGAGCAGCACGTCCATCCGCTCCGACGGGCAGTTCGGCGCGGCGAGGAGCTCGAGCGCCTCCTCGGCGATGCGCCGGCCTGCGCCATCGAAGCCGAACCGCGCGAGGATCTCGATGCCGCCCTGCTGACAGATGCCGCGGTACCCGTTGAGCGAGCGTTGCTGCGTCACGCCGTCGGCATGCGCTGTCACGCTGACCGACGGGAACAGGAAGCGGAAGCGCTGCACGACGTCGCCACCTTCGCTGGTGACCAGTCGATGCGTGGCCTCCCGCACGTCGACGAGCGCCTCCCAGTCGACGATTCGCGGATCGCTGCCTGCGCCTTCCGATTCGCGCTGCAGCAGTTCGTACCATTCGCGCCGCGTCGGCAAGGGCCCGTCGAGCGACGGCGACGCGTAGTCGCCGCGGGGTGCCGCGCGCGGCAGCTTGCGCGAGTCGTCGAGGGCATGGCGCGCGCTGGCGCGGGCCCAGTGCGCAGCGCGAGCGAGCACGGCGCGAAGCCCGGCATCGGACGTGTCCGCGCTGGCCGCGTAACCGTAGCCGCCGGCCGCATATACCGACGCCATCACGCCGCCATCGGTGAGCAACGACAGCGGCTGTGCGACGTTCTTGCGCACGGCGAACGACTGGCCGGTTTCCTCGACGAAGCGCAGCGACCAGTAGTCGGCGTCGACGTCGAGCCTGGGAAGGCGAAGATGGGTCATGGAGAGGGAGCGCGGCGCCCGCGGGCGGGATGCAAGGCCGCCGATTATCGCCGATGCGGGGAACGACCCCCGGCGGTCGGCGTCGCGACGGAGGATGGCGCGGCATCGCGCGCGGCCCGCCACGGGCAGCCGGCGTTGCGCCGCGGCGGGCATCGGCGGCGGTTCATGCCGGCGCCCCGCGGCGCCCGGCCGAAACGCCGTCCGCGAGCGCCGCCAGCGCCTCGCCGGTGACCCGGGCGATGCGCCAGTCGGGCAGAACGCGCGCGCCGAGCGATTCGTAAAACCGGATCGCCGGCGCATTCCAGTCGAGCACCGCCCACTCGAAGCGGCCGCAGTCGCGTTCGCGGGCCACGGCGGCGAGCGCTGCGAGCAGCGCCCGGCCGACACCCGCACCGCGGTGCTCGGGGCGCACGAAAAGGTCCTCCAACCAGAGGCTGCGGCGGCCGTTGAACGTCGAGTAAGTATGAAAAAACAAGGCGAATCCGATGCAAACGTGAGATTTACCGTCAAGACGTGAAATAAGCGCTTCGGCGACCGGATGCGGACCGAACAACGCGTCGGCCAGATCGCGCGGAGTGGAGGTGCATATGTCGCCGAGCCGCTCGTAATCCGCGAGGGCACGGATCAGCGCATGCAGGTCGTCGACGTCCTCCGGGCGGGCCCGGGTGATGCGGAACGAACGATCGTTCGCATTCATGGCTTCGCCTGTTGCATGTTCACAACGCCGATCAGGGTCACACCGCGCGTCCGAGGATCACCAGGTCGCGGCGAACGCCGTCGAGGTTGGCCACGCGCGGCAGCGTTCCCCAGTCCGCAAAGCCCGCGTTGCGAAACAGCGCGAGGCTGGGGGCGTTGTGCGCGAACGTGAATGCGAGGAGCGTGGTGATGCCCAGCGACGGCGCCTCGTGGAGGGCGTGCAGGACGAGCCCGCGCCCATAACCGCGGCGCTGTGCCCGCGGCGCGGTGTAAAGACCCACTTCCGCCGTTTCGTCGTAGGCCGGACGCCCGTAGAACGAACGCAGCGACAGCCAGGCGAGCGGTGCCGATGTGCCGTCGTCGCAGGCCACCCAAAGCGGCCGGCGGCGCGGATCGAAATCGGCGAACCACTGCCTCCGATCGGCAACGCTGACGGGCGCGAGGTCGGCCGTGGCCATGCGGCCAGGGACCGACGCGTTGTAGATCGCGACGATTTCCGGGAGGTCGTGGACCTGCGCGTGCCGAATGTGCATGTTTGGTGAAATTGCAACAAAAGTCCGCCGGACGGGCAAGCAACCGGGGCGTTCGATTGCCGCTGGCGAGACCACTGTTGTAACGTTGCTACTGCGTGCCGAAAGGCGAATATTTCGTCCCTTTTAGTACCACTATCCTTTTGGGGGTTTCCAGATGAATTTCCAACGCAAGAAGGTCGCGGCCGCGCTCGCCTGCATCATCGGCGCGGGCGGCGCGATGGCCGTGTCCGGGGCATTGGCACAGGCGGTGAATCCGGACGTGCCATCGAACACGAGGCCCGAGGCCCGGCCCGACATCCGTGTCGAGGTGACCGGTTCGAACATCAAGCGCGTCGAAGGCGAAGGCGCGTTGCCGGTTACGGTGATCACCCGCCAGCAAATCGAACAGTCGGGCGCCACCACGCCGATGGAGCTGCTGCAGCAGCTGTCGGCGAACAACAGCGTTGGCGCTGTCAACATCTCCAATTCGGTCGGCGCCACGACGCTTTCGGCACAAACGGCATCGTTGCGCGGCCTGGGCGGCGGACGCACGCTGGTACTCATCAACGGGCACCGGATCGAGGGTTTCCCCGGTGAAATCCAGGGCGTGCAGGGTGTGACGCTGTCCTCGATTCCGTTCTCCGCGATCGAGCGGGTCGAAATCCTGAAGGATGGTGCGTCGGCCGTCTACGGTTCCGACGCCATCGCGGGCGTCATCAACTTCATCACGAAGTCCGACTACACCGGTGCGGAAGTCACGGGCTTCTACGGGTCGCCCACGCGCGGCGGTGGCGGCGAGCAGTGGCAGGGCAGCGCCACCGCGGGCTTCGGCGACCTGACGAAGGATCGCTACAACGTCTTCATTTCCGGCCAGTACAACGAGCAGCGCCCCCTCGACCAGAACAAGCGCGACTTCTCGAACAGCTCCTACCGGCCGGAGATCGGGCTGATCGGGCTGTCGAGCAACACCAACCCGGGCAACATCCGGACCGGCGGCATCGGTGTCGTGAACAACAGCAGCGGCACGCCGGTCATCGCCAACAGTCCCGCGACCTGTTTCCCGAGTCGCTTCATCAACGACGACATCCTCGGCACCGGATGCTTCTTCGATCCGTCCGCGGCGAATGGCGTCCAGATGATCCCGGAAGACAAGTCGTACAGCTTCTTCGGCAGCGGCAAGTTCCAGCTCAACGGCGACTGGCAACTGTACGGCCAGGGGCTTTACACGCATCAGGAGACGCACCTCATCATCCAGCCGGGTCCGATCTCGAGCGCGATCGCCTACGGCCCGGGCGGCAACCTCGCCGCGACGATCACGCTGCAGCCGACGAGCCCGTTCTATCCGCATCAGATCGCCGCCGACGCCGGCGTGGACGGGGAACCGCTCGACGTTCGCTACCGCACGTTCGACAACGGCCTGCGCGACCAGACCGACACCAACGAGCACTGGCAGGGCATCTTCGGCGTCAAGGGCACCTTCCGGAACTGGGACGTCGACGGCTCGCTGTTCTACGCCGAAGGCACCACCGTCGAGCACCTGAACAGCGGCTTCCAGGACTACCGGCTGCTGTTGCCGCTGCTGAACAGCGGCACGGTCAACCTGTTCGGCCCGAACACGCCCGACATCGTCGACCAGCTTCGTGCGACGAACTTCGTCGGCGACACGATCAGCGGGCGCGCCAAGAACTACGGCGCGCAGGTCAAGACGTCCGGCGAGATCTGGAAGTTGCCGGCCGGTCCGCTCGCGATGGCATTCGGTCTCGAAACGCGACGCGAACAGTTGAGCCAGGACATGAATCCCGGCATCCAGGAGGGCTTCATCACCGGCTACGGCGGCGAGATCAAGAACGTCAGCGGCTCGCGCAACCAGTGGGCGGCGTTCACCGAATTCAACGTGCCGATCGTGAAAACGCTGGAAGCCGACGTGGCGGTGCGCTACGACCATTACAGCGATTTCGGCAGCACCACGAATCCGAAATTCAGCCTGCGGTGGCAGCCGATGCGTACGCTGCTCGTCCGCGGTTCATACGGCACGGGCTTCCTCGCGCCGAGCCTCTACCAGCTCTTCACGCCGAACATCGCGGGCTTGAGCCAGCCAGGCCTCACCGACCCGGTCCGCTGCCCGTTCACCAACGACCAGACGTTCGACTGCAACGCGCAGTTCAACGTGCTGTTCGGCGGCAACCATAACCTGAAGCCGGAAACCTCCGAGCAGACCACCGCCGGCGTGGTATTCGAGCCGATCCCGAACGTGTCGCTCAGCGCCGACTGGTTCAAGATCAACCTCAGCAACGCGATCACGAACGGCATTTCGCCGATCACGATCCTGGGCGATCTCAACCAGTTCGGCGATCTCGTGACGCGCGGACCGTCGACCGGTGGCATTCCGGGGCACATCGAGTCGATCCTGCAGACGTACATCAACCTCGGCAAGATCAAGATCGAGGGCATCGACCTCGAAGGCCACTACCGCACGCCGACGATGAGCTGGGGACGGTTGTCGTTCGACGCGTCCGGGACGTACTACACGAAGTACGACAACCAGCAGAACGACGGCTCGTACACGAGCCAGGTCGGCACGGCGTACCAGCAGGTCGTTACCGGCATCACGCCGCGGTGGAAGTCGTATCTGTCGCTCACGTGGGATCAGGGTCCTTGGTCGTCGACGCTGGCGAACACCTACCAGACGTCGTACACCGACCAGCAGGTTGATCTCGACGGCAACCTGCGTACGGTCGGGTCGCTCAGCCTGTGGGACCTGCAGGGGTCGTACACGGGCTTCAAGAACCTGAAGCTCACGCTGGGCGTCAAGAACCTGTTCGACACGAATCCGCCGGTGTCCAACCAGCAGAGCACGTTCATCGTCGGCTTCGATCCGTCGTATTACGATCCGCGTTCGCGCTTCGTCTACGGCGAAGTGACGTACCGGTTCAAATAAGCCTCGCGCAACCAACACGGAATAAGCAACGAAAAACGGCAACATCCGCAATCGACTCGAGGGGGCTTCGGCCCCCTTTTTTTTTCCATTGTTCGGCGGCCCGCGCTGCGCTATCGTTCGCGCCTCATGAAAGCATCGGTTGCACGGGCGCTCGCGAACGCGCTCGACCATCATCGCCTCGGCCGCCTGTCCGATGCCGAGGCCGGCTATCGCGAAGTGCTCGAAAGCGCGCCCGACCATCCCGAAGCGCTGCATCGGCTCGGAAGCGTCGAGCACCAGCTCGGCCGCAGCGAACTGGCGCTGCACCTGATCGGTCGCGCGATCGCGGTCAACCCGCGGCATCCGGCGTATTACAACGATGCGGGCATCGTGCTGCACGCGCTGGGCCGGCACGACGACGCGGCCGCGAGCTTTCGCAGGACGCTGTCGCTGGCGCCCGATCACGTCGCCGCGCAGAACAATCTCGCGAACGTTCTCCGCGAGCAGGGCAAGGCGTCCGAAGCGGTGGCGATCTATCGCGCCGCACTCGCGCGCGGCGGCGCGTCGCACGATCTTTCGTACAACCTGGCGAATGCGCTCGCCGACCTCGGCGCATACGACGAGGCGGTCACCCGGTACGCGCACGCACTCGGCCTCGGCGAAACGAAGGAAGCGATCGCGGGTTTCATCGGCGCGCTCGTTTCCGCCCCGCTCCGCGACGTCCCCGCCGATGTGCGAAGGCTCGCGGTCCGCGCCCTTGCGACGCCGTGGGCGCGGCCGGCCGACCTCGCGGCGGCGTGCATCCGGCTGCTTGCCGGCGTCCCGGCGATGCGCACGCTGCTCGATCGCGCGTGGAACGCCTGGCCTTCGCGTATCGGCTTCGGCGCGTTGTTCGGCACCGATGCCGCAGTCGTGCTCGACGATCCGCTGATGCGAACGCTGCTCGAAAGCGCTCCGGTGTGCGATCCGCATCTGGAGCGCTTGCTCACGCTCGCGCGCTGCGCGCTCCTCGATGCGGCCGCGGGCAGCGGCGTCGACACGCATGCAGCCCTTCCCTTCGCATGCTCGCTCGCGCGCCAATGCTTCATCAACGACTACGTGTTCGCGTCGACCGACGACGAGATCGCCCACGCGACGCGCGCGCGCGATGCGCTGGTCGGGTCGCTCACGCGCGGTGAAGCGGTATCCGCCGCGGACGTTGCGAGCACCGCAACCTATTTCCCGTTGCATTCGCTCGGGCATGACGACGCGCTGCTGGCCCGCGCCTGGCCCGAACCCCTCGACGCGCTGCTCACCCGGCAACTGCGCGAGCCGACGGAGGAGCGGCGCCTGCGCGATGGCATCCGCCGCTTGACCTCCATCGACGATCCGGTATCGATGAGCGTGCGCCGGCAATACGAGGAGCATCCCTATCCGAAATGGGTGGCGCTGCCGGCTACCGCGACGACCGGCTCGCCGGACGCGAATACCGGGTCGCGTTTTCCGCGCGCGCTGTGGCAATCGGGCGCCACGCGGCCGCTCGATATCCTCGTCGCCGGCTGCGGCACGGGCCAGGAGTCGATCGAAATCGCGCAGGCGTTCCCGCGGTCGCGGGTGCTGGCGGTGGACCTCAGCCTCGCCAGTCTGGGATACGCCGCACGCAAGGCGCACGAACTGGGGCTTGCGAACGTCGAGCATGCGCAGGCCGACATCATGCGACTGCGATCGCTCGGACGGACATTCGACGTCGTGTCGTCGGTCGGCGTGCTGCATCACCTGGCCGATCCGGCGGCAGGATTGCGCGAGCTCGCTTCACTCCTCGCACCCGACGGGCACATGCTCGTCGGCCTCTACAGCGAGCGGTCGCGCGGTGATGTCGTCGCCGCACGCAGGTTCATCGCCGAGCGCGGCTATGCGGCCACCGCCGGCGACATACGCCGCTGCCGCCAGGACCTGATATCGGCGAACGACGCGCGCTTTGCCGCGCTTGCCTTGCGCTCGGACTTCTACGTCACCGGCGAATGCCGCGACCTGCTGTTTCACGTCCGGGAGCAACGCTTCACGTTGGCAGCGATCGCCGACATGCTCGCGGCACTCGGCCTGCGGTTCAACGGATTCCTGCTGACGGCGGACGTCGCTGCGCGCTATGCGCAACGGTATCCGTCCGATCCGGGCATGGAGAATCTGCAGAACTGGGAGCGCCTGGAAGCCGAGTTTCCCAGCGTATTCGCCGGCATGTATATTTTCTGGCTGCAGAAGCGGTGACGTCGAATCGCGGACACGCGAACGAAGCAAAGGAACCGGCGCGCTCGCGTCGTTCCGGCCAGCGGCGTTCGCGCCGCCCCGTCCACTGAGACCTTGAAACAGGAGCCCGATGTGCAAAAAGTCCCGCGTCGCCAACCCGCGTTGCGCGCCCTGATCCATCCGCTGATCGCTGCGATCACGATCGCCATCGCGCTGGCGGCGCCGATGAGCGCCGCGCAGGAAAGCGCGCAACACAAGGCCGGCGATGTCACCGACATGCAGGCATTGCGCGCCGCGGTCAAGGCGGACAAGCGCGGCTATGTCGCTTCGATGCTTTCACTCACGAGCGCCGAGGCGACGCGCTTCTGGCCGATCTACGATGCGTTCCAGCGCAACCTGGAGACCAACAGCCGGCGCCGCATCGTCGCGCTCGAGGGGTTGCTGTTTCGCGACAAGGTCATGACCAATCTCGCCGCGAAGAGCCTCGTCACCGAACTCATGGCCATCGACGAGGCGGAAGTCAAGGCGCGGCATCGGCTTCGGAATCGAGTGATGCGCGCCTTGCCGCCGACGAAGGCGGCGCGCTACCTGCAACTCGAGGACAAGATCCAGGCGGTGCGCGACTACGACATCGCGTCGACCGTCCCGCTGATCCACTAGCCGCGTTCGAAGCCCGCGCGCGCATCGCGCGACTGCGCGACCGGCTGCACCGGGACGATCGGCGCGTGACGCACGGCGACGACATCGATCGTCGTGACGATCGCGTCGCCCGCGGCGATCGAGCGCTCGCTTTCGACGCGCGTCGCGACGTCGCCAGGCGTCGCCGCGTCATGCTCGAGCCCGGCGGGAACGAGGATCGAAATCGCGAGCGTGGCCAGCGTCAAGGCGACGGCGGCGAAGCCAAACAGCGCGCGGGGAGTGCGGGGATCGTACCGGTTCATCGGGAGCTCCATGTTGTCGAGTGTGCGAACTCTGCGGTTCGATGCGGTTGACCGCCGCGCCGGATTCACCGCTTCGACGTCGAAGCGACGCGTGAGGCTTGCACGGGTCGCATCGTGGCCGCGCGCACCGCACGCGGCAAGCCGGATGCGACGGAACGTGCGAATTCGTCGCCGAGGCAGCCGTCCGCGCGACGGAGCGTTCGGCCGCGGATTGTCGGGTCCGGGTGGACTTCCCGCCGGCATTGTGTAAAATCGCGCGATTTTCCGACGTTGCCCTGGCGCCGATCCGGTGGGGCCAGGACGTTCTCGGGTGCACTCCCATGGGGTTTCGACCGTACGCCGACCGTCATCCGACGTTCGGCGTCGGGCCCGATGCACCTGCCAACCATGCAGGGGAGCGCTGATGCCGCTTCTGGTGCCCAGGCTCCCGAAGCACTGCCGCGGCGCGCCCTCCGCGTCGTCTGGATGTCCCGGAAGATCGTTGACCAACATTCGCATGGAGACAACATGTTGAAGATGAACCGTCTGGCGAACCTCGCCGCGGCCCTGATGTTTGCGCTGCCGATCGCGGCCACCCCGCTGTCTGCACTCGCGCAAGCGCAAACGACGACCCCGGCGCCCGCGGCCGCACCCGAGCAAGCGCCCGGTGCGCCCGGGGCAACGCCCGCACCGGCAACGGCGACAACCACCACGGCCGCGCCCGCCAAGGCAGGCGCGCCGACGACCGAAGTGCTCGAGAATCCCTACGGGCTGGAGGCGCTTTGGAAGGGCGGCGATCTGGTCGCGCGCATCACGCTCGGCATTCTCGTGCTGATGTCGGCCGGTAGCTGGTACATCATCGTGACGAAGGTGTACGAGCAGTCGAAGATGAATCGCCAGGCGCGCGCCGCCGACCGCACGTTCTGGAAGGCGGCGTCGGTGCACAAGGGCGCCACCGAGCTGCGACAGGGCAGCCCGTACCGGTTCATCGCCGAATCGGGGCTCGAGGCCACGACGAAGCACGAGGGACTGCTCGGCAACGTCGACATCAACACATGGGTGAGCATGTCGATCCAGCGCGCGATCGACAACATCCAGAGCCGCACGCAGGATGGCCTCGCGTTCCTCGCGACCGTCGGCTCGACCGCCCCGTTCGTGGGACTGTTCGGCACGGTATGGGGCATCTATCACGCGCTCACCGCGATCGGCATCGCCGGCCAGGCGTCGATCGACAAGGTGGCGGGACCGGTGGGCGAAGCGCTGATCATGACGGCCATCGGCCTCGCGGTCGCGGTGCCGGCGGTGCTCGGCTACAACTGGCTCATCCGCCGCAACAAGGCCGCG
>Ga0157369_10009271_pt1 | contig 11262 bp, 7 predicted proteins | sample C25metaG_FD_113461 | JGI IMG/M metagenome (GOLD analysis project Ga0157369, IMG submission 113461) | Corn rhizosphere microbial communities from Kellogg Biological Station, Michigan, USA - C2-5 metaG | ecosystem: Host-associated > Plants > Roots > Rhizosphere > Soil | place: USA: Michigan... | reverse complement strand
CCAAGCCATATCGCTGCGCGCGAAGCACTGGAGAGCAGGCATGCTGTCCTCTGAACCTAAAAGCCAGAAACGTTCGGCAACGAAACCGATCGGCGCCGCGTTAACATCATTGAGTTCTCCGGGGTGTCATCGAGAGCAAGGCGGTTGCCACTGGACCGGAAGTCACCGGTGCATGGCTGAAATGACGCGGTCGACCTGTGAGACGGCCAGGGCCGGTTCGTGACCGTCCACATGGCCTCGCTCGCGCCGCGGTGGAGATTCTGATGAACGTGTACAATTAGCGATGGGAGCGCGCTGTCGAGAGGGAAAGAAAGAGATCACCCGTGATGATGAAGGAAGATCGCCCAGTCAGGCGAGCGCGGGATTCATGCAGTCGAGACGTCGTCTGCGATCGAACTGGATTTAGAACAGAGCGGGTGAGCCGTCCGGGTTAACCTCATTGCCGATGGTCGGGAGCAGCGCCTTGAGCCGCGTTCGCGCCCGGTAGATACGGCTCCGGATCGTCGCCACCCTGATTCCGCAGATTGCCGCAGCCTCGTCGTTGCGAAGCCCCAAGCCGCCGACGAGCAGAAGCACTTCCTGCTGATCGAGGGGAAGCGTCGCAAGCGCCGCAAGGAATTCGTCGAATGCAATCCGCGCGTCCTGTTCGGGAATCGATCTTAGCGAGTCCGCGTAACTGCCCGTTGTGTCCTCCACTTCCCGGCGGTGTTTTCGAGCCTCGGACAGATAATGGTTGCGAAGGATGGTGGTCAGCCAGCCCCGCAGGTTTGTGCCGGGCTGGAAAGAATTGATGTTGGTGAGAGCACGCAGCAGGGTTTCCTGCACCAGATCGTCGGCCCGGTCGATGTCGCGGCAAAGGGACATCGCGAAGGCACGCAGGCCCGGGATGGCCGACAGAATTTCGTCCCGCATCGATGGTGCAAGGGACGGCCGAGTTCGGTCAGGGCCCGAAGCGCGAAGCATGGGTCGCTCCTCTCGTTCGCAGTCCGACGGAAGGTTTCCAGAGCCAATTCTCGGATTGATGCGTGATCGGGCCTCCCGCCGGCCGCTCGGCGTCGAACGCGCTGATGTACTGGAGGCTCTCAAAATCGCTGGTTGGGTCGTGACGCGGGTCTCGCGACGAGCATCCATATTGCTGCACTCCACTACAAAGAAAGGCTACATATTGAGGCGTTCGAAAGCATCCTGGGACCCCTTGTAGCACGCCAATTTTCGTTCTCCTGCGCCGGCCGGCACAAGATTTGGTGGTACCCAGAGTGGATAGTCGTGGCCGCCAAGCCGCAGGGCCTTCGGCAATCTTTTGATCTTCACGCCAATGATGCGGTAGCGCTGGTGAACTTGTCTCGCACCTGTTCGCCGAGCTCGCTTGGTGCGCTGCGGCGGCCGCCATTAGCGCTAGTTGCGGCCTCGACCGTGAATGCCGAACCTAAGGCGCACCTGCAGCATCGCGTGCAGAGAGAAAAAATCACATGGCGAGGCCGCCACAGGGGCGACGATCACAATGACCGATTCGATCACGCTGCTTGGTCGACGATTTGTCGGAAGCTTACCGAGTGGATCGCCCGCTTTGTCGTTCAAGCGAGAACTTGGACCATGTTGATCAAACTCGGCTGCTGGACTGCGTTGCCTCCCGCAAAATCCGAAGCAGGAAGGTAACAATGCCGATTGTGTACCGATTTCCCAGCCTGCGCGGCTCCAATGCCAGACGATACAACCACTCCAACCTTGCCCTCCTGATCATCAAGGGCGCTCTCGGGACGTTATCCGTCAGGAAATCGAACAGGGCTCCGACACCAATACCGAGATTGCAGACCAGTGGGATATTGCGCGCCAGCCACTCCTCTTGCTTCGGATTTCCCATCCCGACCAGGACCACGTCGGGCCGGGCTTCCTTGAGCTTTTCAGCCAAGGCAACCTCTTCATTGTCCGTGAAATATCCGTCTTGCAAGGCCACGACGCGATGCTTGGGCCAACGACTTTCGATCGTGCGTGCCGCCTTCTGAATGACCTCAGGGCGGGCCCCGATCACGGCGAGCCTCAAGCCACGTCGTGTTCTTTCCAAGAAGAAAGGCACAAAATCGGTACCGTTCAAATTGTAGGGGAATGACTGCCTGTAAAGAATCAGGCTGGCTAAATCGACGCCCACGCCGTCATTGAAGATCAGAAACGATCTTAGCGTTTCGCGGAAACGCAGGTCTTCGTAACTCTTGTTGGCGAGGTTCGCATTAAAGAACGCAACTCGCGTTGGCGTTTTCTGGGTGATGCGCTCTTCAAGCTCCTGCGCTGCCGCTTGAGGATGGGAAAAGACGCTCACATCCACGCCGAGGATTCTTCTCGCACATTCGTCATGAGGATCTCTTACTGACGAAGAGAGTTGAGTCGGCGACGGCACAGCGCGATCACTGTCCGGGCGATATTCCTGCTGTTGCACCCCAAACAATTCGATGGCTCCATAATGCAGGACGTTGGTTATTTAACTTTCCCACCCGCCGACCTGCGCGCCATGCCGATAAAAATATTAAGCTCGAAAGATATCAGGATACGGTCTGTCCGAACGCCAAGGACGCTCCATCGCCAAATGGACGGAAGAGCAGATCGACAATTTTTGCGCCAACTCCGAGCGACAGGCGAAAGGCGCGGAGAGTACGGTGAGACCCTTGAGCGCAATCACGGTCTGGCGGCGGACAACCCGCCAAAACCAATCTTGCGATTGATTGATGATCCAGTCGCGGGCCGCCTGCTCGAAGTCGAAGCCGCTGACGTATTTTGGTTCGCCGGCACGGGCAATCGAGCAGGACCAACAATGGATCGAACGAGCGGGTCACTGGTCGCCGAGACCGGCGCTTTCCAGAGTTGCGCTTTGGCCGCGTCGATCCGGTCTGTGTCGCGGACCGCGTGGCGAGATGGTCACATCATTGAACGCGCTCGAGCAACGGGGTAAGCTTGGCGGTGTCGCGCCGGAGTAGGGTTATCGTTTGCTCGTCGTAGGCGTTCGCCTGGGCGCGCAGGTTCGTTACTCCGCCCGCGACGTCTACGACAAAGGCACCGAATTTCTGGTACGCGCGGAACACCTTCTGGCCCAGGGGGGACAGGCCACTTGGCATGTCCGTTTCCGGTGGAATAGCCAATCGATCGCCTTCCTGGAGAATCCCGATAGGATTCTTACCATCCGATGCGATCGCTTCGCCGCTATGGCCGGGTTTGGCGAGCGACCTTTCAATCGAGATTTGCAATGCGTGCTCGATCTCGCCACGGTCCGTCTCGGCTTGGACAAGAAGACCGGCCAGTTGGCTCGCCCCGGCGGCCGTGATCCCGGCGCCTCGGGATCGGTCTCCCCAGCCGCTGTCCTTCAGAAGGTTTGCCTCGCCATACGATTGGGCCGCGGCGACATTCACGCCCTGTCGTTTGAATTGCCAGAAATTATGAACGACATCGCCTTCGATCACGAGCAGTTCACCGTCGGTACCGGCGGCGCCACTGGCATCAAGCGGCATTCGGACGTGGAGCAAGCCGCCAGCGTAACCCCAACCGGCCGGATAGGCCACCGACACCAGGGGATCGGAGGCCGAACCCTGGCGGATCGATGGAGAATAGCTCTCCCAAGCTACGCTGTAATTGTAGCCCTTCGGCGCCGGCCAGTTGAGCTTGGTATATTCCGCGCCGGCCGCGACCGGCGTGTTCCAGGACGATGACGGCGAGAATGGCCGTTGTCCGAGGACGAATTCGCCCTGTGTTGGCAGAGGGACGAATCCCGCCGACATGACGCACAACCATACCGCTCCCAGGGAGACGGCGCCGACGAGGCGCACGCGGTTGGAGCAAGCTTCGCGATCCGACGAGACCCTCATGATCTTTCCGTTCGGATCCAGTCCAGCGGGCGTCGGCCAAGGAAGTGAACCAGGAAGGACGGCACCTTCAAAGCGCAATAGACCGGCACAGCCAGCAAGTCGCGTGGCGATACGATATCTCGGCCAGCTCGCCACCACGCGAGCGTGATGCAGCAGCCAAACAGAACTACCGACAACGAGGCGATTACAAACAGCATCGCGTGAGCGGTTGCAACAAGCCAGGCAAGGCCGACGCACAATGCGGCTGCCAGGAGCAAGGTGAAAAGCGCCAATGGCGGGACGGAAAGGTCAAGCGCAAGAAAGGCCAGCGAAGCGCTCCGGCGCGATACCGCGCCCGCCAGGAGCCGCGGGACGTACTCCCTGATCATCGCCAGATGTCCAAGCTCCCATCGCAGCCGCTGTCGCCGCTGTGCTTTCCTTCCAACCGGAGACCAACTCGTCACCTGCGCGTCGCAGCAGAAGACCGGCGCCTTCCCGGCAAGCGCCAAATCGATGCCCAGCTTTTTGTCTTCCGCGAGATGGCCGGTCGCGAGGTCGACCATGCTGATCACCGACCAGGGAAAAGCCATGCCGGTGCCCATCAACTGGCACGGCAAGCCGAGCCAGCGCGACCCAAGCGGCCGCAGTCCGGCCGCCACGCGAAATGCAAACTGCGCGATGCGTTCGAGCGATCCGGCCGACGGTGGAAGCAGCACGGCATTGCGCGACTGCACCGGACTGCCGGAGGCGAGACTGAGTCGCGCAAGCCTGTCGAACGCACCGGCGCTGACCACGCAATCGGCATCGACGAACGCGACGACATCCGGCGGATCGGTTTGTGCCAGGTACCGAACGCCGCAATCCAAGGCATAACCTTTGCCGACATGCGCCGTATCGTGCCGCTCGACCACCTCGGCGCCCAACGTCATCGCCAGGCTTGCGGTATTGTCGGTACAGTTGTCAGCGACCACGAGCAAACGCCCACCCGGAGGCAATTGCGCCCTGATCGATCCGATTGCGCGGCCGATGACGGCGCTTTCATCGTGAGCCGGCACGACCACGGCAACGCGCGGGCACTTCGTAACGGAAACGGGCTCTGGCGCGCAAAGTTTTGATGCCGATATCTGGGCAAACAGCAGCAACACCTGCATCAAGATCAGCAACGCCAGCAGCACTAGCAGTAAATTAGCTAATTCAATCATGATGCTGGTCCGCCATGATGCTGGTCCCGTCCTGCGACTCAAGATTAACGCGCCGTCTTGCCCCCGCGTTGCGGTCTGCACTGCACCCTTCACGGCACATGGGATAGACGCACGACGATGAACGACGCGTCGGATCGACCGATAGGCACGGGTCCGCGCACTGAGAGCCTTCGTCGTTCAAACGCGGGAGCCGCGAGATCAAATGCGCACCATGGTGCGCTTTTCGCCCGACGCCGGCCGCGCGCGTGCAGAGCGAACGTGACGCCGTTCGGCCGCGTTATAGGGTCCAGTGAACTCGCCGACGGGCGGATATCGGGATCCAAAATGACGGAAGTGGCCGATGGCATTCGACACCACTGCTCAGCCAGTGGCATGGCCGCCGGCAATTTCCCGCGATCTTGCGTTTGGTCGACAATCAGTACGACTTCAGCGGCATGTCTCGCCGCCACAGCGTCAGGCCGGTCGTTACCGGATGGCCCCGGGTGCACGGCTCGCGTGGAGAGACCAACGCGATAGAGAAAATGCGGAAAGCAGTGGAAGACAATTTCTATTGTGCTTCATTATATCATCGGGTCGTCGTTCATTTTCGATGTTAAAATTCTCATTACCACGATCTTTTCGAACGGCCGCGTACAGGAGCGCCTATCGGGCGCATGGTGGGGCAAGACATGAAGTTGTGCTATTTTATTTCCGCTTATCCCACGGTCTCGCATACTTTCATTCGTCGAGAAATCGCCGAGCTCGAAGCTAACAGTGAGAACGACATCACTGTGTTACGGGTATCTCTCAGAAGGTACGCGTACCGTCCTGGGCGAAACGGGCGCGACGTCGTGCACCCGGCAGACCTGAGCGAGAGGGAGCGCACCAGGTACATTCTCGACGAAGGCGCCTTGAACTTCGTCTATGCGCTCGCGTTCGCGCTGATACACAGACCCGCGGCGCTGTTCAGTGCGGTTTGTGGCGCGCTGAGGATGATGCGCCGCTCCCACCGTCCGATGGTCTTCCATTTCGCCTATCTCATGGAAGCATTGGTTCTCGCCCGGTGGGCGCTCCAACAGCGGGTCGATCACCTTCACGCGCATTTCGGGACCAACGGCACCGAAGTTGTGATGCTCGCGCATCTCGTGTCCGGCATTCCCTACAGCTTTACGGTTCATGGCCCCGACGAGTTCGATCGGCCCGAGTATCTGGGCCTGTCCGAGAAGGTCAAACATGCCGCATTCGTCTGCGCCATAAGCTCGTTCACGATCAGTCAGATCTGCCGCTGGATTCCCGCCGCGGAGTGGCGGAAGATCAAGCTGGTGCGTTGCGGGCTCGATGCCGCTTTCTGGTTACCCTGTGCACCCGTCAAGCCCTCGAACAGTCAGCTCGTCAGCGTCGGCCGTCTGTGTGAGCAGAAGGGATACCTGATCCTGATCGATGCGCTTGCCGCGCTGTCGCGGGAAGGCATTCGCTTCGACATGACGATCGTCGGCGATGGGCCGTTGCGGCCCGAGCTCGAGCAACGTATCCGGGAACTCGGCCTGGAGGGGCGGGTCGTCATCACCGGCTGGCTCTCGGACACCGAGGTTCGCGAGCGGATCGTGGGTGCGAGGGCATTGATTCTTCCGAGTTTCGCAGAAGGCTTGCCTGTCGTTCTCATGGAAGCCGCCGCGCTCAGCAGGCCCGTCATCGCGACCTATGTCGCAGGCATCCCGGAGCTTGTGCTTGATCGGGCAAGCGGCTGGCTGGTCCCGGCAGGCAATGTAGGCCGGCTGCGGGACGCCATGAGGGAATGCCTGGGTGCGCCGGATTCCGGCATTCGAGCCATGGGAGAGGCCGCGCGACACCGCGCTCTCGAGATGCACGACATCGTTCGCGAGTGCCGCAAGCTGGCGGGCCTCTTCCACGGCGACGACACGGCAGCTCCGTCACCCGCGGATCCGACGTGTATTACCCCGGTCGATGAAGCGTTATCGGTAGAGCCGGCGACTTTCATCGGCGTGGACGCGACGACAGTCGGCGGTGGGCTTTGTGCTCCATCGAGGTCTCCAATGCACGCGGCGGCTCGAGCCGATGACTGACAATGGACGTGAAACGAACGGCGAGGCAGGTGCTTCATGGTAGACGTGACGGTCGTCATCCCGACTCATAATCGGCTCCGCCTTCTGCGCGCGGCGATCGCATCGGTGTTGAATCAACAGGCGGTCTCGCTGGAGGTCGTCGTGGTCGATGATGGCTCAACCGATGGGACCGGTGCCTGGCTCGATCGTCGCGCGGCGCAAGACGCGCGCATCAAGGTGGTTCATCACGAACGGCCGAAGTTCCTGCCCGTCGCCCGAAACGCCGGCATAGCTCACGCGTCAGCGCGCTGGGTCGCGTTCTGTGATGATGACGATCTCTGGGCGCCGGACAAGCTTGTCAGTCAGCTTCGCGCCCTGAGTTTGAATGCGGCGGGGTGGGCCTGCACCGGCCTGGTCGTGGTCGACGAGGAGCTCGAGATCATCGGGCATCATCGCGTAAGAGGCGGTGACGTTCTTTCGGATCTGCTGCAAGGAAATACGATCACCAGCGGCTCCACGGTGATCGCCGATCTGGACCTCGTCCGGCGGGTCGGTGGTTTCGACCCGATGCTGCGGGCGTCCGAAGATTGGGATTTGTGGATCAGGCTGGCCCAGCATTCGCAGCTTGCAGCGGTCGATCGTCCTTTGATCGCCTATCGACAGGGAATAGCATCGATGTCGATGGACGTTGAGCGCATGCGTGCCAGCCGTGCGATCATCGTGGACAGGTACGCTCCAATAGCCGCGCAGCAAGCGGTACGCTCGACCGAGGTGACGCACGAGCGCTTCCTCGCGAAGCAATTGCTGCGCGCCGGATCTGGACGAAAAGCGGCCTCTATCTTCGCGTCGCTTGTCGTCAAGCACCGACAATGGCGCGAGCTGCCACGCGCACCAGCAGCGCTGATTGCACCGCGTTGGACGGATCGTCTCGGCACGGCGCGAGCGACCGCCGCCGTCCCCCCGGCCTGGAAGATCGAAGCGGACGGCTGGCTGAGGTCCATGCGGGCGGCGGGCGAGATGAGCCGGCCAGATCATCGGGGCTGGCATCACGACCAGCGTTCCGGAACATTGCAATGATGAGCGACGCTGCCGGTCTCGATTCTTCCGCCACAACGGTACTTGGGCCGCTCTCCTTCAGAGCAACGTCCATCCGATCGGCCAACGTTGATGCGCTGTTGCGACAGGCCGTGTTCGTCATCCTGCTCACGCGTTCCGCCTGCGATCCGATATTCGGGCTGGCGGGCAGGGGAACGACCATGGGCTTTGGCGCGCTCGTCAATTTCCTGGTTATCGCGATCGCGCTTCTGTACGTCGTGCGGCGCCCGTCGACAGCGCCGTTCGCGGTCTTCGCGATGTGGGCGCCCTATCTGATCGTCGCATTTGGCGCGACGCTCTACGCGCCAAAATTCACGGACGCGGTAAGACTGGCGCTCGTGATTCTCTCGTATTGGGCGATGTTCGTCCTGCCGTTATTCATGTTTCGGTCGCCGGCCGATCTTCGGCGGTTCGTCTTGTTGATCTTTGCCTCGTCCGTCATTCCATCCGGCTACGCCGTTTGGAATATCTTGACGGCAGGTTCCTTCGCCGATGATTTTCGCCTGGAGAGCACGTTTTCGCACCCCAACATCTTCGCGTTTTACCTCGTGCTGTTGCTCGGATTGGGGCTTTTCGTCATGGCCTCGCCGCCTGGTCGCTGGCCTCGCCGCGAGCGTTATCTGATCGCATTGTACATGCCGGTCCTCATCCTCTTTCTCGCATTCACAAAGACCCGAGGCGCGTGGGCGGCGGGGGGGCTCATGTTTCTGTTTTATGCCCTGTGGCTGGATCGCCGGTTTCTGATCGCGTTCATTGCTTTGCCGCTGCTGCTCGTCACCCCGACGCCGATCTCCGACCGGCTGTCTGATCTGGGGAATGGCGCGTCGATCGAGAGCCTCAAAGAGCTCAATGCCAACACGCAGCTCAATTCGGCCGCCTGGCGCGAAGCCTTGTGGCGATCGGCCGTTCCCTCGATCATCGAAGAGCCGGTCCTCGGACATGGGCTGCAGTCGTTCCGAGCGTTGACAACCGAGTTCTTTCCGCTTGCCGGTCCTGACGGAATCGACGCGCATAACCTGTATCTGCAGTTCATCTTCGAGATGGGCATTGTCGGCTTCGCTGCGTACCTCTGGCTGCTCGGTTCGCTCACGCGATGGATCCAGGAAGGCCTGCGTTACGACCCGAACGCAATCGCCGTGGCCCTGACCATTCTGGCTGCCTATGTGTTCGAGTCGTTTGCCGACAACATGATCTACTACCTGGCTTTCAATTGGTATTTCATGTTTGCGCTGGGAACGATCGGCGCCTGGATCGAATACCATAAGCGCGGGGCTCACGCCCGGCCGCGCCGCTACGTTGGGGGATAAGCGTCGATGCACATGCGTGTGACAAAGAGCGCTCCGTTGAGCGACGACGTCGATGGATTTCAGCCGGGCATCGCGCCGCGGCCGCCGGTTTTTTTCGGGCTGAGCAGTATTCGCCGACACACGCGAATGCTGTGGCTGAGCTGCGGTTTGTTCGTTGTGTCGGCGCTGGCCTATGCAAGCGTGAGACCCGTGACCTTCACCGCAGCGGTCCAGCTGCTGGTCTATGACCGCCAGATTGCGACGGGTCCGGCGGCGGTGATTTTGCCCGGCAGCGTCGACATTCCGCTGCTGCAAAACCAGGTCGAGCTGCTTGGTTCCAGGGCGGTCCTGGCAAGAGCCATCGATGCACTGAACCTGACTCAGGATCCCGAATTCGCCTCGCACGGCAGCGGCATTCTTCAATCCCTGAAGGCTCTGATCTTCTCGCGGCCAGCCTCGCTGGTCGACGAGAAAAGCCTGACGTTTGGTGTCACCCTGGAGATGCTGCGCCGCAAGCTGACCATCAAGCAATCCGGCGCCAGTCACCTCGTGGAGGTGAGCTTCAAGGCCTCAGATCCTCAGAAGGCGGTTCGCATCGTGGATCAAATCACCCGCTCCTACCTCGAAGAGCGAACCCACGTCCTCGACGAGAGGCCGACGCTGCGGGAGCTCCATCAAGGGCTCGGTCCGATCGCCGCCGTAATTTCACGGGCGAAGGCACCGATCAGGCCGGACGGCCTTCCCATAGGCGTGCTTCTTGTCAGCGCCGCGCTGCTCGGGCTCGGCGCGGGCGCGATCGGTGCGGTGCTCCGGGACGTTCTGGACAACACCATTCATACGCCCGAGCAGCTCGAATATTGTGTAGGTCTGGAATGCATGAGTGTGCTTCCTCGCCTGAGTAGCGGGAAGCGTGTCCGGGGGCAGGGGCCGCCGCTCGAAGGGGCGCCCGGCGCGGCGGCAATACTCGCTCCGGCTCTGCGGCGAGTCGTGGCAGTCCTGCAGGATAAGCGGCTCCAGAATCTGCTGGAACGCATCAGTGCGCTTCCTCGCCTGATGAGCGGGAAGCCCGTGCGAGAGCCGAGATGGGGATCGGCGCCCGACCGCACTGGGCCGATCGAAGGGGCGTCCAACGCGGCAGACGGCGATCCGGCCATACTCGCTCGGGCTCTGCGGCGAGTGGCTGCAGCCATACAGGATGACCGGCTCCAGAATCTGCAGAGTCTGGGCGTGACCTCGTCAGTGCCGTTGGAAGGCACTTCGACCGTCGCGTTCCATCTTGCGAAGCTCGCTTCGCGGGCAGGACGACGCGTCTTGCTTATCGACGCCAGCTGCCAGCAGCGTGATATCGACGCAGGCGGGACGATGCCGAGCGCGAACTCCGGTTCTGCCGGCTCCAACGAGCGCCAGCGCCTTCCCGAGAGCGGCGCCGCGACGGACGGCCAAACCAGTTTGCGTGTTGTCCGGCTCGGCACGCGATGCGATGCCGATCGCTGGTGGGACTGGGGACGCTTGAAGGATCTCCTTCGCGAGGTGAAGGGTTCGGACGAACTCGTGATCGTTGACCTGCCGTCGCTTGCCTCCGGTGCCGATGTACGGGCTGTCGCCGACGCGATCGACGGATTGCTGCTGGTCGTGAAGTGGGGCGCGACCGATTCCGATCTGGTCCGTCAGGCGGTTCGCTCTTCCGGCGAGGCGCGCGCCAAATTCGTCGGAGCCGTGCTCAATATGGCCGGCGAGCTGACCATTGGGAGGTATGGAGACGAGCGGGCGCCCGCTCGCACCGACCAGGCGGCAATCGTGCGGGCCGATG
>Ga0157369_10009270_pt1 | contig 11262 bp, 8 predicted proteins | sample C25metaG_FD_113461 | JGI IMG/M metagenome (GOLD analysis project Ga0157369, IMG submission 113461) | Corn rhizosphere microbial communities from Kellogg Biological Station, Michigan, USA - C2-5 metaG | ecosystem: Host-associated > Plants > Roots > Rhizosphere > Soil | place: USA: Michigan... | reverse complement strand
CTGCCGGTGTCGATGGCGGTCGAGCACGGCCTGACCGTCGACCAGCTCGCGCACACGTTCTCGATCTACCCGTCGCTGTCCGGCAGCCTGGTCGAGGCGGCCCGCCAGCTGATGAGCCACCCGACCGACTGATCCCCATTTGGCCTAACCCGAGCGGGTCAGTTTTCTCCCGGCGCTGAATCCGCACCCGCTCCCCGCCGATGGACTCGACGTGCGGGTATTCGGTTGGCGCGGCCGCCTTGCTTCTGTCCTTGCCGTCGCGACCCTCGGGTCGGTCGTCCAGCTCGGCGTCGGCGCCACCGCGGCGCACGCCACGCCGCTCGGCCCGTTCAGCTGCCTGCCCGCGAACGGCCTGTCGACCGGTACCGAGGCGAAGGCCGACCGGCTCATGGCCGGCTACCTGACCATCCCCGGGTACGGCGAGGTGCACATCGGCACCGGCCCGACGTACAACTGGGCGCTCAACCCGTTCAAGAGCGCGAGCTGGCAGATGTACTACACCAGCCTCAAATGGGTCGAGCTGCTGACCAAGTGGTACGTCGCCCGCCCCGGCCAGCACGACGACTACCTCGTCCGCGCCGAGCAGATCGCGAGCGACTTCGCCGCGCACAACCCGCCCGGTGGCGGCCCGGCCGGCGCGGTCGCGTGGACCGGCATGTACGCCGGCCAGCGCGCCACCGTCTACTCCTGCCTGAACAGCCTCGACAGCCCGTACGGCGTCGGCACGCTGACCACGATGGGCGGCTGGCTTGGCAACTCCACGCACGACCCGGGCAACTGGAACCAGGGCATCGACTACAACATCGGCCTGCTCGCGGCGGGCTGCGTCGTCGGCAACGCGACGTGGGCCGACCATGCGCGGGACCGGCTGATCTCGATGGCGACGTCGACGATCGACAGCCAGGGTGCGGTCGGCGAGCAGGCCCCCGGCTACGGCCCGTACGTCTGGGCCCGCCTCGGCGTCGCCGCCGACAAGATCAACGAGTGCCTCGGCCAGACCGACACGACGGTGATCCAGAGCCAGCGCTCGAAGCTGCTCGACTTCCTCGCCTGGTCGACCGAGCCCAACAGCGTCATCAGCGAGATCGGCGACACGTTCCGCACGTCGCCGCCCGCCGTCGCCGACGCGGTCGGCACCTCGAGCGAGTGGGCCGCGACCGGCGGCACCTCCGGCACGCACCCCAGCGCGCTGACGATGCTCTACACCAAGGCCGGCTACGCGTTCGGCCGCAGCAGCTGGGACCCGTTCCGCGACCAGGCCTACTACAGCCTGCGTTTCGGCCCCGGCTGGGCGTTCCACGGTCACCAGGACCATCAGCAGCTGACGATGTCGGCGTACGGCGAAGAGCTCATCGTGGACTCGGGTCACGACGGCTACGTGGCCGACGCTTATCGCAGTTACCTGATCTCGCCCGAGGCGCACAGTGTGATGGCGCTGCCCGGCGTGAAGTTCAACAAGTACGCCCCGACGGCGCTGACGAGCTCGAACACCACCAACGCGGCGTGGCAGTACTACCAGTTCAGCGACACCGCATACGCCGGCCTTGCGCGCACCCGCAACGTGCTGGTCAGCCTCGACACGCCGTTCGCGGTGGTCTACGACCACGCCTCGCGGTCGCCGCGCGGGCTGATCGAAACGCTGTGGCATCTGCCGGCCGGGATGAAGGTCGTCCGGCTCACCCGCAGTGGCGCGACCGCGACGACGGCCGACGGCAAGGTCGACCTTTACGTCTTCCAGACCACGTTGAGCGGAGCGGCATTGCCGCCTGGTGCGACCGGCGTCGTCACCGGCCGGACCAGCCCGTCGTACCTCGGTTGGGTATCGCACGCGAACGGCCAGCGGCTCAAGGCATCGGTCGTCACGATGGGCCGCTCGGCCAGTGCCGCGGGCATCGTCTCGATCATCGTGCCGGCCCCGCATGGGACGCCGGCCGGTGTCCGCGCGACGCACGACAGCACCGGGCACACCATCCTGACGATCACGGTCGGGTCGGTGCAGCACGTGGTGACGATCACCTCCCGCGGCTTCATCGCCCGCCGCTACTGATCGGCGGTGGGCCAAGATCATCGCGCCCGCAACCAGCCGGATCGGGCGCTGGGGACCTACTGAGACCGCGATGATCTTGACCGGTCGTTAGCTACTACCGGAGGCCGACCGCGGCCTTCGCGTCGAAGAAGCCGACCACGCGCGCGGCTCGCGCGCGGCGGGCGACGTGCCAGGCGACCGGCCATGCCTGCTGGTCGCCCCAGACGACGAGGTCGGCGTTCGCCAGCGACGCCAGCGCCGCGCGGTCCGCGCGCAGCGCCCGCCACAGCAGCCAGGGCCGTACCTCGGCGGCCGCCGGTGAGTCGAGCCAGCGCCGTCGCCGTCCGGGCCGGCCCTGCTTCGCCGGTATCCCGTGTCGCCAGCCGGCCTCGCGCACCCGCGCGCCCAGCCCAGGCGTGACCGCCGCGAGCCGGCGGCCGGCCCCGTCGAGGACGCGCGCGAGTACGCCGTCGAGCCGGGCCCGCCAGGGCTGAAGGTCTGCGAACAGCCACGGCGTCGTCCAGTGCGCGTCCTCCAGCGGCAGCAGCTCCACGACGCGGACGCCGTCGGGCAGCGGCTCCCACGGCCCGCGCGCGCCGACCACGAACGTCACGTCACCGCCGCCGGCCAGGACGTGACCTGCGACCTCGAGCAGCACGTCGCGGCGGGTCCTGGTCAAGGCGACGACGACCGCATGCCTAACCACGGCGCACCAGCCCGGTGAAGTCCTCGATCGCGGGATTCAGGTGCGCCTCCCACGTGTGCCGCGCGGCAACCGCGCGCGCGGCCTCGACGTCCTCGGCCCGGATGGTGCGCGCTGCGCTCGCGGCCTCGCCGAGCGCCCGCTCGACCTCGGCGGCGGTCAGATCGTTGAGCGGGTACCACCACGGATAGCCGGCCACGACATCGGACGTCGGATTGCGCGGGTGATGTACGCCGACGATCGGCCGCAGCGCCGCGACGTAGTCGTAGATCTTCGCCGACGTGAGGTACTGCGTGCTCGGCAGCAGCGCGAGCAGTACGTCGAGCTGCGCGAACGTGCGTGGCAGGTCGAGGTGGCCCACCGGGCCGGCGAGCTCGAAGCCGGGCAGGTCGACCGGCAGCGTCGCGCTGATCCGGTCGGCGTCCTTCGCGAAGTAGCCGATGTGGCCGTAGAGCGCGAACGTCGCGTCGCGCATCGCGGGGTGGCGCTCGCGGGCCTGCCGCCACCCGGCCGCGAACACCTCCAGCGGCAGGTCGTGCCGGATGGTGCCGACGTACCCGAACCGCAGCGGGCGGCCCTCCGGCACCGGTGCGGGCGGCGGCATGTCGGCGAGCACATCGGTCGCCCAGCCGTTCTCGGCGATGCGCATCTTGGCCGCGGCCCACGGGTAACGCGCGGCGTACCAGTCGTGAAACGGCCGGTTCACCGTCAGCACCCGCGCCGCCCCGCGGATCACGCGCTCCTCCCACGCCCACGCCGGATGGCCGGGCGGGAACGCCTCTTTTTCGGCGTACTGCTCCAACGTCCACGCGTCGTGGAAGTCGAGAACGTACGGCGTGCGCAGCGCGCGGCCGAGCGCGCGCGCGACCGCGTACGACGCGAACGGGTTGCCGGTCGCCATGACGAGATCGGGCCGGCCGTGCCGGGCGACCTGCGCGAGCCCGGCCGCGGTCGCCGCCGGGTACCAGAGCGCGTGCCGCTCGGGAAAGAGCCGGTCCGGCAGCTCGGTCGTCAGCCGGTTGTACGTCGCGGTGAAGTTCGCCTGCAGCCACGACATCGAGCCGAGGTCCGGCCGGTAACGCTGCGGGCTGAACGGCACCCGTACGACGCGCACCTGCGGTGCGACCGTCTCCGCGAGCTCGTCGTCGACACCGCCGGTCGCCTGCCGGAACCACTCGCGCGTCGTCGTGAGGACCGTGACGTCCCAGCCGGCGGCGGCGAGCAGGTTGGCCCACGCGCGGTTGCGGAACACCGCGCTACCGCGACCCGGCGGGAAGTGGAAGGCGACGAGCAATATGCGCGGTCGGCGCCCGGTGCCCATGCTGCCGGCGGTCAGTCGGTGATCTCGCACAGCGTTGCGCCGGACTGGACCGCGGCCCCGACCTCGGCGGTGAGGTTGGCGACCGTGCCGGACTTGTGCGCGGTCAGCGGCTGTTCCATCTTCATCGCCTCGAGGACGACGACGAGATCACCCGCCTCGACCGTGGCGCCCTCGGTGACAGCGACCTTCACGATCGTGCCCTGCATCGGCGCGGTGAGCGCGTTGCCGGACGCCGCGGCCGCACCCCCGGACGACCGTTTGGCTGCGGCCGGCTTGCGCGCCGTTTTGCCGGTGGATGCCGCGCCGGCCGCGAGTCCTTCCGGCAGCACCACCTCCAGCCGCCGCCCGGCCACCTCGACCGTGACGCGAGTGCGTGCCGCGGACTCGTCCGCGGCGGCGGTCTCCGCGTCGTACGGCGGCAGGCCGCCGCTCCACTCGGTTTCGATCCAGCGCGTGTGCACCGCGAACGGCGTCGACTCGTCGGCCGGGGCGAACGCCGGATCGTCGAGGACGGCGCGGTGGAACGGCACCAGCGTCGGCATGCCGCCGACCTCCAGCTCGGCCAGCGCGCGGCGGGCCCGCTCGATGGCCTCGGCCCGGCTCTGCCCGCTGACGATCAGCTTGGCGAGCAGCGAGTCGAACGCACCGGGCACCGTGTCGCCCTCGACGTACCCGGCATCGACCCGCACGCCGGGGCCGGTCGGCCAGCGCAGCGAGGTGATCCGGCCGGGCGCGGGCAGGAAGTTGCGGCCTGGATCTTCAGCATTGATGCGGAATTCGATGCTGTGGCCGCGCGGCGTCGGGTCGGCGCCGCGCAGCCGCTGGCCGTCGGCGATCGCGAACTGCGCGCGGACGAGATCGACGCCCGCGGTCTCCTCGGTGACCGGGTGCTCGACCTGCAGCCGGGTGTTGACCTCGAGGAACGACACCGTCCCGTCGCGCGCGACCAGGAACTCACACGTGCCCGCGCCGACGTAGCCGGCGGCACGCGCGATCGCCTTGGACGCGTCGTACAGCTGCTGCAGTTGCTCGGCCGAGAGGTACGGCGCCGGGGCCTCTTCGACCACCTTCTGGTGCCGCCGCTGCAGCGAGCAGTCGCGGGTGCCGACGACGATGACCTCGCCGTACTTGTCCGCGAGGATCTGCGTCTCGACATGCCGCGGCTGGTCGAGGAAGCGCTCGACGAAGCACTCGCCGCGGCCGAACGCCGCGACGGCCTCGCGCACCGCGCTGTCGTAGAGCTCGGGGATCTCCTCGCGGGTGCGGGCCACCTTGAGCCCGCGGCCGCCGCCGCCGAACGCCGCCTTGATCGCGACCGGCAGGCCGTACTCGTCGGCGAACGCGAGCACCTCCTCGACCCCCGCGACCGGGTCGGGCGTGCCGGGCGCGAGCGGCGCGCCGACGTCCTGCGCGATGTGCCGCGCCTTCACCTTGTCGCCGAGCGCGTCGATCGCGGCCGGCGGCGGCCCGATCCAGATCAGGCCGGCGTCGATGACGGCCGAGGCGAACGCGGCGTTCTCGGCGAGGAAGCCGTAGCCGGGGTGGACCGCGTCGGCGCCGCTGCGGGCCGCGACGTCGAGCAGCTTGCCGATGTCGAGGTAGGACTCGGCCGGGGTGCTGCCGCCGAGCGCGTACGCCTCGTCGCACATGCGCACGTGCAGGGCGTCGAGGTCGGGCTCGGCGTACACCGCGACGCTCGCGAGCCCGGCGTCGCGGCAGGCCCGCGCGACCCGCACCGCGATCTCCCCGCGGTTGGCGATCAGCACCTTGCGCACCAGGGCACTCTACGGGGGCGCTTGCGGCGGATGCGATGCTCCCGCGGTGAGCCAGCAACCGTTCGCCAACTACCAGAACGAGATCTACCTGCACGGCCTCGCCGGCACGTTCCCCGAACTGCCGTGCGAGCCGGCCGGTCTCGAAGACCTCGCCCGCGAGCGCATGGACGCCGAGCCGTTCGGTTACGTCGCGGGCAGCGCCGGCACCGAGTCGACCGCGCGCGCCAACCGCGCCGCGTTCGACCGCTGGCGGATCGTGCCGCGGTTCCTGCGCGACGTCTCGACCCGGGACCTGTCCACGACCGTCCTCGGTACGGCGTTCCCGGCGCCGGTCGCGCTCGCGCCCGTCGGCGTGCAGGGCATCGTGCACCCCGAGGCCGAGCTCGCCGTGGCCCGGGCCGCGGGCGAGCTGGGCCTGCCGATGGTGCTGTCGACGGTGTCGTCGTACACGCTCGAAGACGTGGCGGCGACCGGGGCGGGGCCGAAGTGGTTCCAGCTCTACTGGCCGCGCGACCGCGAGGTCGCCGCGTCGCTCGTCGGCCGGGCGAAGGCGGCCGGGTACGCCGCGCTCGTCGTCACGCTCGACACGTTCATCCTCGCCTGGCGGCCGCGGGATCTGTCCCGCGGTTACCTGCCGTTCCTGCACCGGCTCGGGCTGGCGAACTACGAGTCTGACCCGACGTTTCTCGCCGGATTGGAGAAGTCGCCGGACGAGGACCCGACCTCGTCGGTGCTGCGCTGGATGGGCATGTTCGGCGATCCGGGCAAGACCTGGGCGGACCTCGAATGGCTGCGCGAGCAGTGGGACGGCCCGCTGATCCTCAAGGGCGTGCTGCACCCCGACGACGCGCGTACCGCCGCGGACGCCGGCGTCGACGGCATCGTCGTGAGCAACCACGGCGGCCGGCAGATCGACGGCGAGATCGCCTCGCTCGACGCGTTGCCGGAGGTTGTCGCGGCGGTCGGCGACCGGGTCACCGTGCTGCTCGACTCGGGCGTCCGCACCGGCTCCGACGTGATCAAGGCGCTCGCGCTCGGCGCCAAAGCGGTGCTGCTCGGCCGGCCGTACGTCTACGGTCTCGGCATCGCCGGCGAGGCCGGCGTGACCCACGTGCTCCGGTCGCTGCTGGCGGAGCTGGATCTGTCGATGGCGCTCGCCGGCGCGCGCGACCTCGCGGCGATCACGCCGGAAGTGCTTCGCCCGGCGCCGTAGATCGGCGGAAGGACTCGGGGCGGCGGCGTCGAACCAGCGGGTAACCGCAGACCGCGATCACTCGGAGTAGCTATGTCCCGCCGCCGCTACGTTGCCGCCCTGACCGTCGTCACGCTCGCCGTGGCGACCGCTTCCGCCACCGGCGCGGCGGCCAAGACGGCGAAGAAGAAGCCCGCGCCGCTCAAGACGATGAAGGGCTCCTACGCCGTCCAGCTCGTGCCGGACCCGACGATGGAGGCCCAGGGCTACCTCGGCAACGTCTGCGACAACACCGACCCGGCTTCGGCCAACAGCAAGACCATCACCCTGCCCGGCAGCGGCACGCTGCACGTCGTCCTGGACAGCCCGGACCCGACTACCACCAACAAGACCGACTGGGACCTCGTCGTGCAGGACGCGTCCGGCACCGAGATCGACCACTCCGACAGCCCGACCTCGCACGAGGAGACCTACGACCCCGGCCTGAAGAAGGGCAAGGTCACGATCAAGGTCTGCAACCTCGCCGGTGCGCCGAACGGCACCGTCAGCTACACCTACACGTACCGGTAGACCGCCCGCATCAGGTGACGGTGAAGCTCGTCGTCAGCGACGTGCCGTAGGACCGCAGCACGATCTGGATCGCCGGCACGCGCGAGCCGTAGACCGGGAAGTTCCAGCCGGCGATCGGCCGGGTCGAACCGCGGTAGATCCCGGACAGCCGGCCGGTCGTACGGATGGTGAGCCGGCGACCGCTCGCCGTCGTGAACACGAGCACGGTCCCATTCGCGGGCGCGCTGACGAGCCGCCACGACGGGTCGAGGTGCCAGTACTGGCGCGACGCGATCCCACCGGAGAACACGTCGCGGACGACGAGCCGGTGGGTCGCGTTGAACAGGCTGACGTCGCGGGTGTGCGTCCGCCCGTACAGGCTGTCCACGACCCGGTAGGCGCGCGCCGGCGCCTGGATCGTCTCGCCCGTGATCGCGGCCGGCGCCTTCGGCGCGAACGTGCCGGTGGCCGGGAGGGCGACGTTCTGCGCGCGCGGGCTGGTCCGCCACAGATCCCACGCGGAGTTGGTGTAGTCGTAGCGCCCGGGGCCGACCAGTACCCGGATGCCGAGCGTCGTCCACGTGAGGCCGCCGCGGTCCTCATGGCCGTGCGCGGTCCGCGGCGGGCCGTAGCGAATCGTGTAGTACGTCGTCCGCGGATCGGTCGCGGACCACCGGCCCATCACGTAGCCGGCCGCGTCGTCGCGGAACGTCCCGGCGCGGACCAGCGAGGTGTAGCCCGTCACGCGGTCGGCGTCGCCGATCTGGACGAGCTTGCCGTCCGGCTCGGTCATCCAGCTGAGCACCCGCAACGCCTTCGCCACGATCGTGTTGATCGCGGTCACCGTCGTCGCGTACGCCGGGTGCTGCGCCAATTCCTGTGCGGCCGAGTGCCAGAGGTTGACGTTGACCTGGTGGTAGAGCGACGACTGCTCCCACGTCGTGCCGGCGACGGAGAAGGCGAGCGGCGCCTCCTGCTTCAGCCGGGTCAAGCCGATGGACACCCAGGTCGAGCGGCCGAGCAGCTCGCCGGTGCGGATGATGCGCAGGTTCGCCATGACGCCGTGGTTGTGCACCGGGTGGTACGGCGGGCCGTAGAACCGTGGCCCGAGCTGCACCGCGACGTCCGCCGCCATCCCCGGCACGAGATGGGCGTTGTGGGTCAGCTCGTAGAGGCAGTCCTCGACCTGGAGCCGGCGCTGCGCGGTCCCTTCGTCCCAGCCGTACGCCGACGTGCCGGGGTCCGGGTTCTGCACGTGGAAGGCGACGACCTGGCCCACGATCGTGGCGAGCGACTGCGTCGAGCCGTCCAGCGCGGCCCGGACCGCGAGCGGCGGCAGGTACATGAAGGCCTCGAAGCGCAGCCGCCAGGTCGGGTCCGCAACCATCGGGTGCCGCCACACGTACGGGTTGATCTTCCCGACGGTGAACAGCGGCGCGGGCGGCAGCGACACGACGATCGGCTGCCCGTCGGGTACCGCGGTCGCCGACGGCGGGCCGCAGTCCGGCGTGGTCGACGTACGGGCGCCGTACGCCGACGCCGGCGCGAACGGGAGCGTGTCGACGTCGGTCGTGGTGTCGAAGCGGTGGATCGCCGGGACGGTCTGCGCGGACGCGGCATCGACGCCGCCGACGGTGCCGCTGGTGGCCAGCAATCCCGTGACGGCCGCGAGCGTTGCGGCCAGCTTGATGACGTCCTCCGAGCCGTATGTGGGCTGCATCCATGAAAGCCGCAGTCGGCCGCGGGTGTCCTGCGTTTCGGCAGGAATGGCCCGTTCTGCCTGGTTCCGGCGCCCCTTCGCGCGTTGACTGTGACGTTGTGTGTCCATTCGGGGGGCCTCATCGACACACAACGTCGCAGTCGACCGGGTGAGCGGTAGCCGCTAGAACGTCGAATGGCGCCAGGCACCGGCGCCTGCGCGCAGCGGCCGCCGTAAGCCGGCCGAGCGATCCGCCCACCCGCCGCGCCGCCGGTCGGCCGGCGCAGGATCGGCACCCGCGGCAGACCGCGTCGCCGCGGCGACCGCGACGACGAGGGCGGCCAGCTCTTCCGCGGTGGGCTCGCCGCCCGCGACGATTCGCAGCCCCGGCTGGGCGTCGGCGGTCATAGCGGGATGTTGCCGTGCTTCTTCGGCGGCAGCGTCTCGCGCTTGTTGCGCAGCAGCCGAAGCGCGCGGATGATCTCGCGCCGGGTTCGCGACGGGCGGATGACCGCGTCGACGTAGCCGCGCTCCGCCGCGATGTACGGGTTGGCGAAGTGCGACTCGTAGTCGGCGACCAGCTCGGCGCGGCGCTCGTCCGCATCGGGCGCGTCCGCGAGCTCGCGCCGGTAGAGGATGTTCACGGCGCCCTGCGCGCCCATCACCGCGATCTCGGCCGTCGGCCACGCAAGGTTGACGTCGGCGCGCAGGTGCTTCGATCCCATGACGTCGTACGCGCCGCCGTACGCCTTGCGCGTGATGACGGTCACCTTCGGCACGGTCGCCTCGGCGTAGGCGTAGATGAGCTTCGCACCGCGCCGGATGATGCCGCCCCACTCCTGCGTCGTACCGGGAAGGAAGCCGGGTACGTCGACGAACGTCAGCACCGGGACGTTGAACGCGTCGCAGGTGCGGACGAACCGCGCCGCTTTCTCGGACGCGTCGATGTCGAGCGTGCCGGCGAACTGCAGCGGCTGGTTGGCGACGACGCCGACGCTGCGGCCGTCGACGCGGGCGAACCCGCACACGATGTTCGGCGCGAAAAGTGCATGTACTTCAAGGAAATCGCCGTCGTCCACGACGTGCTCGATGACGGTCTTGATGTCGTACGGCTGGTTCGAGGAGTCCGGCACGAACGTGTCGAGGAAGTCGTCGTCGGCGAGCGCGTCGAGGTCTTCCTCGTCGTACGCCGGCGCGTCGTCGAGGTTGTTGCCCGGCAGGAACGACAGCAACGCGCGGGTCAGCCCGAGGCAGTCGGTCTCGTCGTCGGCGACGAAGTGCGCGACACCCGACTTGGTGTTGTGCGTGCGCGCGCCGCAGAGCTCCTCGAAGGTCACGTCCTCACCGGTGACGGTCTTGATGACGTCAGGCCCGGTGATGAACATGTGCGACGACTCGTCGACCATGAGGATGAAGTCCGTGATCGCGGGGGAGTAGACCGCGCCGCCCGCGCACGGTCCCATCACCAGCGAGATCTGTGGCACGACGCCGCTGGCCATGACGTTGCGGTAGAAGATCTCGGCGTAGAGCCCGAGGGCGACGACACCTTCCTGGATGCGGGCACCGCCGGAGTCGTTGATCCCGACGAGCGGACACCCGGTGCGCATCGCCAGGTCCATGACCTTCACGATCTTCTCGCCGAAGACCTCGCCGAGGCTGCCGCCGAAGACGGTGAAGTCCTGGCTGAACACGCAGATCGGGCGGCCGTCGACCGTCCCATGCCCGGTGATGACGCCGTCGCCGTAGGGCCGCTTGTCCTCGACACCGAACCCGTGCGCGCGGTGGCGAGCGAGCGCGTCGAGCTCGACGAACGATCCCGGGTCGAGCAACGCCTCGATCCGCTCGCGTGCGGTCATCCGGCCGGCGGCATGCCGCTTGTCGACCGCCTGCTGCGATCCGGCATGCAGCGCCTCGTCGAGCTTGTGGTCGAGCTGCGCCACCTTGCCGGCGGTCGTGTGCAGGTCGGGGTGCGCCGGTGTGTCCCGCGGCTCCGCTGT
>Ga0157369_10009265_pt1 | contig 11265 bp, 9 predicted proteins | sample C25metaG_FD_113461 | JGI IMG/M metagenome (GOLD analysis project Ga0157369, IMG submission 113461) | Corn rhizosphere microbial communities from Kellogg Biological Station, Michigan, USA - C2-5 metaG | ecosystem: Host-associated > Plants > Roots > Rhizosphere > Soil | place: USA: Michigan... | reverse complement strand
CTCGACCCGGGGGCCGTCGCGTACGTTCAGCAGGCAGCTGACGCGTTCACGCTGCCCGTGCTGACAACGTGGCAGCGCAGACTGCTGCAAACCGCTATCTCGTATGTCGGGTATCCGTACGTGTGGGGCGGCACGAACCCGACTGCGGAAACGCTCTTCGGCGTCCATTCGGCGGGCGGCTTCGACTGCTCTGGCTTCGTCTGGCGCGTGGTGAAGCTGACGCCGTATCCGGACGAGGGCCGGCTGGCCGGCGTCCTGCGCGGCCGGACGACCTATCAGATGAGCGGCGAGGTCCCACACTCCGAGCTGATTCCCCAGACCAAGCTCCAGCCCGCCGACGTGATGTTCTTCGGAGCTCACGGCCGCTCCTCGAAGCCGTCGGAGGTCGACCACGCCGGCCTCTATCTCGGCAACGGCTGGTTCGTGCAGTCCAGCGACGAGGGCGTCACCCTGCTGCCGTTCAGTGGCTGGTACACGCACAACTTCGCGTGGGCACGCCGCCCGCTGCGCGAAGCCGGCCTTACTTCCTAGAGGCTTGCTGCGCCTGAAATGCGCATCAAACCTCTAGGCCCGACGGCGATCCTGCACCTTCGCTTCGCGGCCGCGACCGCGGCGGTACTGGCGATCGCAGGAGGCGCGCTCCTCTGGGATGTCCGCGCCAACGAGATGCACCAGGCGGAGAACACCGTCGCGGCGCACGCGCGCTACGTCGAGCAGAGCATCCTGCGCGACGAGCTGAAGCCGAGCGACATCGCCACGCCGGTCGGCGGCGCCGACCGCAAGCGTCTCGATTGGCTCTTCAACGCGCGCGTGCTGAACGGCGGCGGGCTGCGCGTCAAGCTCTACCGCGGCAGCGACGGGATGGTGACCTACTCCAACCTGCATTCGCTGATCGGCACGACCACCGACGACCCGGCTGAGCTACGAGAAGTGCTGGCAGGGAGAACGGTCAAAGACGTGTCGCGGCTGAACGCCGAGGGCGGGGCAGGCCCGAACGTCAAGTCACTCGAGGTGTACGTGCCGTTGCAGCTACGCGGGCAGTCAAGGCCCCGGGCGGTGTTCGAGCTGTACCAGTCGTACGCGCCGGTCGCCTCGTCGATCCGAGCGTTCGTAACGCCGTTCGCGCTGCTCCTGCTGCTCGCGCTCGCCGGCCTCTGGATCGCGCTGTTCCCACTCGTCCAGCGGATGGTGCGAGCGATCGAACGCGACCGTGCCGCCCGGCGAACGGCCGAGGAGGCGCTGGAGGAGACGTCCGAGCAGTTGCGCCAGTCGCAGAAGCTCGAGGCGATCGGAAGGCTCGCCGGCGGAGTCGCCCACGACTTCAACAACCTGCTGCTCGCGATCAACGGCTACTCGGAGTTCCTCACCGCGTCGCTCTCCGACGAACACCAGCTGAGGTACGCGCGCGAGATCCGGGCGGCCGGAGAGCGGGCGGCCGCACTGACCCAGCAGCTGCTCGCGTTCAGCCGCCGCCAGGTGCTGCAGCCGCGCGTGCTCGACCTGAACGACTCGGTGCGCGAGATCGAATCGATGCTGCGACGCCTGATCGGCGAGCGGATCGACGTCGTGCTCGACCTCGAGCCCGGCCTGCGCACCGTCGAGGCCGACCCGAGCCAGATCGGCCAGGTACTGCTCAACCTCGCAGTGAACGCGCGTGACGCGATGGACGGCTCCGGCACGCTGACGATCCGCACACGAAACGACGGCGACGATGCACTGCTCGAGGTATCCGACACCGGCGGCGGGATCGACGAGGCGACGCAGGCGCGCATCTTCGAGCCGTTCTTCACGACGAAGGCCGTCGGGCAGGGGACCGGGCTCGGACTCTCGACCGTCTACGGCATCGTTGCCCAGAGCGGCGGCGAGGTCTCGGTGAGCTCGTCACCCGGCCACGGAGCCACGTTCCGCGTGCGCCTACCCGGGACCTTGCTCGACGTCGCGCCGCTCGAGCTCGAGACCGCCCCGCGCGCAGGCGGCGCCGAGCGAGTGCTCGTCGTCGACGACGAGGCGATCGTCCGCAACCTGCTTGAACAGATGCTGGTCGACCTCGGCTACGACGTGACCGTCGTGCCGTCGGCACTCGAGGCGACCGCGCTCGAGGGGGCCTGGGACCTGCTCGTGGCCGACGTCGTCATGCCGGAGACAGACGGCGTCTCGCTTGCGCAGCAGCTCGATGCCCGGCACGTGCTGTTCATCTCGGGCTACGACCCAGGTTCGCTCGTTTCACCAAACGCGGCGTTCCTGCAGAAGCCGTTCAGCCACGACGACCTTGCGCAGGCAGTCCGGCGGCTACTTGACGACCCTATGCGTCCGTCAGCGCCTGGAGCAGCTCGCTCACCGGCAGCGGCGACATCGTCGAGCGGCGCATCGGCTGCGCGCCGTTGACGCGGTAGTGGTTGCGGCGGCCGACGCGCTGCCGGGCGATGTACCCGCTGTCGACGAGGTCGGCCAGCACTCGATGGGCCTGGCGTTCGGTTAGCTCGGCATTCTCCGCAATCTCGCGGACGGTGACGTCGGCGTTGCGGGCAACCTCGATCAGCACGAAGGCATGGGAGGTCAGAAACGCCCAGTCCCGATCGGCAGCGCTCACACGTCCAGTCTAGAGGCCAGCACGGCAGCGACCTTCTCGACCAGCTGCGCGGGCGTAAACGGCTTCTGCAGGAACGGCCCTTCGGCGCGCGCGTCGGTGTAGCCCGACGTGTAGAGCACGCGAATGCCGGGCCGCTCCAGCCGGACCCGTGCCGCAAGCTCGAAGGCGTCCATCTCCGGCATGACGACGTCGGTCACGAGGAGGTCGATCGCCCCGTCGCCGGCCGCGAGCTCGACCGCGGCCGACGGCGACCCAGCCTCGAGGACGAGATAGCCGGCACCCTGGAGCGCGAGCGAGATCACATCGCGCACCGCGTCCTGGTCGTCCACCACGAGCACCGTCTCGGCCACATGGTCAGCATCGCGAATCTGCCTGGCCCCGGTATCCCTGAAACGGGTAGCGCGCGTCACCCGTCCCTCGTTCCTACCGTTTTCCTACTGATGGCTCGTCTTGACCGGCGGCCAGTGGGGGGAGATGTCGGGGTCGCCCAGGTCGCCGTATGGCACGCAGACGGGTGGAGCGGCCAGAAGCAGCCGGTCGGCCTGCAGGAGCTCGTCGACGCGGCGATTGAGCGGCACGGCCCCTTTCCACGCCAGCCGCACGCGGCGCCCCAGCGCGATCAGCTCGCGCGGCTGCAGGCGGCCACGCGAGCGGACGACGAAGTAACCGCGGCCGGCGCGCGCGACCAGAATCCCCGGCAGCCGCCCGAACGCCACGGCCGCAGGCTGCGTCTCGGCCGGAGCGGCGGCATAGAACACCCAGACGCCGAAGCGAGGCTTGACCGGCCCCTGCACGAACGGGAGCGCGCGAGCGCACGAATCGTCGTCCACCAGCTGCAGGCGTCGCAGCCGAAGCGCAAGGTAGTGGTCGAGGATGTTGGCCGGATGGCCGTAGTCGAACGAGGAGAACGAGGCGCCGCTCGTTCCGGTCGATCCGAACAGCACCGAGTCGCGCGGCACCTGCGCCACGGCGTGCGTGACGGCGTCGAGCCCGATGCCGCGCTGGTTGTCGAGACGGCGGTGCGCATCCCGTAGCTCGACGCCGAGCAGCACGGCAATCAGCAACCCGGCGACGACGAGGCGGAGCGGCCCTGCCCAGCTGCCGAGGGCAAGGCAGCCGGCGACCACGATCGCGAGGAATGCGGGAGTAGCGGGGATCATGTACCGGTCGAAGAAGAGTGCGGAATCGCCGCTCGCCGGCACGAGCGAGAAGAAGAGGACAGGCGCGGCGACGGTGACCGCGCAGAACGCGAGCACGCGTCCGCGCCGGCGCCAGGCGAGCGCGACGACCCCGACCGCGGCCAGCGCGGTGAAGGAGTTGACGACACCCGACCCCGGCGCGACGAAGTGCACCGCGTCGTTCCACACGGGGCGGCCCGTGAACGTCCGCCCTCCCGACGGGCCTGATCCGACGCCGTAGCGATCGCCGAGCACGTGCAGCGTGCGCACGTAGTACGGCAGGAACGTCACGAGCAGCGCGACCGCGCCGGGCCACGCCTCGCGCACGACACGGCGCGGCGCACGCGGCGCGTAGACGGCCGCCGCCGCGAACGCCGTCAGAGCGTAGAGCGGAGCGGTTGGGTGAACGAGCACCGACAGCCCGAGCGCCGCGCCGGCCACGATCCACCAGCCGCGGCTGCCGCTGCGCGCCGCGCGCAAAGCGGCGACCGTGCCCCACATCAGCCAGGCGAACAGCAGCGTGTGCGGGCGACCGAAGGTCGCGTAAAGGACGGGAATCGGCGAGACCGCCACGAGCAGTACGACCGCCGAGGCCCCCTCGTCGCCGATCAGCTCGCGCGCGACGAGCGCGACGGCCGGGAGCGCGAGACAGGCGAAGACGAGCGACGGCAGACGCAGCGACTCGAGGCCGGGCCACCAGCCTTGCAGGAAGTGCTCGAGCCAGAAGTGCAGCGGCCCGCCGCCGCGTTGCGTCGAGACGATGTGGAAGATGTGACGGAACGAGAAGTCCGACAGCCGCAGCGTCAGCTCTTCGTCGACGTTGAGCGGCGACCACCAGACCGTCTGAATCGAGGCGGCGACGACAAGGCCTGCCGCGACGAGCGTCGCGGCGGCAAGCAGGCCGCTACTTCTGAGACGACGCGGCGGCAAGCGCCTGCATCTCGGGCGTCTCGGGGGCCGTGCGGTAGGGATGCTCGTCGGCCACGTCGGTCTCGTGGTAGACGCTCTCCGCATTGACCTCCCAGATGTCGTGCTGCGTCCCGGCAACGAGATTGTCGACGGCGCGCATGGCAGTCAGCATCGAGTGGTCGGAGTTGTTGTAGCGATGCAAGCCGTTTCGGCCAACCTGCTGGAGGTTCGCGATCCCGTCGAGCCAGCCTCGGATCGTCGCGACCCGGCCGGCGTACTCCGCGTCGTAGATCGGATACGCCTTCGGCACGCGAATCGCGAAGCCGCGTTCGACCTTCGCCCGGCTCGAGAGGCCGAGCTGCTCGAGCTCACGGGCCGCCAGGTCGACGAGCTCGTCGTCCGACATCGTCCAGAGATCGTCGCCGACGAAGCAGAAGTACTCCATGCCGATGCACGCCTTGCTCGGGTCGGGGACCATCCACGGCGACCAGGAGCGGAAGTTCTGGATGCGCCCGACGCGCACGCCCGGCTCGTGGATGTAGATCCAGTTGTCGGGGAAGAGATCCTCACCGTCGACGACCAGCGCGACAGAGATGAAGTCGCGGTAGCCGAGGCCGGCTGCCGCCTCGCACACCTCGGGAGGTGCCGGTGGATGCGCGAGCTGCACGACCGCGCGCAGCGGGAGTGAGGAGATCACCGCATCCGGAAGCGGGTACGAGACACCACCCGCTTCGACCTCGATGACACGGCCGGCGACGATCTCGAGCCGCTCGACCGGAGCGTCGAGCCTGACCTCGCCGCCCTCTTCCTCGATCTCGGCGGTCATCGCGTCCCACATCTGACCCGGGCCGTAGCGCGGATAGTTGAACTCGGAGATCAGGCTCTTGACTTTATTACCCTCGTTGCCGAAGAACGCGGCCTTTGCGGCAGAGAAGAACGAGAGGCCCTTGATCCGCTGCGCCGCCCACTCGGCGCGGATCTCGGAGGTCGGCACGCCCCACACCTTCTCGGTGTAGCTCTTGAAGAAGAGCTCGAAGAGCCGGCGACCGAAGCGATTCGTGACCCAGTCCTCGAGCGAGTTGTCGACCTTGTTGCGACGCACCGCAGCCCGCAGGTACGACACCATGCAGCGCGCAAGCTCGACCGGCCCGAGCTTCCGGATAACGTCCGGGCCCCGCAGCGGGTAGTCGAGGAACCGCTTGTTCCAGAAGATCCGAGACATGCGCGGCCGCTTGAGGAACTCGTCACCGAGGACCTCGTGCCAGAGTGCGTCGACCTCGGCCGACTTGGTGAAGAAGCGGTGCCCGCCGAGATCGAAGCGATAGCCGTCCCGCTCGACCGTCTTCGCAAGGCCGCCCACCTGCTCGTCGGCCTCGAGCACGAGCGCCTCACGGCCCGCTTTGCCGAGCAGGTAGCCGGCGGTCAGTCCGGCAGGGCCGCCGCCAAGGACAAGCGTCGTAGAAGAAGGTTCGTTCGGCATCGGATCGGCCGACCGAAGAGGACCGGGCCGGAGGCGTACCCTAGCCACTTCGACGGTAGACGAAGGCCTGCAACGGCTTGAAATAGTTGACCTTAACCGCGATTTCGTCGAGGACGACGTGCCGTTCGAGCCGGAACGCCGGATCGCGTTCGAGCAGATCCGTCCAGGCGGTCGACCGCTGCCAGACAAGACGCGTCCACGGGGCGTCCCAGGCGCGGTAATCGCGGAAGACCGGGGTGACGACGACGAACTCCTGCCCTCTCGGCACGGTCGCGAGGAGCGCAGCGAGCGTCGGGCGTGGGCGGGCGGCCTTCAGGCGATCGACGACGTCACGCCAGTCGAAGACCTGGGGGTCGGGCACGGGGCCCAGCGTGGTCGCGAAACGCAGGCCGCCGCCGAGGTAGTAGCGCAGCACCGGCACCTGCTCCGGGTGCGTCGAGATCACGAGCTCGCCCGGGTGGAGCTGGGGCGCCAGCTGCGCCGCGATCTCGCGCGCGTTCTCCTTGTTGTCCGAGAGGTTGTAGCCCCACCAGAGGAAGAGCACCGCGATCATCGCGACGGCGCCGATCCTGCCGGCCCGCGCGATCGCGACCGCGGCGAGCAGCACGACCGGGCCGAGGATGACGGCGAAATAGCGCGTCGTCCATGCCGGCGAGATCTGCGAGACGAGCCATGCGGCGAGGATCGAGGCGGCGACGATCCCGCCGAGTGCCCGCTCTGTCCGCCGCGCGGCGAACAGGCCGGCAGCGGCGGCGGCGAGGACGAAGACGACGTACGACGCGTCCCCGCCGAGCACTGCTCCCGGTGCGAGCAACAGCTCGTGAAAGCTGGGCTTCGACGACCACGGTGCGCCGGTGTGCCTCACCTGTCCGAGCAGCGTCGGCACCCACGGGAGATAGAGCACGGCCACGGCGGCGGCGGCGGCGGCGAAGAGGCGCAGCCGCTCGCGGACGAACACCGCCGTGGTCAGTGCGAGCGCGAGACAGAGGAAGAGCCCCCAGTTGTGCGCGTAGACCATCAGCGTGGTCGCGACGACGAGCACCGCTACCCACGGCCTCTGCCCGCGCACGATCCCCTTCACGTACGCAAGCGCGACGAGCAGCGAGAGGAACCCCTCGAGCGCGTACATCCGCGACTCCTGGCCGTAGTAGGTCAGGAACGGGTCGAACGCCATGAGCGCCGCACAGATGAGCGCCGTGCGCCGGTCGAAGAGGCTACGGGCCGTCGCATATCCGAGTGGGATGCACCCGAGAGCGAAGAGCAGCGAAAGGGCGTGAGTCGCCCGTTCGCTGTCGCCGAAGACCCGGATCCAGAGACCGAGCAGCAAGTAGTACAGCGGCGGCGAGCCGTCCTGGCGCAGCAGCTGCGGGATCGACGTCCAGTGGTGATGGGCGATGCCGACCGAGATTCCCTCGTCGATCCAGAAGCCTCCGCCGAGCTGCCTCGACCGGAGCGCGAACGACAGCACGACGAGCGCGGCCAGGATCAGCGGGACTGCGAGGCGGCGATCGAGGAAACGGCGGTCGGGCAGCACCCCGAGGTCGACCGTCACTCTGTCGGCCGCCACGACCGCCGCTCGCTCAACTCCGGGGGCGCCGGCTCGAGCGACGCGACGACTCGGCGGTCGCCGAGCGTGTAGACGACGTCGACCTTGTCGTTCCGGCGGTACGTGCCGGCGACTCCAAAGAACAGCGACAGCCAGCGCCAGAACCCGAGCCGGCCCTCGCCCACCAGTTCACGCTGGAAGACGAGCGAACGCCCGATCTGGTCGAAGTCGATGCCGGCGCGCTGAGGCACGCCGTTGACGAAAACCTCGAACGACTCGCCCACCGCGCCGGGCAGTTCGACAATGCTCCGCTCTTCCACGAGCTATACGATGCCAGCCGGGGTGCGCCGGACCGTAATTGCCACTTTCGCCACGACCGCCGTTGCTCTCGCGACGGCTGTCGGCGCATACGCGGGCAACGGCGGCTTCCTGCCCGGCGAGGCACATTCGCCGAACGCGCACCGCATCCACGATGCGTTCATCTTCGTCTCGATCTTCTGTGGCGCGATCTTCGTGCTCGTCGAAGCCGCCCTGATCATCTTCATGGTCAAGTACCGCCGCGGCAAGCGGGCACGGAACGCCGACGGCCTGCAGATCCACGGCCACACACGCCTGGAGATCATCTGGACCGTGGTCCCGGTGCTGATCCTGGCCATGATCGGAAGCTTCGTCTTCTACAAGCTCCCGGGGATCACCGACGCACCGAAGGTCGCAGCCGCCGACGAGACCACGATCACGGTCGAGGGCCATCAGTTCTACTGGCTCTTCCGCTATCCGAACGGCGCAGTTTCGATCGACCGGATGATCGCCCCGGCCGACGAGGTCGTGAACGAGGAGGTCGTCGGCGACGTGTACGACGTCAACCACTCGTGGTGGGTGCCAGACCTCGGCGGCAAGTACGACGTGATCCCGGGCAAGACGAACCGCACGTGGTTCAAGGCGCCCGCCGGCACCTACGTCGCGCGCTGCGCCGAGCTCTGCGGCATTCAGCACGCCCTGATGATCGGAACCGTGAAGACGGTACCGCGGACGCAGTACGACACCTTCATCTCGCAGCGCAAGGCGAACGCGAGTGGCCCGAGCCTTGGCAAGGAGGAGTGGGTCGGCGTCTGCCAGAAATGCCACCGCCTCGATCACAAGTACATTGGCCCCGCGCTCGGCGGCAACTCGCTGCTCGGCGACCGCAAGGGCATCGAGACGCTACTTCGGAACGGCCGGGGGAAGATGCCCGCCGTCGGCAAGACCTGGAGCGGCGCACAGATCGACGCATTGATCTCGTGGACGAAGCAGTACGCGAAAGCCGGAGGGAGCTAGCTCATGGCCGTCAACGTCGAGTCCGTCCAGCCGTATCGCGCCGACTGGCGCCGCGGCAAGGTGGCGTCGTGGCTCACGACCGTCGACCACAAGCGCATCGGGATTCTCTACATCGTGACGTCACTGGTGTTCTTCGCCACCGGCGGCATCTTGGCGCTGATGATTCGGACGCAGCTCGCAACGCCCAACGAGTCGCTACTGACGAAGACCTCGTACAACGAGGTCGTGACGATGCACGGCACGACGATGATCTTCCTCGTCCTCGTCCCGATCTTCGCCGGCTTCGGCAACTACCTCGTACCGCTGATGATCGGCGCGCGCGACATGGCGTTCCCACGCCTCAACGCGATGTCGTACTGGTTCTTCCTTCTCGGCGGAGTTGTGCTCTATCTCAGCTTCTTCGCCAAAGGCGGCTCGTCTGCAAGCGGCTGGACGGGCTACGTGCCGCTCTCGACGCTGCACTCGCCGGGCAACGGCCAGGACCTCTGGATCCTCGGCGTGCACATCCTCTCGATCGGCTCGCTGGCCGGCGCGATCAACCTGATCGTGACCGTCACGAACATGCGCGCGCCCGGAATGACGTGGATGCGCATACCGCTGTTCGTCTGGTCGATGATCACCTACGCCTGGATGCTCGTGCTGGTGCTGCCGATGCTGACGGCCGGCCTGACGCTCATGCTGCTCGACCGCCAGGCGGGCACCCACTTCTTCGATCCCGCGCACGGCGGAAGCCCGATCCTCTACCAGCACATCTTCTGGTTCTTCGGGCATCCCGAGGTCTACATCATGGTGCTGCCGGCGATGGGAATCGTCTCGGAGATCATCCCAGTGTTCGCGCGAAAGCCGATCTTCGGCTACAAGGCCGTCGCGTTCTCGACCGCCGGCATCGCGTTCTTCTCGATGTTCGTGTGGGCGCATCACATGTTCGCCGTCGGGATGCCGGTCGGGCTCGACATCTTCTTCATGCTCAGCTCGATGATCATCGCCATCCCGACGGGCGTGAAGATCTTCAACTGGCTCGCGACGCTCTGGCGCGGGAACATCTCGTTCGACACCCCGATGCTGTGGATCCTCGGGTTCATCGGCATCTTCACGATCGGCGGCCTCTCCGGGATCTACCTCGCGGCGTTCCCGATCGACTGGCAGGTCACCGACACCTACTTCGTCGTCGCGCACATCCACTACGTGCTCTTCGGCGGCTCGATGTTCGGGGTCTTCGGCGGCCTCTACTACTGGTGGCCGAAGATGTTCGGGCGGATCCTCGACGAAGGCCTCGGCAAGCTGCACTTCTGGCTGCTGATGATCGGCTTCAACCTCACGTTCATGCCGCAGCACTTCCTGGGCATGCTCGGAATGCCACGCCGCGTCTACACGTACCAGGCGCACGGGCTCTGGGAGGCCTACAACATGGCGTCGTCGATCGGCTCGCTGATCATGGCGATCGGGATGCTCGTGTTCGTGGCCAACGTCGTGAAGACCACACGCAGCGGCCCGCGCGCGGGCAACGACCCCTGGGTCGCCGACACGCTCGAGTGGTACACGACCTCGCCCCCGCCGGCCTGGAACTTCGACAAGGTCCCGTACATCACGAGCCCGCGGCCGCTGCGCGACTTGCGCCGGCAGCTCGAAGACATGCGCGGCAACGCCTGATGGGCTGGTGGGCGCGCCTCACCGCCGCCGGCGCCGTCGCCGGCACCGCGCTGGCCGTCGTCTCGGGCGCCGCCGGCTGGGGCACCGCACACCAGATGCTTGCCGCACTCGCGCTGCCACCACTGGCCGCGCTCGTCGCGATCGCCTGGCGACGGCGCGCCGGCTGCTTCCGGCATCGCTCGCTGCGCTCGTGCTCTTCGGCCTGGCAGCCCTCCTCACCGCCCGCGACCTGCACCTCGTGTTTGCGGCGCTCGCGTTCGGCGCGACGGCCTACGTCGCGGTCGTTGCATTCCGCGGCGAGTATGAGCAAGGGCCGCTGCGCGACTACTACACGCTGACCAAGCCGCGGATCATGTCGCTGCTCTTGATCACAGGCGGGGCCGGCGCGTTCGTCGGCGCCGGCGGGGTTCCCGCCTGGGGTGTCTTCGCCGCCACGATGGCCGGGCTCGCACTTGCCTGCGGCGGCGCGGCCGCGCTCAACCACTACCTCGACCGCGACATCGACAAGCTGATGGGCTCCCGCACCGAGAAGCGACCGGTCGCATCAGGGCGTGTTCCGCCGGAGCGTGCGCTCGAGTTCGGACTCGCGCTCTCGGCG
>Ga0157369_10009264_pt1 | contig 11265 bp, 9 predicted proteins | sample C25metaG_FD_113461 | JGI IMG/M metagenome (GOLD analysis project Ga0157369, IMG submission 113461) | Corn rhizosphere microbial communities from Kellogg Biological Station, Michigan, USA - C2-5 metaG | ecosystem: Host-associated > Plants > Roots > Rhizosphere > Soil | place: USA: Michigan... | reverse complement strand
GGAATCGCTGCTGCGCAATGCCGATACCGCCATGTACGAAGCGAAGATGCAGGGCCGCAACGGTTACCGCTTCTTCAATCCGAGCATGAACGAGCGCAACACCGCGCGCGTGCGTATCGAAGTGGAGCTGCGCAAGGCGCTCGCCCGCAACGAACTCAGCCTGCACTACCAGCCGAAGGTGGATGTGGATCTCGGCACCATCGTCGGCGCGGAAGCCCTGCTGCGCTGGCAGGTGGATGGCGAGGATATCTACACGCCCGAGCAATTCATCCCGGTGGCGGAAGATTGCGGGCTCATCGTCACCATTGGCGAATGGGCGCTGCGCGAGGCCTGCCGGCAAACCCAGGCGTGGGCCACCGCGTACCGGCCCATCTCGGTCTCGGTGAATGTTTCCGCGCTGCAATTCCAGCACACCCGCTTTTTCGAATCGCTGCAGGCGATCCTGGTGGAAACCGGCCTGCACCCCACCCTGCTCGAGCTGGAAGTCACCGAGCGTACGGTGATGGAAGGCGGCGACCACATCGCCGACCTGCTGCACCGGATCAAATCCGAAGGCGTGGCGCTCAGCCTGGATGACTTCGGCACGGGCTATTGCAGCCTCTCGTACCTGAAGCACTTCCCGGTCGATACGCTGAAGATCGATCGCGCATTCATCCGCGACGTGGCGTGGGATAACGACAGCGCCGCCATCGTCAGCGCCATCATCACGATGGGCAAGGGCATGAACAAGATGGTGCTCGCCGAAGGCGTGGAAAGCGTGGAACAAGCCACCTTCCTCGGCAACGCCGGCTGCACCCAGATGCAAGGTTTCCTCTTCGGCCGCGCCGTCCCCGCCCGCGAATTCGAAGAACGCATCGCCCAGATCGACACCGGCAACCCCACCGCCTAGTCGCCCGCCCCCGAACACCCCCTGTAGGACCGCGCTTGCGCGCGATCGGGTGCTTGCCTCACCGCAAATCGCGCGCAAGCGCGCTCCTACAAAAGCGGGGCTTCGTACATGAAGTAATGGCAACGCTCCATCCCAAGCCCACCGTATGTCGCCTGCGCCCGCTCATTCTCCGTCTCAACGTATAACCGCATGCCCACCGCACCGGCGCCTTCCGCCATGGCCTTCACATGGTGGTACATCGCCCGGAACACGCCGGCGCGTCGCGCTTCCTGCGCCACATACACACTCTGCACCCACCAGAAATCACCGCAGCGCCAGTCACTCCATTCGTACGTGACCAGCAGGCAGCCGACGCGCACGCCATCGAGCTCAGCGACCAGGTAGAAGCCACGGCGCGGCTCATCGAACACGGCGCGCACGCCCTTACCGATGGTCGCCGGATCCAGGCGCTTCTGCTCGGTCTCCCACGCCATGGCGATGTTCCAGGCGGCAATGTGGTCGGCGTCTTCGATCGCCGCGCGTCGTACGTCAAGGCTCATGTCACACTTCCGTTGAGGGCCGTCGCTTGCGCGACGCGCCGAGTTTTCGCGTAAGCGTATTACGCCCCACGCCCAGCGCAATGGCCGCCTGTTGGCGGTGCCCATCGTTGGCCACCAGCGCGGCCTGCAGCAGGGTCTTGTCCATGGCCTCGCGTGCGCGCGAATGGATATCCGCCTCGCCCTGGGCGAGCGCATCCTGTGCCCACATGCGCAGCGCCTCGGTCCATTCGCCGGCGCGGCTGCCACGGGCCGGCAGCGCGCCGAGGTCGGCGGCCTGAATTTCCAGGCCGGGCGAGATCACCGCCAGGCGGCGGCAGAGGTTTTCCAGCTCGCGCACGTTGCCGGGGTAATCGCGCTGTTCGATCAGCTTCATAGCGCCGCGCGAGAAGCGCTTCGCTGGGAGATTGAGTTCCGCCGCGGCCTGGCTGAGGAAGTGCCTTGCCAGTAACGGCACATCGCCACGACGCTCGCGCAACGACGGCAGCGGAATGCGCACGACATCGAGGCGGTGCTTCAGGTCGGCACGGAACAGACCCTGCGCTACGCGCGATTCAAGATCCTGATGCGTGGCGGCGATGATGCGCACGTTGCCGTGCATCAGCTCACGCCCACCCACGCGGTAGAACTCACCGCCGGCCAGCACGCGCAGCAGGCGCGTCTGCAGGCCCAGCGGCATATCGCCGATTTCATCGAGAAACAGCGTGCCGCCATCGGCTTGTTCGAAGCGGCCGGCGACGCGGCGGGTGGCGCCGGTGAAGGCGCCGGCCTCGTGGCCGAACAGTTCGCTTTCCAGCAGTTCGGCCGGGATGGCCGCGGTGTTCAGTGCCACGTACGGTTTGCCGGCGCGGGCGCTTTCTTCGTGCAGGGCGCGGGCGACCAGTTCCTTGCCGGTACCGGTTTCACCGGTGATCAGCACGTTGAGATCGCTGGCGGCGACGCGGCCGATCAGGCGGAACACTTCGCGCATGGCGACGCTTTCGCCGATCAGCGCGTGCGTATCGCCCCGTTGTGGCGGGATGCTGACTTCTTCGTTCGCTGCCGCGAGTGCACGTTCGACGGTTTCCACCGCCTGATCGAGATCGAACGGCTTGGCGAGGTAGTCGGCGGCACCGGCGCGGTAGGCCGCTGCGGTGGTCGCCACATCGGTGAACGCACTCATGACGATCACCGGGCCGATGTTGCGCCGGGTGAGGTCTTCGAGCAGGCGCAGGCCGTTTTCGCCAGGCATGCGTACATCCGTCACCAGCAGCGCGGGGCGACTTTCTTCCAGGGCGGCACGTACCGCATCGCCCGCGCTGAACTCACGCACCGTGTGCCCGGCATCACGCAAGGCTTCGGCCAGGACGAAGCGCACACCACGGTCATCGTCGGCAATCCAGATCTCACTCATGCGCACGCTCCATGGGGAGATAAAGGGAAAACACCGTATCGCCTGGTCGGCTCACATAACGCAGGTCGCCACCGTGCTCCAGCGCGATCTCGCGCGAAAGCGCGAGGCCAAGGCCGGTGCCATCGGGGCGCCCGCTGACCAGCGGGTGGAACAGCACATCGCGTAGTTCATCGGCCACGCCGGGGCCGTCATCCATCACATCCACGCGCAGGGCGGCGCGGACGGTGCGCTCGCCAAGGCGGGCGCCGTGCTCGATGCGGGTACGCAGCGTGATCTGCTGCGCGCCGGCTTCGCCGGCATTGCGGGTGAGGTTGAGCAGCACCTGCAGCAGGCGGTCGTTATCACCGGTGACATCGGGCAGGCTGGGATCGTAGTCGTGGCGCACGCGTGGTGCGCCGGGCTCGGCGGTAACCAGCCCCTCCAGGCGTTCAAGCAACTCGTGGATATTCACCGGCCCGATCCGGGCGGTACCGCCGTGGCGGAGCAGGCCATCGGCCAGCGCGGCCAGACGGTCGGCCTCGGCAATGACCATGGCCGCCAGCTGGCGCAGGTCACCTTCGGCGAGGCGGCGCTCCAGCAGCTGCGCCGCACCACGCAGACCGGCCAGGGGGTTCTTCACTTCATGGGCGAAGCCACGCAGGGTGGCCGAGAGCGGGGTCTCCGAACCGTGCAGGTCCGGCGCCAGGGGGTGGACCTCTACCAGCACCTTGCCATTGCCGATGGGCTGCATGGCCAAGTCGGCCGTGACCTCACGGCCCCGGGCCACCCCAAAGGTGAGGCCGCGGAGGTTGAAACCACGGCCTTCGTCGAGGGTTCGCTCGAGTTGGCTGGCTAGCGCGGGTTCCCGCAGGAGCTGGGCCAGGGGCTGGCCTACCGCCGAGCGCGGGCCGACATCCAGCACCTCGCCCAGGGCGGGGTTGATCCAGAGCACGCGGAGGTCCGGCCCAACGACCGCGAGGCCGGTACCTAGAAGCGTGAGGAGCTCAGCCTGTTCGGGTGCATGCATTGCACCAATCTAGGGCGGGTTTTGTTGCGGTGCAACTGGAGGGATTCCTAGGGTTCCCGCAATGCACTCAAGAAATGGTCGGTGGAGCCGACTTACTGGAACGCGCTGCCGGATGGCCTATGCGGTTCTATTTTCCAACTAGCGACAACTCGGAGAGCGCCTATGAGGCGTTGTCGCATATCTATGCTCGGATCATGGGACTGCCGCGTGTACCCATCACGTTCGACTTCAGCAGGTGCATGCAGCTTCGCCCCATTGGGCTAGTACTTCTTGCCGGCCTATGCCGCCAGCTTCGCCTCCGCGGAATTCAGCCGCACATCGACATTGCAACCATGTCGAGCGAGGTATACAGGCGGTTCGTCGACAGCGGCTGCCGAAATCACCTCTTTATTGGCGTCCCCTCGACACCACGCACACTTTTCCGCCACGACGAGATGGAGGATGAGGATGCCATTATTGCGTTTCTACGTGACCAATGGCTCGGGGAGTCGAGGCTAGAGATGAGTACGTTGCTCAGAGATGCCTTTATTACGCATCTTTGGGAAATTTACGCAAATGCGTTCGAGCATGGCGATTCTGCACTAGGCGTATTTACATGTGGCGAGCAAATCGATGATCACACTCTCCTTCTCACCGTCGCCGACTTTGGACCTGGAATCCCTCACAATGCGGCCCAAAAATTGCGCAAGACCTGGATTCCCGGGGACCAGGCGCTCGAGTGGGCTTTCACAAGAGGGACGACTACCGCAAGCCACGAGCGCTATCCACGCGGGTTAGGCTTGGACCTCTTACGAGAGTTCGTAGGCGTGAACGGCGGCAGGCTTGACGTCTACTCACATCACGGGCATGGGAGAGTAGAGGGCGGCCCACCAGAATTTCGCAGCCTACTGCTTTCGATGGGTGCCACAGTCGTTCAGATCAGCCTAAACTGCGACAATCGGACGTACCGTTTCCAACAGGAACTTGAACAGGCATTGCCTCCACCCGGGACGCCCCTTTTCTGACCGATATGACTATGAGAATCCCCGTATCCGAGATTTCTGGCCGAAACGCCGTCTCATCGAAGGCGGGTGAGGCCTTGTACCAGGAAATCCTCCGTCGCATTGACGTTGAGACGGTTGAGTTGGACTTCGCCGGCGTAGAGATTTTCTCGACGCCATTCTTCAATTTGGCGATCGGTCGGCTTCTCCAGAGGATGCCCTCGGATCTATTGAATCAGCGGCTCCAAGTACTCAACCTTAGCCCGCTGGGCTTTAGCACATTGCGTCGCGTTATCGACAATGCGAAGCGCCACTATTCGGGCACATCAAACTAAGAGGCGCTATGGATCGCAGCAAGTCATCGACCAGGAAGGTCAATGCGATAGCCATTGACGTATCGAATATTCAAGTAAAAGTACCCGATAAGCTTCTCGTAGACACAAATGTTTGGCTTCTCTCGAGCTACAGTCCGTTTAGTCTCGGAAAGAGGCAAGACGCTGCATCGATCTATGCCGACTTCCTAGATCGATGCATCGCCGAAGGTTGTCAGTTGCTTAGGACGCCTTTCACGCTGCCTGAGCTCACTCACGTAATTGAGCGAGAGGAGGCCTCGGCAGCGCGCGAACGTGGCAACAACAAAAATGTCAAACAAATGCGCTGGGAACCCAATCACCGCCGAAAAGTAATTGCCGAAGTCTTATCGGCATGGCAACAGGTCGCGGAAATGAGCACCTGGACATCCGGGATCATGGTTGACGCCCGTGCAGCCGATCAAATGCTTATCGACTTTCGCAATCTCAAAATCGATGGATATGACCTCTTGATCGTACAAGAGGCACTCGCCAATGGATCGATCCCCATCCTAACTGATGACTTCGATTTCTTGTCAGTCCCAAAATTAACAGTCTACACCGCAAACCATACTGCAATTACGGCTGCAGAGAATGCTGGGCGTTTGCGCGCCTAGCGCATGCTCTCTATGACTTTTGCAGCGGTAACGAGAGTCCAAACGCTGGCGGCAGTGCGACGCACACAGGCTTCGAGGCGACAAATGAACAGGGATAGCTCGACCGAGTTGATGTTCGCGCTGGCAACGAAAGTCGGCCAGCGTGCGACCGCGATTGGAGCCTCCCTTGCAAGCCTAGTCGGCTGGGCCCTTGTTGCAGGGTATATCTACAACCTTTCGTACTTCTCTAACGTCGGCGCCCGGTGGATAGTCGGTGCCCTCACCACTACGGATATAGTTGCTGCGGGTACAACGTGCATTCTCGTCGTGCTTTTTACCGTTGCTATCGCCGTCCTCCTTCGAGCGTCTATTCAACACTCTGACGCAATATGGTCCTGGATGCTTCGTGCGGCCTGGCTAGTACCTGCGACAATTGGAATCTCCGCCGCCGTATTCCACACCTCATGGATGCCGACGTTGAGCGCGATAGTATCCTTGCTCTGCGTCACGTTATCGACGTCTGGGGTCCTTGCGAGAGTCTTTTATACCGGCGGCACTGAGACCTTTACGCCGGGACAAAAAGTGGTAGCTGTATTGGCCGTTCCGATTTTCTTAGTGATGTTCCCATGGTTCGTGGGATTCAACACGTCAAAGCTGGACTTCTTGCTAGAAACGACTACGTTCCCGAAAATTGAACTGCACTCCGATGAGGATCGGCTTCAATGGCGGCTTGTGAGATCCGTCGGTGACAAACTCGTTGTTACGTCAACGTTGGCCGATGGAAGCCGTGCGTTCAAGGTAATTGTCGCAACCGATGCCCGACTGATTCATGACCTCAGCTCGAGAGCAACCTCTACCGCACACTAGTCCGGCAGACCCTCAACTTGACGACGCCGATGCATAGCGTCGCCAGTTGGCGGCAGGCTTTGTTGAACGTCATTTCGCCCTGGTGCTTCCTAGAGCCACTCGATCGGTGACACAGAAAATCTGGAAGAATGACGCCGGACTGAGTCAAGGCTATAGCCCAATTGTAGCAAGGTGCTAACTCGCAGAACCTCGTCGGTGGTGCGCACAATGTCTTGCTTGCTGATGTCACCTTCGCAGAGCTAGTTGCCTTTGCTGCCGCGGATTACACTGGTGATCTTCGTCGACGGCGCGGAATTACGCCACGGGCCCCGATGAGCGGCGCGAGAAGGGGCCCGCAGCACCGTGACAGGCCGCCATACGGCAGGTGGGGGCAGAAACATCGCCCGCCACCCTGGCTGCGAACAGTGCGAGCCTGTGTTGCAGAGGGCGGCCGCCACTCATTTGCGCCGTGTCACTTTCCAGGAAAGGCAGCCTTAACCCTCTGATCGAATTCATCCAGCCACGTCTTCACCTTCGTCACATCCTCCTTGAGCACTTCAGCGGAGGGGACCTTTGCAGGCGCCTCTTGAGCCTGCGAGTGCACGAAGCCGGAATATTTCGACATCATCTCATCGACGAGTTGACAGTCTTCCGGCGTCACCAGTGCAAGCTTTGCGATTTTATTCTTCGTCTGAACATCTCTCCGATACCGAGCAATGACATCTGCACACAAGTGGTATTCCACAATCTTCTCCAAGAAGAGGCGGAACGTGCTGCAAAGGCCAGCTCGTACGAATGGCTCAACATTCGCAGGCACATTGCCAAGACTATTGATCCCCTGAAGCAGGTTGTTGAGACCTGCCTTCGGCCTCTGGGAGAAGATGTCGAATTCCGAGGGAACGCCCGCGCCATCAGGCATTCGACTGATCACCTGGACTGCAACCTTTACTTGCTGACCGAATTCGACCAACTTGTCTGCAGCGGCCTGCAGCAATGTCATCATCGACAAGCGATGTGTGAAAACGATGACCTGCCGGGTCCGGCTCAATTCGATAAGCCGGGTGGCTACCGCCTCTTCGAAGTCTTGATCGAGCGATGAGATCGGATCGTCAAAGATCACCGGTGCCGCTCTCGCGGCACCGGTGACGTCTGCAAGGAACGATGCAAGCGCGACGGCCCGCTGCTCGCCTTCGCTCAAGATCAGCCGCGGAGCAGCCTTTGTCTTCCCATCTCTCAGATCGAGGCTGAAGCTGAAGCGGCCCTTGCCCTCGGACTTGGCGTTCAACTTCACACGGACCTGGCTCCCACCCAACCCCGCAAGTTCATTGTTGAAACGCTCGACGTAACCGCCGACGAGGTATTCATTGGCAACTTCGCCGACCTTTTTCGTCAGGACGTTTGTCGTGGTCAGCGACACTGCATCATCAAGCGACTTGAGCGTTATCTGCCGGTCGCATTCTTCAAGCAAGGAAGGCCGAATGCTCGCCAGCCACTTGTGTGCCTTAAGCACCTGTAAACGAACCGTTTTCTCTGCACGCCCCTGCGCCCCCGCCACTGCAATCAGTGCATCGCGCTCACGCTGCAGCCGGGCGTCCTCGTTGTTCAAGGCATCAAGCAGGTGAGAGAAGTCGAGAGGCGGGAGGCCTGCTGGCTCGTCGGATTTCCCGGCCGCCTCGAAACGAGCTGAGAGAGCGTCTTGAAGAGGCCTAAATGCGTCTTCGGTGAGGCCGGTTGCCGCCGCTACAAGGGGCCAAAAGGTCGCTTCAGGGGACTTCGTGAAGTCGGCCACAGCGTCAGTCATCGCTTGCTCGGCGGCCACGGCCTTGGTCTCGAGCGCGCCCTCCAAGTACTCAGAGAAGCTGAGCATACGACCCTTCGCTTCGTCGCCGAGTTCCTGCTGACATAACACACATCGAGCTTTGTCGCCGAGCACGGGATAGTCCATTCCCACGTAGGCAACTTTCTCCGAATAGCCTTTTGCATGCGACCAGAGTTCCCGCCACACGGCCTCACCCACACCAGCCAGAGGGATGCCCTCGAAGAGTTCTTTGGCGAAAGCGGTGGCTGCCGAGCGTGCCGTGGTTGCGTCTTTACGCGCGGCCGCTACCGCGCCAATGGCAGCATCGGTTAGCCCCTTCGCCAGCTCATCACAGTCCGAACGGATATCTGTGTTGCGCTCGAGGCTGGCTGTTAGGGCGGCAATTTTTCCCGTGGGGTCTTCCGCTGCAAGCGCCCCTTCTAATTCTGCGATCTCTTCGTCGATATTCTTCGGCAGGACACAAGCCTCGTTGACCTCATCTGGCTTAGCCTTCGACATTTGGGCAAAGAACTGCGCTGCTGGTGTGTTCGCATGCTCGGCGGGTAAGGTGGGCAACTTCGAGACGGCGAGATCCCTCCGCCGGCGAAGTTCCGCCGCGACCCCGTCAGAAATCGCAATCAGCCCTGACAAGAAGCGCATTGCACGGGGCTCGTGGGTCGCCGCATTTGACTTGTCTGTAAAAAGCGTCGCGGCCGTCGTGTCGAAGACCTGGACAGTCGACACCAGGTCATGAATGGCACCCGTGGCCACGGTCCACGGGCGAGCGGGTTGATCTTTCGTGTCGATCGTCACCACCACCGTCGCTTCCGGTGGGGTGTTATCCTCGTCAAAGACGTTCCCGTAGAGGTGGTCGTCCTTGGCTTTAGCTCCGCAGATCTCTTTGATCAAGCGCGCATAGCCGGTTTTGCCACTACCGTTTGTGCCGTAGACGACGGTAAGGTTGCCTTGATCGAGGTTGAGAACGACGTCCGCACGCAACGCATTCACACCCTTGATCTGGCTCACGGACTTCAATCGAATCTCCGGCCCAGTGGGGGCGGCCTCGATGGAACCGTCTTCAAGGGTTACGGACTTCTCCTTCAGCTCTTGCTTGGCTTCCGCCAGGCAGTGGTCGGCCAACGCGGCGATCTCTTCCTGACTAGGATGACGACGCATAGTGAGAAGTTCGGAAGCCGCTCGCCGCAACCAGTCACTACGGCCATTGAGCTCGTTCTCGATGGTCGGAGCTGCCTTCTTTCCCCCTGTCGCTGCCATGATTCTATCCCTGTCTTAATTGGCCCAAGGCTATAGATTACTCTCACGCTGAAGTGCGTTGGAGGGGCCTCCCGATTCGGCAAAGTGTATCTGGCTTGAATTGAGACCCAGGTGTCGACCCGCACTAGTCAGTGTCAACCTCAGCACAAGACAGCCGGATTGTCTTGTTGCCTGAATTCAGCGCGCGTCATCCCGCCAAGCCTGTCGCGTCGCATCTCGCGCTTGCAATCAGCTACCCAGAGTTCTGCTTGTTCGCGTACTTCCGTCAGTTTCAGTAAGACGGGAATGTCGAGTACGCCTCGCCGAAAGCTGCCGTTGAGTTGCTCGACTAACCCGTCCTGCATCGCCTCTCGAGCCCCGATGAAGTCCAGAGTAATGCCTTTGTCTTCTGCCCATTTGGCTACGCCCGCGATAGCACCTCACCACAACGCAAAAAGGGGCCGGAATCATCCCAGCCCCTTCATCATTCCGAATTGAAAAAGGCGAGCTCTCGCTTAACGAGAGCCCGCAAACCACTCACCGCTTAGGCAGCGCGTAAGCCACAACATAATTGCCCTTAGGCGTATGCATGAAGTGGTGACCGGTAGCCGTGATGACCACGAACTCGCGGCCGTCCTGTTCGTACACCATCGGCATCGCCTGGGCGCCGGCAGGCAGCGGGGCCGACCAGATGGTTTTGCCGGTGGTGATGTCGATCGCGCGGATCAGGTTGTCGGTGGCCGCGGCGATGAACACCAGGCCCGACTTCGTGATGACCGATCCACCGTTGTTCGGCGTACCGATCTGGATCGGAAGGCCGGTGGGCATGCCGAACGGTCCGTTCTCACGCGCGGTACCGAACGGGCGGTCCCACACGGTGCGGCCATCACGGATGTCGATGGCGCGGATGCCACCGTACGGCGGTTCCTTGCAGAGCATGCCGGTCGCCGGCACCTGCCAGCCTGCGTTGACGTTGACGGCCACGGGGACGCCTTCCTGCGGATCGCCTGCGCCTTCGGCCCTGGCTTCCTGCACCGGGTCGTTCAGCACGTCACGCGCCTTCCAGCCCAGCTTGTCGGCTTCCGCACGCGTCACCAGCCTCACATAGTTCGGCATGTCGTTGTAGTTGGAGATGATCAGGCCACGCGCCGGATCGAACGCCACGCCACCCCAGTCGACGCCACCGTTGTAGCCCGGGTAGTCGATGATCGGGTGCTTGGTATCCGGCGGCGTGAACTTGCCGCGGTAGTCCGCTTCCGCGAACTGGATGCGGCAGAACATCTGGTCGATAGGGGTCAGGCCCCACATGCTGGCCGGCGTAAGGTCCGACTGCGCCACCGAGTTGAACTTGGAGAACGGCTGCGTCTTGCTGCGCGCGGCCGGCTCAAGGCCACCCTGCGGCACGGGGCGCTCTTCCACGCCGAACAGCGACTTGCCGGTCTCGCGGTTAAGCACATAGAACTCGCCATTCTTCGTCGGGAAGATGATGGCCGGCACCTTGGTGCCATCCTTCTGCGGGTAGTCCACCAGCGTCGGCGGCGAACCCGGGTCGTAATCCCACACGTCGTCGTGCGTGTTCTGGAACGTCCAGCGCGGCAGGCCCGTCTCGACGTCGAT
>Ga0157369_10009258_pt1 | contig 11267 bp, 14 predicted proteins | sample C25metaG_FD_113461 | JGI IMG/M metagenome (GOLD analysis project Ga0157369, IMG submission 113461) | Corn rhizosphere microbial communities from Kellogg Biological Station, Michigan, USA - C2-5 metaG | ecosystem: Host-associated > Plants > Roots > Rhizosphere > Soil | place: USA: Michigan... | reverse complement strand
TGTTTTTAATGAGCAACCGAAACGATGATGGAAGTTCTGGAAGTAATGTTGCAACTGACACTTTAAAAGTTAAGTAGCTGACCTAGCGCTCTCAATTGTTTTAATGGAAGCTTCTAACTTATAAAACCAAATACTCAAACCAATGATCAAGCAATGCAAGCCGCTCAGCTTCCAAAAGTTGTTAGCATCAAAGCCTGGATAGAAATGCAAGAAGCAAAAGAAGGTCAGTAATACAATACCTTCGGCGACAATAAATATCATTAGCTTGGCCCTGATTCCTTCTGAGATACGTCTAACTATAGCTATCGCAATCAGAAAGACAAGCCAAGATGGTATTGAAAAGAATATCGTTGCCATTGTAATAAATAACAGGCTCATCGGTACAAACATTAACGACTCAGCGTGCGGGTCAATAAGATGATAAATGATGGCCCATGATATTGTGCTTCCAAGTGCGCTTGTCAGCCACACTTTTACACTATATATCAATGCTTGCCTCATGACTTTATTGATGCGAACGGTTTACTGACGAGCCTATAAATCCAGAGAGATGAAACGGCTGTTATACAATAAATAAGGACTAACGTTAAGTTGTCTCCTTCCATGACTTGAAAGCCTCCGATGGCTTCAAACGTAAATATAATAGAGATGCAAGCCAATACAGTTAAGAGTATGGTCTGAACAAGCCAGGAAGCCGATTCCCTTTTTAAAACATACAGGAATAGTCTTAACAATAACCAAAGAGGAATAGATATGATTAAGCCATAGACAATCATGAGGTTCATTGCTGCATCGAATAAAACGACCTTGCCATAAAACCTACGTGTGTCAATAATCGCTTCAATTAGTGGAGGAACGCAAACGGTGGTCAACCACACCTTCAAACTATCTGTGAATGCTTGCTTCATCTGTAATGTTATTAAGAGCGATTCAAGCTGAAACTATACAAATAAGTTACGATGCTAACTATTACAGTGTAAGTAAGAAGAAATTCTAACCCGTATAAATTTAAGATGAATGAGCGATTGAGTAGAACAGCTAATATATAAGCATATAGAGCTGCTTCTACTGTAATAAGACCAATTAATGCTTTAGATTTGATTGTTGTAGATTTCTTCCTCCGTACAAGGAAGATTGTCACGAATAGAACCAATAACAGCGGTATAAACGCCATAGACTCCCCTACAACAGTCCAAAAGTACACTGTAATTCCGCAATTACGACGACCTCCTGCCAACGCTTGAAATGCAAATAATATGATTGGAGCACAAAGAAGTACTGTCAGCCACACTTTTAAACTATATATTAATGCTTGCTTCATCAGTTTATAATCGCTCTCATTACTTTGATAAATACAAATACCCCTGCTCCAATATAAAGGACGCTGCCAAGGCAGAAAGCAATCGTATTAAGCCAATAGGGATTTAGAGGAATAGACCAACCTATGCCACAAAATGTTAGGCCAATTATAAACGTAAAGAGTGCGATCAAAGCTTTTATCGTTCTATTCATATAACTCACCTAATATAAGTTATCTAATGCAACATACACTTACATTTCTCTTCTGCACTTTTCCAATAATTTCTTAGAAACTGACCCTATAAAGGTAGTTACAAGAACTTAATAATAATTGGACACCCATATCCATAGGTAATTAGAAGTCCCAATCATGATAAGTTTCGTCAGAAGCATAAAAGCCTTCAAACCCAAACTTTGCTATCAAGCCATCTAATAGTGTGCGATCTCCACCAATCAAATAGAAGAAGCTATCCCACTCGACAGTAAAGAGCAAGGATCTGTCTACAGGAAAGTAATACATGTAACGATAAGCGGCATTGACAAACTGAGGACATGAAAGCGTGTTTAAGTTTATCGTCTTTCTATTTTCAAAGAACTCGTCTGTAACCACTAACTCCACCTTGTTAAGAGCCTTCAAACACTGATATATTTGAATTAAACTTAGCTGGTTAATACGTCCTTCAGTAGGGTTGTAGATGAAATAATCATCGGATACCTTATCCAGTTTCTGTTGTAAGTCTGTTCGTTCAAACTCCTTCCGAAGTGCACCTATAGAAGTTCTTAAGGCCAGATTGATTTCAGTATAACTATTGAATTGGCCTTGATGCTTAATATACTGCCACTGGACCGGTTTACCCTTATCTATTATCTCATCAGTATCAGGATATTTAACGTTGTTACTACTATAGATCACACGCTGATCTGAAGGTTGCAACTTTTTAAATATGTCGTTTGTAGCCTGAAGCTCTTCCAAAGAAACAATTCTGGAGTGATGTAAGCTTCTATCTTGTTTGCTATCGCTATCAATCTGAAAGAAGGGCGAGAAACAAATAAAAACGCTATCGAAGTAGCGGTTGAAATAAGCCTTTAGATGATCATCATAGCCAGGATAAAGATCGTTAGTGTCGAAAATGTTATTCATGCCGAATTAATGCTGCCCCGGGTTGTTTCAGTTTAGGTTCATTTAATGGGTTAAGTTAAGTGATATCATTAACACATCAAAGAGCTATAATTTCCAATTTTAGCTTGTGTCAATAGCTCATACTTGAATACGCTCTATGCTATAAACAACCCCTCTACATCACCATTAAAGGGCGTTTTACTTTTCAGCTACCGGTTTCCTTAAATAATTATCCCATTTGTAAATTGACCACGTAGGAGGGTCTGAATCTTAGCCCCTGCCAAGCTCTTGAGGAAAGACGATTGTTTTCTGCCTCTCGCTTGGCCAGCCACTTTCCCATTTCAAAAAATTGCACTTCTGGAAGTTTGAATTTAGAACTACTGACTACTCTAAGAGCAGTGCCTTTACGAAGACTTCACTTTTAAAAGATCTATTAAAAGTTGAGTCGGTGGCTGGACTTCCTACTATCTCACTACTGTAAATCAATTATAAAGATCCAATCCAACCACTATGAAACAAGAAATTAACCAAGCCAACAACTCAAATTCAGGCACTAAATCGAGCCTCCGTAAACAATGGACCGTCCCTTATTCTAAGGGCCAATACAAGCATTTAAGAATACATAACGAAGTGGTCGAACGAATGTTCATGCAGATCATAAAGTGCGTTAAAACGCATTATTTAAAGCCAAATGAACTTGTCTTTGAGCACGATAGCCGAAAGGACAGAACGCTTAATAGCAGTACTATGCACTCTTTCATTACAAAGAATCTCTTCCTCGAACTGGAATGCACCTATGGATCCTATGAGTGCGTTGTGCTTTATGATTTTCAAGATTGCTCCTTTGAACAGGAAGTCACGAAGCTGTTGAGACCTTATCCCTTAAGTGTTGCTGCAAAGCATTCACCAAGAGCAGGAGGAGTAGCTGCTTATCTCAACCGAGTTTACCAGTTTCAGAACGGTAAGCACTTCTACCATATATAGGTCACTAGCGTAATTAACCTTATTCATTAACCCACAAAGGCTGAAAGTATCACACTGTCAGCCTTTGTTATTTAAAACCCTTATGAAAGCTAATTTACAATTAACCAAACCCTCATCAACCTTCAATGGGTGTGTGCTGAAAGCCTACACACAAATTCTTAAACAAGCTAAAGCTTTACTGGCTACCACTGAAGAAGAGCCATTGCGCTATACCTTAATCAGACAAGAAAAGCCCATTCCCGGAGCAATCATTCACGAACTGGTGAATCCACTCCTTTATCTCAGATTAGAATGTCACCAGGATAATGAGTATTCTATTCATTACGGCTTTGAATTATCGCCAGTGTTTGGCCCTTACTATAAACTCACCTCAAGCTTTGTCCGTACGCTTTACAAGTCAACAATGGCTAATGAAGGCTCAACAAATATTGAAGAAAGTCTTAGAACAGATTGGATCATTACCAACTGTAGCGAGCTTTATGAACATGTCGAAGAACACAATAGGAACCATCGTTTCGAACTGATTAAACACAAACCTAAACCAACCAAAAGAAAGTTAAGTAAGGTTGCATAAACTGTCATTACCAGTTATTAACTTCGCACTAAAACAAGGAGGATATACATAGACAGTAATTATTAGTACTACATATAATTAAGATATAAAGCGTTTGCTTTGTTCTTGCATCCTGAAATCTGGCGATTCCCTAAATGCAACAAGAACAGACAAGTCAAGCGCCCATGCGAAAGCGTGGGCTGCGACGGTCTGTTGCATTAGGCTCCGCCAGAGCCTCAGGGTGAAGACTAAGTTGCAGTTCCACGCTTCCGTAGTTTAAACCCACCGATGAAGGACTGCCTCGGTACTTCAACACCAATCACAATGTTTAAAAAACTTCTTATTGTCTCCCTCATTACATTGGGAGGAATCAAAGCTAAGGCTCAGTACATTCATTATGATCCTATCGGCCCTGCTGCACCATCTCAAACCCCAGCAGAAACTAACATTCAAACCGTAACTGGCTATACAGTGGATAACTATACACAACAGGTTCAGAAAATCAAGTTAAAGCTTGTTCAGGTACAGCGTACTGTTATTATAGTCGGAGTTAAGGAGCTTGCCTCCCAATACTGGACTGACTTTACGGTTAATCGCCCTGTAGCTCAGAAGCTTAATTCTTACGATGCGCTATCTGATCAGTTTGAGTATAAGGTATATGTTCCTGTTTTAGGCAAAGTCGTTTACTTCTAATCCACACTCTTGTGAATATCAAGCCAATACTTTTAGCACTAGGCTTAATGCTCTCATCTTCAATTGCCTTTTGCCAGGACACTTCCGTTTTAGATTTACATAATGGGTTCGGCAGCTTAAGCTTCGGCAAGACCTTGGACGAATTAAAGAAGGTCACTGCCCTCAAACGCATAATTAAGTCTTCAAAGACTAAAGAGGAAGTCTACACAATCAAGAATGTAAGTGATTTCAGCGTTTATAATTACCGCATCCATACTATTAATCTTCATTTCTACCAAGAGCAGTTATATAAAATAGAAATCCAAATACAGGGCTACGAGAGCATGGATCAAAATGCAGCTATCAGACAAAACATTTACAGAAGCGTGGTAGCTACTTACGGTAAGGAAACTTCAGCCGATAGCTCATCAAATACCAGGCGACTTTACAAGAATATTTATCGCTATTGGCAAGGGAACTCTGTTACTCTTGTCGAGCTTATCCCTGATTGGATTTTTTCCGCAGATACCTGGTTCTTTATCAACAATAACGTCGCAGCACAAAGAGCGCGTGAATTGAATCTCAACAAAGGTTTATAGAACAAGATCAAGGGCTTGCCAATTGGTCAGGCCTTTCTTTGCCTCTCATTCTGCCTGTCTCTTTATAAGTTAAGTCTTCCTACAGACACTCTGCGGTGAAGTAGCTTGCTAGGCAATCTATAAGAGATAATTAAGCAGACTTAACTTCTAAAGGAAGCATTAAGGCTTAGCTATACAGGGCTTGCAGATTTGTAAGCCCTTCTTTAACCAGTCATTCGCAGGTCGTATTAAAAGTTAAATCTTCAAACAATAAACAAGTTATATGAATTGGATAATAGCAATAATAGTATGCGCGATCATTGGCGCCATTATAGGATTTATGAGTTCCGGTAAGAAAGAAGATGCTTTCGGAGGTGCTGTTGCCGGTGGCGTTGGCTGCGGTTATTTGATCGCAAGGATAGCAATCGCAGCTATTGGATTTCTGATCATACTCAAAGTGTTCTCCTGGTTGTTTAGTTAACCGCAGCCGCAAATACTTATTGACAAGAGCTTGCCGATATGAGTGAGCTCTTTAACATTTAAAACATCACATAACTAATCAATAATGAATCAACCAAATAAGTCTGAGAAGGAAGAACTGTTATCAATCAACGATGTAATAGAAATTCACAGAGCAGCCCATCCTAACCGTAACAAGTGGTTGTTCAAGATTCACATGTTCTTTCTTACCATTTGGCTAATGTTTCGATACCTGATTGTACAACCAATTATTGTTTACGTAACGGATTTAGCAGCGGATATAAAGCGAGGTTTATAGCTAATGCCACTGCCCCTATATTTGTTGCCCTTTAATGCAGTCTCTTTATAAGTTGAGAAGGGTAGCAAATAAGGCGTAATGGAGGAGTTATAACGCAAACTCATTATACTTGCAATTCACTTAACTTACCCTACTCAATGGCTATTTCAGATTTTGACCTAATGCTTTCTCTATTGAACGATGATGACTTTACTAACTTAACCTCGTTTAAATGGCAGGCAATTGACGACCTACGAAGCTATCGACAGGTAAAAAAGAAGGAGAGTGTGATTGCAGACAAGAAAGGTATTTACGTTATTAGTAGCGAGCAAGGCGAAATACTTTATATTGGTAAAGCTAAATGCTTGCACTCTCGTATTTGCTCTCATTCTAAAGCCATGATCGGTGCAGATGAAGAACGAGCACCTGCTTGGGATCAATTCTTTAGGTACTATGAAAATAGCAAACTTAAAGTTCAATATGCGTTTATAAATGGCTTTAGTGACGAGAAGAGCGAACATGTACGACAGGCGCTGGAGCGAGCCTTGCAGGTGAAACACCGGCCTTATTTTGATACTATCTATAGCAAGAATAAAAAGTTAGTTCATAATATAGAGAAAGAAGTATTTAAATGTAGAGCATTAAGTGAAGACCTATAACCTTATCCTATTTATGATCGACAAAAGAACTTACAAAGGGTACTGGAATTTGCCAAGTAGTGATCGTAAGATAGCGGGCGTTCTCGAATTTGATCCCCAAAACCATGTAGAGCTACAGCTATTAGGTACACTTAATGATGATAATGATATCTACGATGATTCCCACCATGCAAAAATCATTCACGGCTTTACTGTGGAGGGGAAAAAGCTAACATTGATTGACTGTTCAATGGCCTATGGAGGAACCTCCATACCTGGGTTTTCAACGATTACTTATAATCCAATGAAAGTCCTGATTGGTGTACATGTTGGTATGATCGAAGAGCTGACATTCAATGAAGCGATTGCTGAGTTAGATTTACTAACAAAGTGGATTGATATTTGGCCATACGAGCGGGATAATTTGGAAGGGAAAGGATTTTCATTTAACTACAAGTACCTTGAAGATATACAGTTCAGTCTAGGAAACGTAAACGGTTACTTTACATTTTACGGCTCCACAGAATGTAAGCGCGAAGAAGAGTTCACTACTTCTCATAAAGCCAAGCTTAAGTTCACTACTTCATTAGGTTTGCCTTTAAATGATTTAACAAGTTACGTGTGGCACTTTAAGAAGTTCCTGACATTGGCAACGGAAAGCAACACCTTTGTTAAAAGCATCTTCCTAAAATCAAACATTCTAGGGGGCGAAGATGGAAAGTCAGCTCAGCAGATTGAATTATTACTTATCCAGCGGAACTTGGGCATCAGTGGTAGCGATAAGCACTGGTCTAGATTTCTTTTTACCTACAAGGACATTGAAGCGGTTTTTCATCATGTAATACAGCGATGGTATCATAATAAGGAGGTATTAGATCCTATTATTAATGCAGTCTATATTAGCTATACTGAGCCTTTTCTCTATGTGGAAAATCGCTTTATGGACATCATTCAAGCATTGGAAACGTATCATAGGCGGTGTATTCAAAATACAGAGGCTTTAAAAGCAGAACATAAAATGAAGATCAAGGGTATCCTTGAGCAGTTAGACGAAGATCAACACTCATTTATTAAAGAGAAATTGTGTTTTGGTTATGAACCAGCACTTTCTGCACGTCTTAAAGAACTATACAGTCTTTACACCACTAATTTATTGGCACGTATTACTGGCGATACTGAACAAGTACAATCAATTGTTAGAACGGCAGTTAAATCACGCAACTATTACACTCACTATGACCCTATTGCTAAAAAACATGCTTTGAAAGGGATGGATCTGCTTTACATGTCGGAGCGTTTAAAGGTGCTCCTTATAACAGCTATACTAAGGCAAATAGGTATACAAAAGGAGACTATAGAGACGATTTTTGAACGGAGAGCCTATAAATATGAGCACTTGATTAATAGTTAATTTGAATTGAATGCATAAGCCATCACTTGCCTTCCCCGCTGATGGTGGCTTACAACGGGTTAAGGCAAGCTACGCTTATGGCCACCAGGCTAGCCCCACCCACCAGGAAGATAGGTGTTCTTCGCTTCTAAGCTCTACAAACACTCATGCCAGCTTTCATTACGTTTGGTAAGCTTTTCAAGCACACCAAACTCCATCAGCTACAAGCTGAGCTGTCATGGTATTTGAGAGAGCAAAGGCGCTCATCACGGAACCTTTCTCTGTCTTTCATAGCATTACGCTAACGCTTCATCCTATTCAAGACAAGCGGTTCCCTTATAGAGCTCGCCTGCTTCATCGTTCGGGCTGCTCAACTGATCACAGCTTTTGATATGCCTTTACGCTCAATCCTTGAGTTCAAAAGCAGCGCCAGTTGTTTGTAGCATACTGAACAGTCGCACCTATGGTGCTTTCCCTGCTCAGACCCTCACTCAACTCGCAACGGCTGCGCATATCTATTAACAATTTAAACACTGTAAACTTAAAATAAACAACTTATATTTGAGTTTTGATGAGTAAACCTAATCCCTATTTAAGTATATGGCTATAACTGGCTTGATACCTGTCCAAAGTCTGTCTTTGGACTTACATAATTTCCGTACAGTAACCCAACCTAATGAAGATGAAGCTGTCAAGGCGTTAATTTCCATCAACCCTGATTGGTTTTGGGGGCTTATGGATAGTTTGTTGGATGATGGCTATTTACCAACTGAAAGTATCATTGCCATCAATGATAGCTCCGGAACAATTACAACCGTAAAAGAGGGCAATCGCAGGGTTGCCTCATTAAAAGTTATTCTAGGTTATATAGATTCAAGGCAAATGGGGCTACCTACCGTTATAGCTGATAGGATAGCCACCCTTTCTCCTGATTGGATTAATGCAAATTCGGATGTTCCTTGCACAGTATATGACCATAATGACAGTGAATTAGTGAATAAAATTATTAACCGCACCCATGGTAAGAATGAAAAAGCAGGACGATACTCATGGCCTTCTGTAGCAAAGGCTCGTTATAACAGAGATATAAACGGTGCTAATGAGTACGGTTTAACGTTGTTAGAAAAGTATTTAGATGTTGGAAGAAACGTAAATGCTCAGCAAAGAGAAAGATGGGCGGGTGATTATACTATATCTGTTTTAGATGCGGCAATTGCAAGAGTAGCAACTAGGCTAGGTGCTAGCAACGTAAGTGATCTTGTATCCAATTATCCAAATATAAATTATAGAGATGCTTTGGAAAACATGCTTTCAAGTATAGGACAAAAGCAATTAAGTTTCGACGATATCCGTAATACTTCGGTTGACTTTGCACATCAATATGGCATTCCTTCTTTACCTGCTTCACCAGCGCAGACCAATACCACAAATACCGCAGCCACTTCGCCTTCAACACAGGGAAATTCTATAAGTGCGGGTCAAGTCGCGTCCAATACAGTTAGTACGGTTAGTCAAAGCCCATCATCAAGCGGAACAAATTCAGGAAATGTAGCATCAGGAAGTCCTAGTGCGGTAGGCCCATCAACTTCCGGAGGCACTCCTAGCACTGCAACGCCAAGTTCAACTACTCGCAGAACGACCGCATCTGCTTCAAATACTCCTAAGAGTGTTTTGCAAAAGATGCGGTTGTTTCGACCCAGAGGTAACAATCGTGAGAAGATTGTCGACTTGAAGAACGAAATCTTACGCTTGAATATAGAAAAGTCACCGATTGCCTTCTGTTTTCTACTAAGGAGTTTATTTGAAATCTCTGCTAAAGTATATTGCACAGAACATAATATTCCAACCACAACTGGCAATGGGAACCGGTCTTTTGATAGAAAGCTTGCAGATTTATTAACGGACGCAACGAATCAGTTAACTCAACATGGAGCTAACCAAACTATGAACAGGCAGTTGACAGGCGCTTTACAACAACTTACTAATCACCAAAGTATACTTTCTGTTACGTCAATGAATCAATTAGTCCACAATCCTTCCTTCTCCGTAATACCATCGGACGTTTGTGTTCTCTTTCACAATATCTATCCACTTCTCGAAAACATGAATTAATAAAGTGTATGCCCTTAAGTAAAAGTCCTTTACGTTACCCAGGTGGGAAACAGAAGCTTTCTCCTTTTATAGTCGAAATATTAATTGCAAACGAACTCCTTAATGGACATTACGTAGAACCATATGCAGGAGGTGCAGGAGCAGCCCTTGAATTGTTACTGAGTAGAAGAGTAAATAGCATTCATTTAAACGACTCAAGCGTTCCCGTCTATTCCTTCTGGAATTCCATACTTACCGAACCAGAAAGATTTTGTAGATCAATAGTTTCAGCTTCTATGACAGTAGAGGAGTGGAAACGACATAAAGAAATTGTTAAAAACACAGATGCTTACGATCCGTTTGAAGTAGGATTCAGTACGTTCTACCTGAACAGAGTTAACAGATCCGGGGTATTATCCGGAGGTTTAATTGGAGGGTTACTACAGAATGGCAATTGGAAGATGGATGCTCGTTTTACGAGAAATGAACTTGTTAGAAGGGTTGAGATGATTGCATCTAAAGCTGACTCCATAACTATAAGCAATCTTGACGCAGAAGTATATTTAAGAGACTACGCTTTAACTTTACCTGAAAATACCCTTATTTACTTTGATCCGCCTTATTATGAAAAAGCAAGCGGTCTATACCTGAACTTTTATCATAAAGACGACCATGCAAGGCTGGCAAATGTCATTCAAAATACAGTTAGTAGAAAATGGATACTTTCTTATGACAGTGCAGAGCAAATCGTGGCACTGTATAACCAACGGCGTTTATTTACCTACGACCTCCAATATAACGCTTCTAAAGTCTACAAGGGAAAGGAGGTCTTTGTCTTTTGTGACGATCTCATCTTGCCAACAAAGTCGACTCTCCCCTTTATAGATACAGAGTTAGAAAAGATAACAAGACCTATTGAGGTGCTGTCATAGAATCATAGAATTATTAAGCTAAGTTACGCTTATAGCTGCTGAAGCGTGCAAGAGCTTCCGGCATATAGTTTATAAAGTCAGTACTCTTCCTTCCGTTGTCTTTAATACATCCTTTAAAAGTTTAAACTTGTAAGAAGTCAGGTACAAACAAGGGCAAGCAATTCAAATCAAATATGATCATTAGTAGACGCCTGTTATCGACAGTAATCATAATTTTACTCCTGCTTACATTGTTGTTTGGCTTTGGCTTTAT
>Ga0157369_10009257_pt1 | contig 11268 bp, 13 predicted proteins | sample C25metaG_FD_113461 | JGI IMG/M metagenome (GOLD analysis project Ga0157369, IMG submission 113461) | Corn rhizosphere microbial communities from Kellogg Biological Station, Michigan, USA - C2-5 metaG | ecosystem: Host-associated > Plants > Roots > Rhizosphere > Soil | place: USA: Michigan... | reverse complement strand
GGTAGCAGCGTGGCGGCAAACGCTTCCCACTGCACCAGGATCGGCTCTATGTTCCTAACAATGAAATCAGCTAGACGCATGTCGCCCCTCATAACAGAATGACCGACGGATGCTTTTGTTGTACTTGCGCGATATTAAGTGAATACCGGGGACTGGCGCAATTACATCGCAAGCGACGCATAATCCGGCCGTCGAATGCCCCGCTATCCGATGAACTGAGCAGAACATTGTCTGGTCAGCGGACGGATGGACGCGCGCGAAGCTGCTACTGCCAATGTGCCGGAACCAATGTCAAAGCGAACTTCGTGGTTACCCGTCAATGCAGGGATAAACTCGCCCGCCGAAATAACTTTTCGCGGTCCCGTGGGCAAAAACCCGACACCATACCTGTCAACGCTACCCCAATGATGCGGCAGTACGTGCCCCCTTTCCTGACAGGGTTCCCCGTACAAACCTACGCTAGACCGACGCCGCCCTAGGTCAGGAGATAGGATGGCCGCCTAAGGCTTCCGCACACTGATACAGCAAACTTGCGACGCCTAGAATGGCGTGCTCCATGCGGGCTTTTCATTGTCTACACACTCGCCTTCCGTATCCCGTTGCAATACTGCATCGGATATCCGATGATGAACAGACGAAACACGTGATAGCCACGTCCACGACAGTCTCTGCCCTGCCCTTTACGCCCCATTACCGCTTTCGAAGCCTTCAAAAAAGAGGTGCCATGTGAATAAAATGGCGGCAGATCAAACCAAGATCTTCGTCAGCCTGCTCGTACTCCACGTCATTCTTGCACTATGTCTGCTGGCATCGGTTATCTCGTTTAGGATTGCGCCGATCTTCATCTTCGGCTTCCTGTCGGGCGGTTGTGGCATTTTAATTACCCGTATCAGTCGTGATAGCGATGCCGCGCGTCATATTGTAAAGAGCAGCGGCGGCAAGGTGTACTTGTACTGCATGTGGGGCATTTTCGCATGCGGAGTGCTCTTTTTGATTGTGCCGAATTATCTCGCAATATTTATGCATCCCCGTTAAACAGATGTCCCATATGGGCCACCAGTGAATCGCCGCATGCGATCTGCACTGTCGCGTTCAGAAGTACAACGGACACACTTTTGGGTCGCCTTGATAAACACACCCCATTCAGCTCACCTCGGGCATGCGCTGAACGACGCTCAGAATTCTGCGCTTTGTCGTGATCACCGCGTCTTTTGGTTGTGCAAGGAAAGTATCATGCAGCCCATTCCTTTGTTCGGAATGGGTGTCCAACATGGAAATAGTTGCGCAATTTCGTAGCCCTGCCGATTTCGCTCCGCTTGGCGATTTTGCTGCTCATCTTGTCCGCCTATGGCCGGTGATTGAGGCCATGTCACGCGAGGACGAACGTCTAGGGCAGTGGTGGCTGAAAGCGGATACAGAGGAAGAAGCGCGTCTGTATCCCATGTATGAAGCGCCCGGCATACCTTCGACAGCCGTTTTGGCAGTGTTGGCGCAACGGTACGCAAAAAAGATGGACCTTCCTAAAGTATTTGGCTGCTGGAATGGTCAAATGGACGCGGCCAACAGCGCGAGGCTGAAGTTGGCCATCGATGCGAAGAGACGGCCCAGCGAGGTAGAAATTGGGCTCCCCGCACAGAGCGCAGTCTCGACGGACGAGCGCAGCTATGAGGGCATGGCTAAGATAGTGTCCGCGATGGTCGCGGTTTATGACCCGATGTATGTCTCTGTTTCACCACGAGAGTATTTTCCGCGGCAGGTGTTTGATGACAAGCCGGGCGTTGGCTGGATGCTGTATCTCCCGAAGCCGCTCACGGCTCAGCAAGTTCCGGAAGCACGCGAATTGATTCCAGTTCCCGAAGCCGGTCGGAAGCAGACCGGGACGATCATTGTGAGCGTCCCAGATGCCGTTTTTTCAGAGGACCACCCCGAACACGTCGAGGTTGCCAACCGTATCGAGATTCGACTCGTTGACCAGGACCTTCTGCCCGCGTTCGCTGACCTGTAAGCACGATGCCGGCGCGATTGTCCGCGCCGGCGGAGCTATTCGTCATTTTGTGGGCGGGGCATATCACGAGAGGTAAAGGTCACCGCTCTAACGGCTGACGAAAATGAGGGTGCCCGTAGAACGTTCGCATCCGCTCCTCGCCGCCATTTGCCTTCCAGTTCTCGCCGGTAGCCGGCCCTCGCCCAACCCCGCAACTGGCCAAACGGCGAACTTCGCGCGTGCCCGTCCGGCCCACTGGTAAACTCGGGCAACTCAAGCAACAACTTTACGCCGGATCTATGACCACGCTGTCGCCCGAGGCCTTTGCTGGCCACACCCCGATGATGCAGCAGTACCTGCGCCTTATTTGACAAGGCTTAGCACACAAACCTACGCCAAGACCTACGCTTACATTTTTCTGGATCGGCAGTTACCGCCCCGAACCGAATATCATTAAAGTGGCTTGCCACCTGCGGCAACTTGGTGAATCTGCCCGCGCTTGCGGAGCATCTTGGACGCGGCGGCTGCCAGCGCATCATCCGCGATTATTTTCGCCATTAAGCGTCCTGTGTCGTCAAAATAGCCAACCAGATGGCTATCAAGGGCAAACCACCGATCCAAGGCAATACCTTCGTCGGTCAATATTTGGATGATGTCTTCGTCTTTGATTCCCATACCTCCGCAATTTCCTGTTTTGGCCGAAGTCGAACATACGTCACAACCACAAACCCACAATGCCATGCCCGGAGAACGCGTTGACTAGCCCCGTAACACGGCAGGCTCCCATCGACTTCGAAATCGCGAACGCGTTGATTGTTGCGACGCCGGAAACATGGCGGGCTGCAGACATGATCTTAACGCGTACTTGCGAGCAGGCTGCCCTTGAAATATCGATCACGAACCCGGACGGAATGACAGATGCCGTCCGGCCGACGAAAGAAATCGTTTCGGCTCTTCAGCAATTGGTGAGCTTGCATCGCGGGCAAAGCCAAGTTTGGGTAAAAGCCATGTACTCCGTGGCAATGGTCGAGCCCGCACAGTGGCGCTACTCGGCAACCTTCGAGTACGCGACGCGGGTAGGCCCAACAGCCTAGACGAGACCGGTCCGTCAAGGGCGCTGGTAAACTCGGGCAGCCAAAGCAACTTTTCCCGGTCACATGAGCATGCAACCCAACGCAGCACCGGCACCCGTCATTCCAATGATGCAGCAGTACCTGCGCGTTATTTGACAAGGCTTGGCAATCAAAGCCACGCCAAGACCTACGCTCACATTTTTCGGACCCAGGCGCGCCTCCACCGATTCACATCTCTATCGCATGACGGCTTGACCGTTTCTGTTTAAGATCAGAGCTGTCACATCAATTGAGGCAGGATGGATATGGCTGGATGCACGGCACCGGTACGCGGGCACAGGTCGGCAGCTGCTGCGGCGGACTGTCCTGCATGTGGCGGCCGTGGCTACGGCTACGGCGGTAGCTACAGGTCGTCCTACTACGATCCGCCCTACTCCACGTCAGGCATCGAAGGAAGTACGTACAGCAGCGGCGGCAGCGGCAGGGCCAGTGGCGGAGCAAGGCCCCGTTGGTCGCGAGCCGGTTCGTCAGTCTCGTACACGCCCTCCCAAGTCCTATCTCTCACGCCAATTCGTGAATCGGTTGAGAAAACAGCAACGGAGCAGCCTGACCTTCGCGATTGCTTCCTGTGCCACGCCTGGGACGATCGGCAAGGGGCGGCAAAGGAGCTGTATGAATTGCTCGAGGCTGCCGCCGTCAAGGTATGGTTCAGCGAGAAGGACCTTGGACTCGGCGTGCCGATGATGCGCGCCATCGACAAAGGCTTGGCGAATTCGCGCATCGGGCTCGTGCTGGTCACCCCGAACCTCTTGCGCCGCCTCCCGCAAGAGGGTGTTGCCGATAAAGAGCTATCGGCCCTCTTGGCCGGTAATCGGCTCGTGCCCATTGTGCATCAGACGACGTACCAAGAGCTCCGGAATATCAGCCCGCTGCTTGCTTCCCGATCCGGCCTGGACACTTCCGAGGACTCGATGGAAGTGGTCGCGACCAAGATTGCCGAGCTGGTCGCCATCTGGGACTAGCCCCCTTCTGCCAACCGGCCGAGAGTGAAGAGGCACAACAAGAGGCCCCGCCGAAGCGGGGCTTTTCTTACTGGAGCGCGAGCCGGAGTTGAACCGGCCTAAACGGCTTTGCAGGCCGTCACTTCTTATGAACAATCAATGAGTTACTGAAATCACCCATCCTGATTGACCGCTCTGCCGCTCAAGCCACCGCTCCGAAGTCCAGCAACGACCCAGACAAGCAGCCGGGCGGACCTGCCATCAACGGCCGATCCGACCCATAGACGTCCTTCGATCAAGCGTATGACCTGTGGCAACTTCAATTCCAGAATCGTCAATCGAATTTCCGCCCCGACGGAGACGTGGTTTATCATTCCAATTGAACCCACAAAGTACTAGGATGAGACTGACCAAATTATTGGTTTACTCGGAGAGCGGGTACTTTAGCGACACCCCAAAAAATCAGCCGCCACCAGGATAAGTGATGGACATCGAGACCTCTAGTGCAATCAAGTTGTTTTTTCCCAACCCATCGTTAGCGCTCATCTATTACGAAGCAATCGCAAATGCACTAGACGCCGGCGCAACGAACATAAATATATCCATCGCCATTCAATCGTTTTCCGCAAGCGAAACATTGAATGTCAAGGTAACAGACAACGGCACTGGCTTCACCGATGAGAGCTTTGATCGATTCAAGACATTAATGAAACCAAAAGACGGATTCCACAAAGGAATCGGCCGACTTGTGTTCTTGAATTATTTCAGCACCGTCGAGATCGACAGCCAATGGGATGAAAAGAGAAGGCGCTTTACGTTTAAAGAAAATTTCGACGGCAAATCAGAAATCGAGAAGCTACCAAAGCCCATCGACAGCAACAAAACAACTCTGCTGTTTACGAAATTTTCGAGAGGGAAAGTTAAATCATACGATGACCTTCGCCCACAAAATCTAAAAGAAAAAATCATTACCCACTTTCTCCCCACACTGAACGATCTTCGCGACAGGAAAGTCGACTTCAAAATAGAAATCAATCTTGAGACCGAGGAAAGCAACGCTCAGAAAGAGTTCTTTTCAACCGGCACAACAATAACCCCTGACGATTTACCGGAAATGCAAATAAAGCAAATCTGGGATGATGCTATTGATACGCACTCCGCAATCAACATACATTACTACATCAAAGAAACGACTTCGCCATCAAATCTGCTGACCGCAGTGAATATTGACGGACGGACAATCCCCATTAGCATAATAAAACCCTCGTCCATCCCGTACGGCTACACTGTTATATTTATTTTCTCGTCTGACCTATTCAGAGCGAGTGCTGACAGCTCCCGCCAGAAGCTCGAACTTCCCGACAGGCTGTCAGAAGTAGCACTTTACACGACCTTACGTCGCGAGATCGGAAACATTTTGACTGAAAAGATACCCAAGATATCGGAGTCGAATACAAAGGTAAAAATAAAATTCGAAGAGCAATTTCCACATTTGCTCGGATTCTTCGAAGGAGCGACCGTTGGCCTAATCGATCGCGAGGAAGCGCTTGAAAATGCACAACAAAAATTTTTCCAAATCCAAAAAGAAATTCTAGAGTGCGAAACATTAAGTGACTCGATATACCAAAAATCTTTGGAAGCTTCCGCGCGGACGCTGACCGAGTACATCCTGTACCGGGAGAAAATCATATCGAAAATGAAATCCATGACGCACGACAACTCAGAGGACGAGATTCATAATCTGATAGTACCGCGACGGGTGGATTTTCATAAGGACGCAATAGCCAGCGATATCTATCAAAACAATGCATGGCTCCTCGATGACAAATTTATGACGTTTCGCACGGTTCTGAGCGAAGCACGAATGGATAAAGTCATCAATGCCATTCGACTAGATAGTGAGCCATCCGGAGAAAATGGCAGGCCCGACATTGCGATGATCTTTTCCGCCGATCCCGCCGACTCGACACCTGTTGACGTCGTAGTCATCGAGATCAAAAAGAAAAGCGACGACGAAAAGGAAAATCAGTATGCGATAAATCAACTTTTGGAACGAGCTGACAAACTTGCTCAGCACTGCACAAACATCCAACGAATTTGGTATTACGCCGTACTGCAAATCAACGATTCGTTCGCCCGAAGTCTGCGACAACAAAAATGGGCTCCTCTTTTTTCGAAAGGTAGGGTCTATTACCAAGAGTTCCCCACCGAGCGCCCTGACCGGACGGTTGTGCCGACCCCGATGTTTGTGATGTCGTTTGATGCGATAGTTTCCGATGCGCAATCGCGCAACCATACATTCTTGGAAATCTTGCGTGCAGCGATGAAGCGGCATTCCGAGCAACTTGCCATGGCAAAGGTCAACGATATGCCGCAGCTATAGGCGAAGGGCAGCGAAATTGCTTCTCGCGGGCCGTCATAGCTCTGGCACCGCCGGCCTTGCACGGCTTCCGCCTGCTGCTGTAGCGAACTGGCCGTACACTCGGAGCCACTCGCTGCGGGTCTTCGCCTCGAATGCTCGGGCGAACGGCCGGCAGCAGACCACTTCCGCACCGTGACAATCTCGCAGCCGCTCTGATCGTGCATACTAGCGGTGCTGCATAAATCCAAACAACATTGCCATCTTCATCGGGGAAAACAACATGGGTGACGCGAAACGTCGGGGAACGAGAGAAGAACGCATCGCGCAGGCAAAGTCGCGCAACGTTCTTGAAGCGAAACCTCCCCGCGCTCCATCTCAAAAAGAAATAACGCAGCTTGTCGGCAAAGCCAGAGAATTGGACCCATTGATCGCAAGCTTGACCACGCCGACCACCATCAATGACCAGATATCGCAATTTGCGCAGCAGTTAGGCGGGGGCGCTCCCATGTTCCTCGAATGCCAACCGGAGCCGTGGAGCCGACAAAGCTGCTGCGATTTGAACGTCGCCAAGTATATCGAGACGCATGGTGGCAGGGCCATGGCAGGTTACCGGATCTGGTACGCAGAACCGCGCTATATTGAAGGCGAACGGCACGCCGTTTGGACGGACGGAAACAACATCCGCGACGTTTCGTTCGTCGACACCGGCGAAACCACGACGGTATTCGTCCCAGATGAACTGGGGTTCGATGACGCGCCTGCCAAGGTACGATTCGTATTCGAAGAGAGGGACAAGCAAGCCCTGGAAGCATTTGAAACACTCTCAGCTGCTATGCCTTTCAAGAAAATGTCGGACAGCGACGCATGGGCTACGTACCCGACCTATGAGCGATGGCGCGCTGGCGAACGAATGCCTAATATTCTTCCTGTAGTGAATTGGTAGACCGGACCGCAATTCGGGGCGCACCTTTGCGCCCCGCTCGGGAATTTTGCGACAGGTCGACGATCCGCCAGTAAACACATTGCGCCCATGTGCAATCCAGAGTTCCAACACACATATGACTGTCACCAAAGAACAGATAGCGAAGGTCGTGCAGCGACTAATGCAGGGCAAGCCCAGCTATCACAATGTGCAATTTTTCGAAGTGATCGCCGCAATCAATACCGCAACTGGATTGCGACAGGCGGCCTACGGGACGTTACTTGAGGAGACGCTAGACGAACTTGAATCAAAGCAATACCTCAGGGTCGTGCAAGGTGGAAATAGGATGCCACTGCTTGTTCGGGGTCTGGAATTTGATCAATGGCGGGGAGAATCGATGACTCAAAACAGCCGAAGCGGAACGAGCGGTACCAACTTTATCTTTAACGGCACGGTGGGCTCCGTACAGACTGGCGCAAATTCAACTGCAAATATCGTGCAAACATTAGGCGGCACCGACAAGGAAAAATTGATTGAAGCATTGCGCGCCCTGCAAGACGAACTCACGTCGGCTAATTTGCCTGAAACCGTCCGCATTGATCTTTCAGAAATAGCGAATGACTCGATCGTCGAACTTAATAAAGAGCGCCCCAATCCGATAAAATTAACGTCATCGTTGACCGCGATTTCTCAAACGATACAAACCGCAGCCGCGACCCTTCCAGCCTATCAACTGCTGAAGATTGGGGCCGCACATTTTGGCATTACTCTCCCCTAGTCCAACGGAAGTGCGTCGCGCCGCTAACCGATATCAACAGGTGTATCGATGCCGATATTTTCTAACGCAGCTATCGGGAGCTTCGATCAGCTCTGTCAAGTACAGTTCGCCGAGAGGCGGCAATCATTGGACGAGCAGATTGGTCGCATTAACGCGGATTGCGCCGCCCGAGGGGCATATCACTCGAGCGCAAGGCTCTTGCTGCTGGAGCGCAGCTTTACCGCCGAACTTGGCAGTCGTGCGACATTGATTTGGCGGAATATCGTTCGAGTGCATGAGATATACGGCACCGATGAATCGAGCGATATTTCCGCAGAATTTAAGGCGATTTTTTCGACCGTACTCAACAAATCGGCCCACGATCTTGGTCAAATGTTGGCATTCGAGCAGACACGTGGAGGCGGCACTAACACGACTACGAATACGTTCCAATCCCAATTACCATATCTCATTAAGAAGCATTTCGTAGAAATCGATTTGTATTGCGTGTCACTGGCCCGACGCCAAATCGATCGCGATCGCGCCAACGGCCCCAGTTACAATTTCTACGGTTCCGTGGGGTCTTTGCAAACGGGAGCAAATGCTACATCATCTGTTGTCCAATCGATCGGCAGAGACGACAAAGAACGACTGAAGATCTCGCTTAGCGATGTACTAACAGAATTGTCTTCATCAGGAATGCTGGAATCAACCTATGATGAACTCAAAGGATTGGTTAATGAATCGATCGCTGAGCTGGATAAGGCAAAATCGAACGGGTTGAAGCTTATGTCATTGCTGACGACTCTAGGCAATACAGTTCAAACAATGGCCTGCGCTCCGGTTGCGTATCAGAATCTGAAAGCAGCGACGTTGCCGTTTGGCGTCATGCTTCCGTGATCGGGATTCGGCTGCATGCAACCGAAACAAAGCTACTTTGGCTCCGCGACCAACTCGTCCGCCGGATAGAGCTGCAACATTGCCCTCGCTGCCTCGACGTTCGAGGTCGTCAACCACTCCTCCTAATCGTCCGGACGCAGGATCACAACGGATCGTTTCTCATCATCCGGCTTGTGCATGCGCGACATGATCGGATGTCCGTCAGCGTTGACTGTGATCATCGACATTACGTGACGCGGTCCGCCGCCCAGATCTTTCAGGGTTCGCCAAATGCCGGCAACGCACATCGTCGGATGGTCGATTACACCGATCCGCTGCCACACGCACGGACCGAGAATCCATTTGCCGGTAGCGTCCTGCCGAGCCTCCGGATACGACGGCTCGACCACGTACCGCGCCGGAATCAAGCACCTGCCATCCGACTTCCACGTCGGCCCATATAGCGGGGACTTCCCGAGGTTGTCGTCGCGAACGTTCATCGTGCTACGCATGACCGGCGGCTTACGCCCTTGCTCCTTCGCCCGCTCGACGTTCGCCTTCTGAAGCGCACGCGGCCAGAACCCGAAGCCGGCGATCAATGCCTTGAATCGCCCGTCGATGCTGGCGACTATCGGTGCGTCGTAGTCTTGGTAAATCTCGGGCTTCCACGGCGTCCAACGGTACAGGTCGGTGAAGTTATCGATCCGCAGTTCGCTGAGGCCGGGATCCTCGCCCGGAGCCACGTAGTTCGATGGGATGAACGCCGCTGCGCACTGAGTGCATCATGCGCGTGCGGTACTTCCGAACGAAGGCAGCTATGAATCCTATCCCTGTGGGAGTCGACATTGGCAAGAACGTCTTCCAGATCCACTACATTGCGCCGAATAGCGGAGAAATCATCAACAAATCGCTCAAGCGAGCGAACTTCATCGAATATTTCGCCAACGTTGAGCGGTGCATGATCGGCATGGAAGCATGTGGCGGCTCGCAGCACTGGGCTCGATCACTCAGCAGGCTCGGGCACCAGGTCCGTCTGATGGCTCCGCGCTTTGCCAAAGCATTCAACATCGGTAACAAGAACGATGCGGCGAACGCACGGGCAATCTGGCTGGCAGTGCAGCAGCCTGGCAATAGGGTCGCGGTGAAGAGCGAGGCGCAGCAAGCCGTGCTGGCCCTGCATCGGCTGCGCCAGCAGCTTGTGAAGTTCCGCACCTCTCAGATCAACTGCATCCGTGGACTCTTGGGCGAATAGGCGAAGTCATGCCGGCGAGCCGGCGCGCCTTCGGCGCGAACATCCCCGCCGTTCTCGATCGAGTCGGCGACCATGTCGCAGCACCGCTGATCGATACCCCCCAGGAGCAGTGCGCAGCCTTGACACACCTGGGCGAGCAAATCACGCGCATCGAGCAACGGCTTAAGCAGTGGATGAGCACCGACTTGAGCGCGCAAGCCATCGGCGCGATCCCGGGCGTCGGCCTGCTGACCGCCACCGCCGCAGTTGCCACGATCGGCGACGCGAAAGCATTCAAGTCCGGTCGCGAGTTTGCGGCATCCATTGGCCTGGTGCCCAGGCAAGTCGGCTCAGGTGGAAGGACAACACTGCTGGGGAGCAGCAAACGTGGCGACGCTCATCTACGTACAATGCTCGTGCATTGCGCGAGAGTCATCAGCGTGCAACTCCGATCCAAACACCCCTGGGTTGAAGAGCTGCTGAAGCGACGGCCTTATAACGTCGCGGTTGTCGCTTTGGCCAACAAGCTTGCGCGCGTAATCTGGGCAGTGCTCGCTCGCGGCAGACCGTATCAACAAGACTTTGTCAGCACAAAGCCGGCATAGCCCGGCCTTAAACGTCTACGACAGAGGAGTGAACTTCATCCGATCGCTCGGAGCAACAGAAGGAGATGACAGGACAGGTTGGACCGTGACTCGCTAAACCGGAGCTATCCGTCATTTTGTGGGCGGGGCATATCACGAGAGGTAAAGGTCACCGCTCTAACGGCTGACGAAAATGAGGGTGCCCGTAGAACGTTCGCATCAGCTCCTTGCTGCCATTTGCCGTCCAGTTCTCGCCGGTAGCCAGCACTCCCCCATGCCCGCAACTGGCCAAACGGCGAACTTCCCGCGTCCCCGTCCGGGCCACTGGTAAACTCGGGCAACTCAAGCAACAACTTTACGCCGGATCTATGACCACGCTGTCGCCCGAGGCCTTTGCTGGCCATACCCCGATGATGCAGCAGTACCTGCGCATCAAGGCCGATCACCCCGACACGCTCGTCTTCTACCGGATGGG
>Ga0157369_10009254_pt1 | contig 11271 bp, 15 predicted proteins | sample C25metaG_FD_113461 | JGI IMG/M metagenome (GOLD analysis project Ga0157369, IMG submission 113461) | Corn rhizosphere microbial communities from Kellogg Biological Station, Michigan, USA - C2-5 metaG | ecosystem: Host-associated > Plants > Roots > Rhizosphere > Soil | place: USA: Michigan... | reverse complement strand
TGTTAGCTGAGTGCTTGGTACGCCCGCTCACGGCGCTTTTGAGTACTGCTATCCAACTGGCGCCGATTTAAAACGGCCGCATTGTAAAGCAATCTTTTGTTTTCCGCCCGCAAAGCGCCCGAGCACCGGCTACGGTGTGCGGGGTGTTCTACTCGTGATAAGCGCCTTGCTTGCCTTACGTAGAGTACTCTACTCTAGTTAGTAAATTCGCCAAAATGAATATTAAACTTTATAAACACAAGACACTCCGTACCCTTCGTAAAAATCCTATTAGAAAACATCTAAAGCCTCGAGTATCCCCGTGAGTTATTAAAAGTCTTGATCGACTTGAACTCGGACGTGCGCGCGCACTCCCTAGCGTGCACTTTCGCGCGATGCAATTGAAGAAGCCTTGCTCTGTACAACGTACACTGCAATATATCGGCACCGGGAGCACGCAGTTAGCGCGCCGCAATGGGCGCATAGCCCGCCTCCCCCTGCCACGTGCTTTTTCCAACGGATGCCAACGAAAATATCGCTTGAAACTCGGAGCTAGCATTGACGCGTACGCGCCTTCGCAGCGCCCAGTCTTTAGGGTACGACCCGCGGCGCACTTAAGACGCGCGCGTCGCTACTATACTGTTAATAGTAAATTCCGCGGGGCTTATCGAAGAGCGTCTTTTTCCCGGCACACTAGTGCTGTTTGGCGTCGAGCTCTTCTTCTACGCGCCGTTCGCGCTCCCCGCCCCCCTAAGCGTATTTACATTCGTCGACGCAAGTGGTGGATGGCCAAGTTGTCCCCACAACGACTTCAACCTACTGTACACCTGCCCCGAAAAATCGCGTTACGCCTAGCAACCCTTCGACACCGTCTAAATCGAAGCCACCCGCGCGGGTATGCTGTGCGGGAATTTTATCGTTGGTGGACCAAAGGTCGGCCACTCCGCAATCGCCGCAGACGCGGAAAACGGCTTTTCTCTGGAGTCTTCGGCCATCGCCGATGACGTCTGGAGCGCCGAGATAAATTCCTATTACGACGGGAGCGCCGGCGATATCCGCTTGCACGCAAAGTGCTGTCGCGTACACTTCGTGCCAAAAGCACTCTGCAGGTGGTTCGTTGGGAAGTGACGCGCAGTACGCGCCTGTCTAAATCGTCTCTGCAGCTGTCCTCTCGTGTAGCGGCAGAGTACCGCGCTCATCAACGAATTCGCTACGGCGCCCGTACCCTCCGGGAAACTACTGAGCGCATTGTTCGTGCTCTTAAGAGCCGCGCTGGTCGCCGGCGCGGTATTGTAAAGGGCGCCATTAAACTTGTCAGGGGGGTCCCATTTGTTATTACATCGCATACAGGCCTGGCTGGCGCTCGTCGCAAAAAAGGTTCATACGACTTCGGCTATGGCTACGGCCCCCGTGTTGATTACTTATTCCATCGCGTAAAAAAAAAGACAAAAGCGCTTCGAATCTCTCGCGCGGTTGCGTTTGCACCGCAGAAGTCTCCGTATGCAGCGTTAAAGGTAGTTTTGGTGGGAATTACCTCCTTGAACCGCGCGTTTACGCCTCGCCTACAAAAGCGATCTCCAGCCCGCACAGCGCGCGCTTTAAGTCTGCAGCGGCGCCTGCGTGCCGGGAGTATTTCGCCTGCGAGTGCTAGTGAACAACTTTTTGCCGTCCGCACTAAAGCAGTAAAATATCTAGCGGCAAGTACGAAACTTTTCAGAAACCTCGCGCTAAAAACAGCGATAACACCTTCCACTCGGCGTGTACTTCCCGCTATGCAAGCGGGTGCTCGTACACCCACAACGCTTTCACGCTTCTTAGCCGCCCCAGAAAGTGCAGCTATCGGTTTCCCACAACCTAATTTTTTGAAAAAAGTTACCAAACCGGTTGGGCCCTTGCAAATAAGCACAACTTTACAATCTCACGCTACTTTAGCACAGCAACGCCGTCGCTACGCCGAGCTGCGCTTCTATCATCGTCGCCCCCGCACGCGCTTACCCGGCCTGGCGGTAACCCGCATGCGCCGGCGCAAGGGGGGTTTCGTTACTTTTACTCGAAATTCATTAAAACGCCCACGTACGCTGTCGGGTCGAGAACAGCTCCTCCTTCCCCCCGCAAATACGTCTAGTACGCTTAATGTTAATTACAACATAAAAAAACAAGTGGGACTTAACGCACTTGTCGCCTCGCAACAGCACGAAGACGATTGACCCGTTTTCTGGAAGCGCCCGCATACAAAGGCAAACATTAAAGCAATTAATCGTGTTCGCCGCCGGCATTACGCCAAGCAGAAACGGCTATTCCGTCGTCGCCAAAATCGGTGCAGCAGGGAGCGTCGTGTTGCGTTTGCTCAAATTGCAGTAGTGCCTGTCCACGGTAACCACACAGCTGCGGCGAGTATTACACGTCCTGCGAGCATTTTAACGACAATCAGCTGTGCTGCTTTTGGTGGAAGTTTAGCTCCAACGGCAAATAAGGCTGCGCGGAATGGTTTTGCAAAATTGCAATTACGCCCCCGCCCGCGCTTACACCGCAAGGGCGTTAAATGCGCACTTGTCGCGCAGCCGCGCCGTACTACTCGTCAACTGACCCCTACTGCGTCCCGCGTATCTGAGTGGAACATACTTTCCTCACGGCACAACGCCTCTGCACAAAGAGTACAAGGGTTGTGACAGACGCGCAGTGTTCAAAAGATGCTTGGTGCTGAACGCGCGCTTTCGGCTTGATCCCCTCAGCTGTCTGTGCGGACACGCCGTGCGCATTCTCCGCGAATTAAGGGTGTCCCCAGAGCCCGCCGCTGGTTAGGCTTTACTGCTAAGCGCGAACGCCGAAATCTCAACGCTAAATTACTAGCCCGGAACATCCCGCAACGGAGGTATACCGACTACGCCCCCATCAAGTTACAGTACTACTACGGCTCTGTTAATAGTACTGGTTACGCCCGCTTCAGACGCGTACACCGCTTACACTCTACCAATAGCCGTTGGTGGCGTCCAAACAAGGTCGCTGTACCTTTTGCGCACCCCTTTAGTCGCCGGGCGCTTAACGCGAAACGCTACCGTCAGCTGGATCTCCACCGCGCCCACGCCCCAAAGTACAAAGCATTTGAGCGTCTAATGCGCGACACCCGCGGCATTTCCCTACATTCCAAATTCCCTCCGAGAACTATTCCTTGGCGTAATTTCCGCTACCCGCGCCCACGTCGTGGTAAAACGCCCCGTACCTTGCGGCGCTGAACCTTTACAGTTCTAGCCGGAAAGACTGGACGTGTTGCTCCTGCTAGCGAGCGCCTTACTGTAAACCGCAGCGCACGCGAGATTCGCTCGCTAGAACAATATATCGCTAATCGTAACGTTTGAAAAGATTGGCGCTGATTGACTTTGGATAAACCCGCTTCCGCAAACAGTATTGGCGCGCGACTTTCTGATGCAGTACGCGCAGTTCCGCGCAGTGCTTGGAAAGCACTGCAGGAACACTCAGCTTCGCCTGCCGCTTACGCAGCTGCCCAGAAAGAAATTCTCCTAAACTTTGGGCGGTGATTACGAAAGGATCAGGCGTTAATAGCCAAACCTTTACCTGTTGCGTTTGAGCAAGCACGTTTCTTCTTGGGTACACTGATCTCCGCTGCCCTTAAAGCGGGTTCGCACAAGATCGCTGCCTCCGTAAGTGCTTCTACGTGACATAATACACTACGCGCACGCGCGTTTGATAGGCGCGTAGCAAATAAGGCTACGCGCTTTCTGCGCCTACGCGTACTTCCTCGTTTAGGCGGTTTACCTGCGGGCGGTTCTGTTGTGCAACGAGAGTACAGCGGACTTTACCGGCGCTGACTGCACGGGGTTGAGGGTGTGTCAAAACGTACGCAGCTTGGCTACACTCCCACCGTACGAAGTCGTTATACAGCAAATGTTGCTGTAGTCTTTGGCCGCCGTCGCGCCCGTTTCCCCGCGTCTGGTCGAAGACATAAATCATATGACTCGCTGCTGCACGCTTTTGCTAAAAAGACAGCCCCTGCACGCTTGCGTCGCGCGGCTGTTTTACGCTTTAAGCGCGTGTCACCCCACCTTTCGGGTGATTTCCGGGAGAACCTTCTTGCCAGTAACGTGCTGAGTGGTATAGGCCGCCGTCGAGCACTAGCTCGAAATCTATCGACAGCGGCGTACCTGTCTTCGCCCTGACGTGAGCTTCTTGGCTATCGCGCTGTTACAAGCGCCGCACCCGCCGTAACTCGTGGTAGCGTAGGATCAAAGCGCCGTTTTACTTCTTTACCCACTGCGGTAGCCTTTGCGTCACATGCAGCCCGCGAGCTTCGTGCTCTTTCCCCATATAAACACCAGATGCGGGTTATTCGCGCAGGCGTCCTTCGTCGCGCTCTTCGCAAACGTCGCCGAGAGCGCTGCTACATTGATTTACGCTACGCAGCGTTACAGCGCCGCCTTCCAAAAGAACGGGCGTCCCGCCCGCGAAATTTGCACCGTGCAGTTAAACGTCGCCGTGCTGCGCGGATTGGCCCCTATAGCCTCTACGCTGTGCGCACGCGCGCAGCTATTGCTGGGCGCTGAACTCTCGTACATCTAGGGGCGGTGGGCCCTCGTCGTGAAAACCTGGGATTAACACCGCTCCCGGCAGTGCTGCCGTCAGGCGAGCATATCTCCGTGGTTAGTAAGCGTCTACTCAAGGACAGGCGCGCTTTCCGTGGCTTTGTGCTCCCAGTTAATGTGTCGAAGCGTCGTAAATTACGTCGACAGCGTCGTGATACGCGTAAACGGTGCCGCGCCTCAAAACGTGGAAGACGCGCGAGCCGTGTGGCGTCAATCCGCAATACAAAACATTGGTCTGAAAGAAAGGACCGCCGTTTTCGAAATATTGCCTTTAGCCATAAACGCCACGGTTTCGTTAAAAAGGTTGCAGGCGCTCTACGAAGCACATTCACGCTTCGATACGGCGCTGCTCCCTACGAGCGCAAACTTCTCGAACGCGCCCCATCTATTCGCCTAACACGCTTTGCTGCGCGCGCGCGCCTAGGTGTTGCCCCATTAAACACGCCCCAACACGGAGTACCAACAACTGAAAGCCTAGTCACGGCGAGCTCCTTTACTCACAGGGAAAGCGCCATCCGCGTACGTAATAAAAGAAAAATGGCTGCGTTGCGCTACCGTCCGCAACCTTTGACATCCCTTCTTCGCCGCAAAAGGTATTTCGCTGCTGCAATAGCAGAAAACAGTGCACGGCAGGAGCGCACTATTGCCAAGAGACTTGTTTCTACCGTCGATCAGACGCCTTCGATAACACCTTTATGGTTCCAAAAGCCAGCTGCTCGCGTTGTGAAATCCGCGCTTGCGAAGGAGAAAGCGGCGCTAGCAGAGATCGCTATGAAGGAAGGCCGTTTCAAAATTACTGCACAATACGTAGACAGTTTAACTGCCTTTATACCAGAGCTTATGAACTACATGTTATCAAGAAAAATCGAAACAGGTGCGTCACGTATAACTTATAAAACTGCTAAGTATCTAGTACGTAACATCTATTGAAGTTTACGCGTCTACCTAAACGTTGATCCGTTTGATATCAGGTTCTTTGCTCGTGATAGACAGGCAGCAGCGAGAGTACGCCTGTTTGAGTCTATTTCTGATTTGTCGGAGGCGCAGAAAACAGAGCAACGCGACCGTGCTGTTCTTCGCCACCGTTTCCAACCAGGGAAAGTGTTACTGGCACCAAACACTATGCGTTTCCGCGGCGACTGGTTACGTGCATTCTTCCCTGCACGCCACGCCCTTTACCAAGAAAACCCGGAAGATTATGGTAACTTCCTATTCACAACCCGGCGCATTCGCCGCTTACGCATCGGGCCCCGTGGTATGGATTCGTGAGTAACTGCGCATCAGCTCGTAAACCACGAAACACGTGCTCGTCAACTTCTAAACTTCCGTTTCTCACGATCGAAACCTCGATTTGAAACTGTTTTACAAACTACCCGCCGGGCGCCACAAGTTGAATACGCGCCAGCAGTTACGGTTGGGGCGAGCCGAAGCTCATTTTTTGTCCGAAACTTTTCAACTTATAATTGGCGCAGTCTTGCCCTTACTTCTCGCTGGATTCACCGAAAAAAACGCTTTGTTGCCCTTGAGACAGGATGGCGTACTGTTTCGCCGTTAGCACTTGTTACAGGCCGTAACCGCGCTATTCCTCACGTGGAAGCCCGTAGCCGGACTGATTACGTTACTACACAGTGATCCTCGATCAGTAACAGCCTTCTTGATTCCCGTTTTGCGCGAGCTAAATCTCCGCGCAGCCGACAGTACCTGCTTCGCGCCCAAGGCAACATGCGTAACACGAACAAGGGCGAGAAATTGGCAAATCTTGTCTTTTATAAAGAGTTAACTAAGCGCCGCTTTCTTTCAACCAACGGAGGCAGTCCGCGTTGAACACGCGCCACTCGCCGTACTATCGCCGAATCGCTAAAAGGCGCCCCCTTTCGTCGGCCGGGCAATGCACTACAGTCGGTGCGTGTCGCTTATCCTACCCGCCGTATGCAAGGAACACTGCAGGGTGACCAACCACCTTTGGACGGCCCCAAAGGCGTAACACGTGCTCATCTACGTGCGCGGGCGTCGCAGTCTCTCGCAATCACCAAACGGCTACCCACTGGGCAGCGACCAAGCACAAGACGTACGGCAGCAGGGCGTACTAGCCGTATTACGTATCAGAAGCTTTTAACTGTTTCCTCTGGTGCGGTTACTCCAACTCGACAGTTTGTGCGTATGCACCGCGTCCGTCTGGGTAGCGCCAGACCGAGACTATACGCGCCAAACGTGTTTAGTTCCAAACGATTTGCCTTCCCCGCTAAACTCTCCAAACTTTCGGGCAGTACTTTTGGTGTAACGAAGCAATTTCCTGTCTCTCGTAAAGCTGTATCTGGGCCCGTCTCCTATTTTAAGGTACAGGCCGGGCGACGTATTATACGCAGCGCTGCTTTTGCACGTGTTTGCGGACTATACACAAAATTTTACCGACAGGCGCCGTTTGAAACGCACCGATCTGGGCTCTGGGATCGCCTAAGCCTGCGTTGGATGAAGAAGTTTCGTGTTGGGCGCTATTGGCTTCGGGATACGGGGCGCTGGCTGCGCGACCCTTGGCTTTCTGAGATTGTTGCCTGTGATATGTCGTTACGCCCCGATCGCCTTGGGGGGGAGTTACGCTCACGCCCCCAGAAAGTTGGGGAGTACGTTGCTGAAGTCGATGCAAAAGGGCGTGATATTCGCCGAAAAAACGCTTTAAAAGAGCGTCATAAATTTCAACCGACAGCATTGCCGCTTGTTAAAGATCCAGAAATAAAAAAAACAAATCGAATCCTTAAGAAGGGCCCTGTTAGCGACCGTATTGTTACGCGGCATCGCTTAGGAATTACCCGGCAGGCGCGCCGTAAACCCGTACCAACAATGCGCCTTGCTAACTACGAGTACCGCGACGTTATTCGTGAACACAAAGAAAATAAGGCTAAATCTCTAAAACAAAAGGAGGAAGAGGAGGCTGCACGCGTAAAGGAGTACTGAGCGCGTAAGGCTAAAAAGTTGCCGCCCGTGCGCCCGCGCCGATTACCCCTTAAGCACCCCGCCAATTTATGACTGCCTCACGTTATTTGAAAAGAAATTCAGCGACGTATTAGAAAGTTTGAATGGCGCGAGTCGGATGAGGTTTTCTTCCGCCGCGGTTTTCGCACGGCGTTTCAGTTTTACCCTAACGAACGCCGTAAAACTCCCTGGCTAGAGCATCTAATGTATACTCGCGCCACGTATAGCACGCGCTTGAGGGAGTTTCGCCGCCGCCAGTACCCGCATGAACAGAAAAAATTTAAGTGGTTGCAACGCGTGCGAAAAATGCTTTACCCCGGCCGTGGAGCACGTTACATCAAGTGGAGACGTTGACCCCAACTACGTCGCTACAATCAGAAACTTCATTACTCCTTGTTCGATTTGCGTGATCGTGGCGCTGCGCGACGACACTTTAAACGCTTAAACGGCCGTACGCGCCCCGCAATCAGTGCTTTCGTTTCAATGTCCCGGGGCTTAACCGATCGTTTGGACGTTACATGTTTCCAAATGGGTGTCGCTCCATCGATTTACTGAGCACGGATTGTAACTGAATTTGGGTTGCTCCGCGTTAACGGGCTAACTGTTTACGACCCTGCATACCGTATTAAACCCGCCGATGTAGTTTACCCGAACTGAGATACAATTGCGCGCTTCCAGCAGTACTTTAAACCGCATTTAAACGCACGCGACGAGTACCTCCGGCGCAACCGAGCTTCCACTGCTTTTTATCCTACTAACATGGAATACCACAGTGGCATTCGTGCCTTTGTGTATAAACACGCCCCCGACGAATCCGATCTGCGCAGAAGTAGCCGTATTAAGCCGGCCTACTTCCGCTGATTTAAACTGGACTCAGTGTAAACAACCTGTTATTTTCTGTTATCGAGTGATTTGCCCCCCCCTTCTGCACTACGACTTTTTGCGCTATGTGTTTATGCTACAATTATCTTGGAATTTCACTGTACTAAATGCAACTTCTAACCTTATTGCAGATCCCCTAGAACAATTCGACGTTCTTGCGCTGCCCGTTATTGGTGGTGGACTGACCAACCTTTCTCTTCTATTAGCGCTTAACATTCTGATTATGTCTATCTGATTTACAAGCTACAGCGCGCAAGTCACCAACAACTACGATTTTGCGCTACGTTCGCTATATATGCTTGTTCGCTCTATGGTGCGTGAAAATCTTTACGTTCGCAAACAACAGTACTTTACCGTACTTTTCTACCTTTTCTTTACCCTGCTAATTGCGAATTTGGTTGGGATGGTTCCGTACTCCTTCACTATCACCAGCTCCTTTATTGTGACCTTCTTCATCGCTATGACGCATTTCGTCGCGATCAATCATTTAGCAGTAGTAAAACATCAGTGACAAGTTAGTGATCTTTTCTTACCGTCTGGTGCGCCGTTAATGATTGCGCCCTTCTTGATTTTCATCGAGGCTGTTTCTTATATTGCACGCGTTTTCAGCTTAAGTATTCGGCTTTTCGCCAACATGCTTTCCGGGCACGCATTGTTAAAAATTTTAATCGGCTTCTCGTGAACACTGCTTAACACGGGGTCTGTCATGATTATTTTGGCGCTCTTTCCTTGAGTTATCGTTACAGCTATCATGTTCTTGGAACTACTTATCGCCTTCCTACAAGCCTACGTATTCACAATTCTAATTACCCTATACATCAACGATGTTCTTAATATGCACGACTAACTGTGGCACTTTATCTTTTAAATTTACTTACGGTCGTATTCCTTTCCGTGATTAAAGTGGTTTGCTTACTTATTGCGATCGCGTATTTCACGCTGGCTGAACGTAAAATTATGGCTGCCGTTCAGCGCCGCGTCGGCCCCAACGTTGTCGGCCCTTTTGGTTTGCTGCAGCCGCTCGCCGACGGTTTAAAGTTGGCCGGCAAGGAACTCGCTGTTCCGGCCCAAGCTTCTAGCCGCATCTTCTTGGCAGTTGCGATGACGGTTCTTTTATTTGCTCTTAGCGGATGATCCGCAATTCCTTTTGGGATGTTCGACCACTCAGAATGCATTGGTACACCGACCATTGTACAGATTTTACTGCTCACCGACCCCGGTACAGCAAGTCTTAAATAGTGTGCTTTTTGCCTAAACTGCGGTTTACGGTTAAAATAATAACGTTTTATTCAAGCTGTGTAGTGCTTCGTGGAGTTGGGTTGAGGACCTTAACAACACTCAAACGCATTTTAGCTCGCACTACGGGCAAGATTGTTCTTCTGGGCGTTACGCAGAAAAAGTACAGCTCTTAAACCGGTAGCGCTTGTAGGGGGTGCTACTAATAACTTTTCTTTTGTGTGTAGGCTTACTAGGAGCGCGCGCAATAGCCCGCCGCCGGCTTAGTCAGCAGCTCGGGGACGCGTCTTTATTATAAAGAGTTGCCGTAAAGGCGGGGCACCTACGTTTAGCACCGAAAGGTTATAGTAAGTCTTAGGTAGAATACGTGGGATACTGCGACGGGCCGTTTTCGCGTTAATTCGGAGTTGACGTAAGGAGTGAGAATGTTTGCAAGCTTTTGTTTATTTTTAAGGCGCGGTCGAAGTTGCTACGCGTCATGTTAAAAGCTGGGGCGTAAGGGTAGGGTTAGGTTACATAGTATATCCGAAGTGTGTTTATTCCCTATTACTGCGTCGGCAAAATGAAATAGTCATCATAGTAAATAATACAGGCTACACCTAAAAGTGATAAGGGGGCAGTTCGAGGCTGAGAGCATTTTAAATGGTAATTTAGACGTATACTCTTGTTTGTGCTTGTACGTGTGTACTTGTGGCTGCTTACTAGATTAAAAGAAATGGCACCTTAAAGGAAAATACCTCCCCGATTAAAGGGAGACGATGAGCGAGGCCTCGAGCGAAAGCACCGACCGGCAGGTAATTACGAGAGTGATTGAGCAGCAGATAGAGCATTAATACACCTACATACCATAAAGGAGCTGCACTGCCCAGAGACAGGACCGCAGAGGGGGTAGTATGTAATGGGTGGGGCGGGGCTTCACCAGTACTGGAGTATGTTGTGCCTATTTGGTGCTTTTATGCGCGAAAAATTTAATATTGAGCGAGGTCGACATTGACGGTATTGTGTTTGCTTTTGACTAGTTTTTTAGCTTTTAGCTTGTTGCAGTTTGTTGGGTTGCTGTGTAATAAGCGTTCTACGGCTTATTGCGGTTATCTCGGGGGATATACGCAAACATTACGCGTATGCGTGTCTTGGCTACCTAAAGCTATTAATAACAAAACATTATTTACTATTTTGCGCGTTATTTTGTGATCGATGTAATGAGTAGAAAGCGGTTTTACCGTTTTTACCGGGCTTTTGCCCTTTCGCGCGTTCTTATGTGAAAGTATAAGCGATCTTTATCGCTTATAAGTTAGTTTTTGGGTTTGATCCTAGCCCCGAATGAACGCTATGATTCTATCTTACACATGCGAGTTGAGCGAGGAATTTTTATTTGTCGCAGCGAACGGGTGAGCACTTCCGATTACATCAAGCAGGAGAGTCTGGAATACGTAGATTAAGACCCTCGCAAATACCAGAACAAAGGTTAAACTGCTCTCTTATTGGTAGTCGGTGTTTTAGCGCTTGTTGGTAGGGTAACGGCCTACCAAGGCTATAATGCATAGTTGGTTTGGGAGATTAACCAGCCACATCGGAACTGAGACAAGGTCCGAGCCCCTACGGGGGG
>Ga0157369_10009253_pt1 | contig 11271 bp, 9 predicted proteins | sample C25metaG_FD_113461 | JGI IMG/M metagenome (GOLD analysis project Ga0157369, IMG submission 113461) | Corn rhizosphere microbial communities from Kellogg Biological Station, Michigan, USA - C2-5 metaG | ecosystem: Host-associated > Plants > Roots > Rhizosphere > Soil | place: USA: Michigan... | reverse complement strand
TAGGTCGGACTAGGACCTCGTTGGATAGAGATAAAAGGACTCATAGTTTTATCACGAATCAGGGTGCACGCTCGAAAAGGAGCACGCTTGGGACGTCTTTCGGCACCCTTCAGCGGACAAAAAAGGCCAGCCTTGCGGCTGGCCTCGAGAATTGGAGAGAGACTTTCAGCGTTTCGTGAGCGTTCCGAAAAGGCCGTGTTCCTCATGGTCTGGCCCGGCGGTGAAAAGCAGTGTGTTGGTTGGCCCTGAAGGCCCCCCTGTTCCAAAGGCCAGCCCCCATAATCCGTCGATCGCCAGCGGCGTTCCGTCGGGATTCATGAGATGTCCCAAAAGCGCACCTGTGGAGACGTTGTAAGCGTTAATCCACCCATTGCCAAAATTGCCCACCAGAAGCGCGCCGCTGAACCGACCGAAATCCGAGGGAGCGAGCGCCAATCCCCAAGGCGCATTTAGCGCGCCCATTGAGATCAGCCTTTTGACCTCATTTCCGTTGAGGTCGAAGACACTGACGAATCCGAACCCCGCACCGGCCACGTCGTCTTCCTTGGCTTCGTCCTGCTTTGCGAACGTGACGTACAGTTGGCCGTTAATGTTCTGAATACCGAATGGCGCATAGCCTTCCGGAACTTCCATATCAGTAAAGTTTTTTACCCACTGAAAATTGGAGTCATACATCTCGACCCATCCGCTATGGAAGTTCGTGGCGTAAAGAAAGCTGCCCTTTTCAGTTGTGCCAATAGCCAGCCCTTTGTAGATCGCGTCCATGCCGGAATTGTCGACCTCGCGTATGGAGTGTTTCGTAGTAACCGCGGGACTCCAGCCGCTGATGGTTCCGTCCTCGGTGTCGAAGATGAAAAGAGCGGATCCGGATTTGCCGCCATCAGATACGGTGAAGCTCCCCGTGCCATTGAACACCACACCAGTGGGCGCGGAGTGGTCCATAACTCCCTGCGGAGGTGGAATGGTCACCACTAGAGGCACAATCGATCCGGTGCCGGTGTAAAGCGTGGAAAGGCCGGTTCCGTTGTCAGCAACCCACACGGGGCTGGTTGGGCCGAAAGCAATGCCCCACGAATTCACGAGGTTCGGATCCACGGTGGCGGCCCACCCGGGCACGTCAGAGATCAGGTTGGTTTGCGTAACTCTTTGGGCACTGGCGAGAGTTGATAGGCCAGCAGCGACGAGGGCGAAAGCCAACAGCGTAGTTCTTGCGCTTTTTGGGATACACCACGACATAAAGATTCTCCTGGGAATCATTGTCGCGAACGCAAATCATGTTCTCGCTTCGATTCTGGGGCAATAGATTGTTGGAAGGTCCCGGGACCTTTGCCACCAGGAACGAGCCGAAGCAAGACCCGTTCACGATGCGAACAGGCTAGAAGCGGGGCCCACAACGTTTGTCATCAATCCAACAGCACGATGTAAATTTATCGTCAACACCCTGAGCTGGATTGCGGGTGATCGCAGCGTCGATCTAAGGATTGTTGTACCCAGGGCTGTTTGGTTCGGAAGGCTCGTAGTCCATTCCGTATTTGTTCTTGTGCGCGCTTGCCAATCTTTCTGCGGGAACCTGCAAAACCCCAAGAGTCGAACTTGCTTCTGTGACATTGATCTCGCGTGTCAGCGTCTTCAGAGTCTCCGGTAGTGCAGTTTCGTACCAGAGGTGCATTGCATATTTCCCAACGGGCACGTCGGGAATGACCACCTCGCCCTTCGCGCTGGAAATCGAGTAGTAGGGCGTGTCGAGAGCGATTACTACGGCGCTCATCTCCGCGTGAATGTTGCAGAAGATGTAAGAAACTCCCGGACGGTCGAAGCTTACGTACCGGCTACTTCCTGCCTCGTACAAGCCAAGGTCAAACCGCTTGCCCTCGAATAGCGAGAATACGTTATGGAAGAACGGATCTCGATTCGGAAATTCAACCACGGCGCCTACCGGCACCACCAGAAGATGTGGTTCAAAGCTCTTGTTGTGTTGCACCAATCTCAATGGCCCAGTATGAAAGGGTTTCATCGGGGTGTGCGAGTCCAGCGGCGTCAGCCATACAACAACACCACCAGCATGCTGGAAATCGGCTTGCTTTTCTCCTGACACAAGCTTCACTCGACCGGAGAGCGTGACCTGTTGCGCGAAAATCTGCACAGAAACCAGCATCACCGCAGCGCCCAATACGCTCCGCAATTTGCCCATTAGAACAGCACTCCCATCATGACGTTCACCTGGTCAGCGGTGTTAAATCCGAGCAATTGAGAGGTGCGCAGATGCCGATATTCCGCGGACAACAACAAATCCGACCTTGGCCGGAAAATAACGTTCGCCATCTCGCTGCGATTGGTGGCAAGCACCGTTCCGTAGGGTCCAATCGGTGCCGGAAACCAGTGCACGTCTTCGCTAAAGGGATTGTCGAGACCGAAGACGCCGTTGAATTCGAGCCGTGGGGTCGCAATGAATTTCAGTTGCGACCATCCGCCAACGGCATTAACCGGCCAAAAACCAGAATACGGATCATTGGGAGTTGCGTCGAAAATCACGGACTGCCCGATTGCACCTCCGATACCCCCAATTGCTTTCCCACGGTAGATCTCTCCGGAGAGTTCGAATTGTTTCGCGAGCGGCAGACGCCAATCTGTCGCGACCGACCATCCATTCACATTCCATCCCGGTCCCCAGTGCTGCGGCGAGAAGTAGCCGCTGACACCGAAACTCGCCGCTTTGCCCGCCAGCATGCCATTCCACGCCGTTCGCAATGCGTAAGCGGGACTAGCCGTGCTTTCTCCGGCTTGCGGCTGGCGGTGAGTTCCGTAAGAAAGGTCCCCCGTAATGTTGTCGAGAATGCCTGCCTGGATAGTAAAGTTCTGATCGGATCGCAGAGGAAAGCTGTGTTCGAGCCGTATTTGTGGCGTCCACGCCCAAAGATTTCCGGAATATCCGAAACTGGGCGTCAAGAGCGAGGCGAAGGACGTCGGCGAATTTGGCGAGATGAAAAGATTGTCCTGACCGGCAATAATCGACGTGTTCTGCCAATCGATGCGAGCGCTCGCGGTTCGCAATCTCACGACTCCCGTATTCACCCCATCGAGCGCGCCAGCAGGGAATCCACCTCCGAAATCAAACTGTACTTGACCGCTGGTTCTCGCGCCGTGAAATGTCGGTCCGAAAACTTCCAAGCCGATCTCTGACTGCCGCAGCGTAGCTCCAAAGCTCGAAGTTGCTCCATAGTTGCTGCTCGGTGCTGCATACGTGGGCACGTCAATGCTATCCACGGATCCGGAGTTCCCAAAGATATTGAACAATACCAGCCCGGAAAGCCGCACGCGGTATTTCGAAGCGCTCTCCACCTTGGTCTGATACTGGGTGCGCATCTCGTTCTGCAGTACTTGCGAACTTTCTTCGACAGTCGCCAGCCGTTGATTCAATGACGCTGTTGTATTTGCCTGCTCAGCGTTGGGGGGAGGAGTGCCGGCCGGCGCAGCCGCGCGCATGTTCTCTATTTCTTTGCGTAGTTGCTCGCTTTCGGCGCGATATTGTGACGCTTCGGATCGAATCTCAGCGACAGCAGCCCGGAGTTCTTCCACCTGCTGTTTTAGTTCCTGCACCGATTGGGCCAACGAGGGGTCTGAGGGCTGAGAAGATATAGCCTGGGCAGCGGCCGCACTCGTTCCCGCGACCAGGAACAGCAACGTGGAGAGCGCAGCAGAGCGAAAACAGAGTCGTTTCTGTCTCAAGTCTTCCTCCCAAACAACGATTTCTGTAGAACCCAAGGGAATGGAATGCGGCTACGCGTGCTTGGCCGAATTCGCCTGCGCTGCGGTCTCGGACGAAACTTCTTGCGCTTCGGTCTGCTTACCCAACGTAGCGGGGTGGGGAAGAAGAATATGAAAAACGGTTCCTTCTATCGAAGTGCGCTCAATCTGGATGTCACCGCCATGGTCCTGAATGATCTTCTGCACCACCGTTAGCCCCAGCCCAGTCCCATTCTCCTTACCTTGGCTCACAAACGGTTCAAACAGTGTATTGCGGATCGGGTCCGGAATGCCACGGCCGCTGTCACTGACACGGATATCCATCTTGGAACCGTCATCATCCAGTTCAACGGTGATGCTGCCGGACCGGTTCGGCATAGCCTCGCAGGCATTCAACAGCAGGTTGAGGAAGACCCGTTCGAGTTTGCGGTGATCAAACCAGCCTTCACAGCTGCCTTGCTGCCGAATGTCAATCCGCGTGCTGTGGAATTCCGGATTGCTTCGTACTGCTTGGACGGCATTATCTACCGCGGTCCTCACACTGCCGTAGGTCGGACGCAAAGATGCCCGAGTGCGTGAGAACTCCAGCAGCGAATCGATCAGTTCCGTCATGCGGAGGACCGCGAGCTGTACTTCTTTATACAGTTCGTCGCGCTGATCTGGTGACAAATCCCTCTCGCTGAGGAATTCTGCATTGGCCACTATGGCCGCCAGCGAATGCCGCAAATCGTGAGAAATGGAGTTCGCCATCCGTCCAATGGTCGCCAGCCGTTCCGACTCGATCAGGTTCTGCTGGGTTTTTAGGAGACTGTCACGCATGGAGTCGAAGGCGCGTGAAAGTTCTGCCGCCTCGTCTTTGCCATCGGTCTTGAGGGGATACCGGAAGTCGCCTTTTTCAAGCGCGGCGACGCCAGCCAGCAGGCTGGAGAGTGGGCGAGTGAAGGTGTCAGAAATCAGGAAAACCAGCACGCTTCCGAGCACCACAGCCAGTATGCCCAGGCCCAGAAGCAGGCGATTCAACTTCTGCAGCGTCGCAGTCGCCTGGTCGTAAGATTTCAACACTGTCAGGCGCACATCGGGTGGCCCCTCGGGCGTGAGGTCTACCGTGGTCTCCAGAAACCGTTCTTCCCCGAGCTGAACCGAACGAGGCTGAATGGATTGCTGCGGAAATCCCTTGCCCACCAGTTGCTGGCTTAACTCCTTCGCTAGCGTCGACGTGACGATTGCGCCATCGTACGAGAAGGCCACCTTGCTATTCGCGATGCGGCCGATTTGCGATGCTACACGCGAATCAATCTCGTAGCCGACTACCATGAATCCAAGCAGGCGATTGTCTGCCGCGGGGCCAAAATATACTGGCTTCAAGAACACCTCAAAGAGGTGACCGGCCCCGAACCACCAGCGCTCTCGATGCTGCAAGAGGGGGGAGAGCGAACTCTGCGCCATCTCGCGTGTAAAGCCCTGGGCGCTCGTATGAAGGGCGGCAATCTTTCCCGTAGGATCCGCGAGAACAAATAGATCACTCCCGGCAAGCCGCCACAGCGCCTCCGAGCCATCTTGGATCGTGGCCTCGTCGTGGGTGGTCATCAGCGCGCGAGTATTGGGAAGATCGGCGATCAGGTCCGCCGAACGGGAGAGCGTCACCTCTTGCTCGTGCTGAAAGCTTTGGAAAGTTATGACGGAATTCTGCAGGTCCGAATAGATTCCATCCAGGACCTGCGACTGCATGGTGCGCCGCACCAGCAGTAGACTCAGCGACGTGAGCCCTGCGGTCACCAGAACCATGGAGAGCAGGAACTTGGTTCGTAGCCGGACTCTGACCATCACTGCTCCCTTGTGCAGCCTCAGCTAATGAACTTATAGCCTACACCGTGGACCGTCCGGAAATGTACTGGATTGGCGGGGTCTTTCTCCAGCTTCTGGCGCAGTTTCAGGATGTGGTTATCGACGGTTCGGGTCGACGGGTAATTGTGATATCCCCAAACTTCGTTCAGTAATTCATCACGGGTGATGACTCGCTCTGGATTCTGCAACATGAATTTCAGGGTCTTAAATTCCTGCGCCGTAAGGGTAATCGTCTTGCCTTCGCGTATGACTTCCATCTTGCTGACGTCCACGTGAATGTCGTCGAATGAGAATTTCTCACCCAGCTTGGGCTTCACCGTGCGCCGCAGAGCAGCACGAACACGAGCCAGAAGCTCGCGCGGACTGAACGGCTTGGTGACGTAGTCGTCGGCTCCAAGTTCCAGAAGCAGAACCTTATCGGAAACGTCGCTGGCAGCGCTCAAAACAATAATCGGAACGGCGGGAGAAATCTGCTTGACCGCACTGCACACATCACGGCCTGACATTCCGGGAAGCCGCAAATCAAGAACCATCGCCGTCGGCGAGAAGGAGCGGAAGACTTCGATGGCTCTTGCGCCATCATCCGCGGTCTGCACCGCGTATCCTTCCGCCTCAAACAACCGGCGCAGAGCGCGCTGCACTGCGCGGTCATCTTCGACCACAAGAATGCGGTCGCTGGACGGGGCGGCTGTCCGCGTCGGCATCTTCTGCGGTACATTCTGAAAATTCATTGCGGGCAGGTTTTCGGCAACTCTTAACATTGTCTCCCCCGGCCATATCAGACTCAACTGCTCCGGCGGTATCCGGAATATGAATAAAGATTACTATCCAAAGTGTCTGCAACAGCATTTCGAGGCCAAGCTTGACAATCTTTTTACAGCCGTCGTAGCGCGATCGGGTGAAAGAGGCAGGAAACCGGGTGTTCGCGGGCTATACAAGGTGAAGCTTCAATCCGGGGAAGCCATTCATGGAGGCCAGGCTCAGATGGGCATATCCGGGCAAAATCCAATCTGCTCCAGCTGATTTCAATTCACTTTCGGGCGACGTCGTCGGCAAAGCAATCACCCGCGAGCCCGCTGTTTTTCCCGCCTGAATGCCTGCGGGCGCGTCTTCGAAGACCACGCAATCCCCCGCGGAGAAACCGAGCAGTGCAGCGCCCTTTAGATAAGGTTCCGGATCAGGCTTGCCGTGTTTTATGTCGTCCGCCGTTATCATTTTCTCGGGAACCGGAATTCCCGCAACTTCCAAGCGCACGTGCGCCAGCGGACGAGCGCACGAAGTCACAAGCGCCCACCGGTCCGGCGGGAGCGCTTTCAGGAAATCGCACACTCCGGGAAGTGGAATGACCCCCTCCGTATCTTCAATCTCTCCGCGCAGTACGGCTTGGTTTTCGGCAATTGGATCAGCTGCGTTCGGCAGGAGGTCCTTGATGGTAGCAAGGCTGGGACGCCCGTGGGCCTTCCGCACTGTTTCTTCAGGGTCGAACCCATGGGCAAGTGCCCACCTGGTCCACACGCGAGCCACGGCTGGAGTGGAATCGACCAGCACGCCATCCAGATCAAACAGCAACCCCCGGCACGAAATTTCAACCATGATTAACGATATCAGGAACGGAGCGACAGTAATCTCTGGTTGGCAGTCAACCGTCCTGTGGCGGTATACTGCTCCACCTATCACTCAAAGTATCGGGGATCTGAATGTACTTGCGTTTCATCCTGGCCATTTCTCTGGTTCTTGCGGGCGTTAATCGTCCGATCTATTCACAAGAGCAGCAAAAGACAGCTTCGGGCCACTACCTCTTTGCCTGGACTGGTGACGCCGCTAATCTGCGCGCTGGCTGTTCGGCTGAGTGCGGAACCGAAGGACCCAAAGGGTATGGCCCCGATTTTCTCGCGGTGATCGACGCCAATCCGTCTTCCCCATCTTATGGACATCTGTTGACGACCGTCGCTACCGATCAACCGACGATGTATGTGCATCACACCGAATACACGATGCCCGCCAGCGGAATGCTTTTCGCCAACGATCATGAGGCTGGCCGAACGTTTATCTTCGATGTGCGTGACCCACAGCATCCCACTATTGAAACGTCCTTCACCGATATGGCCGGGTACATGCATCCGCACTCGTTTGTACGAGTGCCCAACGGCCACGTGCTCGCGACTTTCCAACACGCACATCACGGCAAAGTCGCAGGACATTCGGGTACCAGTGGAGGCTTGGTAGAGATCGATGATCAGGGCAAGGTAGTTCGCGCCAACAGCAACGCGGATCCGACTCTCCCAGATGCTCTGCTATCGCCGTACGGTTTGGTCGTTCTTCCCGATTCCGACCGCGTTGTATCAACCAACTCTTCGATGCACCAGGACGACGTGTTCCGTGGAGTGACCTACCAGCTTTGGCGACTTTCTGATCTCAAGTTGCTCAAGACGGAATATTTGGATGTTGGGGAGAATCGTTATTCGCAGATCAGCCCGGAAGAGCCGCGGCTTGGACCGGACGGATCGATCTTTGTGCAAACGCTGAGCTGTGGATTGGAACGTATCACCGGGGTTAGCAGCGATCAGCCCAAGTCGCGCTTGGTATATACCTTTCCTGGTAACTGGTGCGGCGTCCCTACAGTGGTCGGGAATTATCTGGTGCAGAGTGTGCCAGCCGAGCATGCTCTGATTGTTCTCGATATCAGGAACGGAGCGACACCCGTCGAGGTCTCACGCTTGAAAATAAGCGACACGTTTAAGCCACACTGGACCGGGTGGGACGCGAAGACACAGCGGTTGGTGGTCACAGGGAGAGAGCCTCGGCTCTTTCTGGTGAAGCTGGATCAAGCAACCGGCGCTCTCAGCATGGATGCCAGTTTTCATGATGCGGACGGTAAACCGGGCTTCAACTTTGCCAATCGCGAGTGGCCCCACGGATGGAGGGGGTCGGGGCTTCCGCACGGAGTCGTTTTCTCCCGATAGAGGCGGGTGGCCGTGCGGGTCGAATGGCAAATCCAAAGTCTAGGATTATTGGAACTCGCACGCAAAAGAACACTGTCGCTGCGAGCAATCCTTAAGCTATCCTCGCGAACAGCGGTTTCAGCGCCGGGTACAACATTCGGTAGTTCTCATACTGCTTCTTCATCGCAGTTGCAGCGCCCGCATCCGGCTTTACACGCTTTTGCACCTCGATAACCGCATCGCAGGCTTCCTCGACCGACTTCCACCAGCCCGCGCCAACTCCCGCCAGCAGCGCGCCACCGTATGCCGCGCCCTCTTCTGCCGCAAGAATTTCGACCTCATATCCGTAAGCGTCCGCCTGAATCTGGCGCCATAGGTCGGAGCGCGCACCGCCTCCGCCTAGCCGCACGTTGTTCACCGGAACCTTCATCTCGTTGAACAGCGAGAACGTATCTTTCAAACTGAATGCCACGCCTTCCAGAACCGCTCGCGTAACATGCCCGCGCGTGTGGCTGGCTGCCAATCCGGTGAGTGTTCCTCGCGCTTTAGGGTCGAGATGCGGCGTACGTTCGCCCATTAGATACGGCGCCCACAAAACTCCGTCTGATCCCGCCGGTACTTGCGCGGCCTCGCGGGTAAGTTGGTCGTAAGTTAGAGTTCCGCCATTCTGCAGCAGGTCGCGCATCCAGCGTAGCGACTGTCCCGCCGCCTGCGTCACGCCCATCACATGCCAGCGTCCCGGGACCGCATGACAGAAGGTGTGCACGCGTCCCTTTACATCCATCGCTGGATTGTCGGTTGCGGCAAACACCACGCCGGAAGTGCCAATGGTCGCGCTCACGGCTCCAGCGCGGACAATTCCCATTCCAACCGCGCCCCCGGCCTGATCGCCTGCACCCCCGACAATTGGTGTGCCTGCTTTCAATCCGGTATGTGCCGCGCCCTTATCCGAAATGCGCGCGCAAACTTCGGGCGACTCGCAGAGCTTGGGCAAGCTGCTCATGGGAATCCCTACTGCTGACATCATTTCTTCCGACCACTGGCGTTTCGAGACATCGAGCATCAAAGTGCCCGACGCTTCCGCCACATCCATCGCGCGCTCGCCCGTCATGCGGAACCGGACGTAGTCCTTGGGAAGGAGCACGTGGCGAAATTTCTTCCAGAGATCCGGTTCGTTGTCGCGTACCCACAGCAGCTTGGTCAAAGTGAAGTTCGCGAGGGCGGGATTGCAGGTAAGTTCAATAATTTTTCTCTCGCCCAGCTTGGAATTCAGCCAGTCGCACTGCGGCTGCGTGCGCACATCGCACCAGATCAGCGAAGGCCTGAGCACTTCACCAGCTTCGTCGAGCAACACTGCCCCATGCATCTGGCCCGCCAGTCCCGCGCACACGACGTTCGCCCCGGGAACCGCCGCCAGCGCCGATTGAATCGCCTCGCCCGTCGCCTTCCACCAATCATGCGGATCCTGCTCTGCCCATCCAGTTTTCGGGGAAGCGAAGGGAATGTGTTCACAAGTTGCCGAACTGGCGATTTTCCCTTTGCGATCGACAATCACCGCTCGGGTGCCGCCTGTACCCACATCAACGCCCAGAACGTAGTCCATAAGTGCCTGAAGTTCCTGATGAATAAAGTAATTGCGAGCGAGTCAGTGTAGCAGATTGCCTTGTCTGAATCGATCTAGCTATAAACGCCCGCGGTCCTGTCGTCAACGACCAAGGACCAACGACTAACGACCAAGGACTAACACCTTCTGAATGCAGAGTGCTTGCTGAGCAACCCTCTCCCGCACCTCTGCGTCTCAGACTTCCGTTCTCAACTTGATCGAGGAGGAAGTATGCGCACCAGAATCATCACGATTGCGAGCACCCTGGTGGTATTGATCGGACTGAGCGTTTATTCGCTGGGTCGTCCGGCACAGAACCGTGAAATGGGCGAACATGAGCCACATATGAGCGCTGCCCTTGGGCATCTGCAGCAAGCGCGGGCAGAACTGGAAAAGGCAACGCCCAATAAGGGTGGTCATCGCGAGAGAGCCATGAGGGCAGTCGACGAGGCCATCCAGCAGGTCCAGCAGGGCGAAGCGTACTACCAGCAGCACAGGGGACGCTAGTCTACCGCACAACGGAGCCGGTCAGGGGCGGTTCCGCTTTTACGTTACGCTGACTTCGGTGTAAGTTCCATACACCTGCCGCAGCGCACCGCAGATCTCGCCGATTGTAGCGTAGGCGCGTACAGCGTCGATGATATAGGGCATGGTGTTCGCTGCGGACACGCTGCCTACATGAGATTCAGGTTCTTGCGCAGCCGCCCCCTTTAGCGCCTCAAGGCATCGCGCGACTTCCTCGTTTGACCGTCGCGCGCGAAGCGCCTTCAATTTCGCAGTCTGTTGCCTCGCAACCGTTTCATCGATGTAAAGGATCTTGGGCGGGTCTTCCTCTACCACGAAATCATTCACCCCGACGATGATCTTCTCTCGCGCCTCGACCGCCCGTTGATAGTTGTACGAGGCTTCCGCAATCTCTTTTTGCGGATATCCACGCTCAATCGCCTTCACCATTCCGCCCATCGCGTCCAGTTTGCCGAAGTAGTCGAACGCGCCCTTTTCCATTTGCAGGGTCAGATTCTCTAAAAAGTAGGAGCCTCCGAGCGGATCGACGGTCTGTGTCACGCCTGACTCGTAGGCGATAATCTGCTGCGTGCGAAGCGCAATTCTCGCTGCATCTTCCGTGGGAAGCGCCAG
>Ga0157369_10009248_pt1 | contig 11273 bp, 9 predicted proteins | sample C25metaG_FD_113461 | JGI IMG/M metagenome (GOLD analysis project Ga0157369, IMG submission 113461) | Corn rhizosphere microbial communities from Kellogg Biological Station, Michigan, USA - C2-5 metaG | ecosystem: Host-associated > Plants > Roots > Rhizosphere > Soil | place: USA: Michigan... | reverse complement strand
GCCCGCGACATCGCGCGCGTGGTCGCCGAAACGGCGGGCGCGGGATCTGCCGCGATCAGCCGCCAGTTCGAGGCGGTCCGCGCCGCGTCCGAGGAAGAGCACCGCCAGACCGTGGAAGCCATGCACGACATCTACCGGCAGACCACCGACGAAGCCGATTCGATGTTCAAGCAGTCTGCGGAGAAGTTCGCCACGCTGGTGTCGAGCATGAAGCAGATGGCCTCCGAGATGCATCACGAGTTGGAAGCGACCCGCAACGAGCTCCGCCGCGGCGTTCTGGAAATGCCGCAGGAGGCCGCCGAGTCGACCGCGCAGATGCGCAAGGTGATCGTCGACCAGATCGAGGCGCTCGCCGAGCTCAACCGCATCGTCGCTCATCACGGCCGCGGCATGGACGTGGTCTCCAACCGTCCGACCGTGCAGCGCCAGGAAGAGCCTATCATGGCTGCCGTCGCCGGCGGCCGCGCCAGCGAGCCTCCACGCATGCGCGATACCGGCGGCAACAGCGCTTCCAACCTGCCCCCGCCCGATCTCGGCATGCCCTCGCCGCGCCGCACCGAAGCGCCTCCGGTCAGCCCCGTGGCCGATCAGAGTCGCGGCGACGGCTGGTTGTCGGACCTGCTAAGCCGCGCCGACAACGGACCCGGCGTCGCCGCGCCTCCGCCGACTCCGCCCCAGCGCGGACGCGCGCCCCAGTCGCCCGCCGGCGGCAGCGGCAACCCGCTGGAGTCACTGTCGCTCGACATCGGCCGATTGATGGACCGCAACCTCGCAGGCGAGATGTGGGACCGTTACCAGCGCGGCGAGAGCAAGGCCTTCAGCAAGCGCCTCTATACGCCCGCCGGCCAGAAGGCTTTTGACGAGGTCGCCCGCAAGTACCGCGCCGACCGCGCCTTCAAGCAGACGGTCGACCGCTACATCACCGAGTTCGAGCGTCTCCTCGACGAGGTTGCGCGCGAGGACCGTGGCCCGCAGGCGCTGCGCAGCCACCTCACCTCGGAGACGGGCCTTGTCTACACCCTGCTCGCGCATGCGGCGGGGCGGCTGGGCTGAGGCTCGCGAACCACACGGCACACCAAAGGACGGAGGCCTTGCGGCCTCCGTTTCGTTTTGCAGACGCACCTAACATTTGTTGCGTTCGGCGCTGCGCCGACTTGCTAGGCTTCATGCCAATCGCAGGGACGGCAAATGCAGGACATGAGAGTGCATCTTGAGAAGCTGCGTACGGACGCCGCCGAATGCGCGCTGATCCGGGATCTCGCTACCGATCGTCAAAAGCGTGAGCTGTTCACACGGCTGGCGGAGCATTTGAGCGCTTTGGCAAGCGAGGTGGAAGCGACGATCGCGGCCAAGCTTGATGATGAGAGACGGGCATAGGAACGACCCTCCGCGGCCTCCCTACCGCCTCGTTGGCATGTCTTCGAAGCCACGCCGCCGGGCCCGGCCTATATGCAACAAGTTCAGGTCTGGGATCCCGGTGGCGGGAAACGTCTATTCAGAGACGGAGAGCAGCCTCAGTAGCCCTGCCCCGTCGATTTGCTCTTGCTGGTGGCGTGATGTGCAGTCTCGCCCCGCATCGAATGCGTCTTCGATCGGTGCATGCCGGAGGTGGATCCGGTGGTCGCATGTTCATTCGTGGTCATGCCTCCCTTGCTTCCCACGTGTTGCGAACCGGTCGCGTTGTATTTTTGATCGGTGCTTCCTCCCTGTGCGAAAGCGACCGGCGCACTGGCCATGAGCATCGCTGCAACAACAACAGCCGTCCTGATCTTGAATTGCATGATCGGTTCCTTTCGAGATTTCATGGAGGGATGAGCCTCGAACGAACAAAGCCGCGGACAGTTCCAAACATGCGGCACTGCGATATCGGCGCAGGACGGGAAACTCGCGGCGTGGATCCACAAAAAAAGAAAACCCGCTCAGTTTGGAGCGGGCTGAAGTCAGAGATTCCAACCGGCTGCGACGGCACCTGAACCGCCGCGGTCACCTCAATCTATCAAGTGATGCGGCAGCGCGAATTAACCCGTCGCGAGCACGCCCGGGCTATTCCAGGGAAAGCGAGATCACCACGCGCATGAAATGAGCATCGTCCTTGCGAACGTCGATGACGATGCGGCTCGCACTGCCTTCGACAAAAGCGTCGCGCGCGATGGAGGCACCGGTAGCGACCGCCAGCGCGCGAACGCGCTCCTCGTCATCGAGATAGCGTCCCTCGTCATCCGCGATGAACCTGTCATTCTCGTGAATGTCAAAATGAAAGCATGCCATGGCCAAGCCTCAGCTGCACGGCGATGAATGGAGGTAACGACCGTCGAACTGAGCAAGTTCCTGGAGCTTGTGCTCATTGAGAATTTTTACCACGCCGCGATGAAACTCGAGCACCCCGTCGAGCCGGAGCTGGCGAAGGATGCGGTTGGTGTGGACGCTGGTCACTCCCATGGCTTCGCCGATTTGTTCCTGTGTCAAGGGCATCGCAAATGCATTACCGGTCACGCGTCCGATCATTTGAAGCCGCTCGCGCAGCTCGACGATGATATGCGCCAGGCGATTGTGAGCGGCCCGCTGCCCGACATTGACAATCCACTCCCTGAACACGGCGGCATCCACCAGCGTGTCCCGCCAGAAGATGTCGCCGACGGTCGGACGCGCCCGGATGAGGTCCCTGATCGCCGCATGCGTAATGAAGGCCAGCGTGCAATTGGAGAGTGCCACGACATCGTGATCCATCGTCGAGAGCTGGAGGTTCTGCAAATCCGGAAGGTCGCCGGGGATGTGAATCGAGAGGATCTGCCGCTTGCCGTCCGCAATGGTCTTGGAACGGACGCAGAAACCGTCGACGATCAGGCAACATTCGCTCGGGCGGTCGCCGTCGCGCAGCACCGTCTGGTTCTCGCGATAGTTCCGAAGGGCATAAGGCAAGGCTTCCAGCGCGCGCAGATCATCTTCTCCTGCACCTGAGGTCGCGCGAAGGCGCTGAACCAGCGCCGTCATATTCGTATCCGTCATTTCCAATCAGCCCCTGGCGCGGCTTACGCACGCCGGAGGTCACAAAGCACAGCAGACGCGGCCTGTTTTCAACAAAGGTTAAACTTGGCCGCGAATTGGCGAGGTTTCTTTTGATGCTCGCGGAAGGGGTTGGCGCGAGGCGCGAGACCTAACAATTGTTATGTTCCTGATGAACACATCTGGGAGCTACCCGACCTAGTCCGCTCAGGCGAGCTTCACCGGCCGCCAAAGCGGCGCTGATTGTCATTGCCGGCTCTGCATCTTTACTACGGCATCCCACCAAGGGCAGACGCCTTTGACGCGCGCGTAATTGCCGTCGATCACCTGAACCGGCGCCCGTCTCTGCCGGTTCTGTGTGTCATGCCGCAACTCGGCAGGCGGATCCTCGCCGCCAACAGCGCGGAACAGTCCGTCGTGGCCCCAAAAACTTGCCAGCGTGTCCACTTCGTGCGGCTGCCACGTGGCGTCGTCGACGTCGCGGCCGCCCCAGCCATATTCGACAAAAAATTCCGAGGGTGTGCGCATGTAGAAGGACGTCATGAAATCGTTGCTGTGTCGGCCGAGCGTCGCGACAATCTTCTCGCGATCCATCAGGGCCAGATCATATCCCTGCCCGACGTCGTCAAGCGAATAGAGTTCGACCATCAGGTGGTTGAGGACATTCACCGGCGCCTCGACGAGGGCGATGCTGTGGTGCCGCGGATTGACGTGCAGGAAATAGGCCTTGATCGGCGCGAGAGAATAATCGCTGATGCGAAAGCCAAGCAGGTCGCGGTAGAACAACAATGCGGCTTTGATGTCCTGCACCGTAATCAGAACATGCCCCATCCCAAGCGGGCCAGCGCGAAATCCCGAAATCAAGCGGCTAGGCCGAAACGGCGTATCAGCAACAGCGGCGCCATGGAATGCTTCCAAACGATTGCCGGCCGGATCGCGAAACGAAATCAGTCCGGACACAAAGCGCTGGTCCGCAAGCGCAATCGGCTCGCGCTGCACGACAACGTCGGCCTGCTCCAGCCTTGCAGCGAGAGCCTCCAGCGCAGCGGCGTCTGCGACCTCCCAGCCAAAATAGTTCACATCGCCAGGCAAGGTGCCATCGAGCACAAGGCGCTGCTTCCGGTCGTCCATGCGGAAAGCGCGCGTGCTGCCGCCGCGGTCGACAGCTTCCATGCCAAGCCCCCTCGTCGCCAACGTCGTCCAGTCGTCCAGTTTCGCGGTTCCGACGCCGAGGTATCCGAATGCCCGGATTTCCATGACAATCCCTCCCCTTGTCTAATGCAGCGTCGCAACGGCGCGAGCACGACTGTCACACGAGACCTTGCGCCCTAGACGTAGGTCTCCGTGGCATAGTGAAGGTTCAAGGCAAACAACTCGCCGATTCCGAAGCTGCGGCCGGCGAGCGCTGGCAAGGTTGCGGGGCCGGCGGCTTGGATGTTCGCCCTACTCGATGACCTCGTCGGCCAAGGCGCGCAGCACATCCGGCACCGTCAATTCCAGCGCCCTGGCGGTCTTGATGTTGACCACCAGCTCGAATTTGACAGGCGTCTGCACAGGAAGCTCTTCCCGGCTTCTCGCCTTTGAGGATGCGGTCGACATAGGACGCCGCGCGCCGGTACTCGTCGACGAGAACAGGACCGTAAGAGATCAGACCGCCGAGTTTGGCGAATGAGCGAGACCATGAAACGACGGGAACACGATAGCGGGCTGCCAGCGCGGCAATCTCCGCCTGATGCGTGACGGTGAATGCATCCGGTATCATCACGACACCGCTGGTCGGCTCACTCGTGGAAATGAGGTGTTCAATTTCGTGCATGTCGCGAACGGGTGCGTCATTCGTTTCAATACCAAGAGACACCGCGGCGGCTTTAAAGGAGCCCCGGAAGGCTCCGATGAAGGTTGCCGCAGTCGGGTTGAACATCAAGTTGACGCTGCCGACGCGCGGCGCGATCTCCTTCAGCAACTCGACCCATTTGCCGCCCAACGAACCTACGATCGGTGTGAAGCCGGTGGCGTTGCCGCCGGGCTGCGGGAGGCTCGCGACGTAGCCACTACCGACAGGATCGGCAACCAGCAGGAAAACGATCGGAATGGTTCGGGTCTGTTGCAACATCACTCCGGTGGCAAGTGTGCTGCTCGTTAGAATCAAATCGGGTCGACGCGCAACAAGCTCCTGCGCGGATCGCTTCATCAACTCGACGTCGGCCTTCGACCAGCGAATATCGATTTCGATGTTGTGGCCCTCGGTCCAGCCGAGTTTTCCAAGTTCTTCCCGAAACGCCGTCACCAGGGACTGCGCTTCAGGGTCAGCCTCGTCCGAACTCGTCAGAACACCGATCCGCCGAGTCTGGCGCAGCCCCTGCGCGCGGGCCGCGAGCGGGCTCGTGGCCGCCACAGCGAGGAGCGATATGAAGTCACGTCGCCTCATAGCCCTCCTCACGTCCTGCGGAAACCGGTGCTGAACAGGACCGATTACAGCAGGGAAATGCGAAGAGTGGAATGGGTCTCGATGCCGGTTTATGGCAACGACGATCCGATATGCCGCCAGCGCCTCTCCCATCGTCCGCCCATAGCCAGCTGCAATGACATTCAGCGTGGAGATGTAATAATGTTCGCTTGCGGGCGCGGCGCGTTCTGGCTTGTAAACCAGCCATGCCGACGCTAACTAGCGCGCATGGACGCAAGCGCCCGAGCAAATCATTCGATGCCGGTCACGCGCGACGTGTGTCGCTGGCGCACGGTGCTGGCCGTCCTGATCTCGTGCGCGTTGGTACTGTCATTCTTTCACGGCTGGCACGCCGATGCCGACGACGGCAAACTGACCATCTCGGTTGTCGCCCAGACTGGTTGCGACAACTCCGGCAACATTCCTGCCGACGCTCCTAGTCCCCACGGCGACCATTGTCTGGCGCATATGGCCAGCGTGACCCCGCAGGATACGATGACGGTCGTCGAATACGTCGTTCACGGTTATCGTTTCAGCGGCATGCGTGTGCCGGAGGCGGCCGACCGTACATGTCCATTCAAGCCACCTCGCGCCTGATTCGGCTTTAACAGCCGAGCGAGCTTCGCCCTCTCTTGGGCGGAGCGTTTCTCGCATTGATCCCGCACCAACTACGGCCGCTAACCGCTGGCCGTCGCGAGAAGGCGCCCATGAAACGATTTTTTCTGTTCTCTGCTGGTCTATGCACCGGCCTTGCCGCAATTGTTGCCGTCGTGGCCTTCGGATGGCCGCTGTCGCTGACAACGGTGCATCCAAAAGCCGCAGCATCACCGCAGGTCGCGGATGCTGCGCATGACGGCCGCGAGCACGTAGCTCTCTCGGAACGCCAGATCGGCGACGCCGGCATCACATTGGTCCGGGCATTCGGCGGCACGCTCAAGCGTCACTTCCTAGCCCCGGGATCACTGGTGCCCGATGCCGACCATGTGGCGCGGGTATCGGTGCGCGTTCTCGCCACCGTGGCTGAATTGCGCAAGCGGCTCGGCGACAATGTCGAGAAAGGCGAGATCGTCGCCGCGATCGAAAGCCGCGAGATTGCTGACGCCAAGGCCGAATATCTTGCGGCGCGCCTGACCAGCGAGTTGCAGCAGACCCTGCTTGGCCGGATGAAACTCCTGGCCGAGAGCCGCGCTCTTTCGGAAAACGAATTCTTGCGGTCGCGACTGACGGCCAACGACGCCCAGATCAAGCTCGACAGCGCGCGCCAGAAACTGTTCGCACTCGGCCTGTCCGAGAGCGAAATCGCGGACCTGCCGAACCAGCCTCCCGAGAGCCTGCGCAAGCAATATCTCAGATCGCCGATCGCCGGCCGGGTTTCGGAGCGGCGCGTCGATCTGGGCGGCCTTGTCGGACGAGAAGGGCTGGAAAGCGAGCTCTTCGTGGTCGTCAATCTCGACGATATCTGGATCGATCTTGCCATCTCGCCCGAGGACATCGCCTCGGTGCGCGAGGGCGGACCGGTCACGATTCGCGCCATCGGCATTGAGGGCGAAGCCACGGCACGCGTGATCTTCGTGAGCCCCCTGCTCGACCGCGAGACCCGCAACGCGCGCGTCATCGCCAGCATGCCGAACCCCGATCACCGCTGGAAGCCCGGCACGTTCGTCACAGCGGAGATTCCGCTCGACGGCAAGACATCGAGCGTGATCGTCCCCAAGAATGCCCTGCAGTCAATCCGCGGCGCACCGACATTGTTCGTGCGCGATGGCCAGGGATTCGAGGCTCGTCCGGTTCGGACCGGTCTCGAGGACGATGACGACGTCGAGATACTAAGCGGGTTGTCCGCGGGCGAAACCATCGCAGTGACCAACACCTTCACGCTGAAGGCGGAGTTGGAAAAAGCCGAGGCGGAGCAGGAGTAAGACGCATGATGGAATGGATCATCGATTTCGCCATCCGCCGGCGTTGGGTCGTCGTCGTGGCCGGCGCCTTCGCGGCGTTTCTCGGCGCCTATGCGCTTACGCACGTGCCGATCGATGCCGTGCCCGACATCACGAACAAGCAGGTCCAGATCAATACGACTGCGCCGGCATTATCGCCCATCGAGATCGAGAAACAGGTCACCCTCCCGATCGAGACTGCGCTCGCCGGCGCCCCCGGCCTTGAAAGCACGCGCTCGCTGTCGCGCAACGGCTTTTCGCAGGTCACTGCAGTCTTCAGCGAGGCCACTGACATCTATTTCGCGCGCCAGCAGGTCGGAGAACGCCTGACGGAGGTGCGTTCCCGCCTGCCGCGGGGTATCGAGCCAAAGATCGGGCCGACATCGACTGGTCTCGGCGAGATCTACATGTGGACCGTCAGCTTTTCCGGCAAAACGGTCGAGCGCGACAGCATGGCAGGACCTCAGCATGATGGCCGCTTTCTCACGCCGGACGGCCAGTTGCTCGATGGCGATATCGAGAAGAGCGCATATCTGCGCACCGTCCAGGACTGGATCATACGGCCGCAGATCAAGATGGTGGGCGGCGTCGCCGGCGTGGATTCGATCGGGGGATATCTCAAGCAATATCAGGTCAATCCCGATGCCGCGAAGCTGATCGCGCTCGGCCTGACCTTCGCAGACGTCGCCAAGGCCATCGAAGCCAATAATGTCAGCCGCGGCGCGCGCTACATCGAACGCAATGGCGAGGGGGTGGTGGTCCGTTCCGGCGGTCGGCTCGAGAGCATAGAGGAAATCGGCGCTGTCGTCGTCACCACCCGCGGCGGTGTACCGGTGCGCGTCCGTGATCTAGCGGAGGTGTCGATCGGCGGCGAAACCCGCACTGGCAGCGCGAGCGAGAATGGCCGTGAAGTCGTGGTCGGAACCGCATTGATGCTGGTCGGCGCCAACAGCCGCACGGTCTCATCAGCGGTGGATGCAAAACTGCGCGCGATTGCCGCTTCGTTGCCCGCCGGCGTCGAGGTCACTACGGTTCTGGACCGCACCCAGCTTGTCGATGCCACCATCGGCACCGTCACGCGCAACCTCAGCGAGGGTGCGCTGCTCGTCGTCACGGTCCTGTTCCTGCTGCTGGGCAATTTCCGCGCGGCGCTGATCACCGCGCTGGTGATTCCTCTTTCGATGCTGATCACCGCGTTCGGCATGTGGCGCGGACATATCAGCGCCAACCTCATGAGCTTGGGCGCGCTCGATTTCGGCCTGATCGTCGATGGTGCCGTCATCATTGCCGAGAACAGCCTTCGGCATCTTGCCGAGAAGCAGCGCGAATTTGGACGCCTGCTCTCGGTCGAGGAAAGGCTTGCCACCGTGCGCGCCTCCGCGATCGAAATGGTGCGGCCTAGCCTGTATGGCCAAGCCATCATCCTGCTGGTTTATGTCCCGCTTCTGACGTTCACCGGGGTAGAAGGTAAGATGTTCGGGCCGATGGCGCTCACGGTCATCCTGGCGCTTGCGGCGGCTTTCGTACTGTCGCTGACGCTGGTTCCGGCCTTGATCGCCATCAGCCTGTCGGGACGCGTTCGGGAGGAGGAAAATCGCTTCGTCGCCTTTCTCAAGCGCGTCTATCGGCAGGTCCTGCGCCGGGTGATCGGCTCGCCCTCTCCGGTCATTGCCGTCGCAATTGTCCTATTCGTCGCGGCGTCATTCGGTTTCACGCAGCTGGGGCAGGAATTCATCCCATCTCTGGATGAAAAAAACGTCGCCCTGACCGTCTTCCGCATCCCCAGCACGTCGCTGACGCAATCGCAAGCTATGCAGTTCGCCGTGGAGAAGGCGGTCAGTCGCTTCCCCCAGGTGGCCTTCGTGTTTTCGAGAACCGGCACCGCCGAGGTCGCAACCGATCCGATGCCGCCGAACGCATCCGACACCTTCATCATCCTCAAGCCTCACGACCAATGGCCCGACCGCTCGATGACTAAGGAGTTGCTCATTGAGGAGATATCAAAAGCGGTGAGCCGGCTGCCCGGAAACCTCTTTGAGTTCACCCAGCCGATCCAGATGCGCTTCAACGAACTGCTTGCCGGCGTGCGTGGCGACATCGCGGTGAAAATTTTCGGCGACGAGTTCGAGCCGATGCTGCGAGCGGCGGGCGAAGTCGCGACCAGCCTGCGCGCCGTGCCGGGCGCCGCCGACGTCAAGGTCGAGCAAGTGGGCGGCCTTCCCGTCCTCGAGATCAAGGTCGACAAGGCGGCGATCGCGCGCCGGGGATTGAGCGTGGCGGAGGTGCAGGACGTCATCGGCGCGGCGATCGGCGGTCAGGAGGCCGGCGTGGTGTTCGAAGGCGACCGCAGCTTCGACATCATCGTGCGCCTGCCCGAAAATGTGCGCTCGGACCTCGAAGCGCTCGCTAACCTGCCGGTGGCGCTGCCGAGAGCCACCCCGAATGCACCGGTCCAGAGCCTGCCGCTCAACCGCGTAGCAAAGTTCTCCTTCTCCGAGGGGCCGAACCAGATCAGCCGGGAGAACGGCAAGCGGCGCATCGTCGTCACCGCCAATGTACGCGGACGTGACCTCGCCTCGGTAGTTGACGAGGCGCAGCAGCGCATCGCTCGAACGGTGCGGCTACCGGCCGGCTATTGGATGGACTGGGGCGGACAGTCGGAGAACCTTGTCGTCGCCAAGCAGCGCCTCGCGATCGTCGTTCCGGTCTGCTTTATCATGATCTTCCTGCTGCTCGTGGCGGCGATGGGCTCGGTGCGCGATGCACTTCTGGTGTTCAGCGCGGTGCCACTGGCACTCAGTGGCGGAATATTCGCGCTGTGGCTGCGCGATATGTCATTTTCGATCTCGGCCGCCGTCGGCTTCATCGCACTCTCGGGTGTTGCGGTGCTCAACGGCCTCGTCATGCTGAGCTTCATCCGCCAATTGCGCGAGAGCGGAATGCCGACGTCTGCCGCGATCGAGGACGGCGCCCTCACCCGACTGAGGCCGGTAATCATGACGGCGCTGGTGGCGTCGCTGGGCTTCTTCCCGATGGCGTTTGCGACCGGCACCGGAGCGGAAGTCCAGAAACCGCTGGCGACGGTGGTCATCGGCGGCCTGCTTAGCGCGACGCTGCTGACGCTCGCGGTGCTGCCGGCGCTTTATGCGCGATTTGGCAAAGCAGCCAAGAGAACGTCACCGACCGGACATCAGGCGGTGCCTCTTCGACCAGCGAAATAGATGCGAAGGCCTGGGCCCAGCATTCAGGTGATTTGCCCGACGACGAGCAAATCACCTGATCGATATTCGCGCTGTCGGCTCGTCGGACGGCCGATTTTTCAGCACAAATCGGCTGTCCGAAAAATCTAATTTGTCGAGCGATCTCAGGCCGATCTCGCTTGCCGCTCCTTCGGTCGCGAAAATTTCACTTCCATTTTTCCGAAATTAATGATTGTCTGCACGCATCCCGCACCCATTAGGAGGGGCGGCTCGCGATCGTCACGGACGTTGGGAGCGGGATGCGATGGACGCTGCGGCATCATTCGACGAGTGACGCCAACGCGGACGGCGAAATCGTGTGGTCCTGGCGCCCCGACGCTGGCGTCAAGTCTTGCCGAGACAGGCGATGTCGGCCCTACGGGCCCGACACGCCGGCAAGGCGACGGTGGCTAAAAAGCCCGGCACACCGGGGAGATCACGTATAAGCCGATACCCCATTGCGCAGGGAATGCCGGAATGTTCGGCGTGCCTGTGGTGACTAACGCGTGTGCTTTCTACCCTTGCACGCGCGGCTACGGGTGCGCAAAACACCCGGCATTCCCTGCGCCCTCCATTCTTTCGAAGGGCGGTGATTGGCACAACTCGGGCAAATCATGCCGCGGGAATGCGAACGCTTGGCCTCAGTCG
>Ga0157369_10009247_pt1 | contig 11273 bp, 3 predicted proteins | sample C25metaG_FD_113461 | JGI IMG/M metagenome (GOLD analysis project Ga0157369, IMG submission 113461) | Corn rhizosphere microbial communities from Kellogg Biological Station, Michigan, USA - C2-5 metaG | ecosystem: Host-associated > Plants > Roots > Rhizosphere > Soil | place: USA: Michigan... | reverse complement strand
CACCATTATCGTGGTGATGCTGGCAATCGCCTGGCGCCGCAACCACTCGCAGACCTTCCTGATTTCGGTGGCGGGTCTGAACCTGGCCCTGCTGTCGATCCTGCCGGCTCTGAAAGTCGCGCCGCTGGCGGCGACGCCGTTGCTGCAGATCGATGCCTTCGCTTGCCTGTACATGGCGATGATCCTGGTCGCCACCCTCGCCTGCGTCACCCTCGCCCACGCCTACCTCGGTGATGGCGGCTCGGGTTACCCGGGCAACCGCGAAGAACTGTACCTGCTGATCCTGATGGCCGCCGCCGGTGGTCTGGTTCTGGTCAGCGCGCAGCACCTGGCCGGGTTGTTCATCGGTCTGGAACTGCTCTCGGTACCGGTTTATGGTCTGGTGGCTTACGCCTTCTTCAACAAGCGTTCGCTGGAAGCCGGCATCAAGTACATGGTGCTGTCGGCCGCCGGTTCCGCGTTCCTGCTGTTCGGTATGGCGCTGCTCTACGCAGACGCCGGTTCGCTGAGCTTCGTCGGCATCGGTCAGGCCCTGGCCGCGACCGGCCTGCCGAGCCCGCTGGCGCAACTGGGCCTGGGCATGATGCTGATCGGTCTGGCGTTCAAGCTGTCGCTGGTGCCGTTCCACCTGTGGACGCCGGACGTTTACGAAGGTGCACCGGCGCCGGTGGCAGCGTTCCTCGCCACCGCTTCGAAGGTTGCAGTGTTCGCGGTGATGGTGCGTCTGTTCCAGATCTCCCCTGCCGCCAGCGGTGGTGTGCTGAGCGATGTGCTGAGCGTGATCGCGGTCGCCTCGATCCTGTTCGGTAACCTGCTGGCCCTGACCCAGAGCAACCTCAAGCGTCTGCTCGGTTACTCGTCCATCGCGCACTTCGGCTATCTGCTGATCGCACTGGTGGCGAGCAAGGGTCTGGCGGTAGAAGCCATCGGCGTCTATCTGGTGACTTATGTAATCACCAGCCTCGGCGCCTTCGGCGTGATCACCCTGATGTCCTCGCCGTACAACGGCCGCGACGCCGACGCCCTGTACGAGTACCGCGGCCTGTTCTGGCGCCGTCCGTACCTGACCGCCGTGCTCACCGTGATGATGCTGTCCCTGGCCGGCATCCCGCTGACCGCTGGCTTCATCGGCAAGTTCTACATCATCGCCAGCGGCGTCGAAACGCGTCAGTGGTGGTTGGTCGGCGCACTGGTACTGGGCAGCGCCATCGGCGTTTTCTACTACCTGCGCGTGATGGTCACCCTGTACCTGATCGAGCCAAACCTGCGTCGCCACGACGCCCAACTGCACTGGGAACAGAAAGCAGGCGGCGTGATGCTGCTGGCCATCGCTCTGGTTGCATTCTTCCTGGGCGTATACCCGCAGCCATTGCTGGTGCTGGTACAGCAGGCGGGTCTGGCGGGCTGATTGCTCGGTTGATCTGGCTGGAAATGAAAACGGCACCTTCGGGTGCCGTTTTTTTTCGTGTGTGATTTGTTCCTCGTCCCGCACCCTCGAAAACCGAGAACAGAGCCGTGCCACGCCTGACGCGCAGGTAACGACGCTGATTCGTCTGGTTCAGCGCTTTCCGCAGACGATCGAACAAATCGCCGCTCTGGATTGATATCTGGAGGGTTCACCCAAAGAAACGAAAACGCCTTTTCTCTGGCGAGAAAAGGCGTGGACTACCTCTGGTACACCACTGTTGTCAGCCACTGCTTCCGTCATAGCGGTTGCGGATAGTCAGACTTGCAGATTCGCCATCATAGTAATTGATGTATATCCAACCGTCGGAGGCAGTAAGACTTTCTACCGTTGGCTTGCCAGTCACTGCGACGGTCACCGGCACCCTGGCCGCAAGTTGCCCGGTAAAGGTGGAAGTTGCGCAAATGCCGTACCGCCAATAAGAGGCGGAACCTCCCAATTGCTGAGGGCCGAATCGTTGAGATATCTTGACCTTGTTGTGGCCAAGAGACATTGGCAACGCCGCCGAAATGAAGTCCAGCGCCGGCACCGTCAAGCACACTGCAAAGTCACCGGGGTTTGTGCTGTCGACGCAGTTCAATGTCCAGCTCACACCGTCCTCGCCGAGTTTCTGCGGGCTGCTCGGGCTCACAGTAACGCCAAGGTCGGCCGCCTGCGCACTCAACTTCAGTACCACGTCCTGGCCCAACAAGAAACTGCTGTCCCGGGGTTGAACAGTCAATGTATGTGACGCCCCAAGGCAGGGGAAAGCCGACGCGCCGCCAAACACTTGTGTGAATCCGTCGAGATCAATCTTGACGTTACCAACCAAGTCCCCCGCTTCCACACGCCCCGGCAGCTGCCAGCCACGCAGTACCGGACTGGCCAGGCTCAAACCATAGAAACCGCTATTCGCCTCTTCCGAAGTAATATACCAATGGACTGACGATCCTTTGTTTATCATCTGCGGCATGCCCAGATCAGGGAAAAAGGTCAGGCCACGTTCCTTCACGCCCCAGAAGTTCTGCAAAGTAACGGTAGAGCCAATCAAAACACTGTCGTCGCCAACCTTCAGCTCGAGCTTATAGGGCAGCTTCTTTTTCAACAGCACGAGATCGCTTGCGGCCAGGTCAACTCGCGCCCCGTCCAGAAACAGCTCAGCTGCCTGCGACCAGTCGTCTTCCAACATGGCGTTCACTTCATAGAGTTCGGTCAAGGCAACACCGGCGTTCTCCTCGGTGGCGTCGGCGAGGATTTCATGCTTGCCCGCCGTTTCAGGGGTATATCGATAGCTGGTCCACCCTGTTGCATCGGTGTAGGTTGTCTCCAGCGGTTCTTCTGTGCCGTGGATGCGCCACTTCACCTCTACATCGGCAGCCGCCTCCCCGGTGGTACCGGAGATCACCTGAACCCGCAACAGCACACTCTGCTCCGTGCCCACCACTGGCACACCTATGGCAGGATTGGCGTCACCGATGGCGTACCGGGTCTCGCTCACTTTGAAAGAGCGAGCCTCGGTCCAGTCAGAACTGTCACCGTCGACCGTATGCCGAGCCTGCACGGCATAGTCTCCGAGCGACCACGCCTGCTTTGCGGTCCAACTCCATCGGGTTGAACCGTCGACACAGGCAAATTGTTCATGGGGATCCTTCGCATAGCGCAGAACAATCTCACCTCCCGTTTCACCTGTACCTCGGACACTCGGATAGCGTGAGGTCTCGGAGGCTGCCCGTGGTGCCGTGATAACCGGGGTTGCAGGCGGCGCTTTGACCGTGAACCGATGCGGCGCGCTCCAATCGGACTCGACCCCGCCACTGGCTTGTTTAACCTCAAGGGCAATGGTGCCAGGCACCAAAGGGTCCACAACCGTGAACGTAAGGATGCCATCGGCGTCCGCTGTGTCTTCGTGCAACGTAGCGCCGTTTTCAAAGCGAATGGTATGCCGCGCGCCTGGCAGGCCGGCGATCTCGAAGGTGGGAAATCTCGAAGCCCTGCCCCCCGCCTGCGGTTGCTGGATTCGCGGGGCATCTGGCCGGTCCGTCTCCCCCACGGTAAAGGTGCAGGGGTCACTGGCGTCGGAGTCCATGCCGTTTACTGTTTGTATGACGTAGACGGTGTTTTCGCCGGGCGACCAATCCTCCGCTGGTGTGAAGAGGCCGTCGGCCACGCTGCGAGTGAAGTCGCCAGCCACCGGTGCGCCTCCCTCGGTGGACATTCGTACCGTGACGATACCTGCCACGATGCCGGTAATCGCTAGTGTCTGTGTTGCTAAGGCTGGCCGGGGCGGCGGTGTGATGGCTGGTCTGGATGGCTTCGCCAAGAAGAAGATGAGATCGCTCGGATCCGAACTTACCAAACCTACGAGTTGAACGGCCTTTACCCGATTGATACCTGGAGCCCAGTCCGAAGCTGGCATAAAAGTGCGCGTGCTTCCGCTGCCAGTGAAATCGCCAACCACCGTTGCGTCTTTCTCGGTGGTCAGTCGCAGCGTGAAGTTAACTGCTATGACGCCAGTAATGGTCAACGCCTGATTCGGCAGGGTCGGATCAGGCGGTAGAGTGATGGCCGGTCTGGATGGCTTCACTGTGATTAAAACAACATCGCTCCAAGATGAAGGAACGCCCCCAACGATTTGACGGACCTTGACATAGGTGGCGCCTGTAGCCCATTCCAGGGTTGGCGTAAAAATAAAGGTACCGCCACCAGTGAAATCGCCAGCCACCGGTTCACCTTCCTGGGTGGACATTTGCAGCGTGACGTTACCTATCACGACGCCGGTAATAGTCAGTCTCTGTCTTGGTAAAGTCGGGATGGGCGGCCTTTCAATAACAGGTCTGTATGGCGTCACTCCAATGGAAACAATTTCGCTCGGATCCGAGGCCACGCCGCCTACAGTTTGGACGACCTTGACTCTGGAGCCAGCAGCCCAGTCCGAAGCTGGCCTAAAAGTACGCGTGCTTCCACTGCCAGTGAAAGCGCCCGCCACCGGCGCGCCTGCCTCGGTGGACATTTGAAGCGTAACGTTACCTGTCACGACGCCGGTGATGATCAGCGCCTGCCTGATCTCGGGTGGGCTGGGTGGCGGTGTAATGGCTGGTCTGGGTGGCTTCACTACGATGGAAACAAGATCGCTCGGATCCGAAGCCACACCCTCTACGGTTTGAACCACCTTGACCCGGGTGGTGCCTGCAATCCAGTCGGCTGTTGGCGTGAAATTGCGTATGTTGCCGCTTCCGCTGAAAGTGCCTGCAACCTGTCCGCCTGCCTCGGTGGATATTTGCAGCGTGACGTTTCCTGCGACGACGCCGGTAATGATGAGTATCTGTCTTGCCGGCCCCGGATTGAGCGGCGGTGTAATGGCTGGTCTGGGTGGCTTCACTTCGATGGAAACAAGATCGCTCGGATCCGAAGCCACACCCTCTACGGTTTGAACCACCTTGACCCGGGTAGTGCCTGCATCCCATCTTGAGATCGGCGTAAAAGTGCGTGAGTTGCCACCACCTATGAAACTGCCATCCACCGGTGAGCCTTCCTCGGTAGACATCTGCAACGGAACGTTGCCCGTCACGACGCCAGTTATCTCCAGGGTCTGCATGACCGAGGCCGGGCTGGGCGGCGGTGTGATGGATGGTCGGGAGGGCTTAACTGGAATAGAAACAAGATTGCTCGGATGCGAAGCCACTCCATCCAAGAATTGAACGACCGTGACCCGGATGCCTGCAACCCAGTCCGAGGATGGCGTAAAAGTACGCGTTGTACCACTGCCAGTGAAATCGCCAGCAACCGATGCGCCTGCTTCACTGAACATTTGCAGCGTGACGTTACCTGCCACGACGCCGGTAATGGTCAGTATCTGTCTTGCTGAGGCAGGCTTGGGTGGCGCAGATATGGCGGGACTGGATGGCTTCACTGCAAGGGAAACAGGATCGCTCGGGTCTGAAGGCAAGCCATCTACAGTTTGAACGACCTTGATCCAAGTGAGGCCTGTTGCCCAATTCGCGCTTGGCGTAAAGGTGCGCGTATTGCCACCGCCAGTGAAACTGCCAGCCACCGGTGCGCCTGCAGCGGTGGAAATTTGCAGCACGACGTTGCCTGCAACGACGCCGGTAATAGTCAGCGCCTGTCTGACCGCCGACGGGTAAGGTGGCGTGTTGATGGTCGGTCTGGGCGGTTTGGGTTGCGGCACATACAAATTGTGACATTCAGCCCAATCACTCCAGATCCAGGCTTGCTTGTACCTGACTTTGAAATTGAAGTGCGCCCCCAATCGATCGAAAGAAGTATCGGGCACCCAATGCTCCAGCTTTACCCACTCACCTTATGACCCATGATGGTCAGTTGCTTCTCCCCAGCATTCAATTTTCCAACTGTCGGTGATTCCTCCAGGAGATATAGCGACGATATTGAAGCCGCCGGGCGACACTGTAGAGTTACTCGTCGGTGACAAGATCAACGGCGCCGGCCACAAGCCATTTGGCAGCAGCTCGTTTTCTTCATCCATTTCCATCGCTCCCATTCTCCTGACGCAATTGCCAGCGTCGAAGACGCGATTTTCGACTTCGACACCATCCGCGCCTACCTGTCAACTTTGACAGTCCCGACGAACGGTGGAGCGTGAAGTGGCAAAATCTCATTAGCTAGATGCATGTAAAAAAGTAAAATTCTTAACCAAATGATCTAAGCAGGACCCGTCGACCTGTCAGGTTTGACAGGTTACTAGCGGTTGTTTTGTCGTTAATTTGATCCTGTCAGGCATTTCGGATGCCTCCCCTTCCGGCAGGAGAATCAAAGTCATGGCCGACGACACCCCCTCGCTGTTAAACGCCCTCATCAAGTTCGACGCTCCATTGAAAAAAGGCCGCAGCGACTTCCCCACAGCCATGCAACAAATGGGCTTCACGTCGGTTTTCGATATCGTGCGTTTATCCAAACCGGCGTTCGCTCGCCAGCTCGCCCGGTACAGCGACGCCGATGCCGGCCTGGCCTACGACAATGCGTCGAAGTATGCGGCGCTGATCTCACGCTTGTTCCGCGAACACCAGACCTCTTCCGGCGCGTCTGCACAACTTGCTCATCGCAGTGGTATTCGTGCACTGGTACCGCAAGGCGCGACCTATCAACGACTGTTCAATGAGAACTGGGACGAGTTCGCCAAGGTCGGGGTCATTGCTGCCAACGACAGTGCCGTGGCCTATCTGGATGCACTGCGAAGATTTTCCCGGCAGTTTGAGGAGACCAGTAAAGATCCCGCGCGACTGCTGATGGATGAGCGTCGTCGTGATTTGAAAGACCTGTTGATCACCCGGGAAAGTACTTTTACCCCAAGGCCAATGCTGGAAATTGTCACGCAGGTGCTGGAGAGTCACTTGCGCACTCATCTGGATAGCAGTCCCGCCGACAAGAGCAAATCCACCCACCAGGTACTGGCCGAACGGCGCTATCCGTTCGAACTGCCCTACAACTTCTATCATCACCAGTGCCAACTAGGGCTGGCCGATAAAAAGCCGCGTCTGGGCGAACTGAATTATCGGGCCAGTCTGTTGCTCCCGATAAAAGAGATGGCAAGCAACGACTACGGCCAGTTACAGCAACCGCCGCTACAGGCCCAACAGCTGATGTGCGGGTTGAGTCCGCAACAACAACAATTGCTGATCGAACCTCCGGTATTCAGCCATTTTTATCTGACCCGCAGTGATCTGCTCGAAGGCTGGCAAAGCCCACTGACCGCGTATCTGCGCCCGTATACCACGCCGAGCAAGTGTTACTTGCTGCCGTCGGGGCAGCCTTATGGGGTGGCCGCGAATCCGTTGGCGGATGGGCCAACAGATGCAGCGGGGGCCAAAACCGTTGTCTCGCTGACGTTTCGTAAAGAAGACAAGACCGAACCGGCCAGTATCGGTCTGAACTCCAGCACCTTGCCCGGGGATGGATGGCTGGTCAATCGCCTGCACGCTGCAGGCCACTCCATCAGAGTGAACTTCAAGGCTGATGACCTTCCAACGCCGACCGAACAGGGCTACACCGCCAGATTCGATCTGATTACCGCCACCGGAACCACCGCAGAACCAGTCCATCTGGCCAGACAACGCTTCGCCTTTACCCTGGATGACCATTACACCCTCACAACCACCGAGCAGGATTTCTTCAGAAAAGCCTATGGCATCGAAGTCACCGGCGGTTCGCCTGTATGGCAACTGATTCTGCTGACCGACTTCATGCAACACACCGGCCTGAACGCCGGACAGGTCGAGCAGCTTGTGGCCCGCCGCAGCTACGCAGGGCGCATGTCGCCCAACTGTCCATACCTGCATCCAACGCCCAACACAGTTGCACGTCGCAGTGCTACCAGGGAGGTTGTCGAGTTTCCTCATCCAAACCTTTACGGCGCCTGTTACGTCAATGGCACCGGCCCCGGCGCCGATCCGGACGGGAGCGAGCCGGATCCGCCATCTGAAACAGTCCTGCGTGACGAATCAGACACCGCCATAGGCCTGGACCAGATCGAATCGGGCGACAGCAAGCAATGGCGCCTGAGCAAAACCTCACTTGATCGTCTTGATCGCCTGCAACGGATGATTCGCCTGCAACGCTGGACCGGCATTCCTTTCGCCAGACTCGACACTTTGATCATCAGTGCCATCCGCGCGGAGGGTGAGGCGAACCTTGGCATGGAACTCAACGAAAACACCCTGCGTGCCTTGGGCGTCTATCGTTACCTGAGCCAGCGCTACAGCATCGAACCTGAAGAGTTCGCGGCGCTGATGCACGACCTCAGTCCCTATGCCAGCGGCAAGGACGCGGTGCCGATGTTCGATCAGGTGTTCAACCGCGTGCAGTTGTTCGACACGCCGCTGATTCTCGATCAGACGCCCATCGATTTGGCTGCCCCCGATGCCGCGACGCAGAAAACCCTGCTGCAAGTCTGCGCCGGGCTCGGTGTGCAACCGACAGAAGACGCGCTGTTGTTGATTGCCCGTCAGACCGAAAAGCACCTGGGCAGGCTCAAGCGCGACTTGCCCACCGTCTCCTCGCTCTACCGCCAGGCCCGGATTGCCCGGCTGTTCGGCCACTCGGTGGAAGATTTGCTGGGGCTGGCGGGACTTCTCGGCGGCTCGTCGTACAAAACCGTACTGGCCAGCGGTGGCTTGAATACACGGACTGCCGAAGCAAAACCGGACATCCTCGATGTGCTGATGCAACTGGATTGGGCGTTTGACTGGCTCAAGGATAGCCAACAGACCGTGCCCCAGTTACAGCAACGCCTGGGTAACGATGCGTTGGTAACTGCCGAAGCGTTGCAGAGCGAACATCAAATCAGACTGACTGGGCAAACGCCGCTGCCCGATGAGCTGCTCGCGCGCCTGAAGAAGTTACAGGACGACACGCGGCAAAGCCTTGTGACCGAGGCGCAAGTCACCGCGCTGGGTCTGCCGCTGCAGACCGATGGCAAACGCAAGCAAGCAAGAATCGACTGGTTCCGGCTGCTGGTCGAACACGAGCTGATCAGTGCTGATGGCCTGCTGTCCGGCCTTGATCATCCGCTGACGCTGGTGGATGAAAGCGCTGTCTGGTTGCGGACCGATGTGGATCAGGCACTCAAACTTCTCGAACTGTCTGCGCAGGTGAAAGCCGCTTGCGCAGACAAAATCATCAAGTTCCTGCTCGAGGTACACGACCGCCAGGCGCAGTTGCTCGAAGGGCTGTTTCATGAAGCCGCCAAGCTGGCGCCGGATTGCTGTCGGGCGGTAATCCACTGGGCGTGGTCCTCGACCTACAACATCTTGCTGCAAGCGCTCGATGGCCCAGCGCCCTCCCCGGCGCTGATCGAGATCTATCAACGGGTAGCTCGCCACGCCGAGATCGCCAGACAATTACGTTTGAGCAATAGCGCGCTGCGCCTGTTTTTAGTCAACCCCGCGTGGCTGGGAGGTTCGGAATACGAAGGCAGTAACAGCCAGCCCTCGCTTTCCGATCTCTACCTGCTCGAACGTTTCAGTCACTGGTTTCACAGTCAGAGCCAGTCCGAAGACAGTGTCTTGAGCTATTTCAGCTGCGCCAATCCGCCCAAGCCGCAATTGAAAAACAAGGCCCTGCGCCAGCTCGCCAGCGAAACGGCCAACGCTGCCCTCGCGCGTTTGCTGGAGTGGCCGGAGGCGGAAATTGCCGAGCTGACCAGCACCCTCCCCGCTGAACGCGCGACTTCCATGGCCCACGTCGACTGGGTACGTCGTTGCCAGGCCGCTTGCACGGCGAGCGGCTTGTCAGCCAAGACGCTGTTGCAAGCCACAGCATTGGGTGAGGCAAGCGATCTGCTGGCCTGGAAGGTCGTCGGTGAGGCGGTCATGGCGACCCACTCTGCTCCTGACGTTTCACGTGACAACGCATAAGGAACGATCATGACTACTGCCTTCGACGCCCCGCTCAACGAGGCATTGCGTGACGCGATGCTGGCCCTGTACCTGCACGAAGCCGTACCCAACGATCCTTACCTGATCGAGCACGAGCTGGCCCACAGCATCAAGACCGCCAACGATCTTTGTGAATTCTGGTTGCTGGATGTACTGGTCAGCCAGGATGTGCCGACCAGTCCGGTGGCCTGTGCCATTGCCAGCTATCAGCAGCTGATCAACAGCATGATGCTCAACCTGGAACCCGGTTACAGCGATAGCAGCTTTACCCCACTGCAAGTCAAGACCTGGCGCGACGGCCTTGATCGCTACCCGATCTGGGCCGCCCTCCAGCAGTTGCGGACCTTCCCGGATATCTATCTGGACCCGACCCTGCGCCTGACCAGGACCGCCAGTTTCGAGCAACTGGAAAATGACCTCAACCAGGCGCAGATTCAGCCCGAAACCGTACAGACAGCCGTGCTGGCTTACCTCGCCAGGTTCGAAGAAATCGCCAACCTGAAAATCTGCAATGGCTACATCGATGGCGAAGACTTTGCCAACAGCATCTATTACTTCATCGGCAAATCCCCCGCCGAAAACGCTTGGTACTGGCGCTCACTCGACATGTCCCAGCGCGCGGTAAAAGCGCCAGCGAGTGCGTCAGGCGAAACCCCGGCCAAATATGACAAGCCGCAACCCGATGCCTGGTCGGATTGGCAAAGAGCCAACGTACCCATTTCGGAAAAAGCGCTTGAACACACCGTTCGCCCGTGCTGGTTCAACAACCGTCTGTTCGTGATCTGGGCCGAGGTGGAACTTCAGGATGCAGATGCCATGCAGTCTCCCGCCACGGGCAAGGCCGACCAGAGCGTCAAAGTCAATCCAAGGTTCCGTCTGTACGCCAGCTACAGGAAATACGACGATAGCTGGAGTACGCCGCGGGTTTACATCGAGAGTTACTGCCAAACCAAAGAACTGATCAATAAACCGCTCGAAGAAATCGCAGCGCAAACCCAAACCATCGCGGTGTATGACAACTCAACGTCGCCCGAGTCTTTATTCTTGGCCCTGTATTCCAATTACATTCCAGATGCATCAGATACAACCGGTGGCAAAGATAAATATGACTTTCTTAGAACAATAATAATTGACAAAAATTTCAATGTGATGCCCCTGTTCCCATCTCTTGGCGTCGTTCCCAATGTGCCACCATCCTCTGCCTCTGTCGCAATATTCGAAGACAGCTCTGCGCATGTTCTGCTGATTGGACACACCTTCGCCAATAGCGATACGAACGCTGGAAGTTTTCAATATTGGCTGCCATCCGGAACACCTGCTTTCGGTGCCGTGGAGCACGTTAATCCAGAGACTGAAAAGGATATATGGAACTTTTCCGGGTGGCAGTCGCGAATCAAGACCAGCTTGAAAAATGTCGGCAT
>Ga0157369_10009245_pt1 | contig 11273 bp, 9 predicted proteins | sample C25metaG_FD_113461 | JGI IMG/M metagenome (GOLD analysis project Ga0157369, IMG submission 113461) | Corn rhizosphere microbial communities from Kellogg Biological Station, Michigan, USA - C2-5 metaG | ecosystem: Host-associated > Plants > Roots > Rhizosphere > Soil | place: USA: Michigan... | reverse complement strand
CTGCGGCCTTACGGCGCTGCATGCGCTCGCGATGACGTGACTCCTCCGGCGATGGCGACTCAGCGGACATTGGTTGCCACCCGCGATCGCACAGGCCGGGCAAACGCCGCATGCAGGACGGCCGCCATGCCGATATAGATGAACGAGACACCGAGAAAGTCAGGATACCAATGCACGATTCTGGCCCACCAACCGGCGAGATCCGGCTGTGCCACGCGGCCGCCCAACCAGTAGAAGGTCCCGTCGGTCACGAAGAAGCAGAGCGAGGCCGCCAATGCAAAGCTCATGGCGCAGCGCAGGAGGTCGCGAGGCTCGTGACGGTACCTGCGACGCATCCAGGCACCACCCCACCACAGCATTGAGTAGGCAGGGATCATGAATGCGTACGCGACCGTTACGCAGTAGCTGCTGACACCGAAGTCCCGGATGACGACGAAATCCACGGCGATCGCGGTACACAGCAGAAACGGCAGCGCCCAACGCCACTGACTTCCGAAATAAAAGCCAGCGAGATAGAGCGCGGCCCAGGATGCATCGGGGAGTGACCACGCCGTACCAAGGTGTCCGGAGCGTGTGATGACCATGAGCAGGGCCAAGGCGCAGAAGCCGGCCAGGTGTCGCGTCGTAAGTGTCGTCATGAGGCACTCCTTGGGATGTAGCGCAGAGTCAGAAAGGCCTCGAACCCCGGCTGGTTGTAATACTGCGCCGTCTGGTAGTCGTGGTTCAGGGCGTTCGAGATGTGCGCCTGCAGCATCCAGAGCGGGCTGAAATGCCAGCCGGCCCGCAGGTCGAGGGTCGCGTAGCCCCCCAGGCGCTGAGTGTTGGCGGGATCCTGGAAGCGACGACCGACCACGATGAGGGAGGTGCCTGCCGTGAGCGCGCCAAAATCCCGATCCAGATCGAGACGGACGGTTTCCTGTGCGCGATCCGGCAGGAGCGCGCCATCGTTGATCCCGCGGTCACGCGGATCGAGCCAGGTCGCATAGAGCTGGGCGCGCGTGCCGAGGACCTCGGTCGCGAGCCGCAGCTCCACACCATGGATGCGCGCCCGATCGATGTTGTCCGCGGCGAAGGTCGCCGGGTTGTACTCGATGAGATCATCGATCGTGGTCTCGTATGCATTGACGGCCCACGAGGTGTGGGCGCCGGGATAGCCTTCGAGGCCGATCTCGGCGCTGCGCGCGGTCTCCGGTCGCAGCGCCGGATCGCCGAAGAACGGGAAATAGAGGTCGTTGAAGGTGGGCGCCTTGAAGGCGGTGCCCCAGGAGGCCGTCAGGCGCAGCTCATCCGAGAAGCGCCAGGCTGCGGCGGCGGCGCCCGTGACGTGATCGCCGAATTGTTGGTTGTGATCGTGGCGCAGCGACACCTCGAGATCCATCCGACCCGGCGTGAGCCGGTAGGAGCCGAAGGCGCCGGTGTCGTGACGTGACTTGACGGGGAAATCGGTATCGCTGGCGATGGTGTCCTGCTCGTAATCGACGCCGAGAAGCAGGTTCTGCGCCGTTGCGAGCTGAAGATCGTTGAGCCAGGAAAGGGTCTCGCGCCTCGTATCGAAGAAACCGTCATCCGCGCCATTGAAGCGCTGCTTGGACTGATCCAAACTCTGGCCGCCCGTGAGGGAGAGCTTCCAGCGCTCGAGCGGCGCCGTCTCGAGCTCGACGCCGGCCACCTGCTGCACCAGCCGCGACTCATTGCCACCGAATATCGTGCCGTCATAACCGCTGTCGCCATCGGCGCGCAGCAGGTCGACGGAAACCTGCGTGGTATCGCTCAGCTGATAGCCGCCGCTCACGGCAGCCGAGCCGCTCCAGTAGCCCTGGCGGGGATCGGTCGTAAAGCAGGGCGCGGTCTGCGGCGCGCCGGCGGCGCAGAGGGGAATGCCACTCGTATAGAGGCCGCTCGCGCTGGCGTTATACCAGAGCGGGCCGCTGCTGCCCGAGTAGCCGCCTTGCGCCTGCCAGGTATCGTGGCTGCCGCCAGTCAGCTCGAAGGACAATCTGCCGGGGGCCCCCGGCGCGCTGTGGCGCGTGAAGATCTGGATGATGCCGCCGATGGCATCCGACCCATACAGGCTCGAGCGCGGTCCGCGCACGATCTCGATGCGATCGATCTGATCGACGGGGAGCTGCTCGAGTGCCGCCTGACCCGCGGTCGCGGATCCGATCTTGATGCCATCGATGAGAACCAGCAGGTGATTGGAGTTGGTTCCGCGCACGAACACGGAGGAGCTCTTGCCGAGGTCGCCGGTCGATTCCACGGAAATGCCCTGCAGCCCCGAGAGCAGCTCGATCACCGAATGCGGCTGCAGGCGCTCGATGTCGGCTCGCGTGATGACGGTGACTGACGCGACGACGGCAGTCACGGGCTCGGCTATCCGCGAGGCCGTGACGACGACCGAACCCGGAGAGGGGCCTTCGGAGAAATCATTCTGAGCGCTCGCAGTGAGCGGCACCAGGACGGCGCCGAGCAACGCCGCCAAACAGCGGAAAAACACCTGTCGACCTCCACGCGCACCACGCGCGATCAGCTAGGGTCACGAGGCGACAGGGATAGGAAGTGCGGGATCGCGCGACGGGTCGCGCATTCCAGCCACGCCCCACGCGAGCCGCCGATGCTGTCTCAGGCCGGTCTCCGGGCTCGCGAGTGGAGGTTTCTCCGAGGACGACACCTTCCCGAGCATCCCGCCGGTGGTATCTCGCCGTCCTTTGAAACTCGCTTACCGTTGCGTGGGCAGCGCCGGAATGGCATTCCGTTGGAATGCTTCACCGGCTTCCCGTTTCACCCCGCCGGAGCGCCAAAAGCTCCAGCAGGACACCAAAGACGGCGGGAACTTTACGCCACGGCTGTTGGCGGCGCAAGAGAAAGCGCCAAGCCCCGGTTTTATTTGGCGAGGAGAGCCTGGACGGCAGACGCGTAGGTGGCCCCGGCTGCAAGGCGATCGCCGCCGGTCGTCACCAGGGTATACCCCCCGCGCTTGTTGGAGCGCAGCTCCTTGACGCAGTCGAGGTTGACAATCAGGGAGCGGTGGATGCGCAGGAATCGGGCGGACGGCAGGCGCGCCTGCAGATCGGCGATGGCATCGCGGGCCCTGAGCACCTCACCCGCCTGCAGATGGATGGCAACATAATCGCCATCGGCACGGATGTATTCGATGAGGTGCGGATCCAGGAAGCGGACCCGCCGGCCGACTTTGATCGCGAGGCGCTCGCGCCGGGCGCTGCCGCCCAGCGATTCCAAACTCGAGAGAAACGCGCGCAGCGTTTCGGGCTCTATGCGCCGCACCAGGGTGGCATCGCGCGCGAGATAGCGCCGCGCCCGCTCCACCGCCTCGCCGAAGCGCTTGCGCTCGAGCGGCTTCACCAGGTAATCGAGCGCCTCCACTGCAAAAGCCTCGACCGCGTAGTGGGCATAGGCAGTCGTGAAGATGGTGTAGGGCAACTGCGCCTCGGCACCGGAGCCCAACACCTCGAGCCCGGACATCCGCGGCATGCGGATGTCCATGAACAGCAGGTCCGGCGCGAGTGCGCGAATCTGTCGCAGCGCATCCTCGCCATCGGCGCTTTCGCCAACCACGATCACGTCAGGCTCGACGCTCAGAAACTCGCGGACCTGATCGCGGGCCGGCGGCTCGTCATCGACGATCAGGGCGCGAATCACGTGAATCGTCCCTGCGCGAGCGCGTGTGCGCCGGCAACTTCGGCGCCTGCGCCGCCGGAAATGCCATCGGCGGGCAACCTGACACGCGTATACCAGATCCCGGCGCCGTTGCCGCCGTACTCGAGCTCGAAGGTATCACCGTAGAGCGCGTTGAGCCGCGCGGTCAGAGCCGCGAGCCCGCCGCGGTGGCCGGCCGGCGGCGCCATCTCCGGGTCGTAGCGGTTGCCAACTTCGACGACGAGCAGCTCGCGCTCCACGCCGCAGCGCAGCGAGAGCTCGCTGTCGCCCGTGATCGCCGACACGCCGTGCGTGACGGCATTCTCGAGGAGCGTGAGCAGCAGGCCGTGCGGCACGGAGCAATCCTCGAGTCCCGGCATCACATCGAGCACGGGCTTCAGGCGGGTGCCGAACCGGGCCGACATGATGTGCAGGTACTTGTTGGCCAGCTCGACTTCGCGACGCAGCGGATAGAACTCCCCGGCCGCCTCATCGATGCTGTCGCGCAGCAACGCCGCGAGCTGCGCGATCAGGTCGCGGGCTTCCTCGGGCCGCGAGCCCACCAGGGCGGAGATGGTATTGAGCGTGTTGAAGAGAAAGTGCGGATGCAGCTGCACCCGCAGGGTCTCGAGCCGCGCCTGCAGCCAGTTGGCGCGCATCGCCGCCGCACGCAGCTGCTCCTGCCGGTACTTGGCGAGCATGATGAGCCCGAAGAGGATGCCGAGCCCGAGGGCATAAACCAGCGAGTAGTTGAGCGCGCTCGACATCCATTCAGCGGGGTCCATCTCCTCCGCGAAGTGCGCGAGATCGAAGGGCTCACTGGGCATCGCGCCCGGCGCAAAGTGCGCGGCCACGAAACCAACGGGCCGCACCAGAAACGAGAACGCCAGCAACAGGGCGAGCTGCTTGATGAGCACTCGCCAGTGCCTGCCGCCGGTTGCAACCGGCAGCGTCGCGAGGAAATAGCTGCCGGTCAACAGCGGCAACAGCAGGACGTGCTCGATCACCCGCGCCATGGGCGCCATGAACGTCGCCCGATCGGCAGGATCGGAAATCATGATGTAGTAATGCACCACTGAGAGATTCCACAGCAGCGCAAACGCGCACACCGGCGCCGCCACCGCGATGGCCAGGCGAAACTGCGCGGTCTTGCCCAGACCCGGACTGGCTTCGCCGGTGGTCAGATCCAGTTGCATGGTCACAGGTTAGCCGCCGTCCGCGGAGGTCGCAACGCACGGTGCCCGCGCGGAGTCCGCCGATGCGACCGGCCGTGCCCAAACCGCGGCTATCGCCGGTGAGAGCCGACCGCGGTGCGCCGAATCCGCATCCCCACACGCCGCAAACGCCGCTCGACCTTTGCATACGCATGAGCTGACGAAGCAGACTGCAGCGCGTTTCAGGCGGCACACGGGTCGATGTATGAAGGCGCTTGTTCTCTCGCTGGCGTTGTCACTGCTCGTGCCCCGTGCGGATGCCGCCACGGCGCAGACTCGAGCCGTGGCCGTTAGCCTGAGTGACGCGATGGCGACGCTCACCGGGCCGTGGCGATTTCGAGTCGGCGACGACCCGCACTGGGCCGATCCCGGATTCGATGACTCCGGCTGGGAGCTCGTGGACCTGGCGGCGCCCGCTAGTGCCACGGACGGCGACGTGGGGCTTCCCAACTATGTGCCCGGATGGAGCGCCAGGGGACACTCGGGATATTCCGGCTATGCCTGGTACCGCATTCACCTGACCCTGGAGACGCCGCCCGATACATCCCTCGCGCTCCTCGGTCCATGGGCGGTGGACAGCGCCTACCAGATGTACGTGAACGGGAGGCTCCTGGGGGGCATCGGCAACTTCTCAGGCTCCAAGCCGATCGCCCACGGCAATCACTATCCCGCATTCTTTGCGCTGCCGCCGGCGACTTCCGGCGGCGGGCTCGTCATCGCGATACGGGTATGGATGGGGCGTTGGGGCGTGGCAGATCCGAGAGGCGGCGGCATTCACATCGCTCCCGCGATCGGACAGCGGCCGGCCATCGCTGCCCAGTACGAGCTGCAGTGGCTCAAGATCTTCGAAGGTTATGTGGTCGATGCGATACCGGCGCTGCTCTTCTTTCTGGCGGCGATATGGGTCCTTTGTCTGCAGCCCTTCGATCGCGGCGGCAGCACGTACCCGTGGCTGGCCGCCGCCCTGACGCTGAGCGGCATACAGCGCGGTAATCAGGCATTCTTCTTCTGGCTGCAGATCGAGACCATCCCGGAGTTCGTGATCTTCATCATCGGGCTCGTGAGCGCGCTCAGTCTGGGCGCGTGGATGATGGCCTGGCGCAGCTGGTTCGGAGTGCTGAGGCCTGCCTGGCTGCCGAAGGCAATAGCGACGCTGACCGTCGTGTTTTTCCTGACCCAGGTGTTGGCGCGGCCGTGGCTGCTCGACGCCGCGTTCCCGCACTTCGTGAGTGTCGGCCTGCGCAACCTCATCACTGCGGTACGTCTGGCGTTCCTCCTGATCCTGATACTGATCACCTACCAAGGGATCCGACGCTGCGGACGTGACGCCTGGTATGCTCTGCCGGCAGTGCTGGCCATCGGCACCGTCCTCTTCAGCGCGGAGCTCGTGACACTGCACGTGCCGGGAATCTGGTTTCCCTGGCAAGTTGGACTCTCGCTCAGCGAGTGTGCTTCGGCTGTCTTCGTGCTGCTGCTCCTCGTTCTGACGCTGCGCCGTCTCTGGTCCTACGCGCCGCGCCTACCGTCTGGCCGACCGGGCAACTCCATACTCGAGCCGTGATGGCCTGCGGGCGGGCCATTGCGCTGCTCTGTAGCAGCCTCGGCGCACTCGGCTCGTCGAGCACACCTGCTGCACAGCAGAGCGCTCCTTCTGCCACGATCGGACAGGCGAGCGCGCCGGTGACGTTGGATGGTGATCTGCACGGACCCGTCTGGCGTGACGCGCCGACGATCAGGCTCACTCAACAGGTTCCCTTTCCGGGCAAGCGCACCCCGTTTGCAACGACGGTACGGCTGTTGCGTAACGGCGGCCACATCTACCTGCTCATTCGTTGCGATGACCCCGATCCTTCGAAGATCGCGGTGCATACCCTGCAGCGTGACGGCGACCAATCGAACGACGACAGCGTCACCGTCGTGCTCGATACCTTTGCGCAAAAGAAACTGGGCTACGCGTTCCAGGTCAATGCGAGCGCCGGCAGAGCCGACGGTCTGATCTCACCGGGATTTCTCAATCCTGCCACGGGGTCCCCCATCGATTACAGCTGGAACGGCTATTGGCGTGCGGTCGCGAAACGCGACGCCGGCGGCTGGACCGCGGAAATCGAGATCGATGTCCGCAGCCTCCAATTCAGCGGTCGACAGGGCTCCTGGGGCCTCAACGTCAGCCGCTACGTGCCGCGGGCGCTGCTCACCATGGCATGGTCGGGCATCAGTCTGGATGCACAAGTCACCGACCTGCAGCGGGAGGGACACCTCTCCGGGACCGCAGGGCTGAAGCAAGGCTCGGGGTTCGAATTCGACCCCTTCGGCGTCGTCCGCTACGACAGCGGCAGCGGCGAATCGACTCACGCCGGATTCGGCGTCAAATACAACGTAACGCCGCAACTCGCCGCGCTCTTCACGTATAGGCCGGATTTCTCGGATGCACCGACCAATCTCCTCAACGTCACCGTCTCACCCTATGCGCAGTCCGTGCCCGAGACGCGCCCGTTCTTCCTCGAAGGCACCAACATCTTCACCTTCAGCCACAACCTGGAGGAGTTCTTCATTCCGTTCTACTCGAGGACAGTGGGTCTCGTGAATGGCGTTCCGGTGCCGGTGGACGAGGGCGTGAAGATGCTCGGGCAGGCGGGCAAATGGACTCTCGGGATGCTCGACATGCAGATGGGAGGTTCGGACGTCTCGGATGCCACCAACCTCTTTGCGGGCCGGGCCGTCTACGACATCAACGATCACTGGCGGCTCGGTACGCTCCTCACCCATGGGGATCCGACGGGCGCGACGGACAACACGCTCACGAGCTTCGACAGCACCTGGAGCACGTCGGGCTTCCTCGGTGACAAGAACCTCAACGTCTCGACCTGGGCCGCGCGCTCATCCGGGCAGCGGACTCCCGGGAGCCCGGAAGGGTACGGGGTCGACGTCGCCTACCCGAACGACCTCTGGTGGATGGACTTCAACTACAACGTCTACGGCGAGGGGTTGGACCCCGCGATGGGCTTTCTGCAGCGCCCCGGCACCCGGCGGGCCTTTGCGGACATCAACTGGCAGCCTCGCCCCGCCGCCGGCAGCTCGCTGTCCTGGATCCGTCAATTCGATCTGTACGGGACCTATACGCTGGTCACGGACCTGAGCGGCCGGGTGGAGAGCAACGACTGGAAGCTCATTCCGCTGCAGGCGATGACCCAGTCCGGCTGGCACTTCTACGCGGAGGTGAGCCCCTCGTACGAGCTGCTCACCTCACCCTATGAGATCGTGCCCGGCGTCATCCTGCCTGCGGGCGAATATCACTTCACCAACTTCACCGCCGGGTTCACGAGCCCGCAATCTCACGCCTATTGGATGGCCGTCGAGGGTGAGAGCGGCCAGCTCTACGACGGCCACTACGAAGCCACTTATCCCGAGCTCCACCTCGCTACGCTCGGCGGCCGGCTGAATGCTGTTCTGCAGCCGGCGTTGATCTGGTTCCACAGCCCGCAGGGCCGCGGCTCGGTGAAGGCGCAGCGGCTCAGCGTCGCCTACTCGTTCACCCCGGATCTGACCCTGCAGTCACTGGTCCAATACGACAACGTGACGCGCGCCGTATCGGCGAACACCCTGCTCGAGTGGATCATCCAGCCGAACCGCACCCTGCACGTGGTGTGGAATCACGGCCTGACGCTCAACCCCAATCTGCTGCAGGGACACCAGACCCTCACGGGCACCAGTGTGGTCGTGAAGCTCGATTGGGGCTTTTACTAACCCTCAGACGCGCTTGGCGAGCAGATCGCGGATCTCGGTCAGCAGGACTTCGGATCTCGGCGGCAGCGGCGCGGCCGCAGGCGCCGGCGGATGCTTCAGCTTATTGACCATCTTGATGATCGCAAAGAGCACCAGAGCAATGATGAGAAAGGAAAGGAGTGCCTGCACGAAGAGCCCGTACTTCAGCAACACCGCTTCGCCCTTGGGCGAGGTGCCGATCTGCAGGGCCATTTTGCTGAAATCGATGCCCCCGGTGAGGAGCCCGAGCGGCGGCATGATGAGGTCCGCCACCAATGAGCTGACTACCGTACCGAAGGCCGCACCGATCACAATGCCGATGGCCATATCGATCATGTTGCCTTTGACGGCAAATTCTTTGAATTCACTCGCGAGACTCATGACGACACCTCGGTTGGTTGATTGGCTAAAAGTCGCCTGCGGCGCTTTTAACGGCCAGCCCAATCACTCGATTTCGACCCCGCCGACGACAAAATCGCATGGAGCGATTTTGGACGGCGAAGCCGGCCCCGCCAGGGGCGAGGCCCACGATGGGCCTCGCAACGGCGGCCTTCGTCGGCTCACTTACTTGCTGTTCTCAGTTCCCCGCAGAAAGGCCGCTGCGCCCGGTACCTTGAGCCTAACGGATCAGCCGGCATGGCGCAAAGACGACTGCGCGGGCATGAAGCCCGCGCGTCGTTCAGTCCTCGAATTGGATCAGCCCGAGGCAGGTCAGGCCGCGGCCGCCTTCTTCTTCCTCGTGCGGCGAGGCTTTGCCTCGGCCTCGGGGGCGGCCTCGGCTTCGGTCTTCGCCTTGGCGCGGCGCCGGGTCTTCTTCTTGCCGACTTCTTCGGCCGGCGCAGCGGCCGCCGGTCCCTCGACGAGCTGCATGAGGGCCATCGGCGCCGAGTCTCCCGGACGGGGTGTCATGCGCAAAATCCGGGTATAACCGCCGGGACGGGCCTTGAACCGCGGCCCGAGCTCGGCGAAGAGCTTCTCGACCACCTCCGCATCGCGCAGGCGCGAGAACGCGAGGCGCCGGTTGGCATCTCCGTCCTTCTTCCCCAGGGTGATCAGCGGCTCCACGACCCGCCGCAGCTCCTTCGCCTTCGGCAGGGTGGTGCGAATGGTCTCGTGCCGCAGCAGCGACACGCTCATATTCCTCATCAGGGCATGCCGATGCGGGCTGTTGCGCGACAGCTGCCGGCCGGACAAATGGTGTCTCATGGGGCGACCTTAGATTACGTCCCGGCCGTCATCGTGCTTCAGGCTCGCCGGCGGCCAGCCCTCGAGCCGCATGCCGAGCATCAGCCCATGGCTCTGCAGGACTTCCTTGATCTCCGTGAGCGACTTCTTGCCGAGGTTCGGCGTGCGCAGCAGCTCGACCTCCGTGCGCTGCACCAGGTCGCCGATGTAGTGGATGTTCTCGGCCTTCAGGCAGTTGGCGCTGCGCACGGTGAGCTCGAGCTCATCCACTGGACGCAGCAGGATCGGATCGAACTGCATCTCTGAGACCTTGGCGGTGGCCTCTTCCTCACCCTGCAGGTCGACGAACACAGACAGCTGGTCCTTGAGGATCGCGCCGGCGCGGCGGATCGCCTCTTCCGCATCGATGGTGCCGTTGGTCTCGATGTCGATGACCAGCTTGTCGAGGTCGGTGCGCTGCTCCACGCGGGCCGCATCGACCGAGTAGGTCACACGGCGCACGGGCGAGAAGGACGCATCGAGCTGCAGGCGACCGATGGGCCGGGACTGCTCCTCGAACACCGCGCGCGCGGCGGCCGGACGGTAGCCGCGGCCCCGCTCGATCCGCAGCGTCATGCTGAGCTCACCCGCCTTGGTCAGGTTGGCGATGACCAGATCCGGGTTGACGACCTCGACGTCGTGATCGGTCTGGATGTCGCCGGCGGTCACCGGGCCCGGCCCTTTCTTCTGCAAGCGCAGCTCCGCGCTGTCGCGCGAATGCATGCGGATGGCGACCGACTTGAGGTTCAACAGGATGTCGACGACATCCTCCTGGACGCCCTCGATGCTGGTGTACTCGTGCAGTACGCCCTCGATCTCAGCCTCAGTGATGGCGCTGCCCGGCATGGACGAGAGCAGCACCCGGCGCAGCGCGTTGCCGAGGGTATGGCCGAAGCCACGCTCGAACGGCTCGATGGTGACGCGCGCCTGGCGAGGGGCAACGGGCTGCACCTTCACCACACGGGGCTTCAAGAACTCTGAAACGGATCCCTGCATTGCAGTCTCACCTTGCCGGCGGGACGGCCGGCGCAAACCAAAACGGGTGGCCCCCGGGTGGGAGCCCGGGGCCGGTTACTTCGAATACAGCTCCACCACCAGGTTCTCGTTGATGTCCGGCAGGACATCATCGCGACCGGGCGCGGACTTGAAGACGCCGCGGAACTCCTTGTCGTTGACCTCGACCCACTCGGGGAGGCCGACCTGCTGCGCGATGCCGATCGCGCTCTGGATGCGGAGCTGCTTGCGCGCCTTCTCCCGCACCTCCACGGTATCGCCTGCCTTCACCTGGTAGGAGGCAATGGTCACGGGGCGGGTGTTGACCGTGATCGCCTTGTGGCTGACGAGCTGCCGCGCCTCGGCGCGGGTTGCCGCGAAACCCATGCGATAGACGACGTTGTCCAGACGGCACTCCAGCAGCTT
>Ga0157369_10009242_pt1 | contig 11274 bp, 21 predicted proteins | sample C25metaG_FD_113461 | JGI IMG/M metagenome (GOLD analysis project Ga0157369, IMG submission 113461) | Corn rhizosphere microbial communities from Kellogg Biological Station, Michigan, USA - C2-5 metaG | ecosystem: Host-associated > Plants > Roots > Rhizosphere > Soil | place: USA: Michigan... | reverse complement strand
GGACTTGTCTAGAATTACGTTACCCCAGAACATGTCGTCCATCTTATATTTGGTAGTCAGGTAGTCGTCTAGCAGTACGGAAAAACAAATCCTATGCTCTCCGAACTTACGACACTTACAGATATCATAGTCTGGATATGTGCCGCACTCTACCTTAATACCTGAATCTTCGACATATTCCATTGCCAGTACCGCGCGGTCCTCCAACTGCCATAGTGTAGCGTCTGGTACTCGCACCAACTGCTCTTCTAGCACTGTTTTCCACTTGGGGCCACGATATTTCTTAACCCTGCGATACTCTCGGGCATTAGCCTTAGCCGACCAGCCGTACCTGTTCCCGGCCTCTGTCACCTTGTATGCTACACCATCGGGGCCTAGCCAGCAAGTCCTAGTGCCACCAGAGCCTAGTACGTGCCAGCCCTCGGTCTCATCTTTACCCGAGTCATAGAGACTGGCAGCGATACGAGCGTTCTTTTTGTTGCCTATCACTACCGACCTCAGGAAAGGATATAGTCTGCGAGACGCGCCTCAATGGCCTGCTTCCAGCCGATGCCAGGAATCATGTAGTAGCCAGCCTGATAAATAGAAACAAGTACCGGGTACGCGTTAAGAAAAGAGTTAATCATATCAGTTAACCTCCGTAGTGAAGTTGTCCACACCGAAATTAGCGGCGGTAGCCATAATCGAATTAAGCAACTTACGCGCGACAACCTTATCAGAAACCTCAATGTTAATCGTCAGCGTGACGGGCGTGGCGGTATACGAACCAGTTGCAGTTGCATTGACAGTCTTCTGCTTCTCTACCAGGCTATATTCCAATTCGTAGTAAGGACGGGTAGCGCCGCCTCGTCGCCAATCAGGATTCTGGTGCCACCACGTACCGGTAGACTCTGCCGCAGCCCAATCGTCAAACTGCTCCGGGGTCAGCGTGCTGTTAGCGTAAAAGTAAAGGGTCCTGTAACTCTTGGAGACAAGCCCCACCGACTGGGTGTCTCTATCGTAGTAGACGGCCCTGACCCAACTAGAGGAGTCAGAGGCATCGAAATGGTCGGTGTATTCAAATTCAAAGTTCATGTTAGTCCTATTCGTAGGAGCCGACGTACATGAAAACATCATGTCCGTCTGTGGTCTTGACGATGTGCATGCCGCCCACCGTCAACTGAGTGTCTACAGGCTGATTGTACAGCACCTTAGCGGCCTCGTCAAACGCTCGGTCCACATCGTCTTCGTCTGGTACACGGGGGCCGTCTGTAATAGACCACTGTAGGTCAATCTTTTTAAACCAGTCCGCTACTGTTCTTTGGGGTGTTCTTAGTATTTTCATAAGTCTATTATAGCAGTACCACCGCCAATACTTGTAGGCAGCGGAATTATCGTCCAGCAAACGGTTCATATAGTCGTCAGAGTATGTGCTACTCGACACGCCGCTGATAGCGCCGACGCGCACCCAGTCAGACACCATGCGAATGTATGAAATATAAAAACCATCCCTATTGCCGCAATTGTTATGGAGACGCACAACAATGTCTCCGGGCTCAAACACGCGCGTAATGGTGGTGGTAATGGTTTCCTTCATGGGATTACCTATCTGTTAGGATTCTACAGATTCGACAAATTGCTTGGCGGCTGCGGGCTTTAGGTCTCTAATGTACTTACCGCCCTCATATAGCCTGATTGTGGGTACCGCTCTAATGTCTGCAACGTCTGTGGTCCACGGTGCCTTGTCAATATCTACCGCGATGAACTTGGCTGCATTCGTCATATTAGCGGCCAGCACGTACTGCGGCTCAAACTTGCGGCACGGACCACACCAGGCCGGTGCAGTGAACAACACTACCACACGACCATCGACGCTGTCAATAGCGTCGTAGACTTCGTTCTCGTCTGTTAACTGTAAAACTGTCATGTCATCAACTCTTTCGTAAGTGCTGGTGTACCAAACTCCTGCTCTAGCCATTCTATTCCCGGCCTACCGCCCTTACGGGTGCGCTCAGAGGCCAGAGAGGCATCCCACAGGCCCTCAGCAATTCCGGCAGCGGCACGGAAAGGCAGGTAGCGCCCTCCGAATTGTTTCTCGTACCTAGCATACCTGCGATGCTCGGCTACCGCAAGAGCCTGCGCAGCAGCAAAAAATGTCATTGTGTCGATGCAGCCAGCGGGGGTAGGCCAAAAAACACAGTTCTCCACGTCTTCTTCATAGGCCACTATTTCTAAGTAGTTCTTCATAAAACCACTGGTGGCTTCATTCGAATCAGCGTGACGTAGTTCTACGTCTTTAAAGATATCGTCGTGGCTGAACTGGTGTTCTTTTAACTTAAATGCCGGGTCGGTAATCATAACAACAAAGTCACCGCCCTTGGGCACGGTATCTTTAGCGTGTCTACCCGGCATGGCTATGGTGACATGTTTGTATGGTGAATACCTTAATGTCTTCGCCTTACCGCCCATAGCGTACGGTATGGTATCTTGTAGTTCGCTAAATCGCAATGTTCCTCAATTCCATTTAGACGGCGTACAGCCGCCAGGACAACCGTAGGCATAAAGCACGAGCCTGTTGACTCCGTACTGAAACCCGAAATTGCCTTGTAATTTCATTGCAACTTCCTCCGCGAGTAGTTGCTCTCTGTCCTTATAGTTTTGAAACACACTTGACACCAGGCCAACGTATTGAATCGCGGTATCATAGGGGTCCTCTAGAACCACATTGATATACTCTTCTCCACTGGCTGCGTCTCCGGTGATGTGATAGTGCTTTACACTGAAATCATCGGATTTGTGAGTCTCTCCATCCCCTGAATGTCGTACTGTATCATCCAATGGTCGGCCTCCAAACCCTTATTGTGTTCTATGCCGTGGTGACGGCAGAACCATAGGAACAAATCATTTTTGTTCGCTACCATGTACGACCTGGCATTGCAACGGTCGCAACGTTCTTTATCGAAATTAATCATTGCGGTTGTTCTCCCTTTTCAGAAAGGTCACTACCGCCGACCCTTTCTTTTGCAAGTTCTGCCTCGTGCTTGATTTTTTCAATAGCAATCAAGTACTCAGCATTTAGGGTCGTATATTTATCACGCAAATCATAATAGTCCTTACGCCAGCGGTCTACCTCAGCCTCTAGCGCTCTTATTTCCTCACGTTGTGCGGTAATGTCAACCCTCAGTTCGTCACGCATCTGGGCTGCTTCATCAATTCTAATCTTGTTGCGACCCAACCAGTGCTCTAGGGCCTTTAGTCCCATTCCTCCACAGAGGGCACCGATTAAGGATACAACAGTAGGGTCTAGATGAATAGACATTCACTGTCAACCCCGTTTGTCATAAATTTGTCAGCCATGGTCATATTATCGCATGGGTGACGGCATAACACAACCGCTATTTAATTAGTTCGGAGGCTGAAATGTCTTTACCTACGTACTTATGGTTTACAAGATAGTCTTGAATCTTTTCCAGACCGCCTTCCTCCTGGCCCACTAGGATGACTAGCCAGCGTGGCTCGTATCGTTTAGTAAAGCAGTCGTCACAAAGGTAAAGGGGCATTCCTGTGTTCAATTGGGACTTTCGGGCGCGTAGACTAAACTTGTGCTTACGGCATACCGTGCATCTAGCACCTACCTGTGGGGTATCATTCTGTGACAAATTCATATTCCTCGTTCTCTACGTAAACTTCCCAATCCATTCCTGCATACTGATATCTCACCAGCGACACGTAGGCTCCTCGCTGTATGAGTTCGGCTTCCACGTCTTCATCAATTAACCGTACCTTTTCCATGCGGGCCTCCGTAACTAGATTCAAAGCGCTTGAAGTTGATAGGTATTCCCAGTTTGTTAACCTTTTCCATAACTTCGGCAACTAGAGGTACAACTACGTACTGCTCTTCTCTTGTCAGAGTAATGAAATTATCGCGGTAAAAGCAAAGGGATAGGTGTGTTTCATATTCTACCACGTCCCACTTTAGTTTCTTAGGCCACGGCAAAGACCTGATAAAATTACTGATTTCGGGGGTAAGTAGGGAGTTTGTCATATCGAAGACCTGATTTCATCCCATACTTCTTTGGTTTTATGCATGTTACGGTTCTCGTCTGCTCTACCATTGACCAAATACACCCCGCCCCAGACGCCGGTCTCATTACCCTCTACCCCGGCCCTTAGGCACTGCTGTCGTACCGGACACGACAGACACATTTCGTCTGTGACCTGTGCAACTCTAGGGCTGGATTCATAATCTTCAAAGAACCTGTCTGGGTCTTCTCCGTTACACAGTCCAAGGTCTTTCCAGCGTAGGTCTTCTGCTGAAATACCTAGTATCTCAAATATACTACTTGACATTAGTCCTTTTCTTAGACTTCTTCAAATTACGCGGGTCTACGTTCCACTTACCGCGTTCGTCTACGACTACGCGATTATCGAACCCCCACTGCTCATTGCGCCATGCACCATTCTGTGAGTATACAGCCTGGGGCGCGGGGCGGAAAAAGACGATATCCCATCCATCCCAGCGAACGTCATTACCGAGCGCCTGCTGCTTAGAAACCATGTGGTGGGCCGTCTTGATATCAAAACTCAACATGTCGAGTCCTCTTTCTATAGTAGTCTAACATATTTAATGGGTGTTTGTCAATAGTAATACTGGTATTTATAGGCATAAAACACGGGAGTGACTTTCGTCACTCCCGTGTTTTAAAGTTTTACTGCTTAACTCATCGGGTTGAACCGGAACCAGGAGCCCCGTCAACAGTACGCATAAAGGATGCGTCCGCGAAGTCGGCAGGCATGTCGCGTGCGTTCTTGTGGGCTAGGTCCTCAATGTCGTCACGCGCTGCGTACCTGTCAAGAGCCACGTCATAGTTAATGAAGGCTGCATAGCGAACACCTGCGGCTGCGGCTGCTGCCTTTGCCTCAGTGTCGTTAATTTCCTCACCGAAGTTAGCCAACTGCTCAGAAGCAGTGGTCGCGTCGTCGGTCTTGACAACTACCATGCTGTCCAAATCTGACTGTGCCATTTAGTTTACACCTCCGTTGGTTTATGAATTAGGCTCTGTCACAAGCGTTAATCATATAATAACAATGAGGCTGTCCCATGTCAAATCAGATTTCCCAGCCTTTGGCTGCTATCAGCGAGTTAATAGCATCTGGGTTCAGAGCCGCCCAGTAGGTGTTAATCTTCACCTTACCGCACTTCGAACAAATCAATACTACTTGTGTTGCTTTTTCATAGTAGTTGACGGTAATAAACTGATACTTATGAAGACAAAACATGAGGCCCCCAGGTGAATTGACGGTTATCGGTATCTAGTACGCCCCACGACCACTTGTCGCTATTACACTCCAAGCCGTATGTCGCAGTGGCGTGTCCATTCCAGTCGGTCTCGTCGTTGCCAAAAGACGATTCACGCAGGCCGTGAGAACGAGTATTCTTCCATTCGTACTTAGTGTGCATGTGACCGTGAAAATGAAAATCTGGCTTGACCGCAGCGATTACTTTGTCGATACGCTGCCGGTGATGCTGGCTGTCGATATCGGGCTTTAGCCGGGTATGGAAATTAGTAAAGTCAGAACAGTCATGGGTAAACAGATAGTCTGCCTTAACATTCATCTTATCTACCGTCGCCACGTCGGCATCGGTCAACTGCTCGTCAGGCCACCACTGTGTGCGCAGCCCGGTGGCCCTGTAGGGCCTACCATTAAAGGGGTTGTAGGCGGGTGCGCCCATCTTTGTTCGGCCCGTCTCGCGCTCTAGGCGCTCCTCGCGGTCCACGCTGACGGCACCGCCAGCAACCACGAACGTCTGCTTGGCCCAGGTCCACGAGTGAACCTTAGGGATAAGTAGCACGCGACGACGAACCATAGCAAAACCCTTATGAGTTGGCATGTGCTTAATATACCAGTTCCAGTGGTCCCAGTTTTCATGATTACCACCCACCGCATAGACGCTGAGTTGGTTTGCGTCTGCGTAGGACTGAGCGGCATCTAGGAATTCGTGGCCCTCAGCCAGGTGGTCCCACAGACCAAAGTCGCCCACGACTATAACGTGCTGAATACGCAACTTACCTGCGATATCAAGTTTGGGCAGTAGCGCGTTGTTATAGCCGTGGGTGTCCCCAACCACCATTATTTTCATTGCTTGGCCTTTCGGTCAGAGGTCTAGTCGGTCCATAAGTTTGTCGGCCATTCTCCATTTAATGGCCTGCTTGGCTGTTACAAAGAATCCGTCGTCTAGTATATGCTTATCTAGGTTGGGGATTTCGCAGTACCTATTGTAGTGCTCTAGGTTTTGCTTGAACTTGCGGTCTTTCCAGGCGGTGTATCGTCTTACCTGTTCCGGGGTAGACTCAAAGGACATAATCTGTCCGTAGTGGACAAGATGCTCAGCGTAGCGGCCCATATATCTTTCGCCTACCGTGCCGGTAATCGCTAATGCGCTACCAGCAGAAAAGGCACAGTCCGGAACAATGGTTCTCACTACAATACCGTTGCCCTTCGCTATTTCTACCAACTCTACGAGGTGATTAAGTAGGTGTACATATCCACCAGCCGAGTTGATGAACAGGTCGATTCTGCCCTCAGTCTTCTTACTTTGTGTTGCAATTTCTTTAGTTAATGGAATCAATATATCATTTTCAAGGGAGTCGTCAAAGTCTCCGATAAAGAATCTATTGTCCGAGTAATGTCCGGGCAGTTGTCTTACCTCTCTAGGTTACGGTCTTTCATAATGCGCCTAACTTCCTTCATGTCGTCACTTCTCCTGTTCTTACCGTGGCTATGCACGAGACAGGCTAAAATAACGGCTTCTCCGGTATGTAGGATTTCTCCCTCGCGGATATAAGCGAGGTCCATTAGTCGGTAGGTGTGGCGCTTCATAGGTCAAGTATAGCACACGGGGGTGGTCCATGTCCAGACCACCCCCGTGTAATTAGGTTGTTGAATTATCGCACAATTGGGTCGCCGTGCGGAGCGTTAACCGCACCGATAACCTTGTATCGGCATGCGCGCATCTTCTCAGAAGAAGAATCGTGAGGAATAGATACAACGTCACGCGGGTTAACGTGGACTTCCTTAACCACGTGGGCTGAGAAGCCTCGTGCAAAACTCCATGTACCGATATGTAGGCCGGTAGAGCAAGAGGAATTAGGGTCAGAATCAACCTTAGACCTTGGCATAGACACTACAGAGCCGTCCTCATTAGGCAGGTAGTCGTTTGTGTATTCGGTTACCGTACCATCGGCAGCCTCTACCCTACCCTCGCCAGCACGAGTGGACTTACCCTCATAAGATAGTCCCTTGTAGCCGACGATATCACCGTCGGGGGTAATGGAAAACTCGTGGGCTGCCAGCCAGTCGAACAATAGGTCGCGGCTGCGCTTGTCCGGGTTAGACGCCAACTTTTCCCAGAACGCTACGATAGGCGCAACGTCACGGTCACCGGCACGCACGGTGCGCATCAGGTGGTCAGCGAGCGGACCCATGGTCGGGTCGCCGTCGAAGTACACAGTGTCGTGGTCGTAGGACACGCGGTCACTGAGCACCATCATCTTTTCTGCCAGAGTCTTAGGCAGGTTGAAGTAATCAAATACCTCAGGGTCTGAGTTCCATGCTCCATCTACAATCTCATCCCAGTATGGGTGATTGGAGTTGGCCTGTTCGGAACGACCATTCTTGGCGTCAATAACTACAATGACTTCCAAGTCCGGGTTCTTAATAAGGTGGAACGTAATGTCATTAGTCATTAGTTCTCCTAGTTAGTTTTCTTGTTCTGCTTGTAATTGTAATAAGTATTTAAATACCAGTAGAAATGGTCGTTTCCTGTACGCTGCCACAGCGGATAGTGCTCACTTGGACGGTAGGTAGGAAGTTTCACGTTGTACTCGACAAAGGTGAGCCCTAGAATCCTGGCCGCGCTCATGTGGCTTTGGTATTCAGTAGGTAGCGTCGGGAAGTTGCCAGTCCTAGCCATTTTAACCATTTCACGCAGCACCGGGTCATCAATCTTGGTGTGGTCGTGATTCATGAGTTCCCACCTGGAGTCCATGGCCCTACGCTTTTCTGCGTAGTCAGCCGGTACCATAGAGGGGCCGTCTAGGTTGACCAAAGTCTTTAGGTGCTCCCAGATATTTACCGCGCCTGGGTTGTCCTTCTTGAACTTATTATACCTGTTGGCGGGGACAATGACAACAGCACCGGAAAACTTAAGGTTAGAGATAACGTTCTTTAGTCTGTTGCCCGTGTATTTATTCTTGAACTCAGAACTATACACATAGAACGGGTCGGCCCAAGTAACGTGCTCCCATGAAATAAGGCCAGTAGCAGAGCGGTAAATCTCAAAAGTCTTTGCCTGAGACTTACTGATGCCACCTCCACCGCCACCGCGCTTAGGCAGCGGTGCCTCAGCCTTAATGGTATCCCAATCAACAATCTGGGCGGGATTAATCCACTTGTTGACCAACTTATCAGTGAATATCACATGGCTATAACTTTCATTCTTCAATTCCTTCCAGCGATTAACGGTAGCACGCTGTGAGGTGCCAACATTGTTATTGTAAAAGCCGGTAACGAACAGGGTCTTGGATACATCGCCCATTGACCATTTGTCAACCTTCCACGTAGTCTTACCGCGATAGGTAGCAGCGTACTTGTGGTAGTCCCACCCATCAATATCAAAAGTAGACCCCGGGGAATCGCCCTTATAGACGAGCGGAGGTGCAGAACTAAAAATATCAGACTTCCACGCCGACCACTTTTCATATGCTGACCAGTGGTTGGGGCAAGCGTCAATGTCTACCTGTAGTGCCTTAGTCGCAGACACAAAGACATTCTGTAGGGCAGCCTTTAGGTTATCCATGGTATGGGTAGAATATTTTAGGTCTTCACGACTAGGTGTGAATTCTACTTTACCGTTTTCCACATAGATAACCAGGCTGCCGTTAAGACTCCATTCCTTAGGCAGGCACTCATCAATACGCTTGAACGGATAGGGCACATTGCCCATGACCACCACGGACTCGCCACTCACGGGTCGGTGCATGATGTTTCGGTCGATAAAAGTACCGTTGACACGAAGGGGAACCCTGCCATTTACCAGTACCGTACCCTCGGGCCAGTACGAATAGAAATTATTTGCTACCCGAACCATATGCCCGATGTTATGCACCGGTACCTCAATGGTAATACCGTTGTCTTCGGTGGTGTCCATTTCCAAGACAATCTTTAGACGAATATCGTACCCGCCCTTGTCGTCTTCCTTACGCGTAATGACAGCAACAATCTTTCGACCGTTCTGGATACTGGCAACAGTAAACGAGGTGCCGTATGCGGCACCGGCCTTTGAGCCAAAACCATATAGACCATTGAACAGGTCTGAATCTCGCTTGGTAGAGTTACCGAACTCGGTATAGATTGTAGTAAGTTCGGTCTTTGACATACCCGGGCCATAGTCACGAATGGTCAACTTAGGGTTATACTCAGACGGAAGGGTAACTTCAATAGGCTTATTTGAGTTACCGGCCAGAATATTTGCGTCTCGCGCATTGGTCGAGTACTCACGAACAACCGCCAGTGCTAGGTCAGAATACAACTCAGCGGTAGAGCGCATAACCAGAGAGGCATGCTCCTGGGAAATGGTGAACTTGACCTCTTCGCCTTGGAGGTTATCTACTTCGGTAACCGGTGAAGCGACGGGCTTCATCTGTTAGTCCTTTCGGTCGGTTCGGATTTCTACAATATCTTTACGGAAAAGTTTGGGGTCTAGATACTCGGTGCGCATCTTCCAGCGCAGCCATAGGCAACCAGACGCTATAGTGACTAAGACATTAGGAATTAGGGAGGCGGTAGGGCCAAATATAGCCGTACTCAACAGTATTGCATACACACCAATGATAAACATGACCATGAGTGTGTTTTTGTGAAATTTCTTCTTCTTCTTCCATTTTGAGTACCACATGCTGGCACCTACGATAAAAAAGAAGATGCCGTAAGCAATGAGCGCTATTTTCGTACCGGCCAATAGGTGATAGAACACCGAGGGCGTGTCGATAGGGTGCGACAGGCCGGTGTTGACTCCACCACACATAAAAATAAAGCCGAGGATATACTCCAAAATCGAATATAGACGCTCAGTGCTTACGGGCGACTTCATTACACTAGTATAACTCTACTTTGACACCAGTGCAACGCCAACCACTATAAGAAGAATTAGCAGGGTCAGTACTAGCGGACCCCACAGCGGGGCGAGAACCCACAGCCACGACCAGTCAATAACACCGGTCAACTTTAGAACAATAAAAGCAATACCAAGCAGGCCGAAAAATCCGATTCCGCCACCGCTGGTAGTAGTTGTGTTAGACATATATTTCCTTTTCTATGAGTACCTTCCGTGGGATTCGAACCCACAGCATAATTAGTTCTTAGCCAATTTGGTCTACCGGTTGCCTAGGAAGGCATAAAAGCGGAAGACTGAGAGCACGATTCCCAGCGCGCATTGCGCCGCAAGTCTTAGCAGGACTGCCCGGTACCTAACCGGTTAATCTTCCATGGTGTTCCAGGCGGGATTCGAACCCACAATAATACCGTGTCGAGGTATCGTGATAACCATTTCACTACCGGAACAAACTGTCCTCTCCCTGGTAGTCTAAAAGGGAAAGAGAGGACGTACGACGAACGTAACCCTTTGCAACTACCGTTCGCGTGCCTGTGGTCGGAGTCGAACCGACAAGGGCGCTAGCCCGCTGAGTTTTGAATCCAGTGCGTTTACCGTTTCACCACACAGGCATTGTATTTAGCAATTAGATTGAATTGTTAGTGCGCCACCGGGCTCGTAATGGGTATCTGTTCCATTGACCGAGAAATTGATGGTAGCGTAGTTAAGTGGAGTGTCGTCGCCGTCTGCGGTAAAATCTGTTGCTGTAGCGGTGACACTCGTGGTAGTCTCGTCCTTAGAGACCTGTGTAATTTTAAAGTTTCCTGTCCAAGACATATTATTTTCCCCTTTACGTACCTGCGGTGGGATTCGAACCCACACTGTCGTGTTCCTAAGACACGCGCCTCCTGCCGTTGGGCTACGCAGGCTTACTGCCATGTTTTACGGGTGACAGGCTTCCCGTTGCTGCTAGGGACTCGGGTGTCCTTCGCTACGCAAGTATATCACGCTCAGGACTTGGGTGTCAAGTCGTAGCCGCGCTTCTGCGCTGCAATAATACCAGCGGTATACGCACAGGCCGTGGTCTCGCCGTCGCCCCAGTACTCGTCCTTTTCGGTAATAGCGCTACCCTCGCGGATAGC
>Ga0157369_10009241_pt1 | contig 11274 bp, 8 predicted proteins | sample C25metaG_FD_113461 | JGI IMG/M metagenome (GOLD analysis project Ga0157369, IMG submission 113461) | Corn rhizosphere microbial communities from Kellogg Biological Station, Michigan, USA - C2-5 metaG | ecosystem: Host-associated > Plants > Roots > Rhizosphere > Soil | place: USA: Michigan... | reverse complement strand
CGAGCAGCCGGCCGGCAACATCACGTCGCAGCGCTTCTTCACCGTAACGGTCGGCGGCAAGTCGGTCGACGTCAGCGACGTCTTTTTCACCGACGAAGCGGATAGCGGGTGGTCGCTGCTTTACATGCAGGCGTCCAGCGGCGCCAGCGTGCTGTGGGCCTGCGTGATCGAGAAGGCTTGCGCCACGCTCCTCGGCGGCTATGAGAAGCTCAACGAGGTGCAGACGGTCAATGCGATCTGGAAGATGATTTTGCGCGCCGACCCGAACGGATTTTCGATCGGGGCCAAGACCAGTCTTGCGAAGATCACCGATGCCGCATCGCGCGCGGGCACGGTGCCCACGGTCGTCGCCTCGAACAACGACAAGGATCTGGAGAAGAGATCGAAGGGCAAGGTGCTGAACTCGCACGCTTACGCCGTGCTCAAGCTCGCCGGCCGCGAGATGATCTTGTACAACCCGTGGGGCAACAAGATCCAGCTCTCGGTCGCCGAAATCAAGCTTTTCTTCCAGGCGATGTTCTACCCCTGATCGGATCGGGCATCGCCCGATTCCTTGGGCTCGGGAACGGTGGTCCCGGTGAGTCGGGAAAGGGCCCTCGCCAACATCGCAGTTCCCGCCTGTGCCGGCCGTTCGTTCGCAAGCGGCCATTCGAGCGCGAGGATCATCGGGATCCACGGCTCGAACGACGGGCTGCGCTCATCCTCGATGCGGCGCACGGCGCGCGACACTTTTGCCGGGACTGGAACGCACTGCACGCTCGCGGACGAAGGGTACGCGCAGTTCGCTGCGGGCGATGTCACGAGATACTCGCGACAGGCGAGCGGACGGTCGGGATGGATCGAGCAGGACTCGTCGTCGAGGAAGGGACAGGCAACGCCTTGCATGAAATAGTCGAGGCCGACGCGTTCGGCCCGTTCCGCGTCCACCGTCTCGGGATGGCGCAGCGTCTCCATCAAGCCTGCTTGCGCGAACGTCGCGACACCGCGCTCGAAGCGCTCGACGACGGCTGAGCGGCGCGGTTCCGGAAGCTCAGCGACGAGCCGCCGCAGCGCCATCACTTCCATCTCCGAAATCGGTACGAGCTGGCGACAGCATGCCCCGCAACCCTTGCGGCACGAGATCGAAAGTCCGCGCGATCGCGTTTCCTCGGCGGCGATGTCGACGAGCGTGTCGGTCAACGAGCGAAACAGCGGAAGCAACGCTGCTGATTCGACGGGTATGCTTGGGACGCCGAAGCTTAGCGCGACGCGCCTGGCGCCCACCCGCAACGTGACGCTCGCGCACTGCATCGGAATCTCGGCACTGTCGCAGCCGTTCGGTTTTGCGCCTTTCGCCACAGCCTCCTTGATGGGGACCGGCGGCGCCGGCGTTGTCGAGTCGGGGGGCATCGTCGCTCGATGCTTCAGCGCGCGGTCATCGTCGCACCGCCGAGCAATTGCGGCCAGCGCTCGATCCAGCAGCAGCGATGATCGAAGCCGGAGATCGCGATCATGCGCGTCCCCGGGTGGGTCGCCGCGAAGGATTGCACGACCGACGGCGGCACGTTTTCATCACGCGCGCCAACGTAGGCGAGGTGCACGATCGACGACGGAAGCGGCGGCTGCGATGCGGGATTGAGCGAACCGCTCATCGTGCTGTAGCCGTGCAGCGTCGTCCATGCATCGGTGTCGAGATTCGCGGCGATCGTGACGACGGCGCTCGTTTCAGGTACGTGAGAGGCGACGAGCCACGCAAGCGTTCCTCCCCCGCTGTATCCGATGAGCACGACATGACGGCGCGGATGCCGCGCGAGGAACGCCCGTAGCGCCGCCACCATGCTCGCGACGATCTCCGGAGCGTAGCGGCGATGCGTCCACAAGACCGCTGCGCAGCCTTCATCGGCATGCGTGTCGAAGTAGCAGGGACGTCCCAGGAACAGTCGAGGCCCCGTGTCGCGCGCCATCAACTCGAGTGCGAACGGCGCGCGTGGCGTCGGGTCGCTCGACACGTGCGTGCGATCGATCCACGGCGTCCCGTCGTGCTCGATGTAGACGTGCAGCGCATCGCCTCGCGCGTCGGCCTGCGCGAAGTACGCAACATGGCGAAACGGGTCGCCGGCGAGTACGCACGACGCGAACCCCAGCGACCGCGCCTCGTCCGCGAAGTGCTGCGACGGCGATGCGCATGCGCAGACCAGCAACGCCAATGCGGCGACGAGCGACCGCGGTGCGCGACCTATCGCTCGCCTCCAGGTCCCGTGAAGCGTGCACACTCCGCGTGCGACCGGAATTCCGGTTTTGCGCACTCCTGCCACAGACAGAGCTCCCGGGCGAACGGATTCGAGCTGTCGGCGCACGCGACCTTTTCAACCTTGACCGGTTCAATCGGCGGCGCCTGTACCGGCGCGGGCGTTGCGATCTCGACGGGAACAGGCGCCGGACTTTCGGACGGAGCCGGGGGTTCGGTCACCAAGCGTGCCGGCGCTGGCGGTTTCTTCCGTAGCCCTATGGCCTTGGCGGGCGCAACGGCAGGCCTGGCAACGTCCGGGTGCCGCACGACTTCAGGCGCAGCGGGCATGTTCGCCATCGGTGTCGCCGCACCCGCAACGGGCGCCTGTGTCGGCGCAATGCCAGGCGCTTCCGCCCTCGGCGATCCGCCATCGGGCAAATCAATCGGCATCGTCCTGGCCGCCGGCGCGGGCGCCACCTGCGTGGCACGTGTCGACGCAGCGACGACCTTTGCCGCCGGGGTGGCAGGCCGATTCATGTAGAACGCGGCTGCGACGACGATTGCGATGGTCACGACAACGGCTGCGCCGATCCTCGTCGCAGGCACGGTCGATCGACGGGCGGGCGGCTTCTCGCGTGCGAGGCTGGACGGCGATGCCGAAGGCGGCGCGTCAACGCGCTGCGCCGCCCGCTCGACCAGTGCGTCGGCGCGCCGCCGAGGCAGGATGACGGTCACGTCGGAGGCTCCGAATGCACTCTCCGGCATGGGCGAAACGCTTACCGCTTCTCCCGGAGCGGGTTGGGCCGGTCGCTCCAACCGCTGCTGCGCGCCGCAAGAAGAACAGAATCTGGCGATATCGGCAGACGGGTTACCGCAGTTCTGACAACGCATGAGCGTCAGCCTCGCGGGTCGCGGCCTTTTGCATTCGATGGTCGATCACGAGCATCGTCTGACTGTCGATGCTCGTGGCCCCGTCGAGCGCTTGCGTGAAAAGGACCGACGGACGTCCGTGACCGTGCGTCAGTTACGCCGAAGCGCGGTCGTCGTGCTGCCGGCGGCCGCTTCGATCGCTAGAACTCCTTGCGCAGACCCGCAACGACGCTGTAATTCGTAGCGTCACGAAGGCCGGCGGCAGCACCCACTTGCAGGAAGCCCGAGAAGCCGTTTGCGAACGTCGCGCTGGAACCGACGATGAAGACGCCGAAGTCGCGGGTAGGATCCGCCGTCGGGATGAAGAACTGCTTGTTCAGCGGATCGTTGACGAACTTCGCGGAGATCGACGGGTTGTCGTTCTTGAACTCATGCACCCACTGCGCGGTGAAGTAGGGCGTGAAAACGCCCATTGCGCTGTTGATTGTCCGCGAGATGGTTGCGCCGAGCGCAGTCTGCAGCGACTCGAGCGTTCGCGCGTCTACGGCGAGGTTCATTCCCGTGATGTCGTCCTGTTCGCTGAACGCCTTGTTCCGCACGTGGATATAACCGAGACGGCCGAACGGGACCAACGAATACCCATTCATGTCATAGTTATATCCCGCCCCGATGGAGGCCGACCAGAGATCGCCGTTCGGGCTCGCGGTCGCCGATCCGATTTTCGGAGGCGTGAGCGTCGACGTGGCCGTTGGAATCAGGATCGTGCGCTTCGTGTCGTAGTCGACGCCGCTGTAAGATAGCGACCCGTCGACGTACCACTTGTCGACCGTGTACGTTGCGTATCCGGCAAAGGACCAGGTCTGCGCGTCGACCTTGCCCAGCGAGTCGTCGAACCGCGAGCGCGTGTCTTCGTAGCCGACTGCGCCGCCGACGACGAGCGCATCGTTCACCCGGTAATCGGCGCCGGCGAGAACGCTGAACGCATCATATTTGTACGGATCCTGCAGGTCCGTTCGATCGACGTTGCCCCAGTTGCCCGCGAACTTCACGAATCCGCCGAGCCGGCCCCCGAAATCAGCGCTCGCCGCTCCTCCGGTGGCATCGTGCGGTTTGTCGGTGGTTGCAGCGGCCACAGCCGGTGCGTCGGTGCCATCCATGCTGATCGAAAAGCCTCTCGCGCCGCCGCGGAGATCGAACAGCCGCGCCGCAATCAGGTTGTTTCGCGACGTGACAGTCGTCAGGGAGCTCTGCGCGTTCATTTGCACCGGAGCGACCGACTGCAGGGATTGTTGCAGAGGTTCGACGGGATCGGGATTAGTCGGCCTCAGAACGGAATTCGCGGTAACGACGAGCGCATTGCACGAAGAAGTCAGCAACTGCTGGCCCGGCGTCTTGTTCGGTACCTTGTTGATGTTGGGGCACACCGTGTCGATAACATTGGCCACCGACTGCTGAATCTCGGTCAAGCCGGGTACCTTTGGAAGATTGGTCGCGGAAGATTCACCGGCGTAGCTCGCGAAAGCGATCGCCAGACTCGTGGTGACGATTTTCCAGCCAAACAGCCGAGATGACGACGAATGGTCCAAGGCTTCCCCTTCGAGCGGTGGAATCGAATGCGCGGTTCCCGCCGCGCTTTCGTTTGCAAATCGGCGAGGCGTCGTTCGCGCTTTTGCCACGCGACACGTGATTCGCCGGCCAGCGTTTACAATGACACCACGCGTCGCGCACTGTCAACGAGAAGGCGCAAGAATCGGCGGCTGTCGCTCCCCGGAGTTGCATCGAAGTGGCGCACAATTGCGGTGCCTGAGCGAGGCACCTTGCCGCGCATTCGCTGGCGGCGCCGTTCCGACGTTTCATGATCGCGTGAACAGCTCGGCGCGATGGCTGCGACACATGAGGTGACCGATGAGCCACGGTGATCTGTCCGACCCGAAGTCCGTTTCACGCGAGCAGGTCGCCAGGCCCCGGCGGTTCGGGCGCCGAGCGCATATCGTGCTTGCCGCGTTGTCCGCATCGCTGCCGGTTCTTGCTTTCGCCCAATCGACGCCGGGCGGGGACGAACGCCGTCAGGCCGATCGCCTGCTCACGGTCGACTGTCTTCTCCCGGGTCAGGTACGGCAGCTTGGAACGAGCATGACGTACTTGACCCCGCGCCGCCCGGTCCGCACCAGCGTGGCCGATTGCGAGGTGCGCGGCGGCGAGTATGTCGCCTACGACCGCTCGGATTATGCAACCGCAGTCAAGGTGTGGCAGGCAGCGGCCGAGCAAGGCGACAAGAACGCGCAAACAAACGTTGGCGAAATCTACGAGCGCGGCATCGGCAGCGCGCCGGACTACGAGAAGGCCGCCTTCTGGTATCGCAAGGCGGCCGACCAGGGCTACGCACGCGCGCAGATCGACCTCGGGTTCCTCTACGAGCAGGGGCGGGGCGTGGCGAAGGATCCGGCGATGGCCTTGCAGCTCTATCGCAAGGCGGCCGGGCTGACCGGGACGGTGAGCCTGGAGCCGGGCGGCGGCGCGAGTGCCGAGGAGGTCAAGCGGTTGCGCGACGAGCTCGATCGTACGCGGCAGGAGCTCGATAAGGCGCGCCAGGAGCTCGACCAGCAGCGCATTCGGACGAGTGCCGACATCGAGCGGTTGACGCGGGAGAAGATCGCCGCGAAAGCGGCCGGGAACGCGGACGAGACGCGGCGGCTCGAAGCGCTGCTTTCGCAGCGCGAGAACGAGCTCGACCAACGGCGGGCGCAGGTCGCGAAGTTCGAGCGCACTGCGGACGAAAGCCGGCAGCGCCTGGCGCAGCTCGAAGGCGAGAGCGCATCGATGCGTCGCGAGCTCGATGCGACACGGCAGCAAGTGGCGAAGAGCCAGCGCGAGATTCGCGATCGGCAGGACGCGGCCGTCGCACAGGAGCAGGAGCTCGAAGCGACGCGGCGCGCGCTCGCGGCGCAGAAGCAGAGCGGCGCGGGCGCGGATGTCGCGCGCGTGCGTGCGCTCGAAGCGGAGATAGCGAGGCGCAACGACGAGCTCGAGCGGCAGCGTCAGGCGATCGCGCGCCTGGAGAATCAATCCGAGGGTTTCCGCAACACGGTTGCCAAACTCGAGTCGACCACGCAGCGCACCGTGCAGGACGTCCGGGGGCCGTCGATCCAGATCCTCGACCCGTCGGTGGTCGTGACGCGCAACAGCCTGACGGTCGGCGTCCGCGCGGGCAGCGCTTCGCGGCGCATCGTCGGTCACGTGGCAGTGCCCGCAGGACTCGCCTCCCTCACCGTCGACGGCCGTGCCGAGCAAATCGACGGCGATGGCTTCTTCACGTCAAACGTGCCCCTTTCCGGCGCCACCAGAACCGTGGCGATCGTCGCCACCGATCAGGCAGGCAAGCGCGACGTCGTCGATCTTGTCCTCACGCAAGAAGGCACGCGCGATGCCACGCGCGCCCGCATGCCTGCCGCTCGGCTCGACCTCGGCGCGTACCACGCGCTCCTCGTCGGAGACCAGAAATACCGCACCCTGCCCGAGGTTGCGTCCGCGCAGGCCGACGTCAAGGAGCTCGCGGCGCTGCTTCACGATCGCTATGGGTTCGCGGTCACGACGCTCGTCGATGCGTCGCGTTATCAGATCCTGACCGAGTTGAGCCGGCTCGCGCAAACGCTCGGCGAGCACGACAACCTGCTCATCTATTACGTCGGGCACGGCAAGGTCGACGAAAAGAGTCAAGTTGCGTACTGGCTGCCGGTCGATGCGGGCGCAACGCCTGACGCGAACTGGATTTCGAGCGACGACGTGACGCGCATGATCGCGCCCATGCGCGCGAAGCACGTGCTCGTCGTCTCCGACTCCTGCTATTCGGGCTTGCTCAGTCGATCTTCGATCAGTGAGCCCGCGCCCGACGCGACCGACGAACAGCGCGGCGCATGGCTTGCGAGCGTCTCGCAGAAGAAATCGCGGCACCTGCTGTGGAGCGGACGCTGCACGCCGGTGCTCGACCTCGACGGCAAGCATTCGCTGTTCGCGTCGATGCTGACCGAGGCGCTCACTGTGAACGATGACGTGCTCGATGGCAAGCGCCTTGGCGACGCAGTTGCCGTGCGCGTACTGCGCGAATCACGCGGTACGGCTTCGGCGAGTGCGCTGCCTGACTATCGGCCCATCCGCTTCGCTGACAACGACGGCGGCGAGTTCCTGTTTCCGGCCCCGAAGACATCGTCGCAGACCGCGTCGCTGCACACGTTGGGTCATCCACCCGCGCGCTGACGGCGAAGGCGCCGGTCATCGTTTGCTCGGCAGGTCACCCTGTCGAGCCGCGCGGCTGACCGTGACGTCTGCCGGTGACCCGATCCACACCCCCATCGCCGTGTAGTTGTCCGCGCCGGCGGGCACGTCGTTCGCGACCGTGCGCCGCATGTCGTCGATCCATTCCGAAACGTCGACGGCAACGCGCAGCGACTGCTCGATCCTGTCGTTCTCGATTCTTCCCCAGAAGCCGTCGGTGCACAACAGAAACGCGTCGCCGTCGCGAAGCGCGATCGGCTCGCGCTCGATCGCCGGTGTCGCATCGCCTTCAGCGCCCACCGCGCCATATAGCAGATTTCGACCGGGATGCGCGGCCGCGCGATCGGCCGAGACGTAACCGGCGTCGACGAGGCGCTGTACGACGCTGTGATCGCGCGTGACGCTCGCAAGCGCTCCGCGTCTGAAACGCAGGATCCGCGAATCGCCAAGGTGCCCGAAGACCGCGCGCCGTCCGGTGGGGTCGATGAGGAGCGCCACCACCGTGGCACTCATCGATCCGAGGGACGCGTCGTGCCGCTTGCGCTCGGCAATCGACGCGGCGGCGCGCACGAAGCCGTGCTCGAGCACGTCCGCGGAAAAGTGCGAACGTTGTGCGACTTCCTGCAGCATCGCGTCGACGACGAGCCTCGACGCGATGCCGCCGCCAACATGGCCGCCTGCCCCGTCCGAGACCACGTAGCAGGAGCCGCACGCGCCGATGCGCTCGCCGAGCGAATCCTCGTTCGCGCTGCGGTCGCCGATCGCACTCGCCGATGCGAAGGTCACGCTGAGCGCCGCATCTTGCATGTCTGACATCGCTTACGCTCCCTTGAGGCGCGCCACTTCGCTCTCGTAGGCCGCGAGAAAGGCCTTCCCGAAGAGCGCCTGAAAATCATCCTGCGCCTCCCGCGAGATGTCGACGTACATTTCGGTGAACGTTTCCCAGAGGCGGGCCCGGTGGCCGTGGGGGAGCAGGCTCTGGAGCACGCCGGCCGGTTTCAATCGCTTCTCGAGCTCGTCCGGCTCGAACCGGTGCAGCACTTCGGCAAGCGCTGCGCGCATGCCGGCGATGACGCCGACTTCGTGCGCTCGCAGATCGCGAAAGGCATCCTGCATCGCGTCGACGGGACCCATGAAGCCGGGTATGCGCGCGCCGAACATCTGCAGCAGCGCGCTCTCGGCATCCGGCAGGAACTTGAGCGGATTGTTCTTCGTCGTCGCGATGATCGTGACGTTGGCCTTCACTTCACGTTTGAGGATGGCGCGCGTCGCGATCAACTCGATCGTCCCTTGCAGGGCGGTCGCAAGCATCGTTCCGATCGCCTTCATCATCTCCGGCGTCAGGCCATCCTTGATCACCGCATTCGGGATCCCGGCTCCGGCGAGGAAGGCCTGGAGCAACTCGTCGGGGCGCGGGGCGCCGGCTGCTTCCCAAGCGGGTGGCGCCGCGCGTTCGTCGATCGTCACTGGTCTCTCGCGCTCGCGTCCGGGCGGAGGGGATCGCGAAGCTCGAAGAGGCGCAACCCCCTCATCGGGTGGGGGCGGCGGCGACTGGGCTGCTCGAATGGCCGGGGCAGCCTCGTTTCGTGTGGGGGGCGGGGATGGCGGGATCCGCGACGGCGGAACAACTCCGCTGGCTGCGCCCGGCGGATGATCGCGCGGCGCCTCCTGCACGCTCGGCGCGAAGCGGGCCTCGGGCGGTCGGAACCATGCTTCGAGTTCCGGGACCTCATCGGGGTCGGTCCGGTTGAACTCGTGCGGGGCGGGGTTGGCGGCGCCACCGAAGATCGCCATTGGATCGAGACTATCGCGTGCCGCAAGCGGATCGTCCGGGACCGGGTGAGGATCAGGGAGAAGGTCGTCGATTGCCGCCGTCGCGGGCGCACCGTCGAAGAGAGCGTCGATCGGCCCATCGAGCTTGTCGAATGCCTCGAGGCTGAGTCCGCGTTGCGCCAGATCCGCGAGCGGATCCTCCGGGTTTCGCGCGGCGGCGGAGGGACCGGCGAACGCGTCGAAATCGGCGGGAAGCGGGGGTGTCGCTGCCCGGGCGGTATCGGGCGCCGCGGGCGCGAGTCGCGCAAGGTCGTCCCACACGTCGTCGGGAACCGGCAATGGGCCCGCGCCGGACGAGGAACCCGCTGGGGCGGCGCTCCTCGTAGGAACGCCACCACGATCGCCGTCGAGTGAGCGTCCTCCAGGGATCAGATCGGCAAACGGGTCGCTGCCCGTCGCAGTACCGACAGCAAGTTGTAGCGGGTCGAGCGGAGGAAGAGCGCCGTCGGACGCGTCGGCGGCCGCAGCTTCGGTCGGCCGAGGCGGCACTCGCGACGATGCGGACGCCGAGTCTTTCCCGAGTGCCGGCGTGGTCGATGCGACCGGCGCCAGGCCGACGGGGAGGGGCGGCGCCGGAACCCCGGCTTTCGCCGATGCTCGGTCGTGCTCATCTGAATGCGGCGCGCCCCTCGCCATCGACAACTGCGTCATGTCCGCGGCGTCGTCCACGGCTCGCGCGCCACCGAGCCGACGAACGCGCAGCAAATAGAGGCCGATGCGCAACTCGTCGCCATCGGCGAGGTCGGCGCGCGCGCCCGCGTCGAGTTCGCGATCGTTGACGAGCAGCGGGTTCGCAGCGCTCGAATTGACGATCGCGAGCCGGCCGTCGCGGAGGGCGACCTTCGCCTGTACCCGTGACACGAATCGATTCGGGTCCGGCAGCACCAACGTATTGCCGGGACCGCGGCCGATGGTTCCACCCTGAACGTTGAAAACCGCCGCTACGCGGTCGGCCGGTGGCACTCCCTGGTACGAGACGACTGATATTTCGTACACGTTCCGGCAGCTTTCGTTGTTCGGCGCCCCGCCGAATGTCGGGTTACCTTGGATATTAAGGCGGCAAGGGCCGATTCACAATTTCGGTGTCGACATTGCCCGAATGGCTGGCACAATGCGTTGGTCGCGTTGATTCTGCCCCGACACAAGGAATGACTCGAATGGCAACAAAGTTACGGCGTAGCCTTCGCGCTGCACCGGAAGCGAGAATATGAGCTACGCACTGCGTCGCCTTACGGTTGAGCAATTCGGCGACTGGCTCGCTACCCATGGAGTGAATCCTGACGCAGCCAAGCAAGTGGTGAGTGGATTCGATCTCAATAAGCCGTTGATCGAAGAATTTTTCGAGATAGGTGACCGACTGTTTCAGTATATTCGCGGCAGCTCCGCCGGGGTCCTGGCTCCTTTGCGGGGGAACTGGTTCGCGCGAGCAGGCGCATCACTGGATCAGTTGGCTATCCTGGAGGGAGTCGCCGGCCGCCGACTCCACCGCTTTTCCGTGATTGCCTCATTCTCGTCGGTTGAAGGCACGGCCGCAAAATTCGGCCGGAATGTACTCAAAGACCTTGGCGGCGCCGGAGGCGCATCGCAGATCTTTGTGCCGCACATGTACTGTGGTCGGGTACGTGCCGTCGGCGGTCAGGAGCGATGGTAGCGTAGGCGCTGCCAAGGCCCGTTGGGTCCGGCGTATCGTACCGTGCTCCTGCCGCGGACGCTCCGGCGCCGATGCGGTTTCTTGGCGCCCGCAGTGCGGCACATCGATACGACTGACTCGAGGATCACCGGCCGATTGCGGTGGCGCGCGTCAATCGGGCGTTGCAGCGTGAACGTTACCGAGAACTCCTTCGCTCGCGCACGAACGTCGTCGCCGCCGGGATCAGCGATACGATCACGATCGCGATCACGATCAGCGACAGGTTCGCCTTGACCCACGGGATGTTGCCGAACAGGTATCCCGCGTACACGAGGAGCCCGATCCACAGGCAGGCGCCGGCGATGTTGTACGACAGGAAGCGTCGATAGGACATGCCGGCCACACCGGCGAGAAACGGCGCGAACGTGCGGATGATCGGCACGAAACGGCCGATGATGAT
>Ga0157369_10009240_pt1 | contig 11275 bp, 9 predicted proteins | sample C25metaG_FD_113461 | JGI IMG/M metagenome (GOLD analysis project Ga0157369, IMG submission 113461) | Corn rhizosphere microbial communities from Kellogg Biological Station, Michigan, USA - C2-5 metaG | ecosystem: Host-associated > Plants > Roots > Rhizosphere > Soil | place: USA: Michigan... | reverse complement strand
AGTAATAAGCCGTTGGGGCGATCCAATTTGGAGGCTTGATCCATGGGCCAAGAAGGCACTGACGCTGAATTTTGGTGATGGGCCAGTTAAAAAATCAGCGGCGCCAATTAGCTCAAAAAACGCAAACTTACTTCGAATCATTACTGGCTGGTGGCTATACGGGCCGTACGGCGCTCGTGGCTACAGATCCCTTAAAACGCGTTTCGATCAGATGCGACGGCTCTTTGTTCTTTGCGAAGAGGCAGGAATCCTCGCCAGCGAATTAAGCCATTTTCCACGCGTATGCGAACGGATCCCTGCATTTCTTCAGACCTCGAGAAAAACCGAGTTTCTGACGTTAATGCATGAGCTTTACGCGTCCAGAGAGGCCGTAGGGTTTACGCTGCTGGATTCAGGCTCTCTAACCCGTCTGGCTGCGCTTTTCCCCGCTCACCACACCTCTCAAACACCGTACATCCCGCCACGTATTTGGCGCTATCAAGTCACTAGGCTGCGAGAGTGCCTTGATGATTTCCTGTCCCATCGAGAACAGGTTGAAGCCTGTTACCGGTTCTGCTTCGCGGCTTACGAACATAACCAGAGGGTTTCAGAGAGAACGGCGTGCTTAAACGCCCCGCCTTTTAGTGTCCATAAAATGCAGTTATCGGGCTCTAAAACGGGGCTTCGTTTTCTCGGTGCGTTTGCAGAGACCGCGAAACGCTTCGGCATTTTTGAGCTACTTGAACGTTGGGTGGGCCGCAGTGACGACCTACAAGTAAAAGCGTTAACTAGCTATCTGAAACTGGTCAACCGCGCGGGATTAGCTTACATCCTTAACTTCAGTCTTATGCGGGTCGAAGAAGCCTGGAATCTTCGAGCCGGATGCCTTGACGTCGAGCACGACAAGAGTTTCGGCGATATTTTTTTGTTACGTGGACAAACGACAAAAACGCTGTCTGATCGCGATGCCCTGTGGGTCACATCCCCCTCTGTGGAGGTCGCCGTAAGGGCGATGGAGGTGATCTCTCTGTTCCGCTCATTACACGCCTCTCACTCAGAAGCGAATGGCCTTGCTGGGCGTTATTTGAGCGATTCTTATAACGAGCCGTGGAGTCCAGTGCGCAAAAAAGATGATCACTCGCTGAGACCGAGTATTTCGCCATACTCCGACCTTTTGAGGCAGTTCGACAAGCTCTTCGATTTAGAGCGTTTGCGTATCACGACTGAGGATTTGAAATTGGCCCGGCTAGCTACGCCTACATTGCCGGAGAAGTATCAAGTGGGCGCTGTATGGCCGTTGGCGTGGCATCAGTTGCGTAGAACTGGGGCAGTAAACATGCAAGCTTCCGGGCTCGTAAGTGATGCTTCGCTTCAGTACCAGCTCAAGCACGTCACTCGATCAATGAGCCTTTATTACGGACAAAATCACTCACGGGTACGTCTAGAGGAGAAGGCTCACACCCTGTACGTTCGTACAATGTACGAGACGCTTGGAAGAGAGTTACAGCAGCTTACGAGTGAGCGTTTTGTCAGTCCACATGGAGACAAACGAAAGGCTGAGATCGTTCGGATGATTTCGCCAGAGGATGCGAAGAAGATGATTAGTTTGGCCAAGAAAGGCGCTGTGGCCTGTCGCCCGATCATTCTTGGCGTCTGTTCGAGTCGGGAACCTTGTCCGTACGGCGGAATTGACAACATTGCTCATTGTGGTGGCGGTGATTCAGTGGGTGCAAAACCTTGCCCTGATGTGCTGTATGACTCAGAACGATTGGGTGCGGTAGATGATCTTGAACATGTACTGAAAGAGCGGCTTGCTTCTGCTCAGGATGGAAGTCCGCTAATGGAATCGTTGATGGCTCAACAGCGAAGCGTAGAGAGCTTCCGTCGTGTCGTAGGGAGCGCAAATGGACGTTGAACTCCCTGCTCGCCGCAGCGCGGCTGATCAATATCGTGATGCTTTTGAGCGCCTGAAACTCAATAGGCCACAGCTTCTACCGAAGGGGACACCGGTCACTCAGAACAACGTGGCCAAAGAGGCCGGGAGCGATCCGTCCGCGCTTAAGAAATCTCGTTTCCCGAGTCTCATCGCAGAGATAAAAACCTACGTGCATCAACATGCGGAGGAGCGACCTCCTTCGTTGAACAAGGTAAATCTTCTCGCCCGCCAGAAAAGCCGCGCCCTGCGTGATCGGATTGAGCAAGTTGCCCGGCAGCGCGACCAACTCGCAAGTTTATTGAGCGAAGCGGATGCGAAAATCATTGAGCTGTATGACCGTATCCCTGAGCTTGAGCGGCAGTTGCCTGTGTCAAATATAATTTCGTTGGATCCGCGCGGTTCGAGAAAACTTTGAGATAACAGCGTATACGCTTTCGAAGGACCGCTTTTTGGGTGAAAGTGGTCATCGCCTAGCCTTAAGCTTTGTCCTTTACCTTGAATACCGCAAAGGACGTACCTGTAAGCTAAAGGAAATCCTCTGCCAACTTTCTCCAGATCCGGCACGATTGCCGTGCAATCCTAGCGCGCCATGCATATGACTACTCTGGTGCAAATTACCGTCAAAGTCGTATGCTGGCGGCAATTGGCCATGTGGTACTGGCCGGCAGAGGTGCAAGGGACTGATGAACAACCTAAACTTCCAAAATGAAAGCCCGTCCGATGTCGATGTTTTCAAAGGCGAGAGTCACGACCGCGTGGCTCAAGCGATGCATGATTATCTAAAGCCTAAAACCAATCACCGGGTGATTGGATTGGACGGTGAATTTGGTTCAGGGAAGAGTTCGATCCTCCAGATGCTCGAAAAGAAGATCGATACGGAGAAGTCGAAAACGAAGCTATGGCTCCTTGACTGCGAGCAGAATTATCAAGGCTCGATCAAAAGCAATTTTATCCAACAATTGACCGAGCAGGTCACGGAACTGCTCAAGACATTGGGGCGAGAAAAGCAAATCGCGGAGGTCGAAACTAGCCGCGACATCGCCTTAGGTCGGCACTACAGCTACACGAAGGACACCCGCAGTCATATCAGTATCTGGGCAGTGCTACTGATCGCAAGCGGTGTACTTACGCCGACCTTTATTCGTGATTATCTAATTCGCCTTCATGCCAGCGATTCTCTAGCCCTATGGCTCCATGCTCTTTATGTGCTGGCGTGCACAGCGCCTGGCATTATTCTTCTGTTCGCGTATCTCGCCAGCCGAAGAGAAGAGGATCCTAAGAAACGCTGGAACTTGGCCAGTCTGCTCAAAGGCAGTTCAGATGATCGAATCACTGAAACTATCGAAGTCAGCAAAGAGGTGAGCCCTCTCGATTTGAAGCAGGCGCTGCGGAAGCAGCTGCATGCAGTGAAGGATTACCACATCATCATTGTGATCGATAACTTTGACAGGCTGCCAAGGGATGTCCTGCGAGCGGTATGGAGCGATCTAGAAATTTTCACGTCCGTCACAGGCGAGGAAAATCTCAGTGTCATAGTGCCGTTCTGTTCCACAAAGGTGTCCAAATATCTCAATGGAGAAAACGAGCAAAGCTACGACTCGAAGGACTTCATCGCCAAGAAGTTCCCTGTGGTGTTTCGTACCCCGCCGATAATCACATCCGGCTGGAAAGATGCATTCAGGAAACTTTGGAGTGAGAGTTTTGGTGCATCCAACTTGTTGGATGCTGATGCGTGCAGCGTAATTCTCCAGCGTCATAGCCCCATGGCTGGCGGGTTGGTAACTCCTCGCCTACAGAAAAGATTCATCAACGACATCGCAACCACACTGCTGGTAACTGCAGATAGACCAAGCGTAGTCTGCATCGCTGCCTACCTGGCAATCTGCAAATATAATGGCGTGGCCATCGAGGCGATGCTGAGAGACCCAGATGCTCCGACGGTCGATAAGAGCACTGAGAGCACCACAGAAGCTGAAGATGAAGCCGCCCAAACCGTGGCGCTGAACATCGATAAAACCAAGCGCTCCCTGAAGTAACTCCTGGGAGAGGACATGAAGACGGGCTGGCCCATCCAGATCCTGCAGATCCATTTCCAGACATCTTCGGATATCGCCATCGCGGAACTTATCGACCAGCCACTTGAAGATGCTATCGACTCCCAAGACGGCAAAAGGCTCGCCGCACTCGTTCCTTACTTTGGATTTAAGGACTCTTTTGTTCGCCGCTTGGAGACACCGGTTTCCCCGGTCAGTCTTCTGAAAACCCTCCATCAAGCGTCTCAAATGGAAGGGTGCAGCATTGATGACCTGCTCCCTCACGTGAGTGCGAAATTTGGAAATGGGGATCAGCTGGAAACGGTAAGCACAGATCCCGGTTACTTTGATTCCATCAAGGGACTGATTGGGTTAGGCCTGCGCGGAGACATCTTCGAGAAGGCACTGGCGACTTCCAAAACTGCGTTCGAAGAAATGATGGAAGAGGCCTATGATCCAGAGTCTGTTGAAGGCTATACAGAGACCATTTCTAAGTACGACAGCTACCTGGATTCTGTAAGCGCCCCATTTGAACCCTCGACCATGGGTGGCGCTGAACTGTTGTTCCATATGGTAATGCCCGATCCAGATCTCAAAAAGATTGATACGAGTAAAATTAGCCTCAACGACAATGGTTTGAGGGACGCGGTCCTGCAACTCGCAGCGACTGAGCATGCAACCCTACATCGAGTTCCACTCGATGAAAGCGATTGGCTGCCATGTTTCACAGCCTATTTTGGCCAAATAAGACTGACCACTACCCCTAGGCCATATTTCATAGGTGTTGAGCCTACTGCGGCAGTTACGACGGCAATTGATTTGAACCCTGCTGAACATAGGGTCTGGTTCGCAGCAGCCCTGTTCGGGAAGCTTTCCAGCGCGATGCCGCAGCTGATTCTGCAGCATCTACCTAACGTGAAATCCAACCGCATCAAAGTCTCAATTGCAGTCATGTACATGAGGCTGAACACGGGAGTACCGCTCAGCGAGATTCCAGGCATCAAGAAGGCTTTTGAAGCCGAGCAGGAATATCTGTACGCGTTGGTTCGGGCAGCGATCATCTCTGAAAACCTCTTCAAACTGACGATTGAAGATGAGTCTGCACACCTAGTGGCACCGATTCTGTCTAGGCTGATTAAGGTTGGAGCCATCGGAAACGTTGCCTCTGGCCACGTCTATGAGTCGTATTCGACCCTTGCGGATAGGCTAAGTGGCTACGACCTAACGGATAATGAGTTTCTTGAATGGTTCACCTCGTTCAACTTGGCATCCGAGAAAGTACCGGCGCTCTCAGATATCGATACGCTGTTCTTGAGCCATGCCCTTGAGGGGTCCAACGCCAAGTTGCTGGAGTTGCGAGCCGCCATACTTGATCGGAGATTTGGGGCAGGTATTGATGCTTCTGGATGGATGAACCTCATTGAAGCTGCCAGCACCAATGAGCGAACTGCATTGAGATACATGATTGACAACAAAATCGATTTTTCTGGTGAGACGTCAGCTCACCAAGCCGTGTCGGGCTGGCTTACAGCTGCAGTCAAACAAGCCACATTCGCCAAACCGTCCTCCACGAGCATTCAGAATTCAAAGCTACTGCTCAACCTCTTTGAAGGAGACACTCGCGCCATCATTGGCACCATGCTTCGGCCATTTGTATACGATCTCAAGGTCTCTGTGGAGGCCTCAATCCTTATCTTGGGCGAATACGGCGAGCTGTTACCGAACATCACACCTAGAACACCTGAAGAGGAGGAACGCCTTCTTCAGATACTACTGCAGATGAACAGTGACCCTGAGGGCACAAGATCCGCAGCGAGTTTTATAGATTCAAGAGCGTCTCAATTCGCTGAGTGGAAAATTTCTAATGAGCATAAAGACACGTACGCTTCACAGGTAACAAAGCTCAAGGAGCGCCTCCCAAATATCTACACCAACCTGTCCGAGCAGCATGGGAACAAGGGGCGCATGCAGAAAATGGCAAGAGCCCTTTTCGGCAAAGAATGAAAAATTGAGTTCGCCGCCACCGACTTGACTGCACAAAACGTGAACGAAAAAAACAGGCGAAACGTCGCGCAGCAATGTGGTAATCGATTATTTTGATGGATCGACTTAACTCGCGACGTATAGCGGCGCTAATGGGCCCTGTGTGAACGTAGATCAGGACGTAATCAGGAGGGCTTTGAGGACGCACTTAAGGCTGTTAATTGTTCCTAATGCTTAAAAAGTCAGTGTTACAATACCGGCAAGCGAACCGGCAAAATAATCGCCGTAAAATTGATTTGGGCCTTTATTTATAGGGCATAGCGCAAGGTAGGTAAACGGCAAATGTCATTCACGCCATATATTCCCCAAGACAAGGCTTCCGAAGAGCTACAGGATCAGATCGTCAAGGTCATGCGCCTTGATGCGGAACTCCACGGCAAGATCCCGCGCCCGCTGCGCGTGCCGATGACCAACCTACTGCGTGTGGTGAATTCGTACTACAGCAACAAGATCGAGGGTAACTCCACAGTACCGGCTGACATTCTGCGCGCCGAACAGGTTGCAGACGCGCCCCAGGAGGTCAAAGTCAGCGTGGACTTCTTGGAGATCAAGCGCCACATTGAAGCGCAGCGCCGCCTCACGGACGACCCGATCGACCCGGTCGATGTCTGCACTCGGGACACCATCTCGCGCCTGCACCGCGAGTTCTACGTCGGTGTGCCAGAGGAAATGCTGGATATCCAAGTTAACGAACAAGGCGACATCATCCGTATGGTTCCCGGCGTTTTCCGCGAGTACGGCGTCAAGGTTGGCCAACATATCACCCCGACCGCTGAGCAGATGCAGGCTCACCTTGGCCAATTCGAGCGAGTTTACCGACTGGATCGGATTCACGGGCTGTCGCGTTTCCTCGCAGCCGCTGCAGCGCACCACCGGCTGATGTGGATCCACCCCTTCATGGACGGAAACGGCCGCACAGGGCGTCTGTTCACCGACCAGTACCTGAAGGCCTCTGGTTTTGGCGGCTATGGGTTGTGGTCGATGAGCCGTGGCTTCGCCAGAAACACCACGGTGTATTACGACATGCTCAATGCAGCCGACCACCCTCGGAAAGGCGACCAGGACGGTCGCGGCATCTTGTCGGATAGCGGTCTGATGCGCTGGACCCGGTACTTCACCGAGACTGCGCTGGACCAGGTTCAGTACTTCAGCGCGCAGCTTGATCCGGAAAAGCTGGGCGAGCGGATCGATGTGTACTTCGAGATGCGCAGTCGCGGCGCGCTTTCAGATGGCAAGGGCAATGCACTGCCAGAACTCCGGATCGAGGCCAGGGACGTTTACAAAACCTTGCTCCATATGGGCGACCAGCCACGTGCCGAGCTGCAGGCCAGCCTTGGCGTTGGGGAGCGCACCACCCGGGGTCTGTTGAGCCAGATGGCAAAGGAGGGTTTGATCATCCTCGACGGACGCAAGCCGGTATCCCTGAACCTTTCGCGGCACTCAATCGAGTTCCTGTTCCCCTACCTTTGGTAGGGGGGGGCTGGAACACCTTCGGAATGATAGGGAAAATTAAAAGGGAGTTGACATGTTTGGGTTTTTCAGAAGAAAAATTAGAACGGTTGCCGATATTCAGGAACTCTTGACGACCGAGGACAATGTCAAAGCTGGTCAGGTACTAAGGTCTGAGGCAGACAAGGGCAACCACATTTGTCAGATTTTTTTATCCCAGCTCTATCTGGACATGATGGAACGAGAGACCAACGACGTGATTTTGAAAGACCTGACCGAATTTTTTGTCAGGTACTCCAAAATGGCCGCCAATCAGGGCGATGCGGACACCCAATACAACTTAGCCAAACACTTGATGAGCGTCGCTTCCGCTGACATCAGAGCCGGGGGTGGCAGGCTGTCAGAGTCGGGTCGGGATACCCTGCGAAACTCGAAGAAGTACTTGCTTTTGGCGGCAGAACAAGGCCTCGATGATGCTAAAGAGTCGCTGTTGAATCTCGACGAACTGCTCGATTGGGCTGAGGCTCAAGAGTACGTCTAAGTAGTGTAGTTGGGTAAAAGGCTTGGACATTGCATCGGCCATGAATGAAGAAAAGCAGAGGCTGTATGAGCGTCTCTATGTTGCCGCCGAAGATTTGGGCATCGCACGCCAATACGCTCAACATCTACTGAAAAAAGGTTGGCACTCTGCGCCTTGGGAGCGGCGTGGTTCTATCTACATTCAGCAATCCGCATTTGTGACGGCACTTGTTGTTAGCTATGCGAGGGCATTCACCAAAAGCTACGGGTGGCCGAGTCTTCCAGCAGGTTTTTTGCCAGAAGATCACGGCGCGACAGCTCTGCATAAGCGGATGATGGGTCTTCGCCATGAGGTGTATGCACATTCGGACAGCAAGCACCATAAAGTCCAGCCTTGGCGCATAGATTCTAAGGCGCTCACCGATATGCGTGGTGCACCATTCTGGCGTTTTACGAAAGAAGAATGTGAACAGATAACCGAATTGATTGATGGAATTCGTAAGCGACTAATACCGAAGATAGCCATCATGCGAGCCGAAATTGCGGACGCATAGGAAAAGACCAGCAACGCCCCGGATCAGCCGTCAAACCGCTGGGCCGAGGCAGTAAAGGGACGCCCAATTTCGCGTCCGCCAAAACGAAGGAATGTCGGATGAGTGAAAGAAACCTATTCGGTGAGCGGTCGGGGGCAAACTCAATGTCGTGGGCGGATACAGTTCAAGCATACGACAGAGGTGAATTGGGGTTGTACGTGGATCGTGGTCTAGCACTCCGCGCAGCTTCCAACGGGCTTAAGACAGGGGCGCTTGGTCCGATTTGTGGCATCGCCGCGCCGTTTGCGCTTATTGCGGGTGTTGCTATGGCGTTTCTGATGGCTTGGTGGTGGGGCTTGATCGGCGCCTTTCTTTGCTGGCTCTGCTTTCGCGTTTCAAGAAGCTCTGCTATCCGAGCAGTCCGAAAAGCTGTTCTGGAGAACCAGGCCCATTTTTACGCCTTGCGGGACCTGAAAGTGGTTTGTTTTGAAAGAATCAAAAGCTGATGGGAATCTGGCCATCCTCTTGAGGCTGCACTGGAAAGCGTTCATTTCCCAATCAAGCTGGCCGGGACAGTCACTGAACGCTTTGCCAATGCAGCTTTGAAACAAAGGAAAACGCTATGCAAAGAACTTCTGCTATTAATACACACCAGCGTGTTGCTTTGCTTGTAACACTTGCTGCGTCGATCTTGGTGATGTTGCTTCACTTTCCCTTTGACGGCTATGTAACGAAGTTTGAAACAACTCTTCCTTCGTTCACCGCATGCCCTAGGGGCGATCTCCAGAGCATGAGAGCACTAGGTGCGGAGGCATTCAATAACGCGCTTGCAGCTTGCCAACCAAAATCTGTGACTACGGAGCTTCAGATTACCGATTGGCATAGCAATGGTGCGCCAATTTTCTGGTTCGCCTCTCTGCTACATGCGCTGGCAACGATTCTCTCGGTCTTACTGATCGGTTTAGCTTGGTTTTTTTCTGCTAGATCAGGAGAAAGGCGTTAACCACGGAACATCAGCTGCACCGTCAGCCTGCCGTCGCGGGCTTTGGCAGCAGGAACAGGGCGGTTTTCCCAAACGTAGCTGACGCTCGAAGCAGCTTCCCCGTAATCAGATATCGGAAAATAGTCTGAGAGTAGACGAAATTATGCGTACAAAAAAATGTGAAAAATGTGGCGAAAAGTTTGAGATTGTTGAAAAAAATGGTGACGGCTTTGACAGGCCCACGAGCACTGAAATCGAATGCCCATCCTGTAAGGATGTGACGTATGAAAAGTCCACTGGTTACTTTGTGACAAAGAAGCTCCCTCGCCGATAGGGAATGTGGGGGATCTCTGATTTTTTCAACATGGTGCTGCAATGACCGATGAAGATTTGATTGAACGGCTGCTTTATACCGGCGAAGGCATCACCTTGGACTACAAAAGGCAGGGGTACATAACTGACGGGGCTGATCCCATCCCCAAAAGCGAGCTGCTCAAAGATATCCTTGCGTTCTGCAATACCTGGCGGTCTGAACCGGCATATATCTTGATCGGGGTAGATAACAAAGATCAGTCAATTTTTCCTGTAGACCGCCATCCCGATGATTCCAGGCTTCAAGAGCTCATAAACACCAAAACGAACCGACCTATAGTTTTCTCCTACAGACCCGTCACCTACAGAAACCAGTCTCTCGGACTTTACACAATCGAGGTGCAGGAGCGCCCGATATTTGCCAAGAAAAAATTTGGGAATGTTGATCAGAACGCCGTATACGTCCGCCGTGGCTCGTCAACAACAATTGCGGATCCGGAACAGATCGCAAAAATGGGCGCAATCGATGCTCAGAGAATGGCGGCAGGCAATCCGCAGCTCAGCATCGATATGTTTAGGCTCGACGATCAGTCGACGCTCAATAATGGGTTTCAGTTCGAATACAAACATCTGCTGCTCAAGGACTATCCCGACTACAAGGCTCCAGCACACGGCTATGTAATGAATCAATCTGTCATGAACAACAGACAGTTTTATCGGGAGCTGGCGGTACACGAACAGGAGAAAACGGGCGCATTTGGATTTCGTGTTCGAGTGGCAAACAAAGGGAATGCACCGGCAAACAGTGTGAGAGTTCACCTCGGATTTGAACCTGCAGGGACGCTCCGATTGGTATCCGAGACGGCCGAACTGCCGAGTACCGAATTTAACCTCACCGTACCGAATGTTATCAATCCAGCGCATGCTCATTTCGACGTCCAGGAAGATTTTGATCGGACAACCGCTGTGTTTAATTTCGGGAAAATCCATGCAGGCGAAGAGGTTTTGAGCAGCGATGTTTTTTTGATAACTCCTCCCGCGGACCTCACGTCAATTTTGGTGCGGGTACATGCTGATGAGCTCAGTGTGCCTATTTCCTATTCAATTCCCGTTGCCGTCACAGCGCATGCTCATAGGCTAGGTCTTAGTGAGCTGCGTAGCATTGCTCAATGCTAAGCCAAGAGCATAGGAAAAAGGACGTGTAGGGCCGCCCGCTGTACCCGATACCGGTGACTGAGACTCCCCGGTTTCGTAAGGAAGACGGAGTGAACGCTTTTGGCCGATAGCTGCCTGTCACGAATGATTCCACTAGGCAACGAGCTGTGCTGTCCGCGGTCAACAGCAGATTTCGGTATGGACAAATTAGACTCCGAAAGCCCTTCACAGGGGGATGTCCATGGCCATGGTGTATTCAGCGGGAAACGAGAGTCGGCGCGGGTTTCATTCATGTCCATGGGTTGACATCTTTCCTTTACATTGATGAGGCGTT
>Ga0157369_10009235_pt1 | contig 11280 bp, 9 predicted proteins | sample C25metaG_FD_113461 | JGI IMG/M metagenome (GOLD analysis project Ga0157369, IMG submission 113461) | Corn rhizosphere microbial communities from Kellogg Biological Station, Michigan, USA - C2-5 metaG | ecosystem: Host-associated > Plants > Roots > Rhizosphere > Soil | place: USA: Michigan... | reverse complement strand
GCTTTCCAGGATGTGAAAGTATTGAAGAGTTGTTACATTGCTGTTCCAAACGCCTTTACGCCTAACGGAGACGGTATAAACGATTTTCTTTATCCTGTTAATGCATACAAGGCGGATGATCTTGAATTCAGTGTTTACAATCGCGTTGGACAGAGAGTATTTCATACCACAGACTGGACAAAAAAATGGGATGGAACCATAAGCGGAAATCCGCAGGATACCGGTGTGTATGTGTGGATATTAAAATATACCAATCGTGATACGGGCAAAAGAGTTTTTCAGAAAGGATCCACCATATTGATTAGGTAGTTTATTCAGTTGCCTCCATTTTATTTACCCTTCGTTAACATTATTTAACCTTAAATAAAAACGGGTTAACCCATTTTGTTAATCGTCATGAATAGGTTTGTTTATCAATAACCACCATGAAAATATTTTTTATTGCAACTTTTATTTTGTTCGTAAAATTTACTTCAATAAGTGCACAAACGGGCACAACAATTATTGGCGCTATTAAAGATAGGAGCAACCTTCAGCGGGTTGAAGGCTCTATTTGTTTTATTTATCAATACAAAGGATTCCGCATTGTTAAGTTTTGTACGAAAAGACACGAGTGGACAATTTATATTTGAAAGAGTTCCAAATGGGAAATACAAACTGTCTGCGACACACACTGGTTTTCATCCTTACTGGATTTCATTTAATGTTAACGGCCAATCGATCCTCGACCTTGGTGAAATATTAATCAAGGATAATTCGCTGCTGGATGAAATAATCGTAGAAGGAGAAAAGCCACCTGTAACGATAAACGGAACACTCTTGAATTTAATGCCGGTTCGTTCGAAACCAAGCCAAATGCCGGTTTGTAACAGAATAAATACTACCTTAATAAAATCCCTTTGCTTATATTTTTACAATAGTAAACCCGGTTGCCGGGTTAGTGGACAATCGGGCTGAATTGTTGACCTGCTCGGTTTCAGTTCCGGTCGTTTTTGTTTGATTGGCGTTTGAAATTCCAATAATAAATAAAACGGGAATTGCTACTCCAACCATAAGTACCTGGAAAGAATAAATTGCACGTTTTACAGTTTCGCTAATTGAAGCTATGCTGTTGTTAATTATCGTTTTCATCTTCTTAATTTTTTAATTGTTAATGGTTAATTACATAACAAAGATATAGTTAAAACTATGTACTATGTAATGCATAGTATATAAAATGGCATAATACCTTGTTTAATGGTAGAAATCGATTACCAGTGGTTTTAAGTAAAAATTTTAAGAAATAGAAAATCAGGAGTTTGGAACTCAAGTTAAGTTCGGAGCTGGAAGTACCATAAATAAAAAGTGCTGTTAGAAACAGCACTTAGGATGTGGTTTTTCGAAATCAGGACTAAATAGGGGTAGTTTATTTATTAAAATCACTACAAATTATAAATTCACTTCATAAGTTAAAAAATTTTAAAAGGCAAAATAAAATGACAATACTATTAAAATAGGAACTTAAGAAGAATTATAGCAATTTATCAACAATGCCTTAAAAAATTTTAGTGCATCAATCGGTTAATGTCGATTTCTAACGGGGAATTATGACGCTTATAATAACGTACGAATATTAATGTATAAAAGTATTAACTCCTTTTGAATTTAAAAAATATAAAATCGGATTATAATAACAAGTTTTGCACTTATGATACACCGTTATGGTTTATAAAATAATAGCCTTTTACTTAGACAGAACGATGACAAAATCAATTTCTCAAAATGGATAGTCAATTCCAATGGTAGCATTAAAATTTTCATATCGCCATTGACGGTCTGCTGCAGTGCCGCGAAAAAGATGATTAAAAGTAATGTCCGGAATTTGCCATCCATCATTTTTTGCGATGTCCGGTCGTTTAAATCGAAAACCCACATCAAACCTTATAAGAAAATAAGTAAAATCAAATCTGAAACCTACTCCCGATGCAACTCCCAATTGTTTATACAAATTTTGAAATTTAAATTGAGTAGTATCAATATTGCGATCAGATTTTGTGTTTTTAAAATTCCATATATTGCCAACATCAGTAAATAAGGCCATTTTAAAAAGGACCGCATTAGAAAAAAGTGGTGCTACATTGAATCGGTATTCTATATTTCCTTCCAATTGAATATCTCCGGTACGATCGTTAAAGAGACCACTTGTATCAGGAGCGAGTTGCTGACCGCCAACTCCAATACCTCTGACCGGCCATGCACGCATGCTATTCGGTCCTCCGCCAAAATATTGTTTGAAGAAAGGCAAAGTGGTGTCACTTTTTGTTAGGGGAATTCCCACTCCTGCAAATGTCCTGAAAACTATTGCCGATTTAGGATGATTAATAGTATAAGTGTAATCAACATCGGTTTTTATAAAATCTTTCAGGTAATTATTGAAGAAATTGCCGGTTTGAGAATTTTTATTGCCCTTTTTTAATAATCTCCATATTAAACCGGATTCTTCAAGATTGGCTTTAAAATTACTAACAAGGTTTGGCTTTTTCGTATTTGTATGGGTTGACGAATAACTAAGGCTTTGCCCCATAACCAGTGCCGTATTAAAAGAATATTTTAGAAAAGGGTACAATGTTAAGGTGCTGTCGAAGGTGTGCGACCTGTTGTAAATTCTGCGATAATCAAAATTAAATGGCTTGTAGCTCCAGAGATGATTTTCTTTATTAGTCCAATTATAGCCTAGGGCGATATTAAATATCTGCTGATCAAAAAAATCAATCCTGTTAATTAGCGAGAGATTGGTGTTAATAAAGGTTTGTTTTGTTAGAAGCTTTTTGCGGTTGAGTTTTTTAAAAGGAGTTACAAATTTTGGGAAAAGAATGCTGTTGGTGTATCCAATTTCGGTTGAGTAAATAAAAGTGCCATTGCTATTTTGATAAGCAGTATTAAATTCTGCTCCCGCTCTTATGGCGTTAGTCATTCTTGCCGCCTGTTTCCAGAGATTTCGGTTAGTTATTGAAAGATTTCCAGCTACACCAAGGAGATTTCCGGAGTTTGATGTGGCGATTGAGGTTGTCGTATTTGCTGAATAGCTTAGTTCAACGCTTCCCTCAAAGGCATATTTTTTTATAGGATTTAGTTTAATCACCAGGTCCAGCAAGTTGGTATCTTTTTCTTCTGTAATATCAATAGTAGGACTTTCCCAGGCGCCAAGTTTGTACAAGCCATTGATAGTTTTTAAGTAATCTGCCTGGCTGAAAACATCGCCTTTTTTCATATACAGGTAAGTGCCTGGTATATAAAATTTATATAGTTTCCGATGATACCTTGTAATGTAATTCTTTGAAATATGCTCATGCAAAGTGCTGTCAGTGTATTGCTCTCCAGGAGTGTAATCGGGTAAAACAAAAATATTATTGACATAATATTTTTGTAGTTTGGAACTATCGGGTAAATTATTTAACTGAACACCCAGTCGTATAGTCGGCTTATCTCTTTTTTCATTTGCTTCTTCCAACAGGCGTAATTGTTCAAACGGATCCCCGGCTACAGAAGTAAGTGCTTCAATGGATGTATCACCGGTTATTCTTACCTCATCACCGGTGAATTTAAAATAGCCATGATTTCTGTAAAGGTCAACAAGACGACTTGTTTCAAACTGTACGGCATTTTTAGTAACCGGTTTATTTTTTTGCAAAAGTGATTCTTTCTTTGTGGAAATTGCGAGCGACTCCAGCTCAGGATTTGTAAAAAGATAAGCAAGTGTGTCTACCAGCGTGCGGGGGCCTGCTACAACATTGTAATTGGTAATTATTCTTTCCTGCTTTGAATGATAGACAGTGTCGAGCGAATAAGAAATGGTAGGATTATAGTAGCCAAGGTTTCCCATGGCTGTTCTCATATTACTTGCTGATTGAATAACGGCGGTGGTATCAAAAGCAGGAGGTTTTATTATAGAATGAAAAATAAAAGCCACATCTTTTATTTTCACTTTGGCGCTATCATCCAGTTGCGTATTTAATTTGGATTTTACGTTTGCTTTATCATCTTTATTTAAATCAGGCGCGGTGAGCGTAATATTGTTTTTGAAAAAAAAAGGTTTATTTTTTTGATATTTACGTACCGTTGTGAACCCCGAATAATTTTTTTTAGAAGTTGCGCAGCCAGATAAAAATATAAGGGCAATACATAGACTAAAAAACGCAGGAAATATTTTAATACGGATCATTCCATTCATATGCACGCACTATTGAGCAAAAAGATTGTCAAATATATTCAAAGTTTAAGCCATAAAAAATTACGCGACGAAGAGAATGCCTTTATTGCTGAAGGGCCGAAAGTAGTTACGGAGTTTTTGTCGGGTGAGAATTTTAATTGTAAAATTTTATGTGCACACGGAGACTGGCTCCTGGGAAGTAAAAATTTATTACAAAAGATATCTCCCGAAAACATTTTTGAAATTGATGATATCTCTCTGCAAAAAATATCACTTTTAAAAACTCCCAATAAAGTGTTGGCAGTTTTTGAGAAAAGATTATATCAGAGCGGGCCGCAGATCGAAGACAAATTATCCATAATGCTGGATGATATACAAGATCCCGGAAACCTCGGAACTATTATTCGCATTGCTGACTGGTTTGATATTGAAAATATTATTTGCAGCTATAATTGTGTTGATTGTTATAACCCTAAAGTGGTGCAGGCCACTATGGGAAGCCTTTCCCGGGTAAATATCTGGTACACTTCTTTATTTTCCTCCCTTGATGCTCATCGTAAAATAAGCGTTTATGCGGCCGCGTTATCTGGCACTCCGTTGCAGGAATTCGCGGCGATAAAAGAGGGGATTCTTTTAATTGGAAATGAATCCATAGGAATTAATGAAGACTTGTTAAAAAAAGCAACTCGAAAAATAGCCATTCCAAAATATGGAAAAGCAGAATCATTGAACGCTGCCGTGGCGACCGGAATTATTTTATCGCACGTTACCCCTAACCCTTAAAAGGGGAATGCACAATTCTGTGATAGTTTCTACTGCTCTGATAAATTTGAAAATGTCACTTTTTTTAAGCTAAAAATTTGACTTATACGAAATTTCATTTGCCATAATTTTTTACGTTTTGTTTTCCCCTTTTAGGGATAGGGGTTTATCTGAACTCAATTGCTTTAACCGGCTGTATTTTTCTTACAAGAAGAGATGGAATAATTAACATTAAAAAGCAAATTATTAATGTTGCACCATCAACTGCTGCAACCTGCCACCACACTACATCCGCATGGGCAACTTTCATGTAATAAGCCTCTTCATCGAGCTTAATAAAACCAGTTGCCTCCTGCAGGTAACAAATACCTAAACCTAGCAGCGTACCCGCGATAATTCCTGTAAAAGCTATAATCGAAGTATTGTATAAAAATATTTTTTGAATCGTGATATTGGGAGCGCCTAATGCTTTTAATATCCCGGTCATTTTGGTTCTTTCCAAAACAAGTATAATAAGACACGTAATTAAATTAACAACGGCCACTACCATCATAATGCCCAGCAAAATACTTTTTATTCTTCCCTGTAAATTGAGCCAGTCGAAAATATTGGGATAAATTTCTTGTACGGTTTTGCTATACCATTTCCCAGGCAACAAATCAGCGTCAAATAAATAATTATTTACAGAATCTGTTTGTTTGTAATCTTTTAAAAATATTTCGTATCCGCCTATTTCTGTGGAATCCCAATCATTGAGTCTTTGGATTAATTTAAGGTCTCCCAGGCAAAAGTTTTGATCATACTCTTCAATTCCGGTTTTGAATATTCCCGCAATTTTTAATTTTCTCGCTCGCTGGCTGCCATCACTCTGTATAAAAAGAATAATTACGCTATCATTTACATTTGCCTCGAGCTGGTTGGCAGTATATTCGGAAATGTCAATGTCTTTACTATAGCCCCTATCGTTAAATGACAGCCATTTTCCTTTTTCTAAAAACGAATTAATTCGGCTGAAATGAAAACTGCTGTCAACCCCCTTCATCAATACGCTTTCAATATTATCCTTATATCTTATAATAGAAGATTTTGTTGCATAACGCTCTATGCTTTTTACCTGTGGTAAAGTGCGTAATAAATTTTCAAGTGTATCATTTTTTTCAATCGGGTATTCTTCGGCAATGTTTGCCTGCGTCATAACATTTTGCTGTACACGAATGTGCCCCCAGAAACTAAAAACCTTGTTGCTTATTACATTTTGGAAACCGTTAACAAAACTTAATGCAACTATCATAACGGCAACACTTATCATTGTAGCGGTAATTGCCAGGCCAATAATAAATCGTGAAAAAGTTTTTTGCCTATTGAAGGCAATGCGCTTTGCTATAAAAGAAGAAACATTCAAACGTGTTAAATTTGCTATCTTGTAAAACTAATTTTTTTTAAAACATTTCAATGAAATCAATCGGGATTGCTGCCTTTATTTTCACCAATATTATTTTTTTATTTTCTTCGAATGTTATAATTGCCCAGGCGCCCGACAGCATTTATGTTGATAATATAAAAACCGTTAGGTTGTATAATTATGGAGACCAGCTAAGCCTGCCGGTAATTAAACTAAATAGTGGCGACCAGGTTGAACTTCATTTTGACGATTTGGATGGTGATGTAAAATATTACTACTATACCTATCAGCTTTGCAATAACGACTGGACGGCGGTTGATATAAATCAATTTGACTATATAAAGGGATTTACCCAGCTAAGAATTTCCACTTATCGCCTTTCATCGCTTGCGCTTACCCGTTATACACATTACCAGGCCGTTATTCCTGATAAGAGCGGTTATCCTACACGTTCCGGAAATTATATTCTGAAAGTGTATTTGAACGGTGATACTTCTCAAATCGCTTTTACCAAAAGGTTGATGGTGGTCGATAATAAAGCAACCATTCTGGCAAGGGTTATCCAACCATACGCGCCTGATATTTCCCGGACTCATCAGCGCATTCAATTTACTGTTGGCATAAAAGGACTTGATGCATTTAATGCAGGACAGCAGGTTAAAGTTGTAATACTTCAAAATTATCGTTGGGACAACGCCCTGAAAAATTTTCCGCCAACGTTCATCCGCGGTACTACGCTGGAATATAATTCCGAAAACATCGGTATTTTCCCCGGTGGGAAAGAATGGCGGTGGCTCGATATTACTGATTTTCATCTGCAAAGTGATAGAGTGCGCACGGCGGATTACAATAAAGCCTCCACTGAAATTTATCTAAATCCTGATGGGCCGAGAGATGCTCAACGATATGTTTATTACCGCGATTACAACGGTATGTTCGTTTCATCTGCCATACGGGGATATAATCCATTATGGGAAACCGATTATGCTACGGTTCATTTTTCATTTGTACCTCCTAACGGAGTCGAATATCCGGATAAGGATGTCTACCTGTTTGGCCAGTTAACTAACTACAATTATGCTGATAGTCTCAGAATGGTATTTAATCATGAAAAAAATCTTTACGAGACACATCTTTTACTAAAACAAGGTTATTACGATTATACTTATGTTGGTGTTGATAAAAATAATCCGGCAATAAGAAGTGAATTGGATGGAAACTATTTCGAAACAGAAAACCTTTATACCATTTTAGTGTATTATAAATCATTCACTGACCGTTCGGATCAATTAATTGGGGTAGCTACTTTTGATTCAAGAACCACTCAACCAGGATTGAGTTTTTGATCCGAAATTTTAAACCGGATTTCCCTCCACGCATTTTGAAATTTTATGATTTCGTTTTGATTTAACAAGACTTTTGATAATAATCAGTTTTGCAACTTCTCAGTACGACATTTTATATATATTTGCAGCCGGCAAGTCTTATACGGCCAGCTCCTGCAGAACTCCCCCAGGATCGGAAGATAGCAAGGGTATGTGGTTGAGCGGTGCGATGTAAGTAACTTGCCGATTTTTTTTATACCACTTGCTGAATTGATTACATCAATTTCTGTGGGTTCATAGGTGTGACTCTTTCAATTCATAATTCTTAATCGACATCTCATAAATCATAAAGAAATATCTTTGCTAAATAATTTATATAATTTAAAAGTAATTAATCATGAAATTTTTTATTGATACAGCAAATCTAGATCAGATAAAAGAAGCCAACGATCTTGGTATTTTGGATGGTGTTACAACCAATCCTTCGTTAATGGCAAAAGAAGGAATTAAAGGAGTTGACGCCGTTATGAATCATTATAAAACCATTTGCGAAATGGTTGATGGAGATATAAGCGCCGAAGTTGTTACAACGGAATTCAAAACCATTATTGAGGAGGGCAAAAAGCTTGCAGCCATTCATAAAAATATAGTTGTAAAAGTTCCAATGATCCCTGATGGAGTTAAAGCGATAAAATGGTTCACCGATAACGGAATACGTACCAATTGCACGTTGATCTTTAGTGCAGGCCAGGCAATGCTTGCAGCAAAGGCAGGTGCCGCCTATGTTTCACCATTTATCGGCCGCATTGATGATAGTGGTTGGGATGGCATTGAACTCATACAGCAGATTGCCCATATCTTCCAGGTACAGGGGTTTGAATCAGAAATCCTTGCGGCATCGATTCGCAGTTCCCTTCATATCATTAAATGTGCAGAGGCTGGCGCTGACGTTTGTACTTGCCCGTTAGAGTCAATTATTGGGTTGACAAAACATCCTTTAACGGATATTGGGCTTGCAAAGTTTGTCGCCGACGCCAAAAAGTTTGCTTAACGCTGCAATATAATGGAGTTGGATAATTTACGTTGTTGACGAAAAATAAAATTTGTTATTTAAAAATTTTCATTACATCTTTGTTCTGCAAATGAAAATTAAAAATACATATAATAGCTGGTGGCAATCAATCTCCTGATTGTGCCGCATAGCTATATTTGTATCTCAAAAAATAAATAGTATACCCCGGCACAAAGCCGGGGTTTTTTTATGTTATGAAGAAAATAGAATTAAAAACAACGTTCAAAAAATTATTGGCGGATGTGTATACGCCTGTGGGAATATACCTGCGTCTGCGCGACCGTTTTCGCGATACGGTTTTATTGGAAAGTACCGATTTCCACGTAGGTGAAAATAGCTTTTCCATTATTGGGATTAATGCAATTGCCGGGATTGAAATAAGTAATTACCAGGAAATTGAATTCAAATTGCCATCGCAAAAAATTCAAAAGATCCAAATTACAAAAACTATGAAAGTCGCTGAAGAACTCTGGAAGTTTATGCAACACTTCGGTATTACGGAACAGGTGGTGGTTCCTGTAAGTAAAGCACAGGGTTTATTTGGCTACACTACTTTTGACGCAATACAATTTTTTGAAGATATACAATTTAAGTCTTTAAGGGGTAATGAAAAACCTCAAATACCCCTTGTGCGTTATCGTTTATACCAGTACGTTATAGTTATCAATCACTTTAAAGACGAATTATTTGTTTGCGAAAATCACATCAAGGGAATTGAGAGCGAGATGGACATTGTTGAGAGCATTATTAAAAGTAAAGACGTTCCAACGTATCCTTTTGCGGTGGTGCAAACAGAAACATCTCCGTTAGTTGATGAAGAATATATCGATATGGTTAAAAAAGGAATTGCAAGTTGCGCAAGGGGCGATGTTTTCCAGGTAGTTCTCAGTCGCAAATTCCAACAGAGATTTTCGGGAGATGAATTTAACGTTTACCGGGCTCTCAGAAATATTAATCCCAGTCCGTATCTTTTTTATTTTGATTATGGCGATTATCGGCTGTTTGGAAGCAGTCCTGAAAGCCAACTGATCGTTCAAAATAATATAGCTGTTGTTCATCCCATAGCAGGAACTTTTAAAAGAACGGGTAATGACGCTATGGATGAAGGCCTTGCTGAGCAACTATCAAAAGATAAAAAAGAAAATGCCGAACACGTAATGTTGGTTGACCTTGCCCGCAACGATTTGAGTCGGTTATGCAATGAAGTGAAAGTTACCCGGTTTTGTGAAGTGCAATATTTTTCACATGTCATTCATCTTGTTAGCGAGGTGAAAGGGAAAGTTCCTGAAAACAGTAATCCTTTCAATTTATTGGGAGTCACTTTCCCCGCAGGTACCTTAAGTGGTGCACCAAAATATAAAGCGATGCAGCTAATTGATGAATTTGAGAAAGAGTCGAGAAGTTATTATGGCGGATGTATCGGGTTTATTGGGTTTAACGGGAGTATTAACCATGCTATTATGATACGGACTTTTTTAAGCAAAGAGAACAGTCTTATTTACCAGGCCGGGGCCGGCATTGTTGCTGCGTCTAACCCTAAGAGTGAGCTACAGGAAGTAACCAATAAATTAAATGCACTTACATCAGCTATTAAATCTGCTGAAAAAATATAAAGAATGAAAATTTTAATTTTTGATAATTACGATTCGTTTACATACAACCTTGTTCATGTAGTTGAAAAAATAATTAATGATAAGGTAGATGTTTATCGCAATGATAAGATACCACTTGAAAGAGTAAAAGAGTACGACAAAATTATTTTATCGCCGGGTCCTGGTATACCCGTTGAGTCAGGCTTGTTACTTCCGCTGATTAAAGAATACGCTCCTTCCAAATCGATACTGGGCGTATGTCTTGGCCAACAGGCAATTGGTGAATCTTTTGGGGGAAGTTTAATAAATTTAAGCACCGTATATCATGGAGTGGCTACAAAAATAAAGGTTAACGCTGGCAGGATAAAATCACAAAATGATGTTTTTAATTCATTGGACAGCGAACTGGAAGTTGGCCGCTATCATTCATGGATTGTAAGTAAAGAAGGGTTTCCCAAAGAGCTTGAAATTACTGCTGAAGATGAAAACGGGTACATAATGGCGCTGAGGCATAAAACTTTTGATGTGCAGGGCGTTCAGTTTCACCCTGAAAGCGTATTAACGCCTATGGGAGAAATGATGATGCGAAACTGGCTAAAATAATAGTATGAAAGAAATTCTTAAATATTTATTCGAGCATAAAACCTTGTCAAGGGATAAGGCAAAAGAAATACTGGTGAATATTTCAAAAGGAATATATTCAGATGCGGAGATTGCATCATTCGTAACGGTATACCTTATGCGCAGTATTACCATTCCGGAGTTGCTTGGATTCCGTGACGCATTAATTGAGTTGTGTATTCCCGTTAACTTAGAACCCTTCAGTGTAATAGATATTGTAGGCACCGGCGGCGATGGGAAAAATACATTCAATATTTCTACCCTTAGTTGTTTTATCGTAGCTGGCACAGGCCAAAAAGTTGCGAAACATGGCAACT
>Ga0157369_10009232_pt1 | contig 11281 bp, 11 predicted proteins | sample C25metaG_FD_113461 | JGI IMG/M metagenome (GOLD analysis project Ga0157369, IMG submission 113461) | Corn rhizosphere microbial communities from Kellogg Biological Station, Michigan, USA - C2-5 metaG | ecosystem: Host-associated > Plants > Roots > Rhizosphere > Soil | place: USA: Michigan... | reverse complement strand
GGACGGCGGCGGGGAAGGCGGGGCGCCGGTGGCCATCAGCCCCAAAGAATTGAGTCGCATTCTGAACAGCAAGACCGGGCACAATACGATCTTCAATTTGAGTCTCCCGGGCAACGCTGCGACGCCCGTGATGATTGTCGACTGGCAATTCGACCCGATCAAGGACTCTCTGCTGCACGCCGATCTGAAACGCATCGACCTGACCCAGCGAATCATCGTGAAAGTCCCGGTGGTCACACACGGCGATCCAAAGGGCGTGAAACTGCAGGGCGGCATCCACGAAATCGTCACGCGCGAAATAGAAATCGAATGTCTGCCGGATGAAATTCCGGAGCAGTTTGACGTCAACGTGGCCGAGCTGGTAATCGGCCAGAATATTCGGGTCTCCGAAATTCCGCTGAGCGGTTCGATGAAGCTGTTGAGTTCCAGCGATGCGGTCGTTTCCCACGTCGTGGCTGTGAAGGAAGAAGTCGTGGCGACGCCTGAAACGGTGGAAGCGGCTACGCCGGCTGCCGAGCCTGAAGTCATCAAGAAGGGCAAGAAGGAAGAGGAAGGCGAGGGCGCCGAGGCGGCGCCTGCTGCCAAAACCCCGGCCGCCAAGAAGAAGTAAGCGGTGTGTTGCGTCGCGGGTTTGGGCAATCCCGGAATCCGTTATGCAGCGACGCCGCACAATATCGGTTTCCGGATTGTGGACGAGTTGGCGAGGCGCCATGCCGTCCGCATTGCCAAGGATGAGGGCGCGGCGCTGACTGGCGCCGGCCGCATCCGGGAAAAGAGCGTGCTGCTGGTAAAGCCACAGACGTTCATGAACAATTCGGGTACGGGCATCAAGGCCGCCTTGGAGTACCGTAACCTGACACATCGCGATTTAATCGTGGTGTACGACGAGCTTGACCTGCCTTGGACCGCGCTGCGGATCAAGGTGGCGGGGTCGGCGGCTGGACACAATGGTGTCAAGTCGATCATTGCCGCTTTGAAGACGGAAGTTTTCACGCGGGTAAGGGTGGGAATTCATCCCGGCCGGCCCGTCGATGCGGTCGAATATGTGCTCGCTCCTTTCGAGCGGGCATTGAGAGAGGATGTGGAGGGAGTGGTATCGCACACAGCCGATGCCGTCGAATCCATAATTGCTGAAGGCGCCGTTCAGGCCATGGCGAAATTTAATCGTCGCGCTCGAGGCACACAAGAGGAAGAATGAGAATTTACGAAGAGCTATTCATTGTTCGTCCGGACGCAACGGACGAAGAAGTGGATCCGCTCATTGAACAATTGAAGAACGTGATCGTCCATGAGGGCGGTACGCTTGACAAGACCGAGAAGTGGGGCGTCCGAAAGCTGGCATATCGGCTGCTGAAGCATACCGAAGGCCAATACATTCTGCTGCAGTTTACGGCGCAGGCCGAGACAGTCAAAGAGGTTGAGCGTCGGCTGCGGGTGGCGGACTTGGTCCTTAAATTTTTGACAGTCCGAATCGACGAAAAGTTGAAGATGATCGAGAAGCGTAAAAAAGCGCGTGAAAAGCGTGCGGCTCGCAAGCCCCCGCCGGCGCCTTCGCCGTCGGCTTCCGCTTCCCCGGCGTTACCGGCCGAGCCACCGGCTCCGATTCCGGGCGCCCCGGGCGCTCCAGGAGCCCCCACGGAGCAGGCAGAGTAAGAAGGAACTCGGAGAAACATTATGGCGGAACAAAGAAGCGGACGTCCGATAGCAGCATCGCAGCGGCCCACCGGAGGCGACAAGGCGATTGCCACTGGCAAAAAACAATATTTCCGGCGCAAGAAAGTATGCCGATTCTGTGTCGAAAAAGTCGACGACATCAACTATAAAGACGTGAGAATGCTCATGAGCTTTATTTCCGAGCGTGGCAAGATCACGCCCCGGCGTATCTCGGGAGTGTGCACTCCTCACCAGAAGCGATTGACCGAAGCGATCAAGCAGGCGCGCAGCATTGTGCTGGTGCCGTTCGCTTCGCGCATGTAGGCGAGAAGAGAACCAAGGAGAAAACCATGGAAGTCATTCTCAGAGAAGACGTCGAGAAAGTCGGCTCGCGCGGCGCGCTGGTGAAAGTTGCCGACGGCTACGCCCGCAATTTTCTGCTGCCAAAGCGGCTTGCGGTTCCCGCCACAGAGTCGAACAAGAAAATCGTCGAGCAGGAGCGTGATGCGTATTTGCGGCGAGAAGCCAAGGATAAGAGCGAATCGGAAGACCTGGCGAAGCTGCTGACAGGTCTCACGCTTACTTTTCGGCAGAAGGTGGGAGAGAACAATCATCTGTTCGGTTCGGTGACCGCCAAGGACATTGCAGATGCCCTTGAAGCCCAGAAGTTCCACCTGGAGCGCCGCAAAGTGCAGCTGGAGGAACCAATTCGCACTGTAGGCGAGCACGAGGTCACGGTGCGGCTGCACCGCGATGTCTCGACGCAGATCAAAGTTGTGGTCGAACCCGAATAAGCGCGCGGCTTGTTGCTCGATCCTCAAAAACTACTGGAAGCGAAGCCAGCCGAGGTGTTGGCGGCAGCCGCCCGCGGGCATCTCGGTTTGGACCACCGTTTCCTGCACGCTCTCGTCGATCGGCGTGCGGAAGCCATGCCAGCCGTATTGTCTTTCGCTGAGCGCGATCGATCGAATGACATAGTCGATCTGGCGCCAGAGCTAACCGCCATCTTCCGCTATTGGAAGGCGCCGGAGGCCATTCCTTTTTTTATCGGTCTTATCAAGGAAGACCCGGAAAATGTCTCGGATGAAGTGACCATCGGACTGGTCGCGGCCGGCGCGGCGGCGCTCGAGCCGCTGCTCGCGCTCTATCCGGATCTGGAGGAAACTGAAAGCGGAGAAGTTGCGTTCGTCCTGGCCAGCTTAGGTATCCGCGACGAGCGCATCTTGAAACTCCTTCTCGACCGGTTGGAATTCGACCTATCCGATACACTGCTGCTGCTTGGAATCTATGGCGACCCGGCGGCGCGGCCGGCGATTGAAAATGCCGCGCTTCTGGCTACGGGCGACGCGGAGCTGATGAAGGAAGCGGCCGATGCTCTCGAACTGCTGGGTGAACCCAAAAAACCGCCGGTCGATGAGCCTTTTGATATCTGGGGTTTGTATCCGCCCGAAGATGAACCACCGTTAGACCTGCTCGATGAAGACGAGCGCGGCGAGTTGCTGGCGCACCCTGTCGCGAGCATGCGGGCCGCAGCCGCAAATTCGTTCTTCAATCGCCAGCCAGACGCCGCGCAGCGCCAACAGTTATTGAAGATGGCCCAGGAAGACGAATCCGCCGACGTGCGTGCACGCTGCTGGGAAGCGTTGATCGATTCGACGGAAGAATCAAGCGTGATCGAGGCCATGCTTCGTGCCCTTCGCAATCCTCAGCTTGCCGTGAAGGAACGCGGTGGGTTACTGGTCGGTATGGCGCCTGAAGCCGATCGTGCGGAAGTGCGGCAGGCGATCGTCAATCTTTATGAGATTGCCGAAGGACGCGCAAAAGCCCTGGAAGCGATGTGGCGTTCGGTGCATCCGGCATTTCGCGATTACTTCGCGAAGCATTTGATCGACCCGGATCTCGAAATTCGTCGTGCCGCAATTTGGGGCATCGGCTACTACGGTATTCGCAGTGAGCTGGACAAACTACGGCAGCTTTTCAACGACGAGGACCTGCGGTCCGATGCCCTGTTTGCCTACGCGCTGGCGACCCCTGCCGATGTCTCGCGTGCACGCATGAAGGGACTCTTGACGCGCATTGAAAACGATGCGCAAGGGCTCTCGGAGATGGAAGAAGAGCTCGTCAAAGCCGCCCTGGACGAGCGCTTGCTTCTCGCCGGCAAAGAGCCGGTGTTCCAGCCGCAGGAAGACTAGTTCGGCACCCGAATCCGGGGCGTGTCTCTGCCGCAACTGTGTGCGAAGATCTCGGACAGCAGAGTAACTATGGCTGAACATACGCTCCACTCCATTGCCTTCCCTGTTCTCAATGCAGACCAGATCGCGCAACTGGCAAACTGCACCGCGGTTGCGCCGAGACACTGCGCAGACGGCGAGATGCTTGTTACGGTCGGCGATCGCGCCTTCAAATTCTTTATCGTTCAATCGGGCAAGATTGAGATTCTCGATTATTCGGGCGATGCGCCCAAAACCATCACCACCCACGGCCCGGGTGAGTTCACGGGCGACGTCTCCCATTTAACAGGCACGCCCGCTGTTTTCACAGCGATCGCCCGATACGATTGCAACGTGTTCGAGATCTCGGGAGACGCTCTGCGGCACGTGCTGAACCAGTGTCCTGGACTCAGCGACATTATTCTTCAAGCATTCATTGCGCGCCGCCAACTGTTGCGCGAATCCCCCAATTTCATCGGCCTGCGCGTCATCGGCTCGCGCTATTCTCCGGATACTTTTCGCGTCCGCGATTTCCTGTCCAGAAACCGCGTGCTCTTCACCTGGACGGACTTGGAAACCGATCCGCAAGTCGATGTGCTGTTGAAAAGCTTCGGGGTGACTGCGGCCGATACACCTGTAGTTGCCTGCGCGCATATACTGCTTCTGCGCAATCCATCCAATCAGAGGCTGGCTGACGAGGTCGGTATTTATCAGCCGTTGCAGCAGACCGTTTTCGACCTTCTGGTCGTCGGCGCCGGCCCCGCCGGTTTGGCGGCGGCGGTGTATGGCGCGTCGGAAGGGCTGAGGACCGCAGTAGTGGACTCGATCGCTCCCGGCGGGCAGGCCGGAAGCAGTATGCGTATCGAAAATTATCTCGGGTTTCCGACGGGACTCACGGGCGCCGAACTTACTGATCGTGCGACGCTGCAGGCCAACAAGTTCGGCGCGCACCTTTCGATCCCCACCTCCGCCACTCGTTTGTCGTTTGAAAACGGATACGCAACATTGGATGCGGGCGGCGGCGCTCCCATCGCTGCCAAATGTCTGCTCATCGCAACCGGCGCACAATATCGCAAGCTGGGAGTCAGAGGTGTGGAGAAGTTCGAAGGGGCCGGACTCTACTATGCTGCGACACCTGCCGAAGCCCTGCTCTGCCGCGGATGCCCGGCGATTGTTGTAGGCGGTGGCAACTCGGCGGGGCAGGCGGCCGTCTTTCTGGCAAGCCACGCAAGCCGCGTGCTATTGCTCATTCGCGGCAACGATCTGAACAGGAACATGTCAAGCTATCTCGTCGACCGCATCGCACAAACTCCCAATATTGACCTGCTGGTGAATACGACCATCCAGGAGATGACCGGCAACGGCCATCTGAGCGCGGTGGAAATCGTAAACGGAGCGAGTGGGCAAGAACAAACAGTGGAAACACCCGCGGTGTTTAGTTTTATTGGGGCGACACCACTTACGAACTGGTTGCCTGCCGAAGTCGAGCGAGACGCGAAAGGGTTCGTACGGACCGGGGCGGCCGTGGCACAGTCGCCACACTGGAGCGCCGCGCGCGCGCCATTCTTACTGGAGACAAGCCGCCGTGGTGTATTCGCAGCCGGTGATGTACGCTCCGGCTCAGTAAAGCGAGTTGCTTCGGCGGTCGGCGAGGGCGCGATGGCCGTGCAGTTCGTGCACGAATATCTAAAAGAGAGGTAGGTTATGCGAGAGCCAGATTCAGGTTCTCTATCGCTTCGTCGATTTCCGCCGTGTTCTTGTAACCAACGGTCACACTAGTGACGCCCGCCTGCCGGAAGGCAAATCGCATCGCAGCCTTGCGGTCCTCGCGATTGGTGAATGAGCCTTCACCCACCAGTTTCATGCTGATGACGCCCATACCGTCTTGGCGAACCTGCTTTACGTGCTCGACAACTTCGCTCACATTACCCGGCCCGCTAGTGTTGTAATCCTCAGCGTCCATGTGCGAACCCTTGTGGTTCATGCGGATCATGGCGATGTCGAGCCACTTGTTGTCCGGGAACTTGCGTAGCGCCGGCAACCCGTGAACGGAGGCTCCGTGTCCAACAATGGCATGTTTGGATTGGGCTTCGAGAAGTCCATCCTGCCAGCGGACGGTATCGGTCGGCCAGGTCGGCGTGTGCTGCCAGTGCAACAGCGCTATGTCGAAGTAATCGGTATTGGCAAGTTTGCGCAACTCGTCGATCTTTTCCTGCGGATCCACACCATCATGTGTGGTCACTTTGGTCATTAGCCGGTAGCTATCGCGCGGAATGCCCTTCAGCGCGACGCCGAGCATCTGATGCATCTCGCCGTATGATTCGGCCGTCTCGAAAAAGCGGACGCCGTGGTCATAGGCATAGCGCACCAGCTTTGTAAAGTCTTCCTGTCCCAATTGGCGTTGCACCCGGCCACTGAAAGTGCCTGTGCCGAATGCCAGCCGCGTCACCTTCACGCCCGATTTTCCAAGCGTCACCCAGTCGGTTGCGGTCTCTTTCGCGGCTTTTACCGGGAGGCTTCCCGCGCCTACGAGCGCACCGGCGGCGAGCCCGGTTTTTAGGAAATTACGTCTGGAGCAATGAGCCATAATGTCTTTTTCTCCAACTGGCCGCATCTTATCATGATCCTCGCGAACCCCGGAGAGTATGGCGCCGACGGCTAAACAAGCGGTGTCTGCGTAGCCCGCAAATCCCGCAATGGCGGGTTGGTGCGCGCCAGGATCGATTCGAATCGATCTCGTATGCCGTGGTCGAGCTGCGGATGTGTCAGGATCCAAAACTGGTTCTTACGAACGGCTTCGATCACGGCGTCCGCAATCTCTTCCGGCGGCGTGCCTTCTTCCACAATCCGTTTCAGCGCGTCATGAAAGCCGAACGAGGCCGTAGGATCTGCCGGAACGCCTTCCGGCCGGTTCCGGCCGCTCTCTGCCAAGCGCGTTTTCGAAAACGCCGGGCAGAGAACCGAAACATGAATCTTATCCGTAGTGAGTTGCAGTTCGGCGTAAAGGCACTCGGAGAGAGCGACGACCGCATGTTTCGAGACGTTGTAAGCGGACATGAGCGGCCGCGTTGTCAAGCCCGCCAACGAGGCGGTGTTGACGATGTGCGCCTCCCGGTTGGCCTCGAGCATGCGAGGCAGAAACGCCTGTACGCCGTGCAGCACGCCGAAGAAATTTACGTTCAACGTCCAATGCCAGTTGCCGAGCGGCTCCTTCCACACGGGCGCTCCGGGCGGCAAAATGCCGGCGTTATTGCACAACAGCTCGACCGCGCCGAACTCCTGATACGCGCGCGCGGCTAGCCTCTCGAGATCATCCGGCTTCGACACATCCACGCGCTCGCAAATGGCCTTTGTGCCCGCGGCGCGTAGCTCGTCCGCGAATTGGGAAAGCGGCGCCGGTTCGATATCTGCAAGCGCCAACCGCATGCCTTCAGCCGCAAATCGCTGCGCCATCGCTTTGCCGATACCACTGGCTGCGCCTGTGACAACGGCCACTTTGTTTCTAAGATCCTGCACGCGTTTGAGTCTACAAGACGCCGGGTCTTCATCCGCCTTAGAAGGCGATTGTCTCCTAAACTCTCGGCAACATAGTACGTGCCAACAGGATGCATTTCCGGTTGGCGTCGGGAACCGGCCCGGGCAGAATGCGAATGAGCGTGTCGCCCTTCAATACATTCAAACCCAGATTGCTTAGCCGAATGGCGCGATCGCCAAGACCTGGGATTTCTTCTCCCGCGCCCTTCAGTCCGCTCAAGAGCGCTTTACCTGCGAGAACCGCCGTCATTTGTGCGCGGCCGTCTCCTTCCGCCACCACCACCGTTAACAGCGGATACTCACCATTGCTGTCGGTTTGTCCCGCCTGCGCGGCGGCGCTCTTCAAGAATCTGTCGACTGTGTCGGCACCCTCGGCTGCTGTTCGCGAGGCGTTGGGCGTATTTACCATGGTCGACATTCCTTCTTTCCCGAGTCGGGCACTCAAACCGGGCGGCCCGTAGTACAGGCAACTCGCGTCGCGCATTTCCGCTCGTTGGATCGGCTCTCCTAGCAGGTGGGCAGCCTCTTGTTTCGAAAGCAGTTCGCACGGACGTATCGAAACTGCGACGGAAGCGCGCGTGTGTGAAGGAAGGCCGACGCCATACTCGCTGGCTTTCGCCACCACCGCCTGTTTTACGCGGTGCGCCACGTAGAACAGTCCGCCCACAACGGCAATGCCTCCGACGGCAAAGACGCAGAGAAGGATTAGCAAAATCTTCATCCCGGAACCGGACTTGGCTGCGGGCGCGATGGGAGCGGCGGCCGGCGCCACCGGGTTAGGGCCGCCGGCGGCCGGTGTACGGCACTGCGGGCAGAACGCAAAATTCGGCCCCATGGGGGCGCCACAATTTCTGCAAAAATTGCTCATTTGTGCTCACAATCCCGGCGCCGTGACACGGCCACCGTTACCTATCTGAAAGGTTCAGGTAGAACGTATCAGAATTCGAGTACTGGGGCAAGAGAGCCAGGTTATAGGCTTGGGTTATAGTCTGACCGAATGTACAGATCGTTCCTTAACGTCCTGATCCTGATGGGCCTAATGATTAGAATTTGGGCCGCCCCACCAGTTCTGGTACCAGAAATCGAGGGCGATTTCTGGCAGGTGGCCGGCGATCCCGATCTTGGCAAATACACCACCGCCAAACAGCAGCCGGTCGATTTCGGAATATGGCAAGCGGCTGATGGCACCTGGCAACTTTGGTCCTGTATTCGCGCGACCGCAGCTCCGGGCAAGACGCGCCTTTTCTACCGCTGGCAGGCGAAAAGCCTGACCGATAAAGATTGGACTCCAATGGGTATCGCCATGATGGCCGATCCAAATTTCGGCGAGACCGAAGGCGGCCTGCAGGCGCCCTTTGTTCTAAAAGAGAAATCCGTCTACTACATGTTCTACGGCAACTGGGAGCATATTGCGCTCGCCACCAGTGTCGACGGCAAGACGTTCGCCCGCCAGTTGACCAGCGATGGAAGCTCCGGTATGTTCGGCGAGGAAACCGGAAGCAACACGCGCGATCCCATGGTGCTCAAGATCGGTTCCCTCTATTACTGCTACTACACAGCTTTTCCGAATCGTCACGGCGCGGATTTCGTGCGCACATCCAAGGATAAGATCCACTGGAGCGCGTCCCGGAAAGTTGCCTATGGCGGCTCAAAAGGCGATGGCCCGTATTCGGCCGAATGCCCGTTCGTCTATCATCACGCGGCTTCGGGCTACTACTATCTGCTGCGAAATCAATTCTACGGAGAGAAAGCGCAGTTTGCCGTTTATCGCTCGCGTGATCCGCTCGATTTCGGGAAGAACGACGACAGATATCTGGTTCAGACTATGCCGTATGCGGCGCCAGAAATTATCGAATCCGCAGGGCAACTCTACCTCGCCACACTCCGTTCCGATCTGAAAGGCATCCAGATCGCCAAATTGAAGTTCGTGGCGAAAGCGACGAACTAACGAAAGTGATAGAGAAGAATTCCGTAGCCAACGCCTGCCTCATCCGCCGGATGCGCAACCTGGAAGGCCATGAAACGGCCGTCGGTCGAGACTACAGGATTCGATGCCTTAAAGCCCTCATAGTCGTTGAAGTGAGTTAGCCGCTTAAAATCTTTTCCAGTGCCATCCAGGCGCAGCTTCCAAATGTCGATGTTCCGGGAGCCATGGTCTCCGCCCAATTCGGCTACCTGGCGGTCTCCTTCCACATTGGTGTACTGGCCATCGGGATAAATACCCTCGCACTCGTTGTAAGTCCCCGGAGCCTTCGACATGTTCTCCACTTTGCCGCTGGCCAGGTCAATTGTCATGGCCGAAGCAAGATGCTGCGGTTCGTAGCAGGTGAAGGTCATTTTTTTGTCGTCGTCGAAAAAGTCTTGCGCCTCGATCGTACAGGCTTTCGAGTTGCTTTCGTAGACCATGCGTTTATCCGTGAGTCGCGCCGTGCCACCGGACACGTCGACCGTGGCGACAACTAATTGTGAATGGTCGGGAGCTAGGGACGGGTCTTGCCTGGCGGTGACGGAATAGGAAATTCGCATATTCTTCTTCGAAAGCGCCGCCCCTTCCGACATCTTCTGATCGAAGCGCTGGGGTTTGGAGCCCGGCTGCTTGCTCAGAAACCACAATTCGTTATCCGCGGAGCGGCTGCTATGGATATCTGAGAATCGCGCCGGCCCGATTAAAATGTAGTCGCCCGAAGACAGATGCATAATCCGGAGGAAGGCAGCCCCGGGTACGCCGCAGGTGACGCAGCGGATCGCGCGGGTCTTCAGGTCGATCACAAACGCGTCACCAAAACTTTTGTCCATGAACGCAATGCTCTGGTTGTCGGGCGAGATGTCGGCTCGCTCGCCAAAGTGCGTCAACATCTCGATATTCTTGGGGAGATGATCGAGTGGATTACCGTTCTTTCGCTGCCCAAAGGCCGAAAGAGAGAACGTCGCGAACGTTAATACGAGTAGGATGTAAGACACGAGATCGACCCTTCATGGAGCACAAGCTCCGGTTTCATAATGCGGTACACATTTCCACGTACTGCGAAGCGTGAGTTTTAGCGCAAGCGATTTCAAAAGTCAAGAAAGCTGGCAGACGTTACCCGGCCGCCTAGTAAATTCACTTGCTGATCAGCCGAGAGCAACTGAAATGTAACCGCTTGACTTCATCCGAATCCGGGGCTAGTATCTGGTTCGATCCAGCTTCACTGGGTAGTTTCACGATGTGGGAAGACGAGTTCCGAAAACGGGGAGGTCGTCGATATAAAGGAGCAGTCTCAAATGCGTGCAGGGGTTTCGTTGAAATGGATAGTTTTCGCGGCGATTTCTTTTCCTTGTTTCTCGCAAGTCACGACTTCGACGTTTCTCGGAACGGTAGCGGATCCTTCCGGTAGCGTTGTCGTCGGCGCGAATGTTGTTTTGACCAATCAAGCTACCGGAGCGGCGACCACAAAATCGAGTGGCGCCGATGGGAGTTTCGAATTCGACTTTCTCCGCACAGGAACCTATCGTCTCAAGATCACGGCGGCCGGCTTCAAGGCTCTGCAGACTGGCGACTTCGATTTATTAGCGGGCGCCAGTGTCAAACGCGACTTCAAACTGGACTTAGGCGCCGTGAATGAAACGGTGTCGGTCGAAGGTGCTGCTCCTCTCGTAAATACCGTCTCCGCCGAGCAATCTCAAAGTATCTCGCGCACCGAGGCGTCGGAGCTCCCGCTGGCGAAGCGAAACGTCGCAAATCTCCTGGGACTCGGCACAGGTGTAAGTCCGGGGGCTGGATTTGTGAGGCTGAACGGGGTAGGGAAAACGGGGACTCTCTACACGGTCGACGGCACAAATGCGACGGCGGATCCAGAAAGCCGCACTACGTCGATGCGTGGAAATTTCGAACAGATCAATCTACT
>Ga0157369_10009230_pt1 | contig 11282 bp, 6 predicted proteins | sample C25metaG_FD_113461 | JGI IMG/M metagenome (GOLD analysis project Ga0157369, IMG submission 113461) | Corn rhizosphere microbial communities from Kellogg Biological Station, Michigan, USA - C2-5 metaG | ecosystem: Host-associated > Plants > Roots > Rhizosphere > Soil | place: USA: Michigan... | reverse complement strand
GTGATGCGAACAGCGTCAGCTGTGCTCTACTCCAGCGACTACGAGTTTGAGTTCGGCAAAGGCTACGTACTGCGTCAGAGCGAGGCGGACCAGGCGATTCTCATCAGCAGCGGGCGTGGTGTGCATGAGGCGCTGGCCGCAGCGGAGCTGTGCGAGAAGGCGGGCACGCCGGTGATGGTCGTGGACATGCCGTCGGTGGACGAAGAGTTGATGGCCAGGCTGTACAAGACCGGCTTGCCGCTGCTTTTTGCGGAGCAGAACAACGGATACCTGTGGCAGAACTTCCTGAAGGTGCTGTATCGTCATCGCCGCGATACAAAGCTCGATGGACTCGATCGCGTACGAACCATCAACACCCTGGATGCGAGCGGCAGCAAGCAGTTCATTCACTCCGCCACCTACGAGGAGCTGATCGAAGTGTTCGGGCTCACGCCGGCGGCAATCGCGGCAGAGGTAGGGCAAGCGCTTGGGGAGCAGAGGAGGTAGGCAATGGCACTGCCGATCATCGATGAGGCGACCGTGGAGGAGGTGGCGCTTAATGGGCGGCGCCTTCGCTGGGTGGTGACCAAGGAGAATGCCGGCGCACAGTACTGCACCTTCGCCGTAATCCGCGTGGCGCCCGGAGGCCGTGCGCTCCCGGCGCACAGTCATCCGGCGGGCGAGGAGATTATCTACATCCTCAACGGTCACGGGCGAGTGCTGGTCGATGGCGAGGTGGAGACGGTGAAGGCTGGTTGCGCGGTGCTGTTTCCCAAGGGAAAGGTTCACATCTTGGAGAACCTGTCTGACGAGGAGATGAAGGTGGCTTGTTTCTTCGCGCCGCCCGCCGGATTCGAGAACTATCAAATGTTCGAGGACATCGACTTCCCGGAATACAAGTCATAGGCTGCTGCTGCAACTTCTAACTCGGTCCCTTCACAAAGGCCGTTGCCCGTCATGGGTGACGGCCTTCTTTTGCTTAGGGCCGTTTACTGTGGCTCGGCGACGCTTCCAGTGATTCGAAACGGCAAGTGTAAGCCCCCGTCGACCTGAGGCTGGCTGCCGCCGATGAACAGTTGATACTTGCCGTCGCGGATCACGCGTGAGCCGGTAGCCGAGACGAGGCTGAGTTGGCGTGGATCGACGACTATCTGAACGGTCTTGCTCCCACCCCGCGCCACGAAGACCTTCTGAAAACCAACAAGCGTGCGACTCGCAGCCCCGGTGCATCCTTCAGGGATGAGGTACAACTCTGCAACTTCGTCTCCGTCACGATCGCCAATGTTCTTGACCGTGAAGGTGACGCCAATGGGCTTGCCCGCTTCGAGCAGGGTCGTCGACAGTTCGCCCGAAGAGTATTGGAATTTTGTGTAACTCAGGCCGAATCCGAACCCATACAGCGGTTCGCCCGAGAAATAGCGGTACGTCCGGTGGTCCATCGAATAGTCGCTGAACGGGGGAAGCTGTTCGGTCGACGCATAGAACGTTACCGGAAGCCGCCCCGAAGGATTGGAATCTCCAGACAATATGTCCGCGACAGCATCCCCGCCAGCTTCGCCCGGGTACCATGCTTCGAGTACCGAGGAGGCTTTCTCCGCAACCTGACCGAGTGCCACCGCGCTACCACTCATCAGGACGACAACGACCGGCTTGCCAGTATTCTCCAAGGCAGTGAGGAGCCGCTGCTGGGTTACGGGAAGCTCAATCCGTGTACGATCTCCACCACTGAATCCTTCAATCTGCACAGGCATTTCTTCGCCCTCGAGATCAGGGCTGAGGCCAACAAACGCAAGGATCACGTCAGACGCATTGGCCGCAGCAACAGCCTCCTTCACGAGCGCCTCCGCGGGTGGCCACCAGTTGAGGGAGATCCCGGCGCCAAACAGCGGCGCATCGTGCGTGTACTCGATGCGAATCGGATGTGGCCTCGTGTCCGCAAATTTCAGCTTGAAAGACGGCGTCGTCGAGCGCCTGCCCGGGGTAGCCGCATGAACGAACTCGCTTATCAGTTTTCCGTCCAGCCAGATGCGTATGGTTTCAGAGTCGTCGCAGGCACTGCAATGCGCCAGAGTGAAGCCGAAGGTCATTGTTCCGGAAGTCGGCGGCGTAATGGTTCCAGTCCACCGAACCGAAAAGGATTTTCCGGAAATACCCGGCACAGGCGCCGCGCCATTCCAGTCGAAATTGATGTGCCGATCAATACGGCGAAGTTTTGCGGGACCAGAGAAGTCCCTCCCGTCGAAGTATTCTCCCACCAGCCCCGAGGCGCTCTGTCCGGCGTTTGCTACGTGAAGGAGGGTCTCCGGGACAGGCACCGGCGCTCCTTCCGCATAAGTCGCGCCCTGCGCATATTGGATGTCCGTTGGATAGCGCCGCCGCAAAGCTTCCAGCGGAGTGACCGGATGAGACGGGATCGCGTTGTAGTTGCCTTCGAGAGCCGCAAGAGCGTCGGCGTTCGGCCCGACAACGGCAATGGACCGCAAACCCGAGCGCAGAGGAAGCACTCTGTCATTCTTCAGCAGCACAATGGAGGCGCGGGCCGTTTCGAGAGCAAGGTTTGCGTTCCGCGGAGAATCGTTCTTCGACGCTAGGATTTGCGCAAACGGAACCTGTGCCGCGGGATCGAACATGCCCAGGTGAAAACGAGCAGTAAACAGCCGCTTCACGGCCGCATCGATCTCTGTTTCCGAGATCAGCCCATCGTGAACCGCGTTTACAAGCGATGCGTATTCACGGCCGCAACTCAGGTCTGTTCCCGCCTTCACCGATTGAGCCGCGGCATGCTCGAGATCCGGCGCATTCTTATGCCCAACAGCAACGTCGGTGATAGCAGCGCAATCCGAGACAACATATCCGTTGAATTTCCAGTCATTGCGCAGCGTGCGCCCCAGCAGCGCGGAGCTGGCACAGGCCGGCGATCCATCCACCGCGTTGTACGCGCACATGACGCTGGCAACATGCGCGTTGACGACCAGTTCGCGAAAGGCAGGCAGATAAGTATCGTTCAAATCATGCGCCGAGATTCGCGCATCGAACTGGTGCCGCTCGGATTCCGGCCCGCTATGCACCGCGAAGTGCTTGGCGGTCGCACCTACCTTCAGGTAGCGATCGTCGGAACCCTGCAATCCACGAACGAATGCAGAGCCAATCTGGCCCGTGAGGAACGGATCCTCCCCATACGTCTCCTGTCCGCGCCCCCACCGTGGATCGCGATCGATGTTGATGTTCGGCGACCAAAACGTAAGGCCGTAATAGATGAAGTGATTGCCCGCTGCGAGTGCCTCGCTGTACTTCGCGCGGGCCTCCGTCGAGATTGTCTCCGCGACCTTATGGATCAACGCAGTATCCCAGGTAGCAGCCAGACCAATCGCCTGCGGAAACACGGTTGCATAGCCGGATCGTGCCACGCCATGCAGTCCTTCGTTCCACCAGTTGTAGGCCGGGATGCCGAGGCGCGGAATAGCGACCGCGTCGTTCTGCATCTGCGAAACCTTCTCATCCAGCGTCATCCTGCCGACGAGATCGTCGACGCGAGCATCGGTCGGAAGCTTCGTATCCAGATAGGCAGGCGCATACGTTGTGCCGCCATCCTCCGGCCACGCCGGAGCGCACAGCAAAGCAGTCGCGACGAGCACCCAACGCCATGATCTCGGGGCGAACCAATCTCCGCCGCATCTCTGCTTCATCATCCAGAACCCATGTCAGAACGCAAGTTTCAGCGAAAGTTGTCCGATGCGCGGATCGTTCGCGGAGGTAATACGGCCAAACGCTCCGTTCGTTACCGACTGCTGCGGATCACCGAAGTTCGTATGATTCAGGACATTGAAGAACTCCGCCCGAAATTGAAGCTGCAACGCTTCGTGTATCGGGAAATCACGGAACGCACTCACATCCCAGCTTGCGAACTGCGGCCCCACAAAGCTTCCTTTAACGACATTTCCATAGGTGAGCGGGTTGAACGGATTGGGCGTGTTGGTAGGGTTTTGCGAGAAGCTGGCTGGGTTCAGGAACGGCTTGCACGCAGTCTTCACACCAGAGCAGGCGGTTGCCCCGTAAGGATTGCCTCCGTTCCAGACACCGCGGTCGCGATTCAGCCCTGTTCCATCAACATTCGCTCCGGTTACCGTAAGTGGATCTCCGCTGCGGAACGAGAAGATGCCGTTCGTCTGCCATCCGTTCACTACATATCGCTCGCCCGCGTTGCCACCGTGGAACTTCGGCAGCAACCACACATAGGAGAGAGTCAGGACATTGCGGTGGTCATAGTCGGAAGCGCCCCGATCCAGCCGCTTGTAATCCGGCTCGTAGATCGGCAGCACATACGAGGACCCAGGCACCACAGCCGTAACAGACGATCCGAACGCATTGTTGTCAATCGCCTTCGACCACGTGTAGTTGAGAAACGCCGTCAACCCATTCGACACCCGGTGTTGCAGCGAGGCCTGCAGCGAGTGATAGCTGGCAATCCCGCCCGTATCCACCGTCGCAAGCGCATTCGTGTAATTCTGCGCCGCGTTGGCGGAGTAGTAGACCCGCTTGCCCACGTTCGGTCCGCGGTTCCAGATGGGGTTGATGTCGGTCGGGTTGATCTGGTGGAAGCTGCTGGACCCAACATAGGCCAGGTGAAGCGACAAATTCTTCTCGAGCTGCTGCTCCAGCGTGAGGTTGTACGAGTACGTCACCGGCACGCGGAACGTATCCGGATTGAACGTCGAGTAGCCCGAATTCTGGTAGTTCGCCTGGGTGAAGTAACTCGGAGAAGGTGGTTGCGGCGCCGGGAAGATGTTGCCGCCCGGAATATTCGCATACGGATTCGTGAAGTTACCGAGGCTGTTGCCGTTGAACGTCACGTTCACGGAAGCAACGTACGGCACGGAGTTGGCGAAGATGTTCTCAAACACGCCCGGCAGGCGGGTGTCGTAGAACATGCCGGCTCCGCCGCGAAGGCTCGTCTTCCCATCGCCAAACACGTCATACGCGAAGCCCAGGCGCGGCATCCAGTGTGTGTACACGGGCCGGATCATGTTATCGACGAACCCGGTGTCGCCAGGAAACACCAGCCCGGCGAGCGCAGTTGGATGCGTCGTCGAAATTTGGCCTGAGGCCCAGGCGCTGGGGCTGAACATTCCCTGACGGCCTTTGATCTCATGTTGCGGGTAGAACGGCTCGTAACGAAGCCCGTAGGTGAGCATGAATCGACGAGTTAGCTTCCAGCTATCCTGCGCATAGTACCCGGTGACGTGGTAGCGATTATTGAAATATTGTCCGGATGCCTGCTGGAACGTTGTCAGCCCGCCGAGCAGGAAGTCCGCCATCGGACTTGTATCGGAACTGCTGCTGTTGAACTGGAACACACCGGGCTGCTGGAACTGGTTGTCGATGTCCACCTTCGCAATCTCGCCGTGGAAGCCGAAACCGAACGTGTGGTTTCCTTTCACCCAGTGCAGGTCGTCAGAAAGCGTGTAGTTGTTTCTCCGGAAGGTCGCCGCCGGGTTGTCGCCGATCGTAAAGAAACCGGCCACCTGGATTTGGTTAATCTGCTTGAACGCCGGCTGCCACACATTGACACCGAGGTCGTTCACGTTCGGCGCTCCGGGAAGCGGGCCGCGGGACGCATCCTCAATTTGGTAGCTTAGGCCGAAGTTGTTCAACACGGACGGAGAGAACGTGTGTGCTTCGCTGATCAGCGCATTGTGATACCGGATCGACGCCTGGTCGGAGTAGGTCAGCAGGTTGCTCGTGTCCAGAACGCCCTTGTTGTCGAAGCGGTCATAGAAGTAGCGCAGCTCCAGACGATCCTTCGGGCTCAGCACCTGGTCGCCACGTCCCGTGTATTCGATATAGTTCTGGCTGCTTGGCTTAAAGAACTGGTAAGTCCCGTCCGTTCCAGTGATCTTCGGCAGGTACTTCAGCAAAGCGATCGAGGACGAGTTGTAGTCCGCCGGGTTCACCTGGCAGGTGTACGTGCTGCCCGTCGCAGTGCAGGGATACGGCTGGAGCGTCTTCGGGTTCTCAATCGCGGTCGGCGAGGAGAGTCCGGTAAACGTGCCTGCCAGTTGTGCAGGCGTGGGCAGGAACGCCGTGCCGCCGACAGCGTTATTTCGATACCGCGTCGCCTGCACGCCGAACGAGAAGAAGGTCTTATCGCGCCCGTTATACAGATGTGGAATCAGCACCGGACCGTTGAACGTCCCGCCAAACTGGTTGCGTTTCAAAAAGTCGCGCGTCTTCACTCCGTTCTGGTAGCTGAAATAGTTCGCCGCATTGAACACGCGGTTGCGAACGTACTCGAACGCATCTCCGTGAAACGAATTCCCGCCTCCTCGCGTGATGATGTTCACCACGCCACCGGCGTTCTGGCCATATTCCGCGTTGTAGTTGCTGGTCTCGACGCTGAACTCCTGCAACACATCGGGGAACGGGAACGGCGCATTCACATTGGTGTACTCGTCGACGTTGTTGCCACCGTCGAGCATGTAGTTCACCTGGTTCGCTCGCGTACCGTTGATTGTGACAGCCGCGACCACCGGAAAGGTCTTCGTCTGCCCCTGGTCGATATTCAAGCTCGAGGCAACCACCACTCCTGGGACCAGGGTGGTCATGATCGCCGCGTTCCGGCCGTTCAGCGGCAGGTCATTGACGCGCTTCTCGTCGATCACCTGGGAAAGCGTCCCGGTCGTCGTGTCTACCTGCGGAGGCGTATCCGTTACGGTGATCGTCTGGGAGGCGGCTCCGGGCTTCAGTTGAGCGTTCACTGTCACCGCCTGGTCGGCCTGCAACAACGTGTTCGCCTGCACGAACGTGGAGAACCCGGCCGCGCTCGCCGTGATGGTGTACTGGGCTGGCGGCAGCGCGGGAAACACATAAGCGCCGGCTCCGTCGGAGACCACCGAGCTAACCTCGCCCGTGCCGCTTCGGGCAGCCGCGACTTTGGCACCCTGGATCGCCGCGCCGGTCGAATCCGTAATGGTTCCGCTGATCCTGCCAAGGCCCTGGGCGCTCGCCTGGCTGGGGATCAGCAACGCAAGCGCGCACAGAACTGTGGTCGCCAGGCTGATTCCGAAACGGTTCGTCATTGCGGTCTCCTGAAGCTTCCGGGACCAGTTTGTCCGCCCATTCTCAGATTGGTGGGCGGCTGTACGAGCAGGTCTTCTTCGGAAGTGAGAGATTTCTACTCGCCCGCGCATGCCGAACCTAAGACAGAGACCGTTCCTGACTGTCAGGAATCCTGATATTCACCTGAATCACAATGATTTATGGAGATGGCCGGAGCGGACGTTTGTCACTCCGAAGAGACAGCTAAAACCCGCGGAGGACCAGCCGTGCCGTCCGTTACGGTCGTGCCCAGCACAATCTGGATGTTGCTCCGCGGATTCTGCAACGCCACTTCCCTGCCGATGGTCTGCATCAGCCGGGGATCGTTCAGGAACTCTCCCGCGCTCTCGGTTCCGTACCGATACAGCCCACCGATGACCACCACCGGGTTGCCGGTGTCGGAATTCCAGATTCTGGAGATCAGCGCAAAGTCCTCAAGCTTCGGCCGCCCCGCCGCACCTTGATGGTCCTTCGGCTGGTCCGTCGCCCAGCTCCAGGTCCGGTTTGTAGGATTGCGCGCATCCTTTATATAGATAAGACGCCGCTCCGGATCGAGCGCCAGCGAGTAGCGGAGCCGGTTCGTCAGCCGCAGAGTCCACTCGTTGTTGAAGGCGCCGATCAGGACAACCGGACTCTCTCGCAATTCCGAGAACGAGCTGACAGCATCTTGCCGCAGGATGACGGTCTTTCCGTGCGCCTGCAGCGTTCCGAGCACCCGCGCCATTGTCATCGCATCTGAAAACGGAATATCGGTGGCGGAGGTCCGGTGCAACACCGGCATCAGGTCGCCCGAACCGCCCGTGGGATCGCCCGCACTAGGCGGCCCGTCCGGCACATCTCCGGCAGCAATCAGCACCGGTCCCGGCATATCCAGCAGCGGCTTCCAGAACAGATCCTGCGCGGTCGGCCGATGCGATCCAAAGTACACGGCGCCCGAAATCACCGCGACGACAACTGCCGTCATGGCGAGTTTCCACCATCCATGTGGCGACCGAGCGGGAGAAGGGACATGTGTCAGATCCGGAACCGGCACAATCGCCGCGGGCTCGGCGGTCCCGAGTGGCAGCGTCTCCTTCTCGGGCGGCGCAGTTTCGCCCGCTCCGGAATGGTGAACCGCGGGATATAGGAGCCCGGAACCATGCCGATCCGCAGCTCGGAGCGACGCCACTCCTGCCCGTAATAGATGGAGAGCCGCTTCCTCAGCTCAATGGCCGCCGTACGCACCACGTGGTCGATGTTGGTGTCGTATGCGGGATCTCGTCCGAAGACCTCGATGCCGATCGTCCGCTCTTTGATCTCGTCGGCAGCGCCTTCGAGTGTCTTCGATACGACGTACCGCAGAAATTCGACCGAGCGCTTGCTGGATCGGAAGGCCGGGTCGCGGACTACGAGTTCCAGCTGCTCCCGAACTGCTTCGGGGTTGATCTCCGTGCCGAGTCGTTCCTGTGCTTCAACGGTGGACATGGCGTCAGGCCGGGATTCTAGCATCCGGAGACAGCCTCAGTCGCGTTGACATCGACCCAGCCGCTTGCTACGGTTCCCTCAACCGAAAGCGGTAACTTTGGGAGAGTTGAGCGCGCTCGACGAAGGGAGAACAGCTTGGCACGGAAGCAGTTCGTACTCGCACTGGACCAGGGCACGACCAGTTCGCGCGCGCTCATTATCGATGAATCGGGCGCGGTCGTCGCAACCTCGCAGCGCGAGTTCCCGCAGATCTTTCCCCAACCGGGATGGGTGGAGCATGATCCCGTAGAGATATGGTCCTCGCAGATCGGGTCGGCGAGCGAGGCGCTCGCCGCCGCGAACCTCTCCTCCCCCGACATCGCCGCGGTAGGCATCACCAACCAGCGGGAGACGACGATGATCTGGGATCGCCGCACTGGCGAGCCGATCCACAACGCCATCGTCTGGCAGGACAGGCGCACTGCCGAATTCTGCGATTCGCTCATCCGCGACGGGCGTGCCGAAATGATCGCTGAAAAGACTGGCCTGCAGCCGGACGCCTACTTCTCCGGCAGCAAAATCCGGTGGCTGCTCGACAATGTAGCCGGTGCGAGCGAGCGGGCCACACGCGGCGAGCTAGCGTTCGGCACCGTCGACTCCTGGCTGATGTGGAAGCTCACCGACGGCAAGCGGCACCTGACCGATGTCACCAACGCCAGCCGGACGATGCTCTTCAACATCAACACGCTGGCCTGGGACGACGAGCTGTTGAGGCTGCTGGATATTCCGAAATCCCTGCTGCCCGAAGTGGTTCCGTCGAGCGGTACCTGCTGCACCACCACCGGCCTGCTCGACGGAATCCCGATCGCGGGCATCGCCGGCGACCAACAGGCCGCGCTCTTCGGACAGATGTGTATCTCGCCCGGCATGGTGAAGTGCACCTTCGGCACCGGCGGCTTCATGCTGCTGCACATCGGTGACAAGCCCGTGCGCTCGCGCAACAAACTGCTGACAACCGTAGCGTGGAGCATCAACGGCAAGGCTGAATACGCCCTCGAGGGCAGCATGCTGATGGCGGGCGCTGTCGTCCAGTGGCTGCGGGATGGGCTAGAGATCATTCGCAGCTCGGCGGAGGTGGAGGCGCTCGCTGCGTCTGTGCCCGACTCGGGCGGCGTGGTGCTTGTGCCGGGGTTCTCCGGCCTTGGCGCTCCGTACTGGGATCCGTATGCGCGCGGCGCTCTGCTCGGCATGACGCGCGGCACGAAGCGGGCGCACATTGCACGGGCGGCGCTCGAAGGCATCGCGCTGCAAGCGATGGATGTCCTCGAAGCGATGCAGACCGACAGCGGCTTGCCGATCGCCGAGCTGAGGGTGGACGGCGGCGCCTCGGCCAACAATCTGCTGATGCAGATGCAGGCCGACGTTCTCGGCGTCAAAGTCATTCGGCCGCAGAACCTCGAGGCCACCGCGATGGGCGCGGCTTACCTCGCCGGACTGGCAGTTGGATATTGGCCGGACCGCGACGCCATCGCGCGGCAGTGGCAGGTTGGGCAGACCTTCGTCCCGCGCGGTACGGATCAAGACCGTGCACGCGAACGCGAGCGCTGGCACAACGCGCTTTCTCGCGCGCGCAACTGGGAATCCGGCGCGTCGCAGCAGGGCGGTCAGTGAGCTTGAGTCAACGCTTGCGGGCCAGCGGGTTGGATCGTGAATGGGACGTCGTCGTCATCGGCGGCGGCGCGACTGGCCTCGGCGCTGCGGTGGAAGCGGCTTCTCGCGGACTCCGCACGCTTCTGCTGGAGCGCGGCGACTTCGCGCAGGGCACATCCAGCCGAAGCACGAAGCTAGTCCATGGCGGCGTCCGCTATCTAGCGCAGATGAACGTGGCGCTCGTGGTCGATGCTCTCCGCGAACGCGGCGCGATGCTGCGCAACGCTCCGCACATCGTCCACGCACTCGACTTCGTTGTGCCGCTCTACAGCAGGATCGACATTCCATACTACGGCGCGGGCCTGAAGCTGTACGACTGGCTCTCCGGCAAACGCTCGCTTGGTCCATCCCACGTTTTGTCTGCTGAGGAAACCGCCGCACACCTGCCGGCCGTCCGGCGCGAAGGCCTAAAGGGCGGCATTCTCTATCGTGACGGCCAATTCGACGACGCGCGTTACGCCATCGCGCTGCTGCGGACTTTGGAAGACCTTGCAGGCACAGGCCTCAACTACACAGATGTGAGTGAGCTCCTGATCCGCAACGGGAAGGTTGCTGGCGTGAAGGCGGTTGATTGCGAGACTGGCGAATCGTTCGAGGTCGGCACGAAAGCCATCATCAACGCGACGGGTGTGTTTGCTGACGAAATCTCTCGCATGGACGCGGTTAAGCCGCAGCTTTCGCTTGCAATCAGCCAGGGTTCGCACATCGTCGTCTCCAGCGAGTTCCTTCGCGGCAACGCCGCTCTGATGGTTCCTAAGACCGACGACGGTCGCGTGATGTTCGCGATTCCCTGGCATGAGCATGTCATTATCGGAACAACCGACGAAGCGGTTCAGCAGACGGAACGCGAGCCCCGCGCCACGCCTGCCGAAAAGACCTTTCTGATGGAACACGTCGCACGCTATCTCGACCGGAAGGTAACGCCTGCGGACGTGCTGAGCGTCTGGGCAGGATTGCGTCCTCTGGTCCGCAAAGGCAACGCTGCGACCTCGAAGCTCTCCCGCGATCATCACATCGTGCGCTCGCCGAGCGGGCTTATCACCGTCACTGGCGGC
>Ga0157369_10009228_pt1 | contig 11283 bp, 11 predicted proteins | sample C25metaG_FD_113461 | JGI IMG/M metagenome (GOLD analysis project Ga0157369, IMG submission 113461) | Corn rhizosphere microbial communities from Kellogg Biological Station, Michigan, USA - C2-5 metaG | ecosystem: Host-associated > Plants > Roots > Rhizosphere > Soil | place: USA: Michigan... | reverse complement strand
GGAAACCGTTGGCGACGCCGCCCAGCGAATCGACGATCGAGCGCAACGCGCGATCGTTCATATCCATGCAGCGCCGCCAGGTGATGCGGCGCGGATCGATGCCGAGCTCATTGCCCCAATAGACGTGGTTGTCGATCATCGCCGCGAGCAGATTGTTGGCGATGCCGATGGCGTGGAAATCGCCGGTGAAATGCAGGTTGATGTCGTCCATCGGCACGACCTGGCTGTAGCCGCCGCCGGCAGCGCCACCTTTCATGCCGAAGCAGGGACCGAGGCTCGGCTCGCGCAGGCAGATCATCGCCTTCTTGCCGATGCGGTTGAGCGCATCGCCGAGACCGACCGTGGTCGTGGTCTTGCCCTCGCCCGCCGGCGTCGGGTTGATCGCGGTGACCAGTATCAGCTTGCCGTCCGGCTTATTGGCCAGCGCGTCCTTGACGAAGTCCATGCCGATCTTGGCCTTGTGATGGCCGTAAGGCTCGACCTGCTCCGCCGGGATCCCCAGCCTGTCGCGCGCGATATCGATGATCGGCCGCAACTTGGCGGCCTGCGCAATTTCCCAATCGGTTTTCGGCTTTGCTGAGCTGTCGGCCATGGCTTTCTACCTGTTTTCTTGGCTTGAGATGCTTCGGAACGCATCGAAGAAGGGCGATGCGTTATCGTCAACTAAAAATCCGCCCAAGATTTTCGTGGGCAAATAAATGGGCCAATTTGGCTAGCCCGAGCGGGACGTGCCGGAGATTTGCGGGGAGGCGGCATCGATGTCGCGGTGGAAGGCTCTTGAGCGGATCGGCCGCCGCGGCCGCGATTAGCATCGCGGCCGCAACCTAAGCGAGAAGTCAGCCGACAAGCGTCACTTGCTGACGCGTTTCGCTGCCTCCTTGATCAGGGCCAGCCCGTCATACTGACGCGCATCGAGATCGGCCTTGATGAGACCGAGCTCGCGCTGGGTGTGGATATTGCGCGACACCGCGTCGATATCGGTGAGGCCGTTCGGATCGCGGTAATTGTCGGCCTTGGTGAAGAGCCAACCCTGCATCGTCGCGACCGGCACCTTGGTGAAGTCGGAAACGAATTTCACCGCGGCGTCGTGATTCTTCGGATCGAGATACCAGTGGATCGAGCGGAGGTAGTCCTCGAGGAAATCGACCATTGCGGCGTGATTCTTGTCGAGGAAGCCCTTATGCGCGACCCAGAAGGACAGCGCGACATGGCCCATCGCATCGGCGGTGGTGAAGAGCGTGCGCGTGATCGCGGCTTGCGCGGGATTGCGCGACCAGGGCAGGGTCGAGGGGATGAGATCGGCCTTACGTTCCTCCAGCACCGATTTCATATTGGGGAAGTTGATCTCGATGACGCTGAAATCGCGCTTGTCGATCATGCCGTGCTTCAGCATCTCGGCCTTCATGATCATGTCGAGGCCGCCGCCGATGCCGTTGGTGACGAGCACCTTGCCCTTCAGATCCTCGACCTTCTTGATCGGCGAATCCTTGAGTACCGCGAAATCGGCCGTGCCATGGCCCTCGACACCCCATTGGATTTCGTCGGCGATGATGCGGAGATCGCTCATGCCGGCATTCTCGACAGCGAGGCTGAAGGACGAGAAGCCGAGCGCCGCGATATCGATCTGACCGCTTTGCAGCGCCGTGATTTGCAGCGGCGAGCCTTGGAAATGCGTCGCCTCCACCGTGTAGGACTTGCCGTTGTGCTTGGCGATGCCGTCGGTCGGGAAAAGAATCGGAACGAGCGATGCCGGCGCGGCCACCCATCCCATCCGGATCTTCAGCGGATCGGCCTGCGCCGACGCCGTGTGAAGCACAATGGCCGCAATCGCGACCGCGACAATCGATTGAACCCGCATTGGCATTTCTCTCCCCTCAGGATGTTTTATGCGGAAACCCTAACACAGCGATTCGCGGGAAACTGCCACGAAACCGAGGGTTGCTCGGGCCTTGACATTTTCGTTGAATGATATATCTTACGATATGTTAATAGCTACATCGAGAGTGTATTTATGCATCATCACTTTGAAAAAACTGGAAAATTCGGTCATCGGCATATGCGCGACCAGCGTCGCGGCCGGCACGGTTTCGGTCCCTTCGCGGCGGGTTTCGCCGACGGGACCGGGATGGGCGGCGGCGGTTTTCGCACCGGCCGCAAGCTCGGCGCCGCCGATTTGCAACTCGTCATCCTGGCGCTGCTCAAGGAAAAGGCGCGCCACGGCTATGAGATCATCAAGGCGCTGGAAGATCGCTCGGGCGGCTTCTACGTGCCGAGCCCCGGCATGGTCTATCCCGCCCTCACCTTCCTCGAAGAGACCGGCCTCGCAGTCGTGTTCGAAAGCGAGGGATCGAAGAAGCTTTATCGCATCACGCCGGATGGCGAGGCGCAGTTGAAACGCGACGAAACCATCGCCGATGCGATCCTCACCCAGCTCGAGCGCATGGGGCGCAAGATGGACCGCGTGCGCGAAGTCTTCGCCGCCGAGGCCGAGGATGAGGAGATGGCGCAGGATCTGCGCGCGGCGCGCCGCGATTTGCGCACGGTGCTGCGCGAGCGGCGGCGCTCTTCGCCGGAAGAACAGCAGCGCATCGCGGCGATCCTGAAACGCGCGGCGGACGAGATCCGGAGCAAGTGACTTGCCGCCGCGCAAGCCGAGCCCCGCGCGCGCCATCGCCAATGTGCGGCGCATCTTCAAAGCGTTCGAGACCGGGGATGTGAGCGACGCGGCGGATTATCTGCATCCCGACTATTTCAATCGCGAATCCGACGATCGCAGCAATGCGCGCGGGCCAGACGAGTTGGCGCATAGCGTCGCCTGGCTGCGCGGCGCTTTCTCGGAGCTGAAATTCGAAGAGCAGGATGTCATCGCTGCCGGCGACAAGGTCGCAATGCGCGTGGTCATGAGCGGCTGCCACACCGGCGATTTCATCGGCCACGCCGCGACCGGGCGCCGCTTTGCCGCCGAGCAAATGCATCTTTTCACCTTGTGGAACGGCAAGATCCTGACGCATCACGCGGTGCGCGACGACCTCACCATGCATCGCCAGCTCGGCCTGCTCGGCCCGAAAGGTTGATCGGCACTCCTCTTTTCCTCGCGGTTTTGTGTCCGAACCGGACTTGGGGTGGCGCAGTCCTTGTGCCACCCTGAGCGGCGTAAGAACACGAACCTCAGGGGAGATCGTCGATGAAGAAGCTGTTGCTGGCGGCAACGACGCTTGCCGCTGTTCCCGTTCTTGCCGGCTGGTCGATCGACAGCGTGCAAGCCGCGGTCAAAGTTCAAACCGTCGATTACAAACAGGGCGATACGACGCTTGAAGGCTGGCTCGTCTATGACGATGCCAAGCAGGGCAAGCGGCCGGGCGTGGTTGTCTTCCCCGCCTGGAATGGCCCGGACGAGGATGCGAAGGGCCGCGCCCAGATGCTGGCCAAGCTCGGCTATGTCGCCTTCGTCGCCGATGTCTATGGCAAGGGCGTCCGCCCGCAGGGGCCAAAGGATGCCGGGGCGGAAGCCGGCAAGTATATGAAGAATCGTCCGCTGCTCACCGAGCGCGCCAAGCTCGCTTACGATCAGCTGCGTAAGAACTCGATGGTCAATCCGGCGAAGATCGCTGCCATCGGCTATTGCTTCGGCGGCGCCGGCGCGCTCGACCTCGCACGTAGCGGCGCGCCGCTGGTCGACACGGTGACCTTCCACGGCGATCTGACCTCGCCGACGCCGCAAGACGACAACAACATCAAAGGGCGCGTCCTGGCCCTGCATGGCGCCGCTGACCCCATCGTCAACGCGCAAGCGCAAGACGCCTTCCGCAAGGAAATGACCGACGCGCATGTCAAATGGGAGATGGTCCTCTATGGCGGCGCCGTGCATTCCTTCACCCAGAAAGGCGCGGGCAACGATCCGTCGAAAGGCGCGGCCTACAACGAATATGCCGACAAATCATCCTGGGCGGAGATGACACGGCTGTTCAAAGAGACGCTGTAATCGAACAACCGAAGCGGCGGCGCATCGTCGCCGCTTCGCTCGCCCTCATCGCGAACAAGATCGCGCGCGATACGCCGCGCGCTCAGTCCTTGGCGGCGACCGCTTCGACCTCGAGCCGGTATTCCGGCCGCGCGAGCCGGCTCACGATCAGCAGGGTCGACGCCGGCACGACGGTGCCCAGCGCCTCCTTCTGCGCTTCGCGCCACACCGGAATATCGTCGGGGTTGGTGAGGAAGACCGTGAGCTTGGCGACGTTCTGCCAATCCATGCCGCAACCCGCGAGCACCGTCGTCAGATTGCGATAGACTTGGCGCGCCTGCTCGGCGAAGTCTTGCGAGACCGTCCCGTCGGGCCGCGCGCCTGTTTGGCCCGCGAGATGAAACAGCCGCGCATTCGGGCCGATCTCGCCGACATGCGAGAACCGACCTTGGGGATTGTTCACCCCCTCGAGATTGTAGCGTTTGACCATGCTTGCCTCCCTGGCAGGATCGCCCAAGTCTACTCCGCGGCGGTCGATTTTGCCTCCGGCCGCCAGCGCAGCACCGGCTTGCGTGCCGCACCGACTTCATCGAGACGGCGGCGCGGCGCGCGATGCGGCGCCGATTGGAAGAATTCGGTGTCGTGTTTGGCCGCGCGCGCGGCGAGATCGCGCATCGCAGCGATGAAACGGTCGAGCGATTCCTTACTTTCATTCTCGGTCGGCTCCACCAGCAGCGCGCCATGGACGATGAGCGGGAAATACATGGTCATGGGGTGATAGCCTTCATCGATCAGCGCCTTGGCGAAATCGAGCGTCGTCACACCGGTCTCGCCGAGGAAGCGATCGTCGAACAGCACCTCATGCATCGCGCCGCCGGCGAAAGACGGTGTCAGCACGTCTTTGAGGCTGGCGAGCAGGTAATTGGCGTTGAGCACGGCGTCGCCCGAAAGCCGCGCCAGCCCGTCGCCGCCATGGCTCATCAGGAAAGCGAGCGCGCGGATGAACATGCCCATCTGGCCGTGAAACGCCTTGATGCGGCCAAGCGATTGCGCGGCATCGCCAGCGCATTCTTCCAGAAGGGCAAAGCCTTGATCCTGATGCACGACCCAAGGCAGCGGTGCGTAAGGCGCGAGACTCGCCGCCAGCGCGACCGGACCGCTGCCCGGCCCGCCGCCGCCATGCGGCGTCGAGAAGGTCTTGTGCAGATTCATATGCATGCAGTCGATGCCGAGCTTGCCCGGCTGCACGCGGCCCAAGAGCGCGTTAAGATTGGCCCCATCGAGATAGAAGAACGCGCCGACGCCGTGCACCGCCTCGGCGATCGCCAGCGATTCATCCTCGAATAGACCGCAGGTATTCGGATTGGTCAGCATGATCGCCGCGACATCGGGGCCGAGGTTGCCCTTGAGCGCGGCGAGATCGACGCGGCCGCGCTCATTCGCGGGGATCGGATCGACCGCGTAGCCGCAAGCCGCCGCCGTCGCGGGGTTGGTGCCATGCGCCGATTCCGGGACCAGCACGCGGCTGCGCTTGTCGCCGCGCGCTTCGAGCGCGGCGCGAATGCACATCATGCCGCAAATCTCGCCATGCGCGCCCGCCGCCGGCGACAGCGCGACCGCCGGCATGCCGGTGATGGTCTTGAGCCAGGTCGCGAGCCGATCCATCAGGACGAGCGCGCCCTGCACCGTCGTCAACGGCTGCAACGGATGAAGCGAAGCAAAGCCCGGCAGCCGCGCCACCTTCTCGTTGAGGCGCGGGTTGTATTTCATCGTGCAAGAGCCGAGCGGATAGATGCCGGTGTCGATCGAGTAATTCTTCTGCGAGAGCCGCGTGTAGTGGCGGACGATCTGCGGCTCGCTGAGTCCCGGCAGACCAATCTTGCGCTGACGCCGCAAGCCGCCAAGTCGGTCCGTCACTTTCGGGGGCGCCGGCAGATCGACGCCGCAGCGCGAGGACGCACCATTGAAGTAGGCGCCTTCGGCTTCGAAGAGCAACGGTTCATCGTCCTGCAGATCGCGCCCACCGCCAGCCGCTGGCCTAAAACCGGAAACGGCTTTGCTCCAATCTTTATCCGAGGGGGCGCTCATGTCAGCGCCCCGCGCAACGCCGCTTCGAGCGCTTCCATATCCGCATCGGTCGTGAGCTCGGTCGCGGTGACGAGGAGGTCATTCGTTCGCTCGGGCAGCAACCGGCTCACCGGCACGCCGGCGAGGATGCCGCGCGCGGCGAGCGTATCGACGATCGGCGCGGCCGGACGCGGCAGGCGCAGGGTGAATTCGTTGAAGAAGCTCGGCGTCATGAGGCCGATGCCCGGCAGTTTCTCCAGCCGTTCGGCGAGTTGCACTGCCTTGGCATGGTTGAGCTCGGCGAGGCGTGTGAAGCCAAGCTCACCGAGCAGCGCGAGATGGATCGAGAAGGCCAGCGCGCAGAGGCCGGAATTGGTGCAGATATTGCTGGTCGCTTTCTCGCGCCGGATATGCTGCTCGCGCGCCGACAGCGTCAGCACGAAGCCGCGCAGCCCGTCGGCATCGACGGTCTGGCCAGTCAGCCGCCCCGGCATCTGGCGCATGAATTTCTCGCGCGTCGCGAAGAGCCCGAGATAAGGCCCGCCATATTCGAGCGCATTGCCGAGCGATTGGCCTTCGGCGACGACGATATCCGCGCCCATCGCGCCGGGCGGCTTGATAAGGCCGAGCGACACCACTTCGGCGACCGCAACGACGAACAGCGCGCCGGCTTTGTGACAGGCCTCTGCCAGCGCAGCGTAATCGCGCACATCGCCGAAGAAGCCCGGATTCTGCACCACGACGCAGGAGATCGTATTGTCGATCGACGCAGCGAGCGCCTCGATATCGCGCGGCACGCGCGTCGCGAAGCCGTTGAAGCGGCCATAGGTCTCGATCACGGCGCGGTAATGCGGATGGAGATCGGCGGCAAGCAGCGCCTTTTGCCGGCGCGTCACCCGGTTCGCCATCATCACCGCTTCGGCGGCGGCGGTCGCGCCGTCATACATGGAGGCGTTCGCCACCTCCATATCGGTGATCAGCGCGACCTGCGTCTGGAATTCGAACAAGACCTGCAACGTACCTTGCGCGATCTCCGGCTGGTACGGCGTGTAGGAGGTCAGGAACTCGCCCCGCTGCACGAGGTAGTCGACTGCCGCCGGCACATGATGGCGATAGGCGCCGGCACCCAAGAAGCTCGGCACCGAACCCGCCGCCATGTTCTTCGCCGCCAGCGCCGCCAATTCGCGCTCGATCTCGATCTCGCCCATGCCCTTCGGCAGATCGAGCGGCGCTTTAAGGCGGAGCGATGCCGGTATGTCGCCGAAAAGATCGTCGACGCTCTTGGCGCCGATCACGCCGAGCATCGCGCGGCGATCTTCCTCGGTCAGCGGCAGGTAGCGCATCAGTGCTTATCCTGCTCCGCCGTGAAAGCCTTGTACGCCGCCTCATCCATGAGATCGCCGAGCTCTTTCGCATCGGCGAGCTTGATCTTGTAGAACCAGCCCTCACCCATCGCGTCGGAATTGACCTGCGCCGGGTCATCGGCGAGGCCGGTATTGACCGCCGTCACTTCGCCCGAGGCCGGCGCGTAAACCTCGCTCGCCGCCTTTACCGATTCAACGACGCCCGCCTCCTTGCCCTTCTCGACCTTGCGGCCAATTTCGGGCAATTCGACGAAGACGATGTCACCGAGCTGGCCTTGCGCGAAGTCGGTGATGCCGATCGTCGCCTCATTGCCGTCGACGCGAATCCACTCGTGGTCTTTCGTGTAGCGAATGTTGCTCATCAATTGCTCTCAGCGGGACGGAAGGTGATAGCGATGCGGAACGAAAGGCAGGGCTGCGATGTGCGCGGAACGCGCGGCACCGCGCACGGAGAGGCTCAGCCCGGTACCGGGCTGAGCGAGCGCCGCCGGGACATACCCCATGGCAATCGCACCTTCGAGCGAGGGCGAGAAGCCGCCGCTGGTGACCGTGCCGATCTCTTTGCCGCCGGCATCGACGATCGGCGTGTGGCCGCGCGCGATCTGCCGGCCTTCCGGCTTGATGCCGACGCGGCGCCGCGCCGGGCTTTGCGCGAGCTCGCGCTGGATGATCGCGGCACCGGGAAAGCCGCCTTCCTCGCGCCGCCGCTTCTGGATCGTCCAGGCGAGATCGGCCTCGATCGGCGTCGTGCTTTCGTCGATATCGTTGCCGTAAAGGCAGAGCCCGGCTTCGAGCCGCAGCGTATCGCGCGCGCCAAGTCCCGCCGGCGCGACCTCGGGCTCCGCGAGCAAGCGCTGCGCGAGCTTCTCGGCCTCTCCACCCGGCGCCGAAATCTCGTAGCCGTCCTCGCCGGTATAGCCTGAGCGCGTGACATGGCAGGCGATGCCGTCGATCTCGACGGGCGCCATCGACATGAACGCCATCGCCTCGACACCGTGCGCGAGCCGCGCCAGGACCGCGGGCGCCGCCGGGCCTTGCAGCGCGATGAGCGCACGATCCTCGAGATAAGTGACGGCGCCGTCGCCGAGCGCGCGGCGCATATGCGCGAGATCATCGGATTTGCGCGAAGCATTGACGACGAGACGCAGCACCTCGCCATCTTTCGCCACCATCAGATCGTCGATGATGCCGCCGCGATCATTAGTGAAAACGGTGTAGCGCACCCGGCCTGATCGCAGGCCGATGATATCGGCGGGCACAAGCCGCTCGACTTGGGCGGCGATATCGGGCCCGGCGAGCACGACCTGGCCCATATGCGAGACGTCGAAGAGCGAAGCCTTGGTGCGGGTGTGAAGATGCTCGGCGATGATGCCCGCCGGGTATTGCACGGGCATTTCGTAACCGGCGAAAGGCACGAGCTTCGCGCCGAGCCTTTGATGTAACGCGTAAAGCGGGGTTCGCGCGAACTTTTCTTCCGCCATCAGATCGCGAAGGCCTTGCAGCGTTTTGAGATCAAACCGACCCTAACATTGCGCGGCCGCCGTGACCAGACCGTCGCGGCGCTGACACAAAAACGACTCGCGCGCCCGGCTCAGAGATGGTCCGCTTCGATATTGGTGAGCGAATGGCCGACCGCCTCGGCGCCGTCTTCAAGCTCGTCGGCGAAGGTCGGATTCCCCATGAGATAGCCGGTCGAATCGCGCCGATGGCGTTCGGTCGCGAGTCGCCGCGCCTCCGCCCATTCCTCGCGCGCGAAGTCGCCGCGGCCGATCCACATCAGCGCAATCACATCGATCACCTCGTCCTCGTTCAGCGCGCGCAGCGCATCGCGTAGCTCGGCCTCGCTCCGATCGCCGGGAATATCCTCGAGCACATCGACATCGTCGTCGTCGGTCGGGTTGGAGCCGGGATCCGGGTCCGTCGACTCGACTTTGGCGTCGAATTCGCGCGCTTTCAGGATGAGGAAGACGAGTTTCTCATCCGAGATATTGAGTTCCAGCGGCTCCAGGCTTTCGTCGATCGTCGGCATAGGTACTCTCCCTGTGAGGCTTCGGCCTCGCTTCAAGAACCCCCACGCGGGATCGGCCGTTCCGCTAGGGGTCGCCCCCCTAATGAATAGAGACGAGGGCCAGCCCGTTGACGCCGCTTTCCGCCAAAGCCAGGCCGTGCCCGTCCTTGGTCGGCATCATGTTGCGCACCACGCCGCCGCCCGAGGGGATGATCCAGGTCTCGAATTTCTGCGTTTTCGGGTCGAAACGCACGAGCGTATTCGGCTTCACGCCGGATTCGCTGTACCAGATCACGTCATGCAGCGCGGCGATGCCGTAGGGCTGGGATTTCGGGCCGCCGGGCGAGGCCCATTCCTGCACCTCGCCGGTCTTCGGATCGAGCCGGCCGAGATAGCCACGCCGATAGTCGCCATACCAGATGATATCGTCCGCGGTAATGGCGATGCGCCGCGGTCGCGCATCCTCATGCGGCAGAACATATTCGGTGATCTTCATCGTGGTCGGATCGATGCTGCCGATCTTGTTGGCCCCGAATTCATCGAAGAACGGCACCCCTTTCGAATTAATCACCATGCCGTAAGGTTGCGCCTTGGGCGTGACCGGCTGCGCCAGCTTGATCTCGCCTGTCTTGGGATCGAGCCGGCCGACCAAATTGCCGCTTTGTACCGTGAACCACAGAATGCCGTTCTGATCGAAGAGCAGTGTATGGGGATCGCGCGCCGCGGGATCGGGCATTTTGTATTGCGTCACCAGCCCGGTCTTGGGATCGAGCTTGCCGATATAGCCGTCGAAATTCGCGGTGAACCAGATATTGCCGGCGGCATCGTTGGTGAGACCGTGCGGCCCGCTTTGCGGCGGGAGCTGATATTCCTTGATCTTGCCGGTCGTGGGATCGAGGCGACCCAGGACATTCGCCATCTGGCCCGTGTACCACATCGTGCCGTCAGGCATCGCCAGCGGGTCATGCGGCCGCGATCCCGGCGTCGGCACCGTCCATTCCTTGAAGCTCACCTTGACCGGTCCGGCGATCACATCGGGTTGCGGCGCCGGCTTCGCCGGGAAATTCTTGGCGAGATATGCGGTGACCACCGGTACCTGATCCGGGCTCAGCGGCGCGCCGACATTGCGCATCATCGCGATCACCGTTTTCCACTCTTCCGGCGAGTAGCCCGAATTGGTGAAGCGGCCGAGCGAATGACAGCCGGCGCAGCTCTGCTGCACGATGTCCTTGCCCGGCCCGTCGGGCAGTTGCGGCTGCTGTTGCGGAGTCGGGGCTTGTGCCGAGGCGAAAAGCGCCCAACTCGCAAAGAACAGATTCGCGAGGAACAGCCACGTCGCGACCCAAATTCTTCCGGCCATGCGAACGATCCCTTTCCTGCCTTGCCGATGGTCGCGGGAGTCGCGCGACACCGTCAAGCGGCGGTAATCGATCTGGCTCAAATGTTTTAATGCGCGAGATCGGCGGTCGTTAGCTATGATAGCCTTTACCCATTGCAAGTAGCGAAGCGATGCGAGCAATCGGAATCGCGCGACTGATCGGCCGTTTGGGCTTGGCGCTGTGGCTACTCTGTGCGGCGACACACGCCGACGCGCGGCCGGCGCCGACACCGGAACCGTTCTTGAAGGCGCCGATCTGGGTCTACAACAACTGGTCGGCCTATGACGAGCTGTCGGATAGCGTGCCGCTGACCGAAACGCTGGCGATGCACCAGTTGGATGAGATTCTGCGGCTGCGCAAGGCTGGCGTAAGCATCGATTACTACGTCATGGACGCGTTCTGGTACGATCCAGATAGCGGCTATCGCCGCTGGCGCGCCGGCGATTGGCCGCAGGGTCCCGATCGCTGGCTTGCCGCCTTGCAGGCGAACGGCATCAAGCCGGG
>Ga0157369_10009223_pt1 | contig 11287 bp, 13 predicted proteins | sample C25metaG_FD_113461 | JGI IMG/M metagenome (GOLD analysis project Ga0157369, IMG submission 113461) | Corn rhizosphere microbial communities from Kellogg Biological Station, Michigan, USA - C2-5 metaG | ecosystem: Host-associated > Plants > Roots > Rhizosphere > Soil | place: USA: Michigan... | reverse complement strand
CTATATCATCGCCTCAATGTAGTTACACTTCATTCGCCCCCGCTGCGCGATCGCAAGGACGATATCCCGCGTCTTGCTGAATTTTTTCTGCGCCGCTCCGCCGAACGCTGTAAGCGCCACGTCGAGGGCTTGTCGCCCGAGGCTCTGCGTATGATCTCTGAATACTCCTGGCCGGGCAATGTTCGCGAACTCGAAAACGCAATGGAGCGCGCAGTCGTATTAGGCGTTTCGGAGTGGGTACTGCCGGAAGATCTGCCGGAAAGCCTGCTCGAGACGGCGCCCCGCGACACCGAAGCTAAGTATCATCACTCAGTCGGGCAAGCCAAGCGCGATGCCATCCTGGATGCCTATGTGCAGGGTAACGGGGATTACAAGCAGGCAGCCAAGCTCTTGGGTCTGCATCCCAATTACCTGCTGCGTTTGGTCCGTAACCTCGAGCTTAGAGAGGAAATCAACCGTTCTTTAGCCGGAGGGAGCCGCGGTCTTGCGTCCGGTGTGCAGCGCGGCAATTCCGCCAGTTAGCATTTCAAAATCCGTTTGCACGAAGCCGCGGCTTTCGAGCATCGCCCGCAAATCTACGGCTTGGGGAAACATTCGGATAGATTCCGGTAAATAGCCATATGCCTCCCGCGAACCGGATACCAGGGCGCCTATAGTTGGTAGCACAAAGCGCGAATAGAAGCCGTAAGACGACTTCATGAGCCAGCCGCGCGGATGCGAGAACTCGAGAATGGCCAGCACGCCTCCCGGCTTGAGCACGCGGTGAAATTCGCTAAGTCCAGCGCGGTAATTCGCCAGATTGCGAAAACCGAACGCAATGGAAATGGCATCGAGCGAATTATCCGCAAGCGGCAGTTCCAGCGCGTCGGCTTCTACGAGCTGCGCCGCACGGCCGCGTGCGGCGGCCTTTTTGTTTGCCGAAATCAGCATGGGATGGCAAAAATCTGCGCCTATGATCTGCGCTGCGCCGCGGTCCGCCAGGTGAAACAACACGTCTCCGGTTCCACAGCAGAGATCGAGTATGCGGGCGTCCTTGCGTTCGAGCACTGCCCCCAGGCAATCCCCCAACGCCTTGCGCCAGCCGCGGTCAATGTGAAACGACAGCAGATGGTTCAGCAAGTCGTAACGCGGCGTAATCTCGGTGAACATGCGCCGTACCCATCCGGCCGCTTCCCGTTCGTTTGAGGTCCCGGGCGGAGTTGTTCCTGCCGCGGTTTTCACAAACTCCGCTCGAGTGTTTCGGCGATCGCCTTTCGTATTACCGCTTCCTCCACGCCGGAGACGATTTTGACTTCGCCGACTTTTGCGGGCAGCACAAAATGCACTTTTCCGGCAAGAGTCTTCTTATCACTCGCCAATCGCCCGAGTAAACGATCCGGTTGCAGATCGCGCACGGAAGGCAACGGACCGTAGTGGCAAATGGTTCGCCGGATGCGCTCGGCTTCGACGCTCGCCAGCATGCCCAGCAGTTCCGCCAGACGCGTTGCGGCGAGCATTCCCCAGGCCACCGCTTCGCCATGCAGCAGGCGGATATATTCCGTCTCGGCTTCAATCGCATGCCCCACCGTATGGCCGAAATTCAAAATACGCCGCAAATCGCCTTCGCGCTCATCGGCGGTGACGACTTCGGCTTTGATTTTTACCGCCCCAGCGATCAAAGCATCCACCGCCGTCGTCTCCCGCTCGAGTACTCGATCCGGCTCACGTTCGAGCAACTCGAACAGCGCTGGGTCACGGATAATCCCGCATTTCACCACTTCGAACAATCCGGCGCGATATTCGTTCAACGGCAGAGTGGCCAACACTTCGGGATCGATTAGCACCGCTACCGGTTGATGAAAACTCCCCAGCAGATTTTTTCCATTGCGCAGATTGACGCCTGTCTTACCGCCGGTAGCTGCGTCCACCTGCGCGAGCAAGGTCGTGGGGATCTGCAGCACCGGCACGCCACGCATGAAAATTGCGGCCAAAAAGCCGCTTACATCCGTAACGATGCCGCCCCCGAAGCCGATGACAATACTGCCGCGGTCCGCGCCACGCTCGAGCATCTGCTCGGCCAATATTTCGACTTGCGCGAAGCGCTTATTCGCCTCTCCGCCTGGAAAGAAAAGAACATTGAGCGCATCGGGGAATTGCGTCCGGAGCCTATCTCCGTGCAGCCGCCAGACGTCTTCCGTGGTCACGGCGAAACACTTACCGGAGCGCGCTCCAACGAATTCTCGGGCGCGGCGAATGGCGCCTCGTTCCACGATGTTTTCGTACGCCCGCTGCGCAGTCTGGACGGCAAAACTCGGCATGTGATCCCGTTGTACCATCCGCGCTCTCTTGGCGTCGCCTGCTATAACATTGTGTATCGACGCCTCCAAGCCACACGTACAAACCGATTTCATTGTCGTTGGCGCGGGCGTCGCGGGCCTTCGCGCGGCCATCGAACTTGCTTCGGCCGGACGCGTTTTGGTCATCGCCAAAGACAGTCTGCATGAATCGTCGTCCGAATACGCTCAGGGGGGCATTGCAGTCGCACTCAATGACGATGACGAAGTGGAACTGCACGAGCAGGACACTCTTGTGGCCGGCGATGACCTCTGCGACGCTGAAGCGGTACGCACCCTTGTCGAAGAAGCACCGGCCGCTATAGAACAGCTCATCGAATGGGGAACCGCGTTTGACCGCGAAGGAACGCGCCTCCTGTTCGCCCGCGAAGGCGCGCACAGCCGCAACCGCATTCTGCACGCGCACGGCGATTCTACGGGCCGCGAGATTGCCCGCACGCTTCGCCGCAAAGCCGCTTCTCTTGAAAACGTAGCCTTTCAGAGTTTTTCCGCTGTAACCGACTTGCTGCTTCACGACGGCGAAGTCGTAGGCGTTGTGGCGCTCGATGGCACAACGCAATCGACGGTTTCCATCCAAGCTCGCGCCGTTCTTCTTGCTACCGGCGGTCTGGGGCGGGTATTCGAAAATACCACCAATCCGGACGTCGCTACCGGCGATGGCGTCGCCTGCGCTTTCCGCGCCGGAGCCACCGTGGAGGATATCGAATTTGTACAGTTCCATCCCACCGCCCTATTTGTCCCAAACGCCCCGCGCTTTCTGTTGAGTGAAGCGCTGCGCGGTGAAGGCGCGTATCTTCGCAATGCCAGCGGTGAGCGTTTCATGGAGCGCTATCACCCCTTGAAAGAACTTGCTCCGCGCGACGTCGTTTCGCGTTCCATTGTGCTGGAACTGCGCGCCAGCGGCGACGCAAGCGCTCTTCTCGATTTGACGCATTTACCGGCGGGTTTCGTTCGCAAGCGCTTCCCGCGAATCTTTGAGACCTGCTTGACCTATGGTGTCGATCTGGAGAAATCGCTTGCCCCGGTCCGTCCCGCCGCGCATTATGCGATGGGCGGCGTCCAGACAGATCTCGACGGCCAGACCACGCTATCACGCTTGTTTGCCGCCGGTGAAGCGGCCTGCACCGGCGTACACGGCGCCAATCGTCTGGCTAGTAATTCGCTTCTCGAAGGCGTTGTGTTTGGGGCGCGCGCTGGCCGAGCTATGACCGCTGCTTCTGCATTGCCATCGGTAACGGCGGTTCCACCGGCCTCTCTCTTTCCGGCCATTACGGAGCGCGATCTGCGCGCCATCGCCTGGAACTCCTGTGGCGTGCTGCGTAGCGGTCCTGAGCTTGCGGCCGCTTCAAAACGTCTTGCCGCGCGCAGTTTCGACCTCTTATCGTCGCCGGACCGCGCTGCCTTCGAGCTAAGGAATATGCACCAGGTAGCCTCGTTAATTGCCGTGGCCGCGCTTGCCCGTGAAGAAAGCCGTGGTGGTCACTACCGCACGGATTTCCCCGCCAAGTCGCCATTGTTCGAGAAGCACTCGCGCATGACAGCGCGTCTACACACAGATGCCACGGTCCTATTCAGCTAGATGTTTTTCCGGCTTCGCGCTGCTGCTGGTCGCCACGTCGCTGTCGGAAAGTAGTCCATGGGCCGCTCTTTGGACGGCGCCCTGCATTCTTGCCGCGTCTTTGCTGATTGCCTGGGGCGCCGAGTCCGCGCAATTTTTTGTTGCCCAAGGATTCGCACTCGCCATTCTTGCCTGGATGCAAACGCTTCCGGAATTCGCCGTGGAGGCCGTTCTCGCCTGGAAACAGCAAACCGATCTGTTGCTCGCCAATCTCACCGGCGCGTTACGTTTGCTGACGGGCTTGGCGTGGCCGATGATTTATCTCACTGCCGCAACCGTCCATCGCCGCCGCAGACGCGCGCCGCTTCGCAAGATTCACCTCGATCCCGAGCACAGCATCGAAGTGATCGGTCTTGTTCCTCCGCTTATCTATGCTCTCTTCATCTGGTGGAAAGGGAATCTCCATCTCTACGACGCAGTCGTCCTGGTCGCCTTCTATGTTGCTTATTTGGTGCTGCTGACCCGCCTGCCTCCGCAGAGTCACGAAGGCGTCGAGGACTTGGAAGCCATCCCACGCTCGATTGTTCGCGCGCCGCGTACGACCCGTATTCTGGCCATTGCCGCTTGCTTTGCGGGAGGCGGTACGCTGATCTACTTCACTGCCGAGCCTTTTCTCGGCAGCCTGGTCGCGGTCGCCGCGGCTGTGGGCCTCCCCAGCTTCATCGTGATCCAATGGCTTGCGCCTGTGATTTCCGAGTTTCCGGAATTGGCGTCCACTTTCTATTTCGCTCGTCAGGAACGCAAAGCCAGAATTGCGCTCATGAACATCACTTCGAGCAATATCAACCAATGGACTCTGCTTGTGGCGATGCTGCCCGTGGTATTTTCCATGAGCAATGGCGCTCCCACCCCGATCGTCTTCGATGCCGCCCAGGAGACAGAGCTTCTGCTGACCATCGGTCAGAGCGCAGTCGCCGTGATTTTCTTGCTCAACATGGAATTTGCCTGGTGGGAAGCGCTTGCCATGTTTGTTCTGTTCGCGGTCCAGTTTATATTGCCCGCATTTTTCGGTGAGGGGATTCGTGCTTGGATTACGGCCGTCTTTTTCATTTGGACCGCCGCCAGCATTCTTGCGTTTGCTGTACGCCCTCCCGCCAAAAACGCGTTCGCCAGTTTCATGGCGACATGGCGGGCGCACATTGGAAAACGACCGGCGGCGGCGGGATCGTAGCTAGTGCTTTACGGCGATTGCCGAGATTTCAATCTTAGCTCCGCCGATTAATCCTGCTACTTGCACTGTCGCGCGCGCCGGTTTCGGATCTGGCATGAGCTTTTTGTAAACTTCGTTCATTTTCGGTACATCGTTCAAATCCGCGATGTATACCGTCACCGAAACGATGTCCGTCATCTGAAAGCCTGCCTGTTCCACAATCTTCTTGATTGCAGCAATTGTATTCGTCGTCTGCACCGTAATGTCAGTGCCGGTCACTTTGCCGTGCGCGTCGGGCCCTTGTTGTCCCGCTACGTAGAGCGTGTTGCCCGCCACGACGCCCTCGCTGAAAGGCATTCCTTGCTTGAATCCGATCGCGCGATCTTGCGCGACAGCGCTCCCCAAAGCGACGGATAACGCCAGTGCAGCGAGCAGGATCGGCCGCGTGGCTAAACGTGGATATAGATTCTTCATCGTAAGTTCCTCTGCCAATTGTCCAACACGCGTAGCTACTTATGTCTCAATTACAGCCGCTGCGTTCCCGAAACCTTGGCAAGATTCCTGTCGAATGTGCCAAGGGGAAGATGGCCATCGCGTCGCGCCAGCTCGAGCAATAGACAATCGGAGAACCCAAGGGCAGGCGTCGCACGGTAAAGATTCAAAGCGGCAGCCACAGTATCCGGATACTGCAGCGCCAAGTCCTGATGGTTGAGGAGCATCTCAATTGCTTGTGCGAGCTCCTTATGGCTGATATCGTATACGCTCGTCAGCACCCAAGTTGTCTCGGCAAGCGCAAGTACCGACACCCATGCTCCTTTTTTCACGAAGGCTTCCGCGGCGGCGGCTTGACGGGCGTCGTCGCGCGTGATCAATCGAATCAGAACGTTTGTGTCAATCGCGCGCATGACGTTTTCGAACGCTGCGCCGGATGCCCTCTTTCAGATCCTCGACGCTATGGCTTTGGGGAGGCACGGTGAACAAAGCGCGATGGATATCTTCGGAACTGAACCGCCCGGCGCGCTGAACGACAATCTTGTCCCCTTCTTCTTTCCACTCCAGCATCGAACCAGGACCTACACCAAGTTTCCGCCGCACATCCAGGGGAACGGAAATCTGCCCCTGGGCAGTGAGCTTCGAATGCGCTATGGCCATATTCAATATTACCTCGGTAATGGCCAATTCGAACTTGGCGCTTCCTTGACGCCAATGTCACTAAACAACGCGAATCGGATGGGGTATGCGAATATTTCGCTGGTCATCACCAAAATGCCGGAGAATGTTCGTGCCTGTCACGATGTTTGAAAGAAGAAACGCGATCGAGAGGATGTCAAGGCTGTAAACCGCAACGCCAAGCGGTTAAATCGGCACGTGCGGGAAACACGGGAGTATCAACAGTTACCGTGAAACGGATTTGGATCCGCCCAAGCTAAGCGTTTCCTAAATTAATCAGCGCCACGCCGACAACAATCGCCGCCAGGCCGCCGATTTTGGCTCGCGTAAACGGCTCCTTGAAAAACAGCCGCGCCCAAAGAATCGCCCAAATATACCCGATGGACACCATGGGATAGAGGACCGTCAACTGTCCCTGCGCTACGCCCATCATGTAAAACACGGACGACAGCAAGTAAAGAACAATGCCGGTCGCGAGCCAATAATTGCTAAAAATGCGCTTCAGGCTTCCGTGCATGTATTCCGCGCCCAACTTCAGGAATACCGCCCCGAACGATCCGATGAAGGATCCGAACAGGACCAGGATGATGGAGCTGAGTGGCGTCCTCATGCTTATTTCTTGAGTCCCAAAACCGATACACCGCCCACAATGAACGCAATTCCCATACTCCGAAAGAAATTCAGGTGTTCATCCGGCAGAAGAAACAGCGAAAGAATTGTGACCCAGACATACGTCAAAGCAATAATCGGGTACAGCCGCGACAGTTCGCGCCCTTTCAAGGCTGCGGCCATCAGGAATGTCATCACCCCATAGAGGCAATAGCCCAGGAACAGCTTTGCATTAGAAATGACACTGAGGCTAAATTGAACAAAAAGCTCCGGCCGGTGCGCCACTTGGCCTAACGTGAGGTGGAGATGGTGCTCACCAAGTTGTGCCGTGCCTTGCTTAATCAGGATTTGTGCCAGTGCGCCAATGAAGGTGCAGGAAAAGACGAGAAAAAAAGAGCGTCTTGCCGCGGTCTGTGAATCCACCGCGACTTCGCTTACGGTCGAAGAAGTCAAACTTTCATACCTTGCGGAAGCGTCTCAGAACTTAGTGTAGAGCATGGGTTTCCCATCTCAGTAGACGCGCACAATGGAGGCGACGCCGCCATTAGCGGATGGTCCGGGCTAAACTGCTACTGCATGCTGGAAACTGCCGGATCTCTTGCTCAGAGATCGAAAAGGGCAATCTACTGGATTGCCTCCCTCGCCCTGGCGGGCATTCTGTTGTATTATTCGCTGCGCGGCATTGAATGGCGGCAAGTCTGGATCACTCTCAGTTCGGCTCGAGTAATTTTTATTTTTCTCGCTTTCACTCTGATGACCGCAGCGCTATTTTTGCGCGCGTACCGCTGGCGCGTGATCCTTTCGGCCGAGGGCAATGTCAGCATTCCGCTCGCTTTCTGGGCAACCTCGGCCGGTTATCTGGGTAACAGCGTTCTGCCTGCGCGCGCCGGCGAAGTCATTCGCAGTCTGATGATCAGCACCCGTACGGGGATGAGCAAGACATTCGTCCTCACGACAGCCCTCTCGGAACGTGTCGTAGACGCGATCGCGGTTATTACGATTAGCTCGATAGTTCTGCTGACGCTGAAGGATCGTCCTGGCTGGCTAGCGAGCGCTGCCAGACCGTTCGCGATTCTGGGTTTCTGCGGAGTTGCGGGCATCGTTCTTATTCCCGCATTTGAAGTCTTCTGGTTTAAGTTCCTTGGGCTGCTGCCATTGCCGCCCAAACTGCGGGCCCGAGTGGAGGGCGTTCTGCGCAACGGCCTACAGGGAATCCGGAGCTTCCACGATTACAGCCGGCTCACCCGCTTCGTTCTATTTACAGCCCTGATTTGGAGCATGGATGCGCTCACTACTATGGTCCTCGCACAGTCCATGCACGTAAGGATCACGCTTCCTATGGCGTTTCTGCTCACCGCCGGCCTTGCTCTCGGCAGCGCATTACCGTCGACGCCCGGCTACGTAGGAATCTACCAGTTTGTTGCCATCAGTATACTGACGCCTTTTGGCCTCAGCCGTAGCGCGGCCATTGCCTACATCCTGATGTTCCAGGCGCTGAATTATGTGTTGGTGCTATCTTGGGGCGGCATCGGCTTCGCAAAGCAACGACGACCAGCCGCGACCCTCGCGGTTCCTTGATGAGTACCGGGTGCTGGCTCCGCTTTCGGCTAAAATTGAACCGTGTCAGCGCCGCTTGTGCCTTCGCCGCTCGACTATATCGGTCCGCGCCGCTTCGCCTTTTACCCAGCCATCAAGAATGCCGACCCGAACGAGTGGATCCTCGGGACCGGCTCACGCTCAGAGGTGCAGGTAATCAACGCCAAGCCCGGCCGGGAAATCTGGGTTCCACGCCAGCACATCGGCGCGGTCTCGGATGCCGGTAACGCGCTGCTAACGGTGGGTTTGCGCAAGCCTCTCGATCTTCGTTCCGGTTCTCTCGAGCCGCGCGTGAAACGCGTTATCGAAATACCGCTCGAAGCCACTGAGCAATTCCCCAGCCGCAATTCCGCCCCCCATCCCGCGCCGGTTGTCGCCATTCGCCTGGACGATAACCGAAAATCGGCGGCAAGCAAGGCAATCGTGGGTCTCGCGATCGGTTCGTTATTGGCCTGTTTGCTGGCCAGCGCTATCGCCACGGTGGCTCGTCTCTAGCATGCGCCGTCATTTGTCGGTACTGTTCTTCGCGGCGCTCTCCGTGCTCGCCGCCATCTGTCTGGGCGTGATCGCCAGCCATCGGGGCGAGTCCGTAAACAGTCTTTGGCTGGTAGCCGCCGCTGCGTCTTTCTTTCTACTCGGCTTCCGTTTTTATGCCAAGTTCATAGCGGCGAAAGTCCTCCTGCTCGATGACCGCCGTGCTACTCCTGCCGAGCGGCTGCGCGACGGCCACGACTTCGAGCCGACCAACAGATGGATTCTGTTCGGCCATCACTTTGCTGCCATCGCCGGCCCGGGTCCGCTGGTAGGCCCCACGCTGGCCGCGCAATTCGGCTATTTGCCTGGCATGCTTTGGATTCTGTTTGGATGCGTTCTCGGTGGCGCGGTACAGGATTTCGTTATTCTTTTTTGCTCCATGCGGCGCGATGGCAAGACACTCGGGCAAATGGCGCGCGAAGAAATCGGAAAGGTGGGCGGCCTGATATCGCTTGTCACCGTTCTGCTGATTATGATCGTGCTGCTCGCCGTGGTGGCCTTGGTGGTCGTAAACGCGTTGCGCGGCAGCCCTTGGGGAACATTCACAATCGCCATGACCATGCCGGTGGCGCTGCTCATGGGCCTCTACTTGCGTTTCATTCGCCCGGGCAAGGTGCTGGAATGCTCCGTCGGCGGTTTTCTCCTCGTGCTCGCCACGATCTATGGCGGCAAGCTAGTTGCGGCGTCTCCAACATGGGCTTCCTGGTTCACCTTGAGCGGGCTCGCCCTGGCGGGAGCCATCGTCGTCTATGGCTTCTTCGCTAGTACGCTTCCGGTGTGGCTCTTGCTTGCGCCGCGCGATTATCTCAGCACCTTTGTCAAACTGGGCGTAATTTTCCTGCTCGCTTTTGGCATTCTCTTCAGTCATCCGCGACTGGCCTTACCCCCGCTCACCCAATTCGTGGATGGGACCGGTCCGATCTTCGCCGGCAAAATCTTTCCATTTTGCTTCATCACCATCGCTTGCGGCGCCATCTCCGGCTTCCATGCGCTGATTTCATCCGGCACCACACCAAAGATGATCGCCAAAGAGTGGCACGCCTGGCCCATCGGCTACGGTTCCATGCTGCTTGAAGGATTCGTCGGCGTGATGGCCCTGGTAGCCGCGGCGTCGTTGGATCCCGGCGTGTTCTTCGCCGTCAACTCGCCGCCTGGTGTGGTGGGCTCCACGCCGCAAGCTGCCGTTGCCACTATTTCCTCCTGGCACTATCCCGTCACCGCCGCCACTATGGCGCAGTCGGCCCACAGCGTGGGCGAAACCAGTCTCTTCGGCCGCACCGGCGGCGCGCCGTCTCTGGCCCTCGGTATGGCCCAGATTTTCAGCGGCGTATTCAACACGCCCGGCCTGCGCGACACGCTGCTCAGCTTCTGGTATCACTTCGCCATCATGTTCGAAGCGCTATTCATCCTCACCATCATCGACGCCGGCACACGCGTTGGCCGCTTCATGCTGCAGGATCTGCTTGGCCATATTCACAAGCCTTGGGGAAGAATCGGCTGGATGCCCGGCGCTATCGCCGCGAGCGCCGTCGTGGTCGCGGCCTGGGGCTATTTCCTGTATCAGGGTGTAATCGATCCGTTAGGCGGAATTAATTCGCTGTGGCCGCTCTTCGGTATCTCGAATCAATTGCTCAGCATTGTCGCCTTGTGCGTCGCCACTACAGTCATCATCAAGATGCACCGGGCCCGCTACATGTGGATCACGCTCGTACCGCTTCTCTGGCTAGTGGCCGTGACGTTTACCGCCGGCCTGCAAAAGATCTTTGCGGACGATCCCAGGCTCGGTTTTCTCTCGCATGCCGACGCACTCGAAAATGCCTTGGCCGCTGGGAACATCGCCGCTGCCCGCCTGGCCCAAACACGCGCCGTAATCTTTAACGAACGTCTCGATGCTGTCGTCTGCGCCATATTTCTCACGCTCGTCGCGATCATCGTTCTTGATTCCGCGCGCGTCTGGTTCGGTTTGCTGCGCGGAACACGCGTTCCCGTCAGCTCGGAGTCGCCTTTTATTCCATCCCGGCTCGAAGCGGAGGGTGTATGAAGCGGCTCAAACGGCTTCTCTCCTTTGCTCTCTGTCTGGCGCGTGAATTGTCGGATGAGCGTGCCTACGCGCGCTACCTTGCATTGACCGGCCGCGCCGCCTCCGCTGCCGAATGGAAGCGATTCACCGAACGCCGCTATCGCGCCAGATATGGGAACGCGAAATGCTGTTAGTGTGAAGCCCTCGCTTGCGCAATTGTGCGCTGTCTTCTTCCGCATCGGAAATTTCACCTTCGG
>Ga0157369_10009222_pt1 | contig 11288 bp, 13 predicted proteins | sample C25metaG_FD_113461 | JGI IMG/M metagenome (GOLD analysis project Ga0157369, IMG submission 113461) | Corn rhizosphere microbial communities from Kellogg Biological Station, Michigan, USA - C2-5 metaG | ecosystem: Host-associated > Plants > Roots > Rhizosphere > Soil | place: USA: Michigan... | reverse complement strand
GTAGCTGCTTTCTTTATTGTTGGATCTTATGTTGTATACGAACAAATAGATCTTATGAACTCGAAAGATTTGGGCTTTAACGGCAAACAGATTCTTAATATTTCATACCGAAATATCTATGGCGAAGGAATAACTAATAAAGACCGTTTTGAACGATACACTATTATTAAAAACCAATTGCAGCATATAAAAGGAGTTAAGCAGGTTTCGAGCGCTGGTTTTGTTTTAGGAAATGGAGCAAGATCTGTAATTTCTTATCACTATAAAGATCTAAATATTGACGGAAGTAATATGCCCATCGATTTTGGCTTGCTGGAAATGATGAAAATTAAAATTGTAAAAGGACGCTCTTTCAATCCAAAATTTGCGCAGGATACCATTTCTTCAATGTTAATTAATGAAACAGCTCTAAAATTATTAAATGAAAAAGATCCGATAGGCAAAAAAGTACACTGGAACGGACTAGATGCCATTATTGTTGGAGTTGTAAAAGATTTTAATGTAGGAAACCCTGGAGAGCCAATTCCTCCAATGTCTTTTTTCCATTTTAAAACTGTGCCTTGGTTTACAGCAAACTTAAATAATATTTACATCACTGCCGATCCTAAAACTATGCAGCAAACTATAGCTGGTATAGAAAATCTTTGGATCAAAAAAGTAGATCCGGATTATCCTTTTGTATACGATTTTGTTGATAAACAATACAAAAGATCATTCAGCAGTTATGTAAAACAAAAAAATCTTTTTTCTTTATTGAATATCATTGTTATCACAATTGCGCTTTTAGGATTATTTGCTCTTGCATCTTATTCTATAGAAAGACGAATGAAAGAAATCGCAATTCGAAAAACACTGGGTGCAGAAACCAATGTATTACTAAAGGAACTCTGTAAACAATATATTCTTTTTAGTGTAGTTGGTTTTTTAATTGCTTTGTTTCCTGCTTATTATCTGCTAAACAAATGGCTGGAAAATTTCTCGTACAGAATTACGATTTCTATTTATCCGTTTTTAATTGGATTTACTGCATTACTGATTTTGACTTTATTGGTAGTTCTGTCCAGAGCGTATCAGGCAACTAAAGTTGATGTTTTGAAATATCTTAAATATGAATAATCATTACTGCTTTTGATTTTTCAACAAACTAACTTCCACAAAAAACTATGATACTAAACTATATCAATATATTTATTTACCAGTTAAAACACAATAAACTATTCTCAACATTAAATATTTTAGGATTATCAATAGGAATTGCAGGGCTTATTTTTGCCCTGCTCTATTGGAACGACGAGCATAGTTACAATAAATGGAATCCTGAAAAAGATAATGTTTATCAGGTTTTGGTTCAATTGAGTGATATGCCCGCCGTAGCTGAAAATTCAGTTCGGTTAAAAGCATATTTAGAAAATGATCCTAATGTTGAAAATATTGTTTATGCTGATAATTGGTATAAAAAAGACAAAATCACTTATAAAGGAAAAAAAGAGACGGTAAATAAAATTATCAATGTCGAAAGTGATTTCTTTTCTCTTTTTCCTTTTGAAATAATTCATGGCAATGCCGCTTCAGCATTAAAAGATGGTTCGAGTATCGCAATTTCTGAAGACATTTCAAAAAGAGTATTTGGCAATGAAAATCCAATTGGAAAACAAATCAATTGCCTTTCTGCTATGTATACAGTTCGTGCTGTTTATCGAGTTCCTGATAATTCTTCAATTATGCCTAATGTGGTTGTCAATACCATGAAGGATTTAGTTGATATTAATAAAAACCGAGGTCTTTTTGTTTTAAAAATTCTTTTAAAAATTAAAGATCCTTCGAAAATTGATGTGACTAAAAGAATGTTAGAAAAGGTTTATTATGATGAAATCATTGTAAAAAGTTCAAAAGAAGCGGGAATGACACCTGCCGAAATGGAAAAAAAGATTGGTCATTTTAAAATTTTTCTAGAACCGCTTTCTGATGCAAGACTACATTCAATCGCTGACGGCTATCCAGAAGGAAGGGGAAATTACCAGTTTTTATGGATAATGGCAGGATTATCTGTGCTTATTCTTATTTTATCAATAGTGAATTACATTAACATGGCAACCGCAAATGCCATTAAACGAGCCAAAGAAGTTGGAGTTAGAAAAATTCTTGGAGCATCAAAAAACGATATTGTACTACAATTTATTTTTGAAACAGTTTTAATTTGCAGTTTCTCTATTTTGCTTGCTTTGGTAATTGTAGAACTTACTCTGCCTTATTACAATAATTTTCTGGATAAGAATTTAATGATCATTGGCAGTCAGTTTTATCTGCAGTTGATTATTATTTTTATTCTCACCATTTTAACCGCTGGTATATTCCCGGCACTGTATGTATCTAATTTTGAAACTATAAAAGTATTAAAAGGCAATTTTGAAAGAAGTAAAAATGGTATTTGGCTTCGCAACGGAATGTTGATTTTTCAATTTGCAATTGCGGCCTTCTTTATTATTGGCTCCAATATCGTCTATGAACAAATACAATATTTAACTAATAAAGATTTAGGTTTTAAAGGCAGTCAGGTATTAGCCGTTTCATTAAATTTTCCATCATCTTATTATGAAGGAGATGAAATTGGCAAAAAGATTTTCAGCCGATACACTGCCATCAAAGAAGAACTATCTAAGATAAAAGGGGTTGATAAAGTTTCTACGGGTTTAGTTTCCTTTGACGGAAATGATACTTCTTTAGCGCCAATTTGGTATAAAGACGAACTTTTTAAACAAAAAGCAATTGGATTAGATTATGGAATGCTGGATTTAATGAAAATAAAAATAATAAAAGGAAGGGATTTCGATAAAAAAATAGCTTCTGACACTACCAGTTCTGTTTTAATAAATGAGACAGCCTTAAAACTGATGAATATTAAAGATCCCATTAATACTGAAATTAGAATTGGTAATCAGCCCATGAAAATTATTGGTATTGTTAAGGATTTCAATTTGCTAAGTCCTGAATCTGCCGTTTTGCCAATGACTTTTTATCATATCAAAAGTTTGGATATGGCGGGAGAAATCAATACGGTTTATATAAAATTAAAATCAGATAACATCCAAAATACGATTTCTTCTATTGAGGATTTCTGGAAAACAAAAGTAGATACTGAATATCCTTTTCAATATGATTTTGTAGACAAACAATATGCAAGAACTTATGAAACTTACACCAAGCAAAAGAATTTGTTTTCACTGCTTAACATTGTAGTAATTCTAATTGCACTATTTGGTTTATTTTCTCTTGCATCATATTCTATACAAAGACGAATGAAAGAAATTGCGATTAGAAAAACACTAGGTGCCGAAACGAATACTTTGCTTAAAGAATTATCTAAACAGTATGTCTTTTACTGCGTAATTGGATTTTTAACTGCGTTGTTTCCCGTTTACTATTTTCTAAAAAAATGGCTTGACAACTTTGCATTCAGAATTGAGATAAGCGTATTTCCGTTTATTCTTGGGTTTACAATTTTAATGGTTCTGACTTTATTAATTGTATTATCAAGAGCTTATGCAGCAGCCAAAACGGATGTTTTGAAATACTTAAAATATGAGTAAAAAGTTCATTTAATTATTTTATAAAAGATATTAATTCAGATTTAAAACAAAAAAGACTCCAATAGATTATTGGAGTCTTTTTTGTTTTTATCAATTAGAACTTTTTACCAAGGACTTACTCCTGTTTCATCTTCAATATCATTGCTGAAAAATTGTCCCGTTGGTCCGTTTTCATCAGTCAATGTATGTTTGATAATAAAAGATGCTGCACTTTCTACAGTCCCGGGACCGCTATGATGATTGAAGTCTGTTGCCGTATAACCCGGATCGATTGCATTTATTTTAAAAGATAAATCTTTTAGTTCATAAGCCAGTACAATGGTATATGCATTTAATGCTGTTTTTGAAGTTCCATAAGCCGCCGATTTAAAATCGTAATATTTCCATGATGGATCACTATGCAGAGTCAAGGAACCAAGCCCTGAAGTAATATTACTGATTCTTGGACTGTCTGATTTTTTAAGTAATTCCAAAAAAGCCTGAGTAACGCTTATAACACCAAAAAAGTTAGTTTCAAATACATTTTTAATGTCTTTAACACTGGTGTCTGAAGCAGTTTGAGGAAACTGGCCACCGCTTATTCCTGCATTGTTGATTAGGATATCTAATTTTCCCTGCTCACTTTCTATAATATTTTTTGCTGCTAAAATTGAATCCGGATTGGTAACATCAATTTGAATCGCTTTGATATTTTGAAAACCATCTTTGTTTAATTCTTTTACAATTTCGTTTCCTTTTTCAAGATCGCGGCTTCCTAAATACACAAACAATCCCTGTTTTGAAAGCTGTTTTGTTATTTCTAATCCTATGCTTCTATTTGCTCCTGTTATTAATACTGATTTCATTTTTAAATTGTTTTAAAATTATAATACAAAGTTGGTTACTTTAAAAATGGAATCATTTGCCATTTGGCAAAAAGCTGTTTAACGAATGTTTTTTCTAATTCTGCTCAAAGACGATTGTGTAATTCCTAAATAAGATGCCACATAAGATAACGGAATGCGATTGATAACGTTGGGATAGATTTTTAAAAACATTAAATAACGCGTAGTAGCATCTTCTGAAACCAGCGGACTTCTTCTTTCTACTTTTTGTCTCAATGCTTTCGAAATAATTCTGTGCACAATGGCATCCCAGCCAATTATTGTTTCTAAAAGTTCCTTCCAGTCTTTTTTAGAAAAAACCAGCAATTTACAATCTGTTATTGCCTGCACATAAGCATTGGAACAAATATCATTATCGAAACTTTCCATATCAACAACCAGATTATTTTCGTCGATAAAATATTTGGTAATTTCCTCGCCTTTGTTATTATAGTAACAAACACGGGTAATTCCTTCTAAAACAAAACCAACCTGCTGGGCAATTTTTCCGGCTTCTGAAAAATATTCATCTTTCTGAAGTTCCAATACAGTTGTTTTACTTGCAATTAAATCCAGCTGATGCTGATTTAAAGTCCCAAATTGCAATATATAATCTATAAATTCTTTCATAGAGGCAAGTTAATCAAAGTTATTTGTTCGGAATTTGCCATTTGGCAAAAACGATTCAAAACATAAAAGTTATTTTCCCAGTAAATTTTCGGTACTGGTTAAAAAATCTTCTGTGGCTTTTTCAATATCAATATTCATTCTTTCGGCCAAAACCGCAAGCCACCAAATGGATTCTCCTAATTTATGTTTGAGTTCCTGTTCTGTGTTTCCTTTTGGCCATCTTCCCTGCTGCGACATTACGTTACGGCCGACTAAGCCGGCATCTGTCAAAAATGCCAATGCATCTTCTTCTATTGTCCATTCGCTTCCGTGATGCGATAATTCTAATTCGTGATAACGCTTTCTTATTTCTAAAGAACGTTCTTTGAGCTGTTCAAAATTTATTGATGCCATAATTTAATTTTTATTGAATTGTTCCTGAAATGCGATTGGACTTAAATTTGTTTTTTTCTTGAATAATTTATTGAAGGACTGCGGATGTTCAAAACCTAATTTATAGGCAATCTCAGACATTGAAAAAGTTCCTTTCATGATATAATCTTTTGCTTTTTCTATCAATTTATCATGAATAAACTGCTGTGTATTTTGTCCCGAAAGATTCCGAAGCAGATCGCTTAAATATCTGGCAGACAAACCTAATTCATCTGCCACAAACTGAACGGTTGGCAAACCATTTTCAAGCGTTTTTTCGTTATTAAAATAATCTTCCAGTAAAATTTCCAGTTTTGAAAGCACATCATTGTTAACTGCTTTTCGGGTAATAAACTGCCTATTATAAAACCGATTGCTGTAGTTAAGTAAAAGTTCGATCTGCGAGATAAGAACGTCCTGGCTAAAAGTATCAATTCGTTCTTTCAGTTCATTTTGAATATTAGCAAAAACTCCTAAAATAGTTTCTTTTTCATTTTCTGATAAATACAAAGCCTCCGATGCTGTATACGAAAAGAATCCGTACTTTTTAATATTAGCATTTAAAGTATAAGGCCGAATAAAATCAGGATGAATGTTTAATGACATGCCGCTGTAATCTGCTTCTTCCTCCTGCATTTTTAAAATCTGCCCCGGCGAAACAAATGACATGCCGCCTTCTTCAAAATCATAAAAACCATGTCCATATCGAAGTTTTCCCGAAAAATGAGTTTTAAAAGAGATTTTATAAAAATCTAAAATAATTCCGTTTTCAAAATCTTTTGGGTCAAATACTGCTTCGCCATAATTCAAGATACTAATAAGCGGATGCATAGGTTTTGGCTGTCCCATCGCTTTATGAAGTTCTGATATCGAATGAAATATTCTAGGCTGATTTTTCATCTCACAAATTTATAAAATGTTCGACTGGCGCAATGTTCCAGCTCACAGTACTTTGGTCAATCATGTCGTGTACAACAGAATCGCTGAGTTCTGTCATTAATTTATGCATCGCATCTGTGCCTTGTGCTGCACTGTCCCAGACTAACATATCGTAAACCATTCCTTTTTTCAATTCAAAAATGGTTCTGGAACGAAATCCTTTTTGACGTTTTAAAAATTCGTCGATTTCCTTATTAGCTTCAATAAATTGCTGTGTTGTAAAACCGTTTAATTTAAAAGTCGTTAATTCTATTGCTTGATTTTTCATCTTATTTTAAATTAAAAAGTAAACATTGCTTTAATATTCTGAACTTGGGTTTCAGCACCATTTTTCAATCTTTCATCGTATAAAGCATTGGCATCATTTCCGGCAACATATCGCAGTTGATTTTTATTATCTGTTGCTGCCTCATATATAATTTGAGCAACATCTTCTGCTTTTGTATAATTCTCTAATTGTTCGGCGCTGTAACCTTTACTAACTTCTGCGGTAAGTTTTTCATACGCTTCGTGCTGTCCAACTTCCATAGAACGAATTGCAAAATCGGTTTTCATGCCGCCCGGAGCAACAACTTTAACCTGAATTCCAAATTGAGTTAATTCTGATGCTAGACTTTCTGAAAAACCATCGACACCAAATTTAGTTGCGCTGTAAATAGAACAAGTTGGAAATCCAATTAAACCAAAAGTAGAAGTAACATTTATAAAAGTACCGCTTTTTTTCTCACGAAAATGCGGTGTAAAAGCTTTTGAAATCCTAATAACACCAAATAAATTGGTAACAAACTGGCGTTCGATTTGAATTTCGCTTAAAGATTCTAAAGCACCTATTAACCCGTAACCGGCATTGTTTAATACAACATCTACAGAATATTTTTCTGTAATACTTTTTATTGTTTCTGTAATTTGTTCTGAATTTGTAACGTCAAGCGGTAATACAATTACGTTTTCTAATGAAGTTAATTCTGTTTCCTTTTCAGGATTTCGCATTGTGGCAATTACCTGCCAGCCTTTGCTTTGAAATAATTTTGCTGCTGATTTTCCTAAACCAGTCGAAGCTCCTGTAATAAAAATTGTCTTTTGCATTTTTAATTGTTTTAAAATTATAATGCAAAGATCTGCCGAAGCCTGAAGCTGTTTTTAGCCAATTTGGACAATTGATTAGCCAAAACGACGATTAAGAAAATAATTTATTCTTTTGTGAGTCGATCTAACTCTTTCAATAAAGTCGGCATTCTGAATTCACCCGCCATACTTTCAACTTTTTGAAAAGCTTCTTCCAAATCAATTCCTATAGAAGTTATGAATAATGGTTTTGCACTGTCGCCTCTCAGCAAAGCTTTTTTATCTTTTTCGATACTCGCAAAATTAGTTTTGGCTACACCAATAATAGGAATCTCATTATTTAGTTTTTCATATAAATGGCCGCCTAAACCGTATTTTTTATCATCATCTAAATACACAAATCCATCAACGATAATCGTTTCGATATTTTTTAAATCGATTTGATTTAACAAACTAAGAATACAAGGAAGTTCTCTTTTATAGAATTCTCCAGGAATATATTCTGAAACATTATCAATTATCTCGGTATGAACTTTAAAATTTTTATCTTCATTCCAATTCTCAAATTCAAGGCAGACTGTTTTTGCTTTATTATCAAAATAATACGTATCGAAGGCTAATATCATGTTTTTATTTAATCTTAAACTTTTAATGAACCGCGGAAACCTCTCGCAGCATAATACGAATCAGCACCATTATGATACACAAAAACTGTATCATAACGAAAATCTGAAAAAATTGCACCGCCAAGTTTTCTAATATTTACAGGAGTTAAAATCCAGCTTGAAGTTTTGGTATCAAATTTCCCAAGTTTTTGAAGATTTCGATATTCTTCTTCATTCAAAATTTGAATTCCCATTTCTTGTGCCATATTTATGGCGCTGTCTTTTGGCTTATTTTCTTTTCTTTTTTCTAATGCTTCATGATCGTAACAAATACTTCTGCGTCCTTTTGGGCTTTCTGCAGCACAATCATAAAAGATATATTCATTTGTTTTTTCATCAAAACCTACAACATCCGGCTCTCCTTCAGTTCTTTCCATTTCGTCAAGAGACCAAAGTTTTTCAGGATCAGCTTTTAGTTTTAACAGAACTTTTTCCCACTCTATATTTTGATGGCGATATTTATTATTTTCAAAACGTTTTTCTAAAACATTCAATAATGATTCCTGTTGTTCTGATGACAATTTATTTGTTTGACTCATCTTTCTTTATTTTATGTTATCACAAATAATTTTAAAAACACGACTGTATCTTTTACTAATCATTAAGTCCTTTGCCGTCTAATATATTTGGAATATTCTTTTCTACTCTTGATTCTCTGGTTTTAGACTGTTTTGGCTGAGAAAAATGAAGTAAATAGGCTCTTTGTCTTCCGGGAGTTAAAGCATAAAAAGCTTTTTGGAGATTTGGCATTTCATTCAGTTTCTTTTGGAATTCCTCAGCAACTTCAAATTCTGATGTTTTTTTCAACTCCACTTTCAAACCTGCTTTTTCAACTTCTACAGCCTGATAAATGTAAGTTTTCAAAACCGCTTTCAAATCAATTATTTCCTGAAGATTTGTAAATCGTATTTGACGTGCTGCCTGGACATTTTCAGATTGCTGAATCAAAATACTGTCGGTATCTTTTAATAAAGATCCTTTAAAAAACAAAAAAGCACAATATTCTTTAAAAGAATGAATTAAAACAATATTAGCATTTTGAAAAGTATAACATGGAACTCCCCATTTTAATTCTTCGATTAACTGGCATTCAAGAGAAATTGTTCTCATTAAATTTAACTCTTGCTGCCATTTATCAGCCTTATCAAAAAAGAAATCAACTTTTGGGTTTTCTACAGTTTTTGACATTTCATTTCACTTTAAATTAATATCCAGACAGTTTTTATAATAAATACTTGATAGAATTTATATCCTACTTCAAATGTAGCAAATCTTAAAAAAGTGAAGATTATATTTTGAGGCTTTTTAAATTTTTCAATCAAATTAATGAGATTCTAATCTGCAGCCTTTTATTATACCTCTTTTTGAATGGCGTATAAACTGCAGGATTTTATCACGCTCAAATGTTGGATCAAATTCTTTTTCAATTAATTCTAAAGCTGTTTTTGTATTTTTATTTTGCTGAAACAGTATTCGATATATCATTTTCAATTCCTCAATTTTATCAGATTGAAAACCCCTTCTCTTCAATCCAATTGAGTTTATTCCAGCATAGCTTAATGGTTCACGTCCGGCAGTGATATAAGGAGGAATATCTTTAACCACCCGACTTAATCCGCTGACCATAACATGATCTCCAATTAAAGAAAATTGATGAACAGCTGTTAAACCGCTGATATTAACCCAGTCTCCTATCACAACCTCACCAGCAATCCCAACACTAAAACCAATAATAGAATTATTTCCAATAATGACGTCGTGCCCAATATGAGCATTTGACATAATTAGATTATTATTTCCAATTACAGTTTTTTGTTTTGAGTTAGTTCCTTTGTTTATAGTAACAAATTCTCGAATAATATTATCATTGCCAATTTCGAGGATTGTGTATTCATTGTTGTATTTTAAATCCTGAGGAATCCCGCCTAAAACTGAATTGGAATGGATTTTACAATTTTGCCCAATTCTAGTTCCGTTTAAAATAGTTACATTGTTCCCAATCCAGGAATTGTCTCCAATTATAACATCATTTTCAATTGTAGTAAAATTTCCAATATGAACATTTTTGCCAATAATTGCTTCCTTTTCAATACTATAATCTTTCAATTTTTAATCTTTTAAATTAGACCGCAAAAGTTGAAAAATAATAATTGGTTTTTCTTGATGTAATGTCAAGAAATTGAAGCTCGTATGCGGCTTAAAGTTTCCTGACTTACATTGATTAAAGAAGCAATATGTTTTAATTTTGCTTTAATAATAATTTGGGGAAAAGAATCAAGAAGAAAAAAATATTTCTGCTGGGCATTCATTGCGCTAAATAAATGATGAAACTCATTAATTTTAGAAAGATAAAGGCGAAGCTGTTTAATATGAAACTTAGAAAAAAGAGGATACTCTAATAAAATTTGTTCATCTGAATAAGATAAGGAATAAAGTACAGTGTCTTCACAAGCCTGAAAATTTTCAAACGAAGGTTTCTGCTCAAAAAAACTACTTAAAGAAGTTATAAACTGATTATCGGTATAAATCCATTTTGTAACTTCTGTCTCATTTTCAAAACAGAATCTTCGAACAGTTCCAGTTTTTATAAAATAAACTTTTTTACAGATTTTACCTTCCTGAATAATAAACTCATCTTTTTTAAATTTTTCAATAACGAAATATTTCATTATTGCTTGTTCTGTTTCATCGTCTAATTTCTGAAAACTATTAATAGCATCAATAAGCTGTTTCATATCATGAATGATTATGAAACAAATTTATCAATAATTAAAATGATTTTTAATGAACTTGAAATAATCAAACTATCGCAAAACGCAAAAACAACAAATAATGACTTTTCAGATGCTAAATTAAAAAAGGTGACATTTCTTGTTCTAAATTCAAAAACAATAAAACTAAAGGAGAAAAACAATATAAAACACAAAGAGAGTAATTGATCTTAGGAGAATATTTTCACAACAGCGATCGGCAACAAATCCAAAACAGCTATAAAAAAAAATCCCCATCAAATAAATGATGAGGATTCTTAAAAGAAAGGCGACGACATACTCTCCCACAAAACTGCAGTACCATCTGCGCAGGCGGGCTTAACTTCTCTGTTCGGGATGGGAAGAGGTGAGCCCCGC
>Ga0157369_10009221_pt1 | contig 11288 bp, 9 predicted proteins | sample C25metaG_FD_113461 | JGI IMG/M metagenome (GOLD analysis project Ga0157369, IMG submission 113461) | Corn rhizosphere microbial communities from Kellogg Biological Station, Michigan, USA - C2-5 metaG | ecosystem: Host-associated > Plants > Roots > Rhizosphere > Soil | place: USA: Michigan... | reverse complement strand
GTCGACGAGTGCGACTTTCCACTGCTGGGGGAAAGGGGCGTGCGCGAGTACGCCGAGAAGCTGGCGACTCAGGCTGAACTGGTTACTTGGTTGGATCAAGGAAGGCTTGGCGCGTTTGTTGCGCTGTACGGCAACGATGTCGCGGGTAAAGAGGCCTTCATCAGCATGGTTATCGTTGCGCGTCCGTTTCGGGCGCGTGGGTTGGCATCTGACCTCGTCAACGCCGCCATCTCCATGCTGAGATCTCGCGGGTTCGCCACGCTTCGTCTTCAGGTCCATCGAGAGAACGCTGGCGCTTTGCGCATGTATGAGCGCCTCGCCTTTCGCCGGACTGGAGATTCCGGTGAACTCATAACCATGGAACTGTCGCTGTGAAAAATCTGCGGCAGGGCGGCGCGCGCTAGCCATGACCGCTATTGCGGCTCGAGCGACGGTTGCGGCCTGGTGGAGCGCATTGGAGCTGGCGGCGCGCTACGGCGTGCAGTTTGTCGTCACGCTCGTGCTGGCGCGGCTGCTCGTTCCAGCCGACTTCGGCCTGGTCTCCATCGTGCTCATTTTCACGAGCATAGGCGCCCTGCTGGTGGATTCCGGCTTCGGGACGGCGCTCATACAGCGGCAGCATACTAGCGCGGACGACGAGACGACGATTTTCATCTTCGCCTTCTGTGTGGGATTGTTGATGGCGCTTGCGCTGATTCTGCTTGCGCCTGCTTTTAGCGCCTATTTCTCGCAGCCCACGTTGACGCCCTTGCTTCGCGTCGCCGCACTGGTTCTTCCCTTTGGCGCGCTTGCCGCGGTGCCGGATGCGCTCCTTACCATGAGAATGGATTTTCGGGTACGCGCCAATGCGGAAATCGTCGCATCGAGCTGCTCTGGACTCTTCGCGATCGTGCTGGCGTGGCGTGGTTTCGGGGTGTGGAGCCTGGTTTGGCAGAACGTGGTGGCGATGGCTGTCCGCGCCGGCATGCTTTGGTGGTGTTCCGGCTGGCGTCCCAGGGGGCGTTATCGTGTCGCTTCTTTCCGCAGCCTGTTCGGCTATGGCGGGTTCATTCTGTTGACGGGTATGCTGAATGCCGTTTCGACTCGAATCCAGGCATTTCTGATCGGAAAGCTGTTCAATGCCCGCGATCTCGGTCTCTATACGCTGGCTCAAAATACACAGCAGACACCGGCGAATCTCTTCGGTGCGATCTTGAACAGGGTGGGGTTGCCTCTGTTCTCGGGGATTGCCAGCGATCGCGAAAAGCTTCGAAGCGTATTCTGTGGGACATTGCGCATGGCCATGTTCCTCTTCACACCGTGCATGATTGGCTTGGCGCTTGTCTCCAAGCCGCTGATCGAACTGCTGTTCGGGCATCGCTGGATCGAGGCGGCCCCGATCTTCAGCGTGCTGGCGGTGGGGACAGTGCTATGGCCGTTGCATGTGCTCAATCTCGCGGTGATCGGGGCCTTGGGGCGTTCAGCTCTTCTGCTCAAGGTGGAGCTGTTGAAACAGTCGATCAGCATCCTCTTGATCGTTCTGTGCGCGCCGTGGGGAACCCTGGCCATCGCCTGGGCGGTCGTTGGCGGAAGTTTCATCGCGGCAGTGTTCAATGCGCATTACACGAAGGCGCTGCTCGGCTACGGTTTGCTCCAGCAACTGGCGGATCAGCGCGGCACCTGTTTGCTGTCGATCGTGGCGGGATTGGTTGGCTGGCTGGTGCTTCGATTTCAGGAAGGGGTGATGGGCTTGTTTGCCGCCATTGTCGCCGCGGCTCTGGCCTACCTTGGCTGTGCCGTGGTGCTGCGTCTCGCCGCGCTTTCGGATATCGCCTCCTTGCTGAGGGACTTTGTGAGCAAAAGGGGGCGTCAATGATCTGCCAGCGACACGGCGACCGCGCATGAGCAGGTCGAGCGAATCCATGCAGGGCGAGTCGCCGCTCGTCAGCGTCATCATGATGGCCTACAACCATGCCGCGTACATAGCCGAGGCTATCGATAGCGTGCTGGTGCAGGAGCGTGATTTTCCGCTGGAGCTCTTGATAGGCGAGGACTGCTCCTTAGATGGGACCCGGGAAATCGTTCTGGATTTTCAGCGGAGGTTTCCGGACGTGGTCAAGGTAATCACTGCCGAGACCAATGTAGGCTCGTTGGAGAACTACAAGCGGCTCTTGCGTGTGGCGCGAGGGCGCTTTATTGCGTATATCGATGGAGATGATTATTGGTTGCAGGGAAAGCTCGCTCGCCAAGTGGCCTTCCTGGAGCATAGTCAGGAATGCGTCGCGGTGTTCACCAACGCCGATGCGGTTACTTCCAACGGGCAATGGGTGGGAGCGTTCAACGATGTGGGCACCCAGAGTTTCGATCTTGGTGCGTTGCTCAGGCGAGGAAATTTCCTCTGCAATAGCTCTATGCTTTTCAGGGCGTCTCTAGTAGAGGATCAATTGGGGCTGCCGGATGCCGCCATCGATTACCAGGCACACTTGCTTCGGGCCAGGCGGGGCAATCTGGTTCAGCTCGGCGACTTCCTCGTGGCTTATCGGGTCCAGTCAGAGGGTTCCATGGTTTCGAATGCCAATGACCGGGTGCGAGAGCTCTATTGGCAGGCCATTACGAGTGTTTCCGAAGATGAGGTATCGGCAGGCGATATGGCACTCGGGCTCGCAGATTTTCTGAGGCGTGTTATTTTTCGTGCCTTGCGGACTCGGCGCTGGAGCTTGATTCGGCAGTGGGCGCCGAGGGTGTTTGCTAGGTCTCCCTACGGCATGTTTCGAACCGGTGCCTTGACATTGCATTCGATAGCGCGCATCGGCGCAAGGGAGCTCATCGGAAGATTGGGTTCTCGTAGTAGAGGTACCCATTCGAAGGTGCTTTACAGGCGTTGACGGGGGCATGACTCGTGAATGTTTTGAAGCTGGCGACCTATTTCCTTGCTGGGCGTCTGCCTGGTGGTTCCCGTCATTGCGTCATCTGCGGCGGTACCGTGCATCGATTCATGCCTTACATGCATGGTTGGGCTGGGGCTCCGGGTTTGATCCGCGCGCTCGATGTCGTGGGAAGTGATCTCGATGCGTTTGAGTGTCCTCGCTGCGGTTCGCATGACCGTGAGCGTCATTTGATGCTCTATTTCCGTAGTACGGGCATGTTTGAGTGGATGCGGGGAAAGAGCGTCGTGCATTTCGCTCCCGAGAAGCATTTGTCTCGATGCATCATGGAGGCGGGACCTTCCTACTACTTAAAGTGCGATCTTTATCCGCGGTGTTCGGACATCACTCGCATGGATCTTCTGGCAACCGGGCTACAGGCGGAGTCGGTCGATTTCTTGATTGCCAATCATGTGCTGGAACATGTCGACGATGATCTGAAAGCTATTGCGGAGATTTCCCGTGTGCTTAAGCCGGGTGGTCGGGCGGTATTGCAAACCCCATATAGCGGCAAGCTGCGCCGTACCTGGCAGGATGACGGGATCGTCGATAACGCCAGCCGCCTTCAAGCCTATGGCCAAGAGGATCACGTCCGGTTATATGGGGCGGACATATTCGAGCGGTTCGTTTCTAGCGGCTTGGTGAGTCGGGTAGGCTTTCACCAGGATCTGCTGCCTGAAGTAGAGGCGAAGCTAGCGGGAGTTAATGCGGAAGAGCCCTTCATGCTGTTTGAGAGGCAAGCGATCGCGGGGTAGGCGCGCTTCATCGGATTGTCGGAAGACCATGCTTGGCGGCGAGGCGGAGTTTCTGCGGCCAGGGCACGAATGCCCGCAGATAAGCTCTGAGCGAAATGGTGCGGATGGCCTGCACTTTCGTGCGTCTTGCGCGAAGGCCGGCGAGGGATTTGAAAGTGGCTGCGATGGCCGGGCCATAAATCTCAGACCAAACGCGGGGGCTGGTGCGTAACGCGGTCAGCATGACGCCTTCCGCGAGCAGGCTGAGGATGGCGATAAGCCAAAGCAGCCATGCCAGCGGACTTGGCGTGCATAGCAGCATGACGGCAAGCTTGTTCCTTTCGCTGAGCCGGCGTCGCCGATAAGTTGTCTGGAGCTTGTTGTCTGTGACTCGGTTCCCTCCGAAGCTCGCGCCCTGCCGGTGCCGGTAACCGCTGCGGTCGGCGACCCTGACGTAATGGCCGGATAGCCTCGCCAAGCAGCAAAGGTACAGGTCCTCGCCGATCGATTCGATCCAGTCCGGGAAGCCGCCCATCCAGTTCCACAGGTCCCTGGGCAGGAACATGCAGGCGCCGATGACCATGCCTGTGTCCGCCCTGGAGGGCATGGTATTGGGGACCGGATTGTAGAAGGGATCGAGCAGGCAGCCCCGGTCTACCAGGGCCGAGGTCGCGTGATCGTACTGCGCAAGAGTGAGGATGCCGCTGCCCGGCAGCGTCTGGGCCGTGTCGACGAGCGTGGCGATAGCGTCGGGAAACAAGGCCGCATCGTTGTTGAGCAACAACACGTACCGTCCCCTGGCTATCTCCGCCATGCGATTGTTGCTGATGCAGAACCCGACGTTGCTGGAACTGGCGAGCAAGCGAACCTGGGGATACTTGCGCTGCAAAAGCACGATCGAACCGTCGGTCGACGCGTCGTCGTGGACAATGATCTCGATATTCCCGGCACCTTGCTGGGCCAGGATGGAATCCAGGCATTCCTCGAGCAGGGCTTCGCCGTTGTAGTTGGCGACGCACACGGAACAGATGGGTTCGTCAGTCCGATTCACGGATGAAGGGTGCTCAGCCAGTTCCACGTACGCCCGAGACCCGTTTTCAATGGAGTGGTTGCCGACCAGCCGTAGCGAAGTCGCGCTTTCGAAGCGTCGATCACCACATGGGATGCATCGAGGGGGCGTCGTTCGCGAAACTCGCGGATCAGCGCCTTTCCGGTGACCTCTTCCATGGCTTCCATCAATTGATTGAGGGAGACGCCGACGCCGCTGGCCGCGTTCAGCACGTCAAAGCCGAGCTCGGCATGTTCGGAGACGACCCTCATGCAAAGGTCGATGAAGTCGTCGATATACAGGTAATCGCGCGTGGCCGTGCCGTCGCCCCAGATCTGTATCGGGTCCTGGCGTCGGATCTTCTCGAAGCCATTCGCGATCACGCCGAAACCGGCCTTGGGCAGCTGTCCAGGGCCATATACGTTGGATGGCCGCAGGATGGTCGCCGAGCCGCCATGCTGAAGGCACCACGCTTCGATGAAATGCTCCGCCGCGGCTTTCCCTGCGCCGTGATACGAGCGCGACTGAGTCTGGGTGTCTTCAGTTGCCGAAAAATCGCTTGGACGGGTGTAAAGCGTTCCGCCGGAAGAGACATAGACCAGTTTGACGTTCGGATGGTCCTGCAGCGCTTGGAGAAGGCTCAGGGTTGGTACGAGATTGTCGAGTTCCTCGAGTGGTTTCCCGAAGGAGCTGCCTGGCGTAGACGACGTGGCGAGGTGCACGACCGTATGCGCGCGCGGGAGCGCGCGGAGAAAGTCTTCCCGGCTGGCCAGCGCATCCGCCCATTCCAGGTGGAGATGCTGCAGGCCTGCAGGCGTTCTGCTGGAAGCGATGACGCGATGCCCCGCATCCAGCAGCGCTTCCGTCAGCCGCTTGCCGATGAATCCGCCGGCGCCGACAACAAGAAGGGAGTCACGCATGCGGCGCACTCAGCAGGCGGCGATAGATGGAGCGATAGCGGTCTGCGCAGTCGGACCAGGTCCCATATTCGTTTCCTGCCCAGGCCCGGGACCGCTCGCCGCAGGCCGCATTGATCGATGGGTCGTCCAGGGCGAGCAGCGCTTCAGTGTAAGTGGCGGGCGAGTCGCATAAGTATCCGGTCTTGCCGTGCTGGACGATGCTCGCATGCGCAGCCATGTCCGACGCGATAATCGGCAAACCGCTGGCCATGGCCTCGAGCATCACCTGCGGCCGGCCTTCGGCGTGACGGCTGAGCGTGATGAGTCCCGAAGCGTTCGGAAACCACGAAGTCGCGAGCTGATGAGGCGATGCGGAGCCGTGATATTTGACCCAATCCGGTATCTGCGTCTCTTCCTGCATGGGGCCGAACAAATGGAGTTCGCGTCGTCCGTCGGCGAACAAGGGTTCGGACCACTCGAACAGCGGTCCCAGCTTGTTCGCGGTAAGGCGGGTCACCGCCAGCCATCGCCGTGGCAGCGCAGGTGTACGCTCGATGCCGTACCAGATGGGATCGATGCCGAAAGAAACCGGGGTTACTTCAGCTATGTCACCGAACGCCGCTTGGAGCTCCGGCAGCATCCATTCCGCGTTCGGGCATATCGCGACCGGCCGATGGCGCATGACTTTCCGCAGCAGGCGGCGCACCAGGGGGAGCTTCATCAGCTTTAGATCATTGCCAAGGACGGTTAGCAATGCGGGCTTGCCGTTGGCGGGCAAGGGGAGTCCGCATTGGAGCCAGTTGAGGTGATAGAGATCGACGTCGGCTTGCCGGGCATAGCACTGCCGAAGCAGATAGAGCAGCTTCAATGGTGCCCATACGGCCGAGAATTTGCCTTCCCGGATCAGGTGCGACACGCCGCCAGATGACATCAGTTGATCTAGCCATGCCGATTCGCTCTGCGTCGTTGCGGTACCGACGTCCTTGGGGAGATCGCCGGGCGGAGCCCAAAGTTGCAGATCGATCGTGCGATCCTCTGCAATGGCGCCGGCCATGTTTCTGATGAAGACGCCCTTCCAATCCGCCAGGTCGCGCGGATAGGAAGTGCTGGTCATGAGTACGCGCGTTGGCATGAAGGGTAGGCGTCGATGGAGGCTACGGATTCGAGACTTCGAAGGCGACCCGGTGACGGGGTTCTGCCCAACTCTAGTTCGCGTTGAGGGCCTGCGTCAGTTCGGAAATTCTGTCCGAAAGCGAGTTAGCCACATTCATCTTCTTGAGTCGATCCACGGCACCCTCGGCCTCGGTTCGCTGTCCTTCTGCGATATACATCCTGGCAAGGGTGATCCAATAGGCCGGCTCGTTCGGCGTAGCGGTGCATGCCTGCTGAGCAAGGCGCAGGCCAAGCTCACGATCGCCCAGGACGTTCCACGCATAATCGCTGTACATGCTCAGCAGCCTTCCGCTAGGGCGTGGATGGCTGACGGCGGCCAGGAAAGCATCCAGCATGCGCTGCTTGGGCAGGTCACAGATGCCCTGACGGGCACATTGGGTCAGGGCCGCCAACGAGCTTTCATCCTGGACGCCCGGAGGACGGGCGCCCAGTTTCGCGACCATGCTGTCCCACCACTCGTCGCGGCTGAGAATGTGCAGCCGCGCATTGAGAAAGATCAGTGCCTGTTGGGGCAGGATGGACGACTTGGGAAGGCTCGCGGCTTTCTCCAGGGGCTCATACGCCTTGGCGACAAAAGGCGACGCAGGATCGTAGCCGGACATGATGATGTAGGTGCGGCCAAGTTCATATTGAGCGCGCGGAGAGTCGGGCGCGCGGGCCGCAAGTTCTTCGGCGAGCCTTACCGGATTGCCCCATGAATAGGCTGTCATCGCGGTAAGGCTGAACCATAGGGCCATCAAGGTGCCGAACAGCCAGATCTTGGGATTTTTGCGGCCGGCAGGGAGCTGGTCCGACTTCGGCGCGAGCAGGAACGGGGTGATCGCAATCAGCAGGCCGAAACTGGCGAAATAGTTTCGGTGCTCGTAGACAAGCTCAAGCGGGATGATCGTGCCGGTGAGTAGATGGCAGCCGAAAAAGAGGAAAAGGCCGAGCGAAACGAGTGGTTGCCGGCGCCGGATCCAAAGCGCGAAAGCCAACAAACCGGCGAGGCCAGCCAAGCTCGCCGCCGTGCTCCAGGGCGAAAATACGCCGTTGGAGATCACGAAATCATCGTGATAGAACGAAAGCGCATCGGGCGTCGGCACGATCGTCCAGGCGATGTAGTCCAGCACGATGCGCGCCTCGCTGAGCAGGCGGGTTTTCAGCGTGAAGTCCCTGACTTCCCAGATCTCAGGTTTCAGCAAGGTCGGCAGGAGGTGGGCGGAGCCGACGATGCCTGGGATGACCAGGATCAGCATGAAAAGCCCGAGGATGCGCCAGTCTTTGGTGGCAGTCGCGCCTGGTTGTGCCTCGCGCTCGAACTGAAAAATCGTCCATTCGACCAGGCCCGCATAAAGCGGAAGCAGAATCGCGGTTTCTTTGGCCAGAAGACCGGCGGCCGTAGGAATGATGATGCTCGCCGCGCACAGGCCAAGATAGGTCATGTCTTTGCCGGTTCCGTCGCGTTGTGCGCGACACATCCGCCGCCTAGCCGAGGTATAACCCAGCAGGCCTAGGAGGACAAAGACATTGGCCAGGCTCTCCATGCGCTGCACTACGTACAAGACCACGCTCAGGTTGATCGGGAGCAGCATCCAGGCCAGAGCGAGCCAGGCGGCGATCAGTGTGGAATTCGGATCGGCGGCTGTCGGGGCTCCGCTTGCAGGCAGGGAGCGCCTTTGACGCGCTTCATGGGCAGCCACAATAAGCGCGCAGGTCAGGACGAAGACCAGCCAGCCATTGAGCAGGTGCACCGCGAGGTTGGTTGCCTTCATCCAGAAGGGATCCAGCCCGGTGAGCAGGTAGTTGATCGCAAAGCTGAGAGAGGACAGAGGCCTCTTCAGCTCGCTGGAGGGCGACGAGAGCGCGGCGTTCGCCAGCGCGGGAATGCTGGCTTCCTTGGGCTGCACACCATGGTTGTCGACGATATTGGGGTAATCATCGAATAAAAATGCGCCGCTCAGCCCGGGCCAATAGACGGCCGCGACCGCAATGAAGCCCGCAAGGAGAATCCAGCGATACAGTACGGCTTTCATCGTGTCGGCGACTCTAATCATGGTTCGAAGTGTGGTTCGTGTCCTGGCTCGTATGCGCTATGTCAGCATCCAGCTGTCGACGGATATGGTCCAGTTCGCGAGGCCAGTAATTCTGCCGGCGCAGGATGTATTCGTGCACCATGGGCATGCCCACGCCCGGCTTTGGCGCATCCTTCTCTACCAACATGTAGTGATCCAATAGCCGCCGCCCCTGGCCTGGATAGCCTGCCGAACCTAGCAGGGCGGCGCCTTCGAGGGCAACGCCCGGTCGGGCGGCCCAGTCGATGGCTCGCTCGAAGTCGGCGAGGGCGGCACCGGGCTGGTTCTGCGCAAGCTGGATACGGCCTCTCAAATAGGTCAGGTCCTGTTTGGATGCGGGATCGCCGAGCTTCGGATTGCCTAGCCCGGCATCGATCAGGTCGAGCAGGTCGGAAGCAGCGAGGTTCTTGCACTGTCCCGACGTGGCTACGGGAAGCATTCGGTCCAGCCAATGCGCCAGCAGCGCCCCAGCGCTTGGTGTGGTGAGGATCGCTTCGCGTGCCGCTTTTAGGGCCTGTGCCGGAACGGCCCCCGTCATGCATTGGGCTCCCAGCAGGTTGAAGCTGATCTGTAAATCATTAGGCCGCGTGGCTAGCCAGCGCTGAAGGCGATCGACTGCAAGATCTGGTCGGCCAGCTTGCATCTCTGCCTGCGCCGCATTGGCCTGGGCTCGAGGGGACTCCGGATTGATTCTCGCCCAGACCAGGGCTTGGGTAAGTTCATTGCCCCAGAGTTCGGCCCGGGAATAGGTAAGCAAGGACAGCAGCAGCAATGCTGCCCATGTGGCGAAGGACTTCATTCGAGCGAATGTCTTGCGATCGGCAAGGCGTTCCCCCAGCGGCCAGAACAGAAGCATCGCGGGAAGGTAGTTACGGTGTTCGAAGTAGAGTTCCAGTGGGATCGAGGTCGATTCGACCAAGTGTCCTACGAAAAAGAACCCGATAGCCAGGCTGAGTGCAGGTGTACGTCGGCGGCACTTCCATGCGATTCCAGCGAGCGCTGTCAGGGCCAGCATCGACAAGATGGTGGTGGCCGGATGCAGCAGCGATGTCGAAGGCACGTAATGGTCATTGAACAATCCCGACGACTCCCCCCGTGGAATCCAAAGCAGGCCCAAATAGTCCATGAGGACCCGGGGCTCGGTGAGCAGCCGTTGGGCATAGGTCCATGGGCGGGACGGTACATCGCCCTGTGCCATGCCGTGGATGCCTATCCATAGCAGGTAACCGACGATGATTGCGGCGGGCAGGAATGCGAATGCAAAGAGCATCGCCCGATATGGCGAGCGCGCCGATGGCTGATGAATCGGGTGTCTTTCGCGCAGCACTGCATATTCGATAAGCAGCACGAACAATGGCAGGAGTGCGCCATTGGCTTTGGCCAGTGCGCCGAGGAGGGTGAAGCCGGCTATTCCGGCTGCGCTTACGACGGCGCCACGCCAACTATGGCCGGCAACGATCAGCTCTCTTCCATGCAGCCACACGAGCAAGCCGGCAAGTACGCAGGTCGCAGGCAGCATGGCTTCCCGCTGCACGATGTAGAGCGTGGTGGAGACGAACAATGGGTGGAGCAGCCACAGTGAGGCGGCGATGCGTGCCGATCGACGGGTCGTCTCGTCCGCTCTGCCGTGTAAGGCGGCGCCCAGCCGACAGAGCAGTGCATAAAGCAGCGCGCCATTGATCAGGTGTAGTACGAGGCTGGTGCGCTTGAAGGAGTAAGGAGAAGCTGGCCAATCCCGCGCATCCAGCAAGAAGGTGAGCAGAGTCAGCGGTCGTCCTGTGGGATCCGCGGTTCCCGAACTGATGTATCGCCAGAACGCGGCCCAGTTATCGATCGGCCCCTGCGCGCCCAGGCTGGGGAGATTGATGTAGTCATCGAACAGGAAGCCGCCATGCAAGCCTGGCGCGTACGCAGCGATTGCGACCACCAGGAGCGCAAGCAGCACCATCAGGGATCGAAAGGGCGTATCTGTCGCCAGAGGAAAGCGTCGCATGCGGGAGACCAAAATAAAGAAGGGCCGCGAACCGCGGCCCTTCTGTTTGCTTTGCCGGTAAGTCGAGATTACTGGCGGCAAGCGGTCGGCAGGTACTTCTTGTCCACCGTGGTGGCGACATTGGTGCAGGACCAGGAGATGCTGCCCGCATTGGTGATGGCGGAGAACGCCAGAACCTTGCCGTTGATCTTGCTGTTGGCGTTCGCGCCGAAGGTGGCCTGAATCTGGCCGTTCTTGGTCTGGACATCGACGCCCGAGACGTACTTACCGATGATACTGGCCGCCTTGGCGAGGCCAGCGGACTCGTTCTTGGCCGGGAAGTGGCCCGTGTTGCTATAGAACTCACCCATCGCAGTCTTGGCACCGTCCGACAGCACCGCACCTTCCGACACCTGCGAGCGGATCAGGTAGTCCTGATAAGCCGGGATGGCGATGGCGGCCAGGATGGCGATGATCGCGACCACGATCATCAGTTCGATCAGGG
>Ga0157369_10009219_pt1 | contig 11289 bp, 10 predicted proteins | sample C25metaG_FD_113461 | JGI IMG/M metagenome (GOLD analysis project Ga0157369, IMG submission 113461) | Corn rhizosphere microbial communities from Kellogg Biological Station, Michigan, USA - C2-5 metaG | ecosystem: Host-associated > Plants > Roots > Rhizosphere > Soil | place: USA: Michigan... | reverse complement strand
GCGCATGCTCTGCGGCGGCGCGTTGGTGCTGGCCGCGATGTACATGGTGGAGCTGGCTCCGCGGTTCCGTCGCAAAAAGCCTGCTGAAGCGCTGCACCACGAGGCGGGTTAAAACCCTGCCGGTGACCGGTGTTCGTATGTAGGAGCGCGCTTGCGCGCGATCGCTCCTTGCCTCAAGGTCGCGTCTTCTTCGCGCTGTCGGCTTTTCGCGCGCTAGCGCGCTCCTACATGTCCTTTCTTATTTCGCGGCTTTGTCGGTGGTGAACTTGTAGGTCATGACGTTCTTGTACGTCTGGCCGGGTTCCAGCCTGGCCGAGCCGAAATCCGGCTGGTTTGGCGTATCCGGGAAGATCTGTGGTTCCAGCGCGAACGCATCGCCTTCGCGGTAGATGCCACCCGACTTGCCCGACGTCGTGCCATCCAGGAAGTTGCCGGAATAGAACTGCAGCCCTGGCTGCGCCGACCACAACGACAGCACGCGGCCGCTCTTCGGATCGGATACACGGGCCACTTCACGCGGTGCCGGCGCTTCTTTCCGGGAGATCACCCAGTTATGGTCGTAGCCACGGCCGTACACCAGCTGCTGTTCGCTCGCGTGGCGCAGGTCGCGCCCAATCGGCTTCGCCTTGCGGAAGTCGAAATACGTACCAGCCACGCTGCGTACTTCACCGGTGGGAATGGCCGTCGCATCCGTGGGCAGGTACGCATCCCCCGCGATCATCAGCTTCTGGTCTTCCACGCTGCCGGAGCCTTCGCCTGCCAGGTTCCAGTAGGTGTGGTTGGTGATGTTGACGATGGTGGGCTTGTCCGTGGTGGCCGTGTATTCGATCGTGAGCTCGTTCTTGTCGTTGATCGAATACTTCGCCGTGGCGGTGAGCTGGCCGGGATAGCCCTGGTCACCATCCGGGCTGACGTACGTCATCGTCACGCTCGGGTTCGCACCGGACTCGACCTTGTCCACCGTCCACACCACCTTGTCGAAGCCCAGCTTGCCGCCGTGCAGCGAGTTGGGGCCATCGTTCACTGGTACCGTGTAGTCCTTGCCATCGAGCTTGAACTTGCCCTTGGCAATGCGGTTCGCGTAACGGCCCACCGTGTCACCGAAGTACTGCGGCTTGTCGAACGTGCCTTTCAGGTCCGGATAGCCAAGCACGATATCGCCCGGCTTGCCGTTTCGATCGGGCACGTCCAGCGCATACAGGGCAGCACCGAGCGAGATCACCTTCGCCGTCATGCCCTTGCCGTTGGTAAGCGTAACGACCGTTACATCTTTGCCATCCGGCGTGTTGCCGAATGATGCCTTCGTTGCATCGCCGGCCATGGCGGCCGTCGCGCTACCAAGCAGAATTGCCGTGATCGATACGGCCAGAAGCTTGCCCATCTTCCACTCCCATTGTGGTGACCTGCTGACGAGAGCATATTTGTCCGACAATTGACAAGCTGCGCTGCGTCAACGCTGTGGGCGGGAATGTCGCTAGGATGGCGCGGTTGTTAACGCGGGAAGGGGCGCGATGGCACCGAAGATGGCAAATTCACGAAGCCTGCACGGCCAGGTCGTCGAGCAGATCGGCAGCTCCATCGTCAGCGGCGAGCTGACGCCGGGCGATTCCCTGCCGGGCGAGGCGCAGCTTGCCGCCCAGATGGATGTCAGCCGCACCATCCTGCGCGAAGCGCTGAAGGTACTTGCTGCCAAGGGACTTATCGAGACCCGGCAGAAGACCGGCATGCGCGTGCGCGATGCGCGTTTCTGGAATCACCTCGATCCCGATGTGCTCACCTGGCGTTGCGAGGCCATGCCTACCGAAGCGTTCGTGGGCAAACTGGTGGAGATGCGCGAGATCATCGAGCCGGCCGCCTGCATGGCCGCCGCCCGGCGGCGCGATGCCGCGCAGCTCGAAGCAATTGGTGAGGCGCTGGATGCGATGGAGGAGGCTCCCGACCTCGACGCCTGGGCGGAGGCCGACCTGCGCTTCCATGAGGCGGTATTGGCGGCTACCAACAACGAACTGTTGAGCTCGCTGTTCTCGGTGATCGAGACGGCGCTCGCCACGTTCTTCGTCATGTCCGCTCGCACCGCGAAAAACTTCAAATACTCCCTGCCGAACCACCGCGCCGTCTATGAGGCGATCCGCCGCCGCCGCCCGAACGAAGCCGCCGCCGCCATGCGCGGGATGATCGAGGACTCGCGCAGCAACATGCGCAAGGGCCGCCGCTGACAAAAAGGGCCGGCTTTCGCCGGCCCCTCGCTAACCTGTAGGAGCGCGCTTGCGCGCGATGGGTGCTTGCGGCGAGCTCGCATCGCGCGCAAGCACGCTCCTACATGTGCCTCGGCGTCAGCAACAACGCCCCCCGGTGCCGCGGTAGCGCGCCTCCTGGCGCTCCCTGAAAAATTCGCCGTAGCTGGGTACGCGGCGTTCCGGGTGATGTTCGCGCAGGTGTTTCACGTACACGTCGTAATCGGGCACGCCACAGCAGAGGCGGGCGGTTTGCACCGCCCACTTCCACAGTGAACGCGGTGAGGCAGCGGTGAACGTATCCATCACCATGCTCCTTACTGGGCCACGCTGGAAAGCGCGACGTACGGTTCTTCATGCGCGGTGGCGTGATTGGCGCGCCATGCCCGTACGATGGCACGCAGCGAGAAGAACAGCATGGTCAGCACCAGCAGCATGAACAGGCCGGTGAGGGCCATATCCACGCGGTTGTTGGTGATGATCCGCTGCATTTCGTCCGCGGTCTTTGCTGGCGGCAGCAGCTTATTCGCGGCGGCGGCTTCCGCGTACTTGTTCGCCGCAGCGGTGAAGCTGATCTTGGCGTCGAACAGCTTCTGCCAGCCAGCGGTGAGCGTGCAGATCACGAGCCACGCGGCGGGCACGGCGGGCACCAGCACGTAACGTTCGCGTTTCAGCTTAACGACCACCACGGTGGCCAGCATCAGCGCGATGGCGGCGAGCATCTGGTTGGCGATACCGAACAGCGGCCACAAGGTGTTGATGCCGCCGAGCGGATCCACGGCGCCCTGGTACAGGAAGTAGCCCCACAGGCCCACGCAGATGACGGTGGCCAGCACGTTGCTCACCCACGAATCGGTCTTCTTGAGCGGCGCATAGGCCATGCCCGCCAGCTCCTGGATCATGAAGCGGCCGACGCGCGTGCCGGCATCCACGGTCGTCAGGATGAACAGCGCTTCGAACAGGATGGCGTAGTGGTACCACAGGGCCATCATGTTCTCGCCCGGCATGATGCCGTGGAGCAACTGGGCCATGCCGACCGCCAGCGTGGGGGCACCGCCCGCACGGCCGAGGATGGTGGACTCACCGATGTTCTTCGCGGTATCGGTCAGCTCGGCAGGGGTCACGACAAAGCCCCACTGGCTGATCGCGGCGGCCGCATCCTGCACGGTGGTGCCCACCAGGGCGCCCGGCGAGTTCATGGCGAAGTAGACGCCAGGGTGCAACGACGAGGCAGCGATCAGCGCCATGATGGCGACGAAGGCCTCCATCAGCATGCCGCCATAGCCGACCATGCGCGCCTCGCCCTCATTCGCCAGCAGCTTCGGTGTGGTGCCCGAGGCAATGATCGAGTGCCAGCCGGAGACCGCGCCGCAGGCGATGGTGATGAACAGGAACGGGAACAGGTTGCCCTGGAACACCGGGCCCGTGCCATCGATGAACTGGGTGACCGCAGGCATCTGCAGGGTCGGTGCGGCCAGGAAGATGGCCAGGGCGAGCAGGGCGATGGTGCCAATCTTGAGGAACGTGGAGAGGTAATCACGCGGTGCGAGCAGCAGCCATACCGGCAACACCGAAGCGAAGAAGCCGTAGCCGATCAGCCACCAGGCGAGCGCCTTGGCATCGAAGTCGAAGAGTGCGGCAAGCGCAGGCGTATCGTTCACCGTCTTGCCGTACCAGATCGAGCCCAGCAGCAGCACAAGGCCGATGATGGATACCTCGAGGATGCGCCCGGGACGGATGTAGCGCAGGTACACGCCCATCAGCAGGGCAATGGGGATGGTGGCGGCGACGGTGAACGTGCCCCACGGACTATGGGTGAGTGCCTTGACCACCACCAGCGCCAGCACCGCCAGCACGATCATCATCAGTACCAGCACACCGACCATGGCGATGACGCCGGGCACCTCACCCAGCTCCTCGCGCAGCATGTGGCCTAGCGAACGGCCGTCACGGCGCAGGGACAGGCCCAGGATCATGAAATCCTGCACCGCACCGGCGAACACGACGCCGACCAGGATCCAGAGCATGCCGGGCAGGTAGCCCATCTGTGCGGCAAGGACGGGGCCGACGAGCGGGCCGGCACCGGCGATGGCGGCGAAGTGGTGGCCGAACACCACCCATTTGTCGGTCGGAACGTAATCCAGGCCGTCGTTACGCAGCACCGAGGGCGTTGCCCGGCTCGGATCGAGCTGGAGGACACTGCTGGCGATGAAGCGGCTGTAGAACCGATATCCGATAAGGAACACGGCGATGGACGCGGTGACGAGCCAGATGGCGTTGATGGGCTCGCCGCGGCGCAGGGCCACGACGCCGAGACACCACGCGCCTACGATGGCGATGGCGGCCCACAGGATCTTGCCTGCAGGGCTGGGTTTAGGAATGGCGCTGTGCATGGTCTTCTCGGCTCCCCTTGCGGTTGCCACAAGGGTCGCCCCCGCGCCCTTGGGGGTCAATGCGTCACGGGCTCCCTACGTATTAGCCATTGGTCGAATGGTTTTACGGTGCTTGAGCCGGCGGCTCGCTCACGCCATGCTGGGGGCAACCCCACTCCCTGCGGCCTGCCGATGATTCGCGAGATCCTGAAAATGGGCGACGAGCGCCTGCTGCGCATCGCTCCCCCGGTTCCCGACAACATGGTGGGCTCGGAAGAGCTCGATGAGCTGATCGCCGATATGTTCGACACCATGCACCACGCCGGCGGCGTGGGCCTGGCCGCGCCGCAGATCGGCGTGGACCTGCAACTGGTGATTTTTGGGTTCGATAGCAGCGAACGTTACCCCGATGCGCCACCCGTGCCGCAGACCATCCTGCTCAACCCGGTGATCACACCGCTGTCGCAGGATATGGAGGAGGGGTGGGAAGGCTGCCTCTCGGTGCCTGGACTGCGTGGCGCGGTTAATCGCTATTCGTTGATCCGCTACCAGGGCATTAGCCCGACTGGCGAACCGATCGACCGCACCGCCGAAGGTTTTCATGCCCGCGTGGTGCAGCACGAATGCGATCACCTGATCGGACGGCTGTATCCGTCGCGGATTACCGACTTCACGAAATTCGGCTTTACCGAGGTGCTCTTCCCAGGGATGGATATCGGGGACGATTGAACCTGCCGCGGCGGCTATTCGGCTTCGGCCAGGGCTTCAACAAGCACCAGGAGGGCCTTGCGGCGCTCCTTGGGCAGGCGGCTAACAAGGCCGACCAGGCGAAGCTGCTCGCGTGAATCAGCCCGGTAGAGCGCAGGGCTCTCTTTCACCCCGGTGGCGCCGCTGGGAGAGCCGCGGCCGGTGGCGAGCCATTCGAAGTTCACGCCGAAGCGGACGGCCATATCGATCTGGCGCTCGAGCTCGGGCAAGCCGAGATCGCTGAGCCACTTACGTGCCGTTTCCCGGCTGACATCGAACAGATCGGCCAGCTGGGTAATGCGGCCGCGGCCTTTCTTGACGCCAGCCATGTCCAGCGCGACATGTAGGCGTTGAGAAAAACCTCGGTTGGTGAGTGGCATAACAACTCCGGAGGAACGCTTTTGCGGCGCAAATGACCCGGTATTGTTGATAGCCCGAGCCGGGAGCGTAAGCCCTTGACAGTTGCCAAGTCGTGCAATTTACGACTGCTTTTCGTTTTTAAGCCTTGCGGCGAAACGAGTTGACCGATTTTCTCATTTTATCGGCCGCCTGATGTGCTACGTCGGCAAAGTCCTTTTCGCTACTCGCGTAGAGGATGGCGCGCGACGAGGAAATCATCAGGCCCGTTCCGTCAGTCGTCTGGCCATGCTCCATGACCTTTTCGATGTCGCCGCCCTGGGCGCCGATGCCGGGGACCAGCAAAGGCATGTTACCCACAATGGCACGCACGCGACCTAGTTCTTCTGGCCAGGTGGCTCCGGTGACCAGGGCGCAGTTGCCGTGACCGTTCCAGTCCCTGGCAATCGTTTCGGCCACGCGCAGGTAGAGCGGCTGGCCGCCGCAATCGAGCGCCTGGAAATCCGCGCCACCCGGGTTGGAGGTGCGGCACAGCAGGATCACGCCCTTGTCGGCGCGTTCGAGGAATGGATCGATCGAATCCTTGCCGAGGTACGGATTGAGCGTGACAGCGTCAGCGTCGAAGCGGTCGAAGGCTTCGGAGCGGTAATGCTGGGCGGTGGAGCCGATATCGCCGCGCTTGGCATCCAGGATGACCGGGATGCCGGGATGCTTGTCGTGGATATGTTTGATGACGCGCTCGAGTACGCCTTCGGCCCGCTGGGCGGCGAAGTGGGCGATCTGAGGCTTGAAGGCACACACCAGCCCGGCCGTGGCATCGACGATGTCACGGCAGAAGGCAAAGATGCCTTCCTCGCCGGTAAGCCCGGCAGGCAGCCGGCCCGGCTCTGGATCCAGGCCCACGCACACGAGCGAGTCGTTGCGACGCCAGGCGTCCTTCAGCGAGTTCATGAAGTTCACGGGAGCCGCTCCAATAAGGGAATGTAGGAGCGCGCTTGCGCGCGATGCTTTTCCCATCCTGCCTTGCGGCAGGAGCCATCGCGCGCAAGCGCGCTCCTACAGGGTTGCGGGTCTTGTCAGACCAGCTTCTTGTATTTAACGCGCTTCGGGCCGGCGTCGTCGCCGAGGCGGCGCTTCTTGTCGGCTTCGTATTCGTTGTAGTTGCCCGGGAAGAACTCGACGTGCGAATCGCCCTCGAACGCAATGATGTGCGTGGCGATGCGGTCGAGGAACCAGCGGTCATGCGAGATAACCACGGCACAGCCCGGGAACTCGAGCAAGGCGTCCTCGAGCGCGCGCAGCGTTTCGACGTCCAGATCGTTCGACGGTTCGTCGAGCAGCAGCACGTTGCCACCCTGGAGCAGGGTCTTGGCCATGTGCAGGCGGCCACGCTCACCACCGGAAAGCGAACCGACGATCTTCTGCTGGTCGGTGCCCTTGAAGTTGAAGCGGCCGATGTAGGCGCGCGACTGGATCTCGAAGTTGCCGATGGTGAGGATGTCCGAACCGCCCGACACTTCCTGCCACACGTTGTTGGCCGGATCGAGCGCATCGCGGGACTGGTCGACGTAGGCCAGCTTGACCGTATGGCCGAGCTTCACCTCACCGGAATCCGGCGTTTCCTTGCCCATGATCATTTTCATGAGCGTGGACTTACCGGCGCCGTTCGGGCCGATGACGCCGACGATGGCGCCGCCAGGGATCTTGAACGACAGGTCTTCGATCAGCACGCGGTCGCCGAACGACTTGGTGACGTTCTTGAACTCGATCACTTCCTGGCCCAGGCGCTCGCCCGGCGGAATGAAGATTTCGTTGGTTTCGTTGCGGCGCTGGTACTCGACCGAGTTCAGCTCTTCGAAGCGGTTAAGGCGCGCCTTGCCCTTCGACTGGCGGCCCTTGGCGGCCGAACGCACCCACTCCAGTTCCTTCTGGATGGCCTTCTGGCGAGACTTCTCCTGGTTGGCTTCCTGCTTAAGGCGCTCGTCCTTCTGCTCCAGCCACTCCGTGTAGTTGCCCTTCCAGGGGATGCCACGGCCACGATCGAGCTCGAGGATCCACTCGGCGGCGTTGTCGAGGAAGTAGCGGTCATGGGTGACCGCGACAACGGTGCCTGGGTAGTCGTGCAGGAACGTTTCCAGCCAGTCGACCGATTCGGCGTCGAGATGGTTGGTGGGCTCGTCGAGCAGGAGCATGTCCGGCTTGGAGAGCAACAGGCGGCACAGCGCCACGCGGCGCTTTTCACCACCGGACAGCGGGCCGATCTTCGCATCCCACGGCGGCAGGCGCAGGGCATCGGCAGCCACTTCGAGCTGGCGCTCCAGCGCGTGCGCATCGTTGGCGGCCAGGATGCCTTCCAGCTTTTCCTGTTCCTTGGCGAGTGCGTCGAAATCGGCACCATCCTCGGCGTAGGCCGCGTAGACCTCTTCAAGACGCTTCTGGGCGTCAAGTACCTCGGAAACGCCTTCCTCGACGGCTTCGCGTACCGTCTTGTTCGGATCCAGGTCCGGTTCCTGCGCGAGGTAACCGATCTTGGTGCCTGGGTTGGCGCGGGCTTCGCCCTGGAAGTCCTTGTCGACGCCGGCCATGATCCGCAGCACCGTCGACTTGCCGGCACCGTTGATGCCCAGCAGGCCGATCTTGGCGCCGGGGAAGAACGACAGCGAAATGTCCTTGATGATCTGGCGCTTCGGGGGGACGATCTTGCTCACCCCGTTCATGGTGTAGATGTATTGCATGGACGCTCCGTCAGGAAAGCCGTGCCCCGGAACCAGGAAGGGTCCCGCCGGGCAAACCCCTATTATAGCGGCCTTCCATGTCGAAGGCCCCACGTCCGTAGGGCATTCAGCCAGAGTCGATGTAGGCGCACGCCGCGGGGGGCGTCATCCCGTGCCCGGCGGCCTTGCGGGCCCGATATAGTCCGGCCCCCTCATCACGAAAGGAATCGTGCCATGGCCATCACCCGCCCCCTGGTCCTGGGCCTCGCCTGCATCCTCGGTGCCGCCCGTGCCCCCGCGGCCACACCCGATACCCCGTATTCGCCGTTCGTCCATATCGCCGGGGAGGGCGATCTTCCGCTGCTTGAGACGGGAGATATCGCGCCCCTGCGCCTGTTCCTATTCATCCACGACGACATCATCAAGCCGCCACCCGCGTCGGCTGGCGATCCGCTCTTCGCGGACGCGCTCCTGGGGGCAGAGGATCACGCCCCGGGCGAGGTGGTGGGGAACATCCACGAGGGCTACATGGCCTGGTGGCTCGAGGAGCTACACCGGATCCTGCCGGGTGAGCCGATCCGGGTGACCTACCTCACCAACATGCCGGGGCTTACGAATATCCCGCATGGCCATGCCGATACCCTGACGGATTGGGCCCATGCGCTGCGCGGCCTCGCAGGGCACTATCAGCTGCCCTGGATGAGCAGCTACCGCAACAAGTTCATCCTCATCGTTCCCGATGGCGTGGGGTTCCTCACCGCAGGCAAGGCCTACGGCGAGGGGGTCGAGGCGGTGGCATCGCTGGCCGGTCCCTGGACCATCGTGGCTCACGAGGTGGGGCACCTGCTGGGCGCGACCCACGAAGAGGCGGAGACACGCGCCACGGGGTGGTGGTGGTGCCAGACCACCATGCATGCGGTCCCGGCCCCGTTCCTGGGTAGTTGCTACGAGTATTCGGCCGCCAACCGTCGCCGTATCCAGGATTACTACCACCACGGGCCGGCGCGCCCCCTGGCCCAGGGGCATACCGCGGCCGGCCCGGTCGATGACTGACCCGGCCGTGGCAGCTGGCGCGCCGCTGTCGCCTCTTATGGCTGCACGTCCCACCATTTTGTGTACGCCCGGATCTGCTCGACGTTGCGGATGCTGTAGCGGGGGCAGGTATCGGCGTAGGTTGTTTTCCACATGAAGGTCGCGCAGACGCGTGCGAAGCCAATTTCCTCGCGGCTGGCAAATTCATGGCGTGCGTTCATCATGTGACCCAGTTCATGGGCCGGGACGAACGCCGAACTGCGGACCGACGCGAAGGCATACGGCGCGCCTTGGGAAAGGGTCATTCCCGGCGCGCCGGGTGCCACCTCCAGGCCGCCCACCAGCAACAGGTTGAGCCGGCCAGGGGCGCCCACCCGCGGCTCCTCACCCGGGGGCGGCGCATCGCGCAGGCGCTGTCTCCATTGGGTAACGGCCGACTCGCGTCCATACCATGCATCCGTAATGCCTGGCAGGCCGCGACGCAGGTGGACATGCACCTGTCGCTCCGGCAAAACACGCTGCATTTCCTCTAGCCAATCCGAAAAATGGCGCTGCATGAGCGAGTTATCGTCGTCCGGGATCTCATCGTGAATGTAAGCGAACACATGCAGGTCGTTCGGGACGGGCCGGTAGGGGGCCGCTACGGCGGGGGCGATGGCCAGTGCCACGCTGGCGATCGCCGCCAGGGCAGGCAAATTTCCTTGATATTTCATGCACATTCCTTGTGTGAGCGAGTGGGGATGCCCATCTGCAGGATAAACACGTGGCGCCACCGGGCGGCCAGGGCGCATGACCGTCGCGGCCGGCGCCTACATGCCCTGCTAGGCATTCCCCTGCATTGGCCCCCACTTACACCCCTACGGTGGCCGTAATACGGCGCTACGGCTACACTTTCCGTTCTCCATTCCCCACCCGTACAACGAGGTTGAGATGTTCCCGAAGGATGCAACGATCGCCGGCTACGACGACGAACTCGCCCAGGCGATCGCCAACGAGTCCCGCCGCCAGGAAGATCACGTCGAACTGATCGCCTCCGAGAACTACGCCAGCCCGCGCGTGATGGAAGCCCAGGGCTCCACGCTCACCAATAAGTACGCCGAGGGTTACCCGGGCAAGCGCTACTACGGTGGCTGCGAATACGTGGATGTGGCCGAAAAGCTGGCTATCGAACGCCTGAAGAAGCTGTTCGGCGCCGATTACGCCAACGTGCAGCCGCACTCGGGCTCGCAGGCCAACCAGGCCGTTTACTTCGCGCTGCTGCAGCCGGGCGACACCATCCTGGGCATGAGCCTGGCCCATGGCGGCCACCTTACCCACGGTGCCAAGGTCAACCTCTCGGGCAAGATCTTCAATGCCGTGCAGTACGGCATCGATCCGGACACGGGCCTGGTCAACTACGACGAGATCGAAAAACTCGCCGTGGAGCACAAGCCCAAGATGATCGTCGCCGGCTTTTCGGCCTACTCGCAGGTGCTCGACTGGGCGCGTTTCCGTGAGATCGCCGACAAGGTGGGTGCGTACCTGTTCGTGGATATGGCCCACGTGGCGGGCTTGATCGCCGCTGGCGTGTACCCGAACCCGGTGCCGCACGCCCACGTCGTTACGTCCACCACGCACAAAACCCTCCGCGGTCCGCGCGGCGGCATCATCGTGGCGAAGGGCCTGGGCGAGGAACTCGAGAAGAAGCTGCAGTCGGTGGTGTTCCCCGGTATTCAGGGCGGCCCGCTGATGCACGTGATCGCCGCAAAGGCCGTGGCCTTCAAGGAAGCGCTCGAGCCGGAATTCACCGAATACCAGAAGCAGGTCGTGGCCAACGCCAAGGCCATGGCGAAG
>Ga0157369_10009218_pt1 | contig 11289 bp, 12 predicted proteins | sample C25metaG_FD_113461 | JGI IMG/M metagenome (GOLD analysis project Ga0157369, IMG submission 113461) | Corn rhizosphere microbial communities from Kellogg Biological Station, Michigan, USA - C2-5 metaG | ecosystem: Host-associated > Plants > Roots > Rhizosphere > Soil | place: USA: Michigan... | reverse complement strand
ACGTTTGTTTTAAATTTTCTTGCCGGCTAGCAGGCGACCTGCAATCGTATACATGCTCGAGGCCACTTCCAAGCCGGGGCAAGTGTAGTTCCCCCGTCCCCATAACTGTCAAGAGGAATTTTTTGCTAGTGAAAATGGATTTTGCAAAATTCAATGGACTGTGCGCCTTCCACTACGCGGCCGGCAAAGCCGCCAGTCAAGAAGCGGCATGCGAAAGATCCCGATCGTTCTCAGCGGTGCAGTCCTTTGTCTCAGCCTGTCAGCCTGTCAGCCTGCCATCGGACTCCTGCAGAGCAAAGCGCTTCAGCCGCGATCGTGGGCACGTGGTTTGTGAAAATTCCCGAGGCGCCGTTTCAGTACCATATGTTTGTCTTCCACTCAGACGGGACGATGCAGCAGACGAATCCCGACGCTGGTGATCCCAACACGAGCGACAGTAACGGCATGGGCGTCTGGGTTCTGGATGGCGACAAGGTCAGGGGCAAATTCGTTGAGGTCACTGCAGACCGAACGGCACGTCAATTCGCTAGCCGCGGCGAAATCTCTTTCTTTATCAGCGTTAGAGGTAACACCTTCAACGGATCGGCGACCGCTGTCTTCTACGATGCTCGGGGAGGACGATTGAAAGGACCGCTATCTGCAACGCTCGAGGGCGAACGCATTTTGCCATAGCGGTGCAGCCTTTAAACGTGGAACTTTTCCGATGGATCCGGCGTTTCGGCTTTCAAGGAGATCTCTGCTTGCGTCGATTCCTGTACGTTCCAGCCCTCTCGTTCGCGCTCTTCGGAGCTTCGGCCCTTGCGCAGCAACCCGCCATCACTCGCCTGGACGGGGGCAAGCTTGCGCCAGCACAGGTGGATTCGACTGTGAGCCGACTGATGCAGGCTGCGCGTGTCACCGGAGCAGGCGTCGCGTTGTTCCATCGCGGAAAAGTCATCTACCTCAAGGCGTATGGCATGCGCGACACCGAAAAGAACCTCCCGCTCACGCCCGAGAGCGTGGTGAATGCCGCCTCGCTGACCAAGTCCGCGTTTGCAACTGTGGTCATGCGCCTCGTTCAGCAAGGAACGCTCAATCTCGATATGCCTATCGAGCAATACCTCGGGCAGCCCCTCGGCGACTTCACTCCTTATGCTGACCTCAAAGGCGACCCGCGCACGCGAAAACTCACGCTGCGCATCCTGCTCGACCACACCTCCGGCTTCGCTAACTTTCGCTGGTTCGAGGATGATCGTAAGCTGCACATTCACTACGACCCCGGCACGCACTACGGCTACTCCGGCGAGGGCCTCATGCTTGCGCAATTCGTCGTGGAAAAAGTGACTGGCAAATCAGCGACACAACTGATGCAGGAGGAACTCTTCGGCCCGCTCCGGATGTCACGCACCAGCATGATCTGGCAACCCGGCTTTGAATCCGACTTCGCCAACGGCTATGACGCGTCCGGCCGTTCGCTGGGCTCCCAACGGCACACTAAGCCCGGCGCCGCCGGTTCCATGGAAACCACGCTTCGCGATTACTCCACGTTCCTGAGCGCGCTAATGCGCGGCGAAGTGCTCAACCCGGCCGACCGCCGCACAATGTTGAGCCCGCAGATTCGCATTCACTCCGCGCACCAGTTCCCCTCACTCAACACGGAAACCACGACGGCGTACGACCCCATCGCGCTGAGTTATGGCATCGGCTGGGGACTCTACAAATCGCCTTATGGCCCGGCATTCTTCAAGGAGGGCCACGACGACGGCTGGCGCAACCTCGCGCTGTGCTTCTCGAACGGCGACGGCATTCTGATCATGACCAACAGCGCAAACGGGGAGGGCATCTTCAAGCCGCTGGTCAAGGCGCTGCTGGGTGAAACCGCCTTCCCCTTCGATTGGGAGGGCTACACCCCCTACGACAAACTCCCACCGCCCACGCCGCAGAAGGAGCGCTAGTCGCCACGCCGGCCGCTACTTATCCAAGCCCTCTTGACGCGCCTCATATAATTAAAAGAGGGGCAGAAGAGAGGCGTCGTGCGCATCCAGAGTCCCAGTGAGATTGCTCGCTGGTGGACCCGCAGGACCTCCAGCAGCCCACCGGACCCAGGTCCGGGTACCATCTGATCTTTGCCATCCTAGCCGAGCAGCCCGCCTCTGCAACCGGGCCACCCGCCCGTTGAGTCTTTCACGGGAATGCGCACGAAGTTATTAACTATTTGGTGACTCCCCATGGCTAAGCTCAATCGGCACTATAGTTTGACCAGGAGATACCCGGGGGGGAGGGTCCCAAGCCAGCGGCGGGCAGGTAGCATGAACTCTATGCTCATACCTTCCATTGACCTCATGGGCGGACGCATCGTCCAGCTCATGCAGGGCGAGAAACTGAAGCTCGCCTTCGACGACTTCGAGTACTGGATCGACCGTTTCTCCAAGTACCCGCTCGTCCAGCTCATCGACCTCGACGCCGCCATGCGCCAGGGCGAGAACCGCGCCCTCATCGAGATGATCTGCAAACGCCTCCCCTGCCAGGTCGGGGGCGGACTGAAAACCTCCGACGACGGCCGGCGGCTGCTGGACATCGGCGCCAAGCGCGTCATCTACGGCTCCAGCCTCTTCGGCCCCGCCGAGCCCGACGAGACGCGCCGCCACAAGGTCATCCGCCTCGAGTTCGCCGAGTCGCTCAAAGCCGCCCTCGGCGAAGATGCCCTCTGCTTCTCCGTCGACACCAAAGCCGGCCGAGTCGCCGTAAAAGGCTGGAAAGACTCAGTCGACCTGACACCCGAAGAAGCCGTCACCTGGCTCGAAGACTCCTGCTCCGCGTTCCTCTACACCCACGTCGACACCGAAGGCACGATGTCCGGCTTCCCCATCGACGTCGCCGCCATCCTCCGAGCCTGCACCGCAAAGCAGCTCATCGTCGCCGGCGGCATCAAGGAGCGCGGCGAGGTCGACGAGCTGGACGCCATGGGCGTGGACGCGGTCGCCGGCATGGCCGTCTACTCCGGCGCCATGGAAGCATAGAAAGTGCAGCAGTCCGCATCGCAGTCTCATCGGAACGGATCGGAGAATTTGGAGGCCTGATGGAATACGTAAACCTCGGCAAGATAGGCGTGAAGGTCTCGCGCATCTGCCTCGGCTGCATGAGCTACGGAACGCCGCCGCCCGGCCCGCGCCGCCCCGGCTCAAACGACTGGAGCCTGAATGAGGAGCAGAGCGCACCGTTCTTTAAGCAGGCGCTCGACCTCGGCATCAACTTCTTCGACACCGCCAACGTCTACGCCACCGGCGACAGCGAGCGAATCACCGGCCGCTGGCTCAAGGCGAACGCGAAGCGCGAAGACATCGTGCTCGCAACCAAGGTCAACGGCCAGATGCGCGACAACCCCAACGGCCAGGGCCTCTCGCGCAAGGAGATTTTCTTCGAGCTCGATGAGAGCCTCCGCCGCCTCGAAACCGATTACGTCGACCTCTACTGGATCCACCGCTGGGACCGGTCGACGCCCATCGAAGAGACGCTCGAAGCGTTGAACGACGTGGTCCGCGCGGGCAAAGTCCGCTACATCGGCGCGTCGTCCATGTGGGCCTGGCAGCTCTCGAAGGCGCTGTACACGTCAAAGGAGCGCGGCTGGTCGAGGTTTGTGGCGATGCAGAACCACTACAACCTCATCTACCGCGAGGAAGAGCGCGAGATGTTGCCGCTCTGCATCGATCAAGGTCTCGGCGTGACGCCGTGGAGCCCGCTGGCCCGCGGCCGTCTCGCAAGACCCGTCGACGCAGCGCCGACGAAGCGCCTCGAGACGGATCAGTTCGGCAAGACCATCTATTCCACCGCCGCGGACGCCGATCGCAACGTAATCGACCGCGTGCAGAAGGTCGCGCAGGATCGTGGAGTCGCGATGGCTCAGGTCGCGCTCGCGTGGATGCTGTCCAAACCGGTCATTACGTCACCCATCGTCGGCGCAACCAAGCCGCATCACCTCGACGACGCAGCCGCCGCAGTCTCACTCAAGCTAACGCCGGAAGAGATCAAGTCGTTGGAAGAACCCTACGTGCCGCACCCGGTCACGCCAGGCATGGCAGTGTAGCTCAGCCAACGTTCTTATTGAGTTGTCATCCTGAGCGAAGCGAAGGATCACAGTAGTTGTGCGGCCCAAGTGTTACGCTTGCCGGCGGATTAACACGGCAGCCGCACACTCACGCCCGCGCGTTGCAGCTCCGCCTTCAGTACTCGCGAGTCGGTGACGCCGAAGTGAAAGATACTGGCCGCAAGCGCAGCATCTGCTTTGCCGCGCCCGAAGACATCCGCAAAGTGCTGCGCCGAGCCCGCGCCGCCCGACGCGATGACAGGAATCTGCACCGCCTCGCTGACCGCCGCCGTCAGCTCGCAGTCAAACCCGGAGCGCATGCCGTCGGTATCCATGCTGGTGAGGAGAATCTCGCCTGCCCCGCGCTGCTCGGCCTCGCGCGCCCACTCGACGACTTTGCGTCCGGTCGGCTTACGTCCGCCGGCAATGTAGACCTCGGCCGGGTCTGGCGACTGGTCTCCGCGCCGCGCATCGATGGCGACGATGACGGCCTGCGCGCCGAAGCTGGAGCCGATCTCTCCAATCAGCTCCGGCCGCGCAATCGCCGCAGAGTTGATCGACACCTTGTCCGCACCCGCATCGAACACCGCCGCTGCCTCATCCGCTGTGCGCACGCCACCGCCCACGGTGAACGGAACGAACAGCTTCGCCGCCGCGCGCTTCACGGTATCGAGCAGCGTGCCGCGCCGTTCATGCGTCGCGGTAATGTCGAGCAGCACAATCTCGTCGGCACCCGCAGCAGCATGGCGGTGCGCCAGCTCCGCCGGATCGCCGGCGTCGATGATGTCGACAAACTGCACGCCTTTGACGACGCGGCCGTCACGGACGTCTAGGCAGGCAACAATTCGTTTCGTCAGCATCACAGCTCCAGAAAGTTGCGTAGCACTTGCAAGCCAATCTCAGCGGACTTCTCCGGGTGGAACTGCACGCCCATCACGTTGCCACGCTCGACCGCAGCCGTAAACGCACCCCCGTAATTTGTAACTGCCGCTGTATCCGCCGAAACCGGCGCGCGCCAGGAGTGCGTGAAGTAAACGAACGCACCATCGGAGATGCCGTGCAACAGCCGCGAATCCGGCCGGATCTGTTCGAGCGAGTTCCAGCCCACATGCGGCGACTTCAGCTCCGCGCCATTGAACTTCGCAGGAAAACGCTCACACTTCGAGGCGAAGTGGCAGAGGCCGTCGGTCTCCGGCGCCTCGGTCGAGCCCTCATACAGCCACTGCAGCCCAACGCAGATGCCCAGAAACGGCTTGCCCGCAGCTGCGCTCTCCCGCACCGCCTGTGTGAGGCCGAGATCCTGGAGCAATTGCGTCGATTGAAAGTGACCGACGCCGGGCAGGACGACCTTACCCGCGGCGCGCACGTCCGCGGGCGACTGCGTCACCACAACATCCTTCGTGCCCAGATGCCGCAGCGCTTTCACCACGCTGGTCAGATTGCCCGCTTTGTAATCAATGACTGCGATCATCAGCTCTATTTCCAAATCGAGAAAGCGTAGGCGACGTAGCCGATCGATAGCAACTCGAAAACGGCGTCAAAACCAAACAGAATGCGAACCCACAACTCCCTCCGAAATGGGAACAGAAGCAGAAGCGCGAGGGCAAGGATTCCAATCACGACGAACCCACACGAGAAGATGAATTGTGCCCCAAGCAGGGTAAAAAACAAGAACACCAAGATCCCGGCGACTGTTGTAAGCAAAACAGAAGCCGAAACCGCGAGTAGTCCCACGTGGTGCTTCACAGCAACCCCTTGGTACTCGGAAGCATCTCGCGCATGCGCTCATCGCGGCTGCAGGCGCCGCGCATGGCTCGCGCGAATGCTTTGAAGATGGCTTCGATCTTGTGGTGATTGCTGCGGCCGTACATCGTCTTCACGTGAACGTTGGCCTTGGCGCCGCGTGCGAAGCCCTCGAAGAAGTCCGTCAGCAACTCAGACTGGAAGTCGCCGACCACCGTCACGTTCACCTGGTCGTCGACCGCGTAGGCGGTGCGGCCGCTGAGGTCTACTGCGGCGACGGCCAGCGTCTCGTCCATGGTCATGACGAAGTAGCCGGCGCGCATGATGCCCTTCTTGTCGCCGAGCGCGCCGGCGAAGGCCTCGCCCAGCGCAATGCCGACGTCCTCCACAGTGTGGTGCTGGTCCACATCGAGATCGCCCGTGCACTTCAGCGTCAGGTCGAACGCGCCGTGGCGCGTAAACAGCTCCAGCATGTGGTCGAAGAAGCGGATGCCGGTCGAGACCGAGTACTGGCCCTGACCGTCGATGGTCAACGTCAGCGAGATCTGTGTCTCAGTGGTTTTGCGGTCGATCGTTGCGGTGCGAATGGCGTCGGTTGTGGTCGATGGATTACTCAAACTCGCGTTCTCCTTCTGCCGTGCGGCCATGCGCCGGCTCTGCCTCGGCCGGTGTCCATCCAATCTCGGCAAGCGACTCCTTCATTGCGGCCAGCCCGCGCTCCACATGGTCGGCGATGCCCACGGTGATGCGCACATACCCATCGCAGCCGGGGTCGGTCGAGCGGTCGCGCAGCAGCACGCCACGCGCGCGCATGGCCTTCACGAGCACCGCATGCTTGGGACCGATCTTCATCAGCACGAAGTTGGCGTGGCTGCGAAAGAAGTCGATGCTCATCTCGCGCAGTCCATCCATCATGCGCTTCAGCCCCGTGTGCACCTGCTCCGCGTACCACTGCACATAGGCATCGTCGGCCAGCGCGACCGGCAGGCAGTCGAGCGCGACGCCGTTGACGTTGTACGGGGAGCTCACTTTCCGCGCGTACTTCATCAGGTCCGCCGGACCTGCGAGCATGCCGATCCGCAGGTAGGCGAGGCCGTACGCCTTTGAGAAAGTGCGCGCCACCACCAGATTCGGCACCTTGCCGATGTCGGGCAGCAGCGTCTCGCCGTGGAAGTGGTAGTAAGCCTCATCTACCATCACCACCGCCTGCGGAGCCGCAGCGCAGATGGCCAGCAGCCGATCCCGGCTGATGGTCGCGCCGGTGGGATTGTTCGGCGAGGCCACCATGATGAGCTTCGTCCGCGGCGTAATGGCCGCGAGGAAGCGCTCGTATGGAAACTCCAGCGACTCGTCCGTCTGTACGCGGATGAGGTGGTCGGTCATCATGCGCGCGCTGACTTCGTACATGAAGAAGGTGGGCGTGCAGATCATCGCCTCGTCGTCTTCTTCGAGAAAGGCCGCGCACAGCAGGTGGATGGCCTCATCGACGCCGTTGGTCAGCAGCACCTGGTTGGCTTCTAGGCCGAAGTGTTCTGCGGTGATGCGCTCGACACCCTCGCGCTCGGGATACTTGGTCAGCCCTTCCGCGGTGATCTGGCGCAGCCGCTCGACGACCTTTGGCGAGGCCGCGAACGTATTCTCGTTGAAGTCCAGGCGCAGCGCATCGCGGCCGGCCAGTGGCGGATGATACTCAGGCATGGCCAGCACGGCGCGACGCGGCACCACACGCGTTGCGTTCGCCGCGGATTCCTGACGCTGCTCTGTCGCTGCCGTCATCGCATCTTCACCCGCACGCTTTCGGCGTGTCCCTTCAGGCCTTCGGCCTCAGCCAGAGCGACCACGTGTGGCCCCACGGCGCGCAGTGCCTTCCGCGTGTACTCCTGCACGGTGATGATCTTGAGGAAGTCCATCACGCTCAGCCCGCCGCGCACACGGCCTACACGGCCGGTGGGTAGCACATGGTTCGGGCCGGAGATATAGTCGCCCATCGCCTGCGGAGAATAGTCCCCGACGAAGACCGAACCCGCGTTCTTGACCCAGGCAAGATCGGCGGCCGTATCCACCGTCAGATGCTCGGGCGCCAGCCGATTCGTCAGCGCGCGTGCCTCTGCAACCGATTCCGTTACGAATACCGCGCCCTGCGACGCGATGGACTGCTTCGCAATCGCGTTGTCCTTCGCCTGCTGCTTCACCTCGCGGGCGACTGCATCGGCCAGCTTGGCATTGCTCGTGATCATGATCGGCAGCGCCTCGGGATCGTGCTCGGCCTGCGCCACCAGGTCTGCCGCAATTCCGGCAGCATCGCCGGTCTCGCTGGTTACTACAATCTCTGTCGGTCCAGCGGGCATGTCGATCCCGCACTCGGACGAGACCATTACCTTAGCCGCCGTCACAAACAGGTTTCCCGGCCCTACGATCTTGTTCACGCGCGCAATCGTCTCGGTCCCGTAGGCCATTGCGGCAATCGCCTGCGCGCCGCCGACGCGGTAGAACTCCGTCACGCCCGCCAGCCATGCGGCCGCCAGCGTCTCGCGCGCCGGTTTGGGCGAGCAGACGACGATGCGCTCCACTCCGGCAACCTGCGCCGGCGTCACCGTCATCAGCAGCGTCGAAGGCAGCGGATACCGACCGCCCGGTACATAGCAGCCCACGGATTCGAGCGGCCGAACAATCTGCCCGACATTCACGCCGTCTGCCGCGTCACGAGTCCACTCGCTCGGCTTCTGAGCCTCGGCGAATGCGCGGATGTTCGCCTGCGCCATCTGCATCGCCTCGCGCAGCGCGGGTGCGGTGGCCTCCCACGCAGCCTGCATTTCTTCACGCGAAACCCGCAACGCCGCACCCTTCGCCAGTCCGTCGAACTTCGACGCGTACTTTACCAGCGCGCGGTCGCCCTTCTCGCGCACGTCTGCGAGGATTGCCTTGACGGTCTTCTTCACCTTCGACGTTTTAAGCGCGCCGCGCTGCTCCAGCGCCGCGATCACCGCGTCCGCCTGCCGCTTGGCACGCCCAAATGTCTTCACTACCTTCATCGTCGGCTCCAGCCCTACAGCACGATCTTGCTCAGCGGATACTCCACGATTCCGGTTGCGCCCGCGGCCTTCAGCTTCGGAATCACCTCGCGCACCACCGACTCCTCGATGATGGTGTTCAGCGCAACCCAGCTCGGATCGCTCAGGTGCGAGATCGTGGGCGAGTTGAGAGCGGGAAGCTGCTTGACGATGCTCTCCAACGCGTCCTTCGGAGCATTCATCATCAGGCCCACGCGACCCTGCGCTGCGATCGCAGCGTTCAGCATCAGCGCGATGTTCTCGATCTTCTGCTTCTTCCACGCATCCTTGAAGGTGGACTTGTTAGCGATGAGCTGCGTCTCGCTCTCCATTAGCGTCTCGATGATGCGCAGGCGGTTCGCCCGCAGGCTAGAGCCCGTCTCCGTTACCTCAACGATCGCGTCGGCCAGTGTCGGCGGCTTCACCTCGGTCGCGCCCCAGCTGAACTCCACCTTCACCGGAATGTTCTTCGAAGCGAAGTAGCGCTTCGTAAACTCGACCAGCTCGGTGGCGATGATCTTTCCGGCGAGATCCTCGGGCTTCTGGAAGGACGAGTCCTCGGGCACGCACAGCACCCAGCGCACCTTCTGCCGGCTCACCTTCGAATACGTCAGGCTGGTGATGTACTCCACGTCCGTCTGGTTCTCCAGCACCCAGTCGTTGCCGGTCAGGCCGGCGTCCAGCGCGCCGTGCTCCACATAGCGAGCCATCTCCTGCGCGCGCACCAGCATGCACTCAATCTCCGCATCGTCAATCGATGGGAAGTAGCTCCGTCCATCGGCGCGAATCCGCCAGCCGGCGCGCTCAAACAGCGCAATGGTCGCGTCCTGGAGACTGCCCTTGGGAACCCCGAGCTTCAGCTTGTTTGCCATTATTTGGCCTCCGCGCCGACAGCGATCGGCTTCGTGAAGCAGCTAACGGTGCATTCGTGGCACACCAGGCCGTCACCTTCCACCTCTACGCGGAACAGCAGCGCGTCGTTGTCGCAGTCGGTGGAGGCGCTGATGACCTTCAGCCGGTTGCCGCTGGTCTCTCCCTTCATCCACAGCTTCTGGCGTGTGCGGCTCCAGAAGGTGACGAAGCCGGACTCAAGCGTCTTGGCGTAACTGGTCTCATTCAGGAAGCCGAGCATCAGCATCTCGCCCGTCTTCGCGTCTTGCACTATGCCCGGGACGAGGCCGTCCATCTTGGCAAAGTCGATTGTGGGTACGTTTTCTACTGCCATTGTTTCATCTCTCTTTCGGTGTGGTGTGCCCGGGATCGAGTCCGCGCGCAGCAAAAAGGCCCGCTCGCGGTGTGCGCGTCGGCGGGCCCTTTGGAATCCGTATGTGCTCTTGCTATCTCGCCGCACCGGACACAGCCGCCAACACGCCATGCGCGTGGTGGTGATGATGCCCGTGGTGATGGATCGCAAAGCTCATTGCATTCAGGCTATAAGGGCGTGGGCGGCTTGTCAAACCATTGGGAAAAGCGGAGAGGCGTCGAACGTCTTTCTCAGAGCGCTTTGTACGGGAAAAGCTCAATTATTTTGGTTCCCACTAACGCAACATCTTCGTCCCTGATCCAGGGATGAAAAGCCGTGTATGGGTCGTCTGCGCTTTCGTCCCACGCGAACCAAGACTTCAGTCGGCCTTCCTCGATATTCTTTTCAGTATTGACTTCGTAACGGACATCCAATCCGTCTAGTAGTTGAGAGACCGTGCGAAGATCGCGCTCAGACCAAAGACCGAAGTACGTGAGTGGAGGGGGTTCTAGCACTTTCTAAGTTTGCCAGACCCGCGGTCTCCTCGCGGCTCTGCTGCACGTGCGCCGTTTCGCGGCCCCGTTATATCTTGGATAAAGCATTCTTTTGCGCACAGATTGAACTGAGCCGCCTCTTCGCCCGCGTTCCATTGCAGGCCGCGGCGCACGATTGGAGACAGATGGCAGCAATGAAGAGTTGGAACCGGAGCCTCGCAGCGCCTGTTGTGGCAGCGGTAGCCCTGATGTTTGGCATGGGCGCAGCCGCCTGTGCACAGCGCGTAGGCCCGCCGCCTCCGGTAACGTACGACAACAAGTACGAGGTCTACGGCGGCCTGAACTACATGAACTTCAAGGCCGGCGAGAACCTGCCTAAGCGCATGAACCTGGGCGGGGCCGAGGTCATGGGCACGCTCTGGCTAACTCCTAAGCTGGGCGTTGCTGCGGACTACCGAGGCGATGCGGGCACCACCGACGTGTTCCCGAACGCCGGAGTCTTTGGCATTCACCGGCCGCTGGTCTACACGAACATGGGCCTGGGTGGCATTGAGTATCGCGGGCCCAAGAACCAGCACGCCGCCATTACATACCACGCACTGGGCGGAGTTGCCTACGGTGTTTTCGATGCGGGCACGCAGGGCGCGGGCCCGACGCCTGGCATCAGCGCATCGTCGAATGCGCGGCTTGTCGGTT
>Ga0157369_10009217_pt1 | contig 11291 bp, 8 predicted proteins | sample C25metaG_FD_113461 | JGI IMG/M metagenome (GOLD analysis project Ga0157369, IMG submission 113461) | Corn rhizosphere microbial communities from Kellogg Biological Station, Michigan, USA - C2-5 metaG | ecosystem: Host-associated > Plants > Roots > Rhizosphere > Soil | place: USA: Michigan... | reverse complement strand
GACTATCCGTTTGCGTTCCGCGACAAAGATCCGGTCGGCCGGATTTTGAGCGCCGGTCTGGAACCCTCCGCGCAAGTACGCCTTATTCATCAGAATGCCGAAACGTTCCTCGGCATGCATTCAAGGAGTTTTGCATGAAGCAACCGCTTGTCACCGCCTTGCGCGGCATCGCGATCGGCGTTCCCGATCTCGCGCTGGCCGAGCAGTTCTATACGGAAACGTGGCGCCTCGCGGTGGTCGCGCGCACCGTCGATGCCGTCTATCTGCGCGGCACCGGCGCGGCGCACCATATTCTGGCATTGCATCGAAGCGAGCAGCCCGACGTGCGCTCGGTCGACTTCAGCGTTGCCTCGATCGATGCGCTGCATGCGCTGGCGCAGGTGATTCCCGAGCACGGCGGCGCGATCGTCAGCAGCCCCGACGCGACCGGCGAGCCAGGCGGCGGCACGCAGTTCGTCGCTCGCGATCCGCAGGGGCGCATCCTGCGCTTCATCGCTGGGGACGAGCGCCACGCCGATACCGCCGAGGTCGAGGACCGTCCGGTCAAGATCACGCACGTGGTGCTCAACAGCGCCGACGTCGCCGTGGCGCAGCGCTTCTTCGAGGACGCGCTCGGCTTCAAGCTGTCCGACCGGACCAGGATCATGGCGTTCATGCGCTGCAGCAGCGACCACCACAGCATCGCGCTCGCAGACGCCACCGAGAACACGCTCAACCACATCGCGTTCCTGATGCCCGATCTCGATTCGGTCATGCGCGGCGGCGGCCGGATGAACGACGCCGGCTATCCGATCGAATGGGGCGTGGGCCGGCACGGTCCCGGCAACAACGTCTTCGCGTATTTCCTCGGGCCGTTCGATTTCGTGATCGAGTACACGGCGGAAGTCCAGCAGGTCGACGACACCTATCGCACCGGCGGTCCCGCCGACTGGACTTGGCCGCCTGGCCGCATCGACCAGTGGGGCGTGGGCCGTGCGCCGTCGCCTCGGCTCAAGGAAGCGCAAAAGAGGATTTTCTTTCACGGCGAGGCAGGCCGTCACTACTCATCCGATCCAGGGAGTCTCAATTGAAACTGATCACGTTTAAACAGAACGGCGACACGCGGCTTGGCGTACTCGACGGCAGCGACGTCATCGACCTGAACCGCGCGGACCCGGCCGTCCCGGCCGACTTGCGCGCGGCGCTCGAGGCGGGCGTGGATGTCGTCGCGGCGGCGCGCAACGCGGCCACCCGTGCTGACGTGGGCAATCGCATTCCGTTGTCCGAAGTAGAGTTGGCGCCGGTGGTGCCGAAGCCCGGCAAGATCGTCTGCCTGGGCCACAATTTCTACGACCACGCCAAGGAAGGCGGCAACCTGAAGCCCGTCTATCCGCTGATCTTCTTCCGCGGCGCGACCTCGCTGATCGCGCATGGCGATCCCGTGATTCGTCCGTTCGTGTCCGAAAAGCTCGACTATGAAGCCGAATTGGTCGTCGTGATCGGCAAGACAGGCCGCCACGTGAAGCGCGAAAACGCGCTCGACCACGTGTTCGGCTACGCCTGCTTCAACGACGTCTCGGTGCGCGACTATCAGAAGCGCACGGCGCAATGGACCATCGGCAAGAACTTCGACGGCACCGGCGCATTCGGCCCCTGGCTCGTGACGTCCGACGAATTGCCGCCGGGCGCGGCGGGCCTGAAGCTCGAATTGCGCCTGAACGGCGAGGCGATGCAGCGCGCGAATACGGCCGACATGATCTGGAGCGTCGCCGAGACGATCGAGCTCTTGACCGAGTGCCTCACGCTCGAGCCCGGCGACGTGGTGGTGATGGGCACGCCCGCGGGCGTCGGCTTCGCGCGCACGCCGCCGGTGTGGATGAAGGCCGGCGATCGCGTGGAAGTGGATATCGAAGGCATCGGCGTGCTGTCGAACGTCGTGCAGGACGAGGCTGCGGCGCAGTGAAAGCGATGACCGACGATTTCGACGTTCTCATTTCCGGCTTCGGCCCTGCGGGCGCGGTGGCGGCCAACCTGCTCGGCAAGCTTGGCATCCGCACGCTGTGCTTCGACAAGGCGCGCACGGTGTACGACAAGCCGCGCGCCATCGCGCTCGATCACGAGATCATGCGGATCTTCCAGGATCTTGGTCTGGCAGAGCGCATCGCGTCCCATATTGCGGCGTTCCCGCCGTCGGAGTACTACGGCGTCGACGGCGACTTGATCAAGGGCATCGATACTGTTCCGCAGCCTTATCCGCTCGGCTACACGCCGACGATGGTCTTCACGCAGCCGCCCGTCGAAGCGGCGCTGCGCGAGCAGGCGGCGACCTACGATTGCATCGAGGTCGCGCTCGGCACCGAGCTCGTCGATTTCGAGGACGACGGTGAGCGTGTGCGGGCACAGCTTCGCTCGGATATCGGCGAGACGAGGACGGTGACCGGCCGCTATCTGATCGCGTGCGACGGCGCGTCGAGCTTCGTGCGCACGCGTCTCGGCATCGCGCTCGACGATCTGATCTTCGACGAGCCCTGGGTCGTCGTCGACATGCGCGTCAACGAGCGAGGCCTCGCGAAGCTGCCGAAGGTGGCGATCCAGTATTGCGAACCTGCGCGTCCCTGCACGTACATCGTCGGTCCTGGCTCGCATCGCCGCTGGGAAATCATGCTGTCGCCCGATGAAGATCCGCGCGAAATGCAGCGGGAAGAGAAGGTGTGGGAGCTGCTGTCGCGCTGGCTCACGCCCGACGACGGCGAGCTCTGGCGCGCGGCGAGCTATCGCTTTCATGCTCTCGTCGCGGCGCAGTGGCGGCGCGGGCGGGTGTTCATCGCGGGCGATGCGGCGCATCAGCAGCCGCCGTTCATCGGCCAGGGGATGTGTCAGGGCGTGCGCGACGTCGTCAACCTGACATGGAAGCTCGAGCGCGTGCTGCGCGGCGGGTCGTCCGATGCGCTGCTCGATAGCTACGAGGTCGAGCGCAAGGCCCATGTGCGCTGCCTCACGACGCGCATCAAGGACATCGGCCGCGTGATCTGCGAACGTGATCTCGAGGCGGCGCGCGAGCGCGATGCGCGCTTGCTGCGCGAGGCGGGCGGCGTGGTGAAGACGGTCACGCGCCAGGAAATCGTGCCGCCGCTGCAGGCGGGGCTGCTCGCCGAAGACGACAATCCGGTCGGCGGGACGCTGTTTCCGCAGCCGCTTGTCGATGCGCAAGGCGGTGCTGCGCAACTGCTCGATGTCGTGGTGGGCGGGGGCTGGCGCATCGTCGCGTCGGAGGCGGGCGTGCTCGGCGCGTCGGCGCTGGCGGCAGCGCGGGAAATTCCGGCGACGGTCATACAGGTGGGCCCGGCAGGCGGCGAGGCCTCGGCTGGCGTGCTCGCCGTCACCGAATGCGAGGGCGTGCTGGCCCGTTGGTTCGTTACGCACAGCTGCAAGGCGGCGATCGTACGCCCCGACCACTATGTGTGGGGTGTGGCCGCCGACGCAGCCGAACTCGAGCGGCAGCTCTCGACGCTCGCAATAGCGCTGCGCTAGCACGCCGGCAAAACGCTCGCGGAACCGGTGCCGTGCGCGGCGCCGGACCGTCATACCGGAAAAAGCAGTATCGGCCGGGACCACGTCCGGCACCCGTTCGAGAAGACGAGGAGACATCAGTGGCAATCACCATCAACGCACGCGAGGAAATCGCGCACGCCCGCATCGGCGCGTTTCATCTCCGGTTCGCGGCGCTCATCACCATCATCATGTTTTTCGACGGCTACGACCTGTTCAACGCCGCTTATGTGATCCCGCTCGTGCGCAAGAGCTGGCAGCCGTCGCCCAACATGATCGGCATCATGCTGTCGAGCGGCATCGTCGGGCTTTCGATTGGATCGGTCGTGCAGGGGCTGCTCTCGGACCGCTTTGGCCGCCGCCGCACGATGCTGCTGGCGCTCTGGATGCTCACCGGCGCAAGCGCCTTGCTCGCCACCGTGGTTCACACGCCGACGATGTTCGCGCTGCTGCGGCTTGTCATGGGTGTCGCGCTCGGCATGGTCACGCCGCTCGCGCTCACCTGCATCAACGAATGGGCGCCGGCGAAGCAGGCGAACCTGTTCGCAACCTGGGTGTTTCAGCTCGGGTTCTCCGCCGGCGGCATCTTTGCGGGCATCGCGGGGCTTTGGCTCACGCCGAGCTTCGGCTGGCAGTCGCTCTACTTCATCGGCGCGCTGTCTTTCGTTGTCGCGATCGTGGCAGGCTTCTGGCTGCCCGAGTCGATCCAGTACCTGATGCTGCGCAAACGTCATGAGCCGGTGCGCAAGCTGCTGGCGACGCTGCGTCCCGAGCGGGCGGACGTGTACCGCGACGCTGCATTCGCACCGATGCACAAGCCGGCGAAGATCGGGTCTGTCGCTGAGCTGCTGGCGCCGATCTATCGCCGCAACACGCTGGTTCACTGGATCACCGGCTTTCTGAGCCTCTTTTGCATCCACGGCCTGACGGGCTGGCTGCCGACGCTGGTGATCGCACATGGTGAAGGCGTGTCGTCGGCGTTCGCCTACGGGACCACGGTCATGGTGGCGTCCGTGTTCGGCGGGATCGGCATGGGCTGGCTCGCGGACCGGCTGCGCAGCCGCATCCGGGCGATGGTCGTCGGCTATGTGTTCGCGGCGGTGTCGATGGGCGCCATCGGTCTCGCCATCGGACATCTGTGGCTGCCGCCGTTCATCATCGCCGCCGGCTTCTTCGTCTTCGGCGCGCAAGGCGTGCTGAACAACTACCAGGCCATGAGCTACCGGACAGAGGTGCGCGGCACCGGGATGGGCGTGGCCGTCGGCCTGAATCGGGTCGGCGGGATCATGGGGCCGATCATCGTCGGCGCGGTTGCTTCGGTCACGTCGTCGTCAGGCTATACGTTCGGGCTCTTCGCGATCGCGCTGGCGCTGGCCGCCGCCGTGATCTCGCTCGGCCAGCGCGAAATTGCCGCAATTTCGGCCGGTACATCAGCGCCCAATGCACCGCCCACGCGCGACGAGGGTGACGCGGGTTCGCTCCCTGATCCGGGAAGGGCTTCGCACTGACTTCCGGATGAGGCAATGGCAACGGAGAGAAGACGTTGGTACTGAGCAAACTTCGTATTCCCGCAGCGCTGACCTTGGTTGCGGGCGTCTGGCTCTTCAGCCTCCTCTTGGTGCTAGGGCGTATCGTTGCGGCCGCACGCCAAGCCTCCGGTCAAAGTGCAGAGATGAGTGCGTCCGCCGCTGACCAGCGAGTCACCGTCGAGGAGATTGGCGCGGCGATTGGGCAGATCGACCATGTCACCCAGAGCAACGCGGCCTTGGTTGAAGAGTCGGTTCGGATGGCCGACGGGCTCAATCAGAGAGCCAGGGAGCTTGTGTCTACTGTCTTGGTTTGGAAGGTGAGGTAACCGCTGCCGGTCGACGGTTTTTCCCTAGCGTAAAGCTTCTATAGGAAGGGAGGATAGCCGTTTGGAGACTTCAAAGATAGAAGCATACCTTTGCGAATTTTATAGTTAGCAATACTGATTGTAATTGAATTCATATTTCATTAAATAACGACATGGGCGGAGATCATGAGTGAGCAGAAAAGAGGTCGTCGTTCGAGGATAGGAACCGACAATCTGATTCCGGTGGGCGCGATAGCGCTGAGTATTGCGACTGGACCCGCGTGGGCTGGTGGCAACGAGGAATTGATGGAACTTGTCCGGAAGCAAAATGCGCAAATCGAACAATTACAGGCGGAAATGCGCGATCTACGCATGCAGGTTAACCAGCAAATGCCCGCATCGCGTTCCGCATTGACCGATTCGATGGCGTCGACGAGTACTGACTCCCCTGAATCCGGGAACTCGTCGCGCAAGGCCGAAGCCATCGCGCGCCGCAAAGCCGATACGGCTCCAGGAGCGGAGGTAGCTAGCGTGACACCGTCGGGCGCACTCGACACGATCGCGCCTCCGGCACTCTATTCAGGCATGATCCCGGATTTGACACTCGGCCGCGTAGTCACGCGGTTGCGCGGTGATGTGGTTGTCGAGGGGGGATACGTAAGCCAGGCTAACGACTCTCATCTCAACTCGAGTGCGGTACGGGAGCGCTTCAGATTTATCGTCAACCCTGAAGTGCAGGCTAACGGCGGATTCAGTTATGGCGGTCTCGTTCGTTACGTTGTCGCGAAGGGCGATCAGAGCGTCAACGCACCAGACCGCACGTTTCTATACGCGCGAGGACCCTATGGTGATTTCAGCGCTGGCGTTCGCAATGGCTATGGCGACGAGAGCTACTTTCCGTTCGCGCTTGATTACTTGCCTACCGGCCGCTTCGACACTGCGCTCGGCTTCATGGTGCCCAACGGCGGCACGACAGGAGGAGCACAAGGCGTAGATGCGATCAATGGCCGGTACCAGGGTGCGGACATCGGCGGCGGTGTAATGGGGGCACTGATGGGTACGAGCGTCGTTTGGCCGGCGCTTGCGGTTGACAACAATGCGAGCAAGGTGATGTACATGTCGCCCCGCTTCGCCGGGTTCCGCTTCGGCTTCGATTGGACGCCCCGGAACGACGCGTACGACATTAGTACCAATCGGCTCAATTACACGACGTCTACCGCGCTCACCGGGGCTGGTTATGACGCAGTTTTCCGCAATCTGATTGAAGTCGGTTTCGACTACGATCAGAAATTCGGTGACGTGAGACTGTTGGGTGACTTCGTTTATATGACTGGCAAGTCCGTTCCAACGGCGACGACCGTGGGCGGCACGTTCTATGATCTCAGGGCCTATCAGGCCGCATTCCGCGTCGAGTACGGCGGCTTTGCAATCGGACCGTCCGTGCTCTATCTCGGTAAGAGCGCCCAGCAAAAGCATGGCACGGCAAGCTCCCCGATCTATAACGCGAATACCTACAACTATTCGCTCGAAGCTCAGTACCGCTTTGGTCGGTGGGTCGTAGGCGGCGCATATCGCTACGGACAGGATCCGGGACAAATGACACTCCCCGGTGCACGGACGTTGCGCGTGTACGAACTGGGTGCGGCATACACGCTGTGGAAAGGCATGCAGTTGCAGATGACATATGACCATTTTGTTGCGCACAGCGACAAGGCAACGACCGCGACGTCCGGCAGCCCGAGCGATCGTGGTGACGTTATCACTGCACGTGCCGTCTTCCGCTTCTAACTGAACTCGATCTACGTACACAGGTGATCTATATCACCTGTGCGCGGATCGCGTTGGCTCTTAAGGACTCGAACGTGCATATTCCTGACATTCGTTTTCCCGCAAGGTTCGTCGTGTGCGCGTGCGCAATCGCAGCCGCCGCTTGCACGACGCCTCCAAGCGGTTCAACGAGGCAGCCTTTCATAGGCGCTCGCTCCGATTCACTGATTCATGTGGACGGCCTGGTCTTCAAAGATCTCGCACATGATGGAGTTTTGCATCCGTACGAAGACTGGAGACTGAGTGCCGAGACGCGCGCACGCGATCTGACCGCGCGGATGACACTTGAGGAAAAGGCCGGGACCATGATGCATGGTACCGCTCCGTCATTGGGTCACGCTCCGGTTCCGGGTGCCGGGGATCGTTGGGATTTCGATCGACTCGGAAACCTGATTGAACGCTCACATGTCAATTCTTTCATCACGCGCCTGAGCGGGAATCCCGCCGATCTCGCGAGGGAGTACAACGAGGCGCAGGCGATCGCCGAACATTCGCGCCTTGGTATTCCGCTTACGATCAGTTCGGACCCGCGCAATGGATTCGACTACCAGGCTGGGGCAAGCGTCGCAGCGGGTCGCTTCTCTCAGTGGCCCGATCCCCCAGGCTTTGCCGCGATCGGCGATGCTGGCCTGGTGCGACAGTTTGCGGATATCGCTCGGCAGGAGTACGGCGCTATCGGAATTCGCATGGCGCTGTCTCCCCAGGCGGACCTCGCGACCGAGCCGCGGTGGGGACGTATCAAGGGTACCTTCGGCGAGGATCCAGAAATGGCCCGGCGGCTGGTCAATGCGTACATTCTCGGCTTCCAGGGTGCTCACGGCATCGACGATACGAGCGTTGCGACAGTCGTCAAGCACTGGGTTGGCTATGGCGCATCTGTGAACGGCTACGACGGGCACAACCACTATGGTCGCTTCACCGATCTGTCGACTGAAACGCTCGAAAGCCACTTGACGCCATTCAAAGGCGCGTTTGACGCGGGAGTCGCTGCGGTGATGCCAACGTACAGCATGCCTCCAAAAGATCTGAATGTCCGCGGAGTAGAGGGTCCGCTGGAACAAGTCGGTGCCGGTTTTAGCCGGCAGATGCTGACTGAGCTGCTCCGAGGTCGTTTTGGATTCGGCGGCATCGTCCTGACCGATTGGGGAATCGTCGACGACTGCGACGAGGTTTGCCTGCATGGAGCCGCTCCAGGCAAGAAGGCCACGCCAGCCGACATCGCGATGCCGTGGGGCGTTGAGAATCTGCCGAAAGCCGAGCGCTTTTTGAGGGCGCTGAATGCGGGTGTCAATCAGTTCGGCGGGATCGATGACCCGACGCCGATCGTTGAGCTTGTGAAGTCAGGACGACTGTCCGAAACTCGTCTGGATGCCTCGGTGACTCGAATTCTCGAGCTGAAATTCAAGCTTGGGCTTTTCGAGAATCCCTACGTCGATCCGGAGCGGGCTTCGAGAGTGGTGGGCAATGCCGCCTTTGCGGAAAAAGCAAAGGAGACTCAGGCTCGTTCGCTCGTACTGCTCGAGAACAAGGGAAATTTCTTGCCCTTGCGCCCGTCTGCACAGCGAGTGTTCCTGTACCACGTCGACGCTGACGCCGCTCGCCGAGCCGGCTTTAAACCGGTGGACAAGCTAGAAGACGCCGATCTGGCGATCTTGCGCGTGACGACGCCATTCGAGCGCCCGCATGCCAACTATTTCTTCGGCGCACGCTACAACGAAGGCAATCTCGCGTTTGGCGAAAGCAATCCTGACTATGCCGCCATTGAAGCGGTAAGCCGACGTGTGCCGACAATCGTGACGGTCTACCTCGATCGCCCAGCGATTCTTGCCAACGTACGCTCTAAAGCGACCGCTCTGATCGGTAACTTTGGAGTCAGTGACGCTGCGTTGTTCGACGTTCTCACGGGAAAGCTTAGCCCCGCAGGCAAATTGCCTTTCGAACTGCCCTCGTCAATGGCCGAGGTGGCGCGTCAGCGCCCAGATGTGCCGCATGACACGGCACATCCTCTTTATCCGATTGGCTTTGGTCTTGTCTATGAGAGATAGTCGTTGTGATCTGCCCCGGTTGTAGTCCGAACTGCGGTTAGAGTCCGAGGTTAAAAATACGCGGCCCCGGTTTTCAGTGCCAAGGGCAATGTTGGTCTTCGGCGTTCTGTTGGTCCGTCAGCTGGGTCTGTAGGCCCAGCTGACGGACGTATTCGTCGGTCGTCGCGGCCGAGCCGGGTGCGGCCTGCTTTCGCGCACATCCGGTGCGCGAGTAGCACCGAGTTCATCAGCGACATTTTTTCGGTGGGATCCTCCTCCTCTTTGTCTGAGGCATGATTGCCATACGTTATGGATTGCCGACCCCTCATATGATGTCGTTGGCGAGTAACTTGTCGTTGTCTCTCGACATCCACCGCGGCGCCCAGCGACCGATTCTGATCGCATCGGTGCAATAGAATGCCGGTATTCTCGTTTGCCCACCCGATCTATTGCAACGATTTGCACGATGAAACGACTTCCACCGCTCAATTGGCTACGTGCATTCGAATCGTCAGCCCGGCACCTGAGTTTCACGCACGCGGCGACCGAGTTGAATCTGACCCAGGCCGCAATCAGCCAGCAGGTGAAAGGACTTGAATCCCAGCTCGGTACGGCGTTATTCAAGCGCCTGCCGCGCGGCATCGAGTTGACCGAGGCCGGACTCGCCTACCTGCCAGTCGTGCATGAAGCGATAGAGCGGCTTGCTGCCGCCACCGACGAGATTTTTGGGCAAGGGCATCTGAAGGTGCTGACGGTGCGAGTGAGCCTGGTGTTTTTCACGCATTGGCTCGCATGGCGCATACCGGACTTTCGCAAGCGGTATCCGAACGTCAATCTACGCATTACGAGCAATATCTGGGGAGGCGATAGCAGCGTCACTGATGTCGAAGCCGATCTGGAGATCCGCTACGGGCACGGGAAATGGACGGGGCTGCGTGCTGAGCGACTGACCTGGGACACGCTGCTGCCGGTCTGTGCTCCCGGGTTGCTGTCTCCCAAAGCGCCTCTTTCGGTGCCGAAGGACCTCGCGCATTACGAACTGCTCCATGTGCTCGGCTACGAGGAAGGCTGGGGATACTGGCTCAAAAAGGCGGGTGCATCGAAGGTCGATTCGTCGAAGGGGATGCAATTCGACACGCTGATTTCGGCCCTGAAGGCGGCTGAACTCGGTCAGGGTGTTGCACTTGCGCGGTCGTCTCTAGTCGAGCACATGCTGATCTCCGGCCAGTTGATCGCGCCACTGAAGCCACGCCTTCCAACCAGCGAGGCGTTCTACCTCGTCTATTCCCCGCACAACATCGTTAACCCTCATGCGGCTGCGTTCGTCGAATGGCTCAGTGCACAGGTTCAGGGGGGCCACGCGAGATTCTGATCTCGCATGTGGTTTGCGTATGCGAGTCGGCTTGCCGGGATGGGATCTCTGACCGGCCAATCATTTGCTCGAGTCATAAAAAAAACGTACCCATCCTCGTTTTTTTTATTGCTTTACCCACCACGGCTTCTCACCGAAAGTTGCTTCCATCCCGTTTGACCGTCATCCAACCGCGACTCGACGCGGCCGGCCGGCGGTGACGGGGGATTGTCCACAACACGATGATCGACGGTCGCGCAATGCGGCCAGTCTGGAGGCGACTCGGCGGATTATGGGAAAGAGCAATCAATTGCCGTTCAGCGGTGTGAAAGTCATCGATTTCGGCCAGTACATTGCGGGGCCAGCGGTCGCGATGATCCTCGCGGATCTGGGTGCGACCGTCATTCACGTCGATCCTCCAGCCGGGCCGCTTTGGGACAGCCCGGCCAATGCGGTGCTCAACCGCGGCAAGCATTGCCTGCGGCTCGACCTGAAGACCGACAAAGGCCTGGAAGAAGCCAAAGATCTGATTCGGCGCGCGGACGTTGTCATCGAGAACTTTCGGCCGGGCGTGATGGCGCGGCTGGGTCTTGATTTCGCGAAGTTGCGTGAAGCACGCCCGCAACTGATCACGCTCTCGATGCCAGGCTTTGCCAGCAACGATCAGTTACGTCGCGAATGGCGCGCGTTCGAGCCGATCATCGCGTCCGCTTCGGGCGTATTTACG